>MDTC01235644.1_pt1 | contig 35731 bp, 28 predicted proteins | sample 811181 | NCBI WGS metagenome assembly MDTC01 (sample SAMN05326644, study PRJNA326480) | marine metagenome | isolation source: seawater | place: Pacific Ocean: North | collected 2011
TCAGGATTTATAGAGGACTGCAAAGCAACACTCCATGCTCCAGCAGATTCTCCAAAAATAGTAATATTTTCTGGATTACCGCCAAACTCACTAATATTTTCTTTTACCCATTCTATTGCTAACTTTTGATCCATTAATCCTTCGTTGCCAGTAGATTTGATTTGACCATTTGTTGCATCATCCAACTTTAAAAAACCAAATGGGCCCAAACGATAATTAATTGTGACCAGTACAATTTCATGCAACGGCAGATAGTCTAGATCGTATACGACCGAATTAGATGAACCCGTAATGTATGCTCCACCATGAATCCAAATCATTACAGGCATATTGGAGCTAACATCTTTTGATGCAATATTTAATGAAAGACAATCTATTGAATCAACTGGCATTGAGGGATCTGTTAAAAAAGATTCTTTATAAATTGTTTGAGGTGCGCTAAAGCCTCTACTTTTAGCTCGAAATGAGATTTCTGAATTTATCCTCTCTGGTGGCAACCATTGTGTTTCTTTGGTGAGACTTTTTGCATAAGGAATTCCATAGAATAAATTTATATTATTCTTTTGGATTCCAGTAAATTTTCCTGCTTTACATCTAACAGATATATCGCTCATTAGATCAGTATAATTGCATTATTTAACTATTTATTAATAAGAAAAATAAATTAAAATGATTAATATTGATTTTTTTTTATTAATTCGTAAAATTTAATTTAAATAATATGAATTATTAGGTTGATTGATTAAAGTTATAGTGAAATCATTACAATTTAAATGTAGATGAGGTGAAATATGGCATTAGCAGCAGCAGTAGAAAGAACTAACTTAGATCTCCACAATGAAATGATAGAGAGGGCTGAGGATCTAATACCTGTTCTAAAAGAAAGATCAGAATTAGCAAATGTTGATAGAAGAATACCTAAAGAAACTATCCAGGATATGAAAGATGCTGGTTTTTTTAAAATCCTTCAGCCAAAGCAGTATGGTGGTTTTGAGCTAGATCCTCATACGTTTTCCGAAGTTCAATTAAGAATCTCTCAAGGCTGCATGTCTACAGCATGGGTTCTGGGTGTTATAGGTATTCACCCCTTTCAGCTTGCTTTATACGATGATAAAGCTCAAAAAGAAGTCTGGGGAGAAGATGATAATACTCTAGTATCATCTTCATATGCTCCAATGGGTCAAGTAACGCCAGTTGATGGTGGTTATATGTTCTCCGGTCATTGGCAATGGTCTAGTGGCTCTGAGCATTGTGATTGGGCTTTGCTTGGTGGATTGATATTCCCTCCCGAAGGTGGTGCTCCAGAATACAGGACTTTTCTTATTCCAAAAAGCGACTATGAAATTAAAGACACATGGTACTCAATGGGTTTAAAGGCAACGGGTAGTCAAGACATACACGTAAATGATGTTTTCGTTCCTGAATATCGTACTCATAAGCAATCTGATGGCTTTAATCTTACCAATCCTGGATATGAGGTGAACAAAAACGATCTTTATAAAATCCCCTGGGGGCAATTATTTGTTAGAGCCGTGTCTACACCGGCTATTGGGGCTACTAAAAAGATGCTTGAACTCTTTATTGATGGTGCAAATAATAAGGCTTCAAGTGATCCTTCAAAACTAGCTGGAGATACTCATACTCAATCAATAGTTGCTGAGGCAGCGGCAAAATTAGATGCAATTGAAACTGTAATGTTTAGAAACTACGATGTGATGGTAGATAAAGCAGGTAATCAAGGTGGGATCCCTATGATTGATAGGGTAAAGTTTAGATATGATGCTTCTTTGGTTATAGAAAAATGCCTAGAAGTCGTTGATACATTATTTTCAAACGCTGGTGGCGGTGCAGTATTTGCTGGAAGCGATATTCAAAAGATTTTCCTAGACGTGCATACATCTAGAGCTCACGTTGCAAACAACCCAGTGAGTTTTTCTAGAAATTATGGTGCGATGCAACTTGGAGTTGAAAACACAGATTATTTTGTATAAACCCTAAAGGTGGTAGCCGCCATCAACTGGAATGCAATGTCCAGTGATGTACCCTCCTTTGCTGGATGCCAAAAATACAGCTGTGTCTGCTACTTCTTGCGGAAATCCAAACCTCTTAATTGCAAGGGTGTTAATTACAGCATCATGCCATGCATCATCAAAAAAAGTGTTATTTTCTTCTCTAAGCCTATGAAATATTCCTGTGTCTATTACACCTAGTGCTATAGAATTTGCTCTCACACCATTTTTGCCTTCTTCTTTCGCAATACCCTTCAGAACGTGTTCAATGGTTGCTTTTGGAGCAACTGAAAGAATATCTCCTGGAGGGTACTTAAATAATCCTGCAGAGCTTATGAATACTATAGATCCTTGAGACTCTCTTAAATGAGGCAATCCAAACTTAACAAGATTAAAAAAACCATTTATATCAGCGTCAATCACACCTTTCCATAAATCAATATCTATTTCGCCGATAAATTTTTGAGGTATGTCAAACCCAGCAGCATTAACAAGTGTATTTATAGACCCATGACCATTAACAATTTTTTGAAAAGTTTCTTCCACTGATTTAGGATCGCTATTATCTAATTGATAAATTTGAACATCATTATTTATATCATTAGCCACATCAATGGCAGCTTGTTCATTTTTATAATAAGTAATTACTACCTTGGCACCTGATTGAGCAAACTCCTGAGCACACAAAGAGCCGATACCACCACTGCCACCTACAATTAGAACACATCCTTTTTCAAAACTTTTATCCATTTTTTTACCTCTTTTGCTATTATATTGATTCTTATAAATTAAACAAAAAGGTTACTAATTATGCGCTTTTCATATCATCCAACTATGTGCAATCCATCATTTTATTTAGAGCTTGGAAAAGCTGCTGAAGCTGCAGGTTTTAATGCTATAACTTTTCCAGATAGCATTTGTTACCCAAAAGAATGTGATTCTACATATCCATATAATGATGATGGAAGCAGGGAGTTCCTTGATGGAGTACCTTTTTTGGAACCATTTTCAATTATTCCTGCAATTGCTGCTGTAACTGAAAAATTAGAGTTTTCGACATCTGTATATAAACTTGCTCCAAGGCAAGCCGTAACTACAGCTAAATTTGTAACCACACTTGGAGTGATGACAAATAACAGATTTCATTTCGGTGTAGGAGTAAGCCCATGGTATGAGGACTTTCTTGCTACCGGTGAGAGATGGGAAAAACGTGGAAAAAGAATGGATGAGCAAATTGATATCCTAAAGGGCTTGATGAATGGAGAATATTTCTCTTATAAAGGAGAGTTTTATGACATCCCAGAATTAAAACTTTGTCCAGCTCCAACAAAATCAGTACCGATCCTTATAGGAGGTCATTCAAAACTTGCTCTAAAAAGAGCAGCTCGTGTTGGTGATGGTTGGATAAGTGCTGGTATAACTCTAGAGGAAACTAAAGAATTCATTAATCAAATTAATGCCTTTAGGGAAGAATTTGGCACACTTGAACATCCCAACTATCAATTTCAGGTAATGGGTGAAGCTGCGTATTCACCAGATGGCATAAAAAAACTTGAAGATCTTGGAGCAACTGAAGTAATTGTTGCATTCAGGAATGCCTATGAAGGAGGGAAAGACGAAAGAACTCTTGACGGCATGATTGCAGAAATTAACTGGTATGCTGAAGAAGTAATCAATAAATCAAAATAAATGGTCGGGATGGCCGGATTTGAACCGACGACCACCTCACCCCCAGCGAGGTGCGCTACCAGGCTGCGCTACATCCCGAAATAAAAAAAACATATAATATACATTTTTTAACATTTAAGTATAATATTAGCTTATATTGATAATATGCTTTTAATAACTACATACTTAAATATATAAAATAAAAAAAGGTGTGAAAAAAATTGCTTTTTAACAATATTTATCAGAGAATACGACTTAACAACTACTGGAGAATGGTATTATGGCCAAATTAAAGAACAAATTTAAATACTTACTTACACTTGTGGTACCTTTTTTTGGTACAGCCGTAATGGCACAAGATAGTGAAGAACCAAAAAGTGGTGGATCAGCTTCGGAAGCTCAGGGTGAGCTTAGCGCTGGTGCTATAGCTGCAGCTGTTGCTGCTGCTGCTGCAATTGCAGCGGCTGTTGATGATGACGATGATCCTGCACCTACACCTGCACCTACAGCTGCACCGCCTGCACCTACAGCTGCACCGCCTGCGCCTGCGCCTTCACCGACACCTGCGCCGCCTGCGCCTGCACCGACTCCTGCACCAACAACTATCGAAGAATATGTAGTAAGCACTTCACCAGTTATGGAAACTCAGACAACAATGGTTCAAGGAACTACTGCAGATACGGTAACATCGACATCGACTTCTACGTCTACGTCCACTTCTACCTCTACTTCAACGTCTACAGTTACTGCAACTGCTACGCAAACTAATGCTCAGGACCAAGTTGTTACTGTTGAAGTTGAAAACGAAGTAACTAATGTCAATACAGATGAGTTAACTAATGTTGTTGTTGACGAATTGAATACTGTAGTAGATGTTGTTTCTACCACTCCAGTAGAAGAGTCTGTTCAAACAGGAGTGACTACTGTTACTGCTACTAGAACGAAGTAATATAAATTAATTTGGCTTAAAAGGCTCTTCTCTAGAAGAGCCTTTTTTTTGCATGAAATTTTTTAAAACTTGTAAAAGAATTTTATCTTTGCGGGCTTTAAAAATGGATGTAATGATTGCTCTAACTCTTCAGCAAGGCCCTTAACATCATATTTAATGCGTATTTCTACATCCCAGTTAATGTCATTGGAAGTTAGACTAACGTCAATCTGATCTTTAGAATGAAAAGACGCAATCTTGGCAACTTGCAGCTCATATAGCCTTGGGTTATCAAAGTTATAGAACAGATCATCAGATTTATCTATCAAAAACTTATCAATACTAACAATTGGATCGACAATTTCAAAGTTATGCTCAAGTCCAAGTGTGCTAATGATAAAACCCTTGTAAGTTTTAAAAACAACATTACCTCTACCTACCCAGGTGAAAATGTCCTCATCTATTGACTCCAGAACCAAAGTTGCATTTTGTTGACCTAGTTCAACTGATATAAATGAGTATTGTTGGTTTTGAATATAGTCTTCTCCAGGAGAATATGACTTGAAACTATTAATTATTCTTTGAGGGGATTCAGCTAATAAAGAAAAATAGTCACTTTGACAGCTTGTAAGAAAAATTAAAGGAATAACAATTTTTAACTTATTCATAAATATTTTTCCATGCATGTGTCACTGACCATCGGTTAGCCTGGTCTGTAACACCCCATAGAGGTAGCCCGTGAACAAGAAGAGCACCACCATCACGTGTCACCGGTCTTAGACCCCATGAAAATGATCTTTTGCCATATGATGTATTGAAGAAATCCAAAGGAATTCTAAAATATACTCCCTTGTCAAAAGCGCCTTCACCAAACTCTTCCTTGCTAATATCCGTTCTTGTAAAGAAAGCTCCAACAGACATACCTGTTTCAAATTTTCTTGAAACATCTAATGTATATCCAGAATCTCCTGCTAAATATCTTCCACCTTTCAGTGTCAAGAGAACTCCACTTTTAGGCTCTCTATAATAAAAATTTATGTGGCCAGTTGATGTCTCGTAATCTCTGAAATCTAGATTTTGTTTAAAATCTCTTTGCCTTACTCTCCAGGACTCTAAACCAATAGCATAATTTTTTTTAAATGGTCTATATAAGAATTCTCCTCCATAACCTCCAAACATTGTTTCAAAAATCCCAGCGCTAAATTTTGTATAGAAATTCCTATAAGGGTTTGAAAATGAGTTAAATTGTAGCCTATCAATTGTAAAATTTTCTCCTTGTTGAAGATAATCAACTATGTCAGTTCTTACATGAGGAATAATGCTGTTTGATGCAAGTTTAATCTCATCAAAATTTCCAATCAGCCCGTAACTTAGCCTACCTTGTAATGAAAGTTGGGGATTAATCATGAGCTCTGAGTCTAATACTATTCTTGCAGTGGCGAAGAAAAAGCCATCTGGCCCACCAATTTGAGATTGCAGTTCAGGATCAATGCTATAGTGAAAAGCTGGATATTTTGATTCAGGCTGATATGCAAATTCATCCTTGTTAAGTTTATACCCTTCTATTACTGAGTCCTTTAATAAGAGCTCAGGAGTTTCTCTAAGTAAGTGATTCTTAAAATTTTGCCTAGATACCGAAATAGAATTCATACCCATCTGACCATTAATTTTAGTAATTTTAAATCTCTGGATAGATTCTGGTGAAACCTCATCTAAAGTCCTAAGAATTCTTACTGCCCCAAGACTATAATTAGTATATTTATTTTGCTGGTATCCAATATGAAGCTCTCCATCACTAATATTTCCATACTTCAAAGCAACACTTCTCTTGTTTAAATTTACCAAGGCAGCTCTATATGCGAATAAATCTGAGCGCGCAGTTACCTCTCTTACAACCTCAGCATTTTGAACGGATACATATGGATCTAATTTCTTTCTAGCATTATTTTGCCTTCCAGCATGGATTTTGTACGAAAAACCAAAATTTACAGTATCTCCTTTCACATAGGCTAATTTGACAAAGAAATTTTTAGATATGGGCTTAACTAGACCAATATTTACTCTTGAGTCCTGAATAAGAGGCTTTCTGCCCTCTCTTTCATAGTTTGTGGCGTCTAACTCTACTTTTAACCTCAAACCATTAGACTTTGGTATAAATAGCTCTATTCCTCCAAATATTCCAGCTCTGCCAGTAAAAAACGTATTGAAATTCACGGCTCCTCCGCCAACAGTTTCCTCTAAATCTCTTTCTTGTCTTTCATAAAATTTTTCATTTAAATTTCCGAATGGATTTTCAATAGAATTGTTGCTGAGCACTCCCCATCCCATCCCAAGAGTAAGATCAACATTTTTTATTCTTTTAGATGCAACAATAAACTCAGATGCAAAAAGACTTGTGCCTCCAAAGTCTCTAATACCTACTGCTAATTGGGGTAAAAGTTGTGATTCCTCTAATAGTCTTAATTTAATGTCAAAACCTTTGTCTTTAAGGGATTGACTTCCACTAAATTCTCTAACTGTGCTGTACAGTGCGTTATTAATATCAGTATATTGAAAAGATGCTTCCATCCAGTCAAATGGATACGCAAGTATTGATCCCCTTATATAGGGATCATTGTGCGACCATGAAAAGGCTAGCGTTCCCTCATCAAAGAATCGAGCATTTGGTGCTTGTATTAAGCCTAAAGTGCCATAATTAGAATATGAAGGAGATATATTAGGGTAAACGTAATCACTTATTTGAGCCGAAAGATTGGCGCTTAAAAGGAGTAAAAAGCTAACTGCTTGTCTTACCCTGGTCACAAAAATATTCTATTCGTTGTTAATACTATTTAACGAAGCAAGCGATAAAGCAAGGCTACTAAATATTGGTGCCACAACAGCAGCATAATTTATTCCATCGAGCTGCCCAATTTCACGGGGTACATAAATAATTGTTCCTGGATAAATATCAACATTATTTTTTATGAAACTTAGATACGAATTATTAAATAAAAATGCATCTCCATTGGGATGAATGATAATTGTCCTATTTTTTTCCGCGTACTTACCAAGACCCCCTGATCTTTCAATATAGTCCTTACCTGAGTTATTAGGCTTATATAGCCTTGCTCCTGGATTTAACACATCACCTAGAACATAAACCTCGGATTTATACTCAGGAATTACAATTTTATCTCCATCTGTTAGAGATATATCTAAAGTTGAGTCATTTCTTAATTTGTTTAAATCAAATTCAGCAGTGACTCTTCCAACTGGTTTTGTATTTCGAAATTCGTTAAGTATAAGTGCAAAAGAATCAGCTCCAGCTAATTGAGCAGCACTTGCATTAGACGCTATAAATTTAATCATATCTTGATAAATTCTTTCATTAATTTGTTTTTCAATTTCTTTTGTTGATTCTCGCGTAAGAGCTCCAGCAAATGTATAAGCATTTTTTGAATAACCACCAGCTAATGTGAGAAGTTCGGAAAGTTTGGCGCCCTTTTCAAGAGTATACTCACCTGGAATACTGACTTCTCCTAAAATATTTACCTTAATCTGATTTATAAAACTAGGTTCAATAGAATTCATGCTTAGTGTATCGCCATGGATTGGGAAAAATTTATCGACACCATCTTTGCTAATCGTCTCAGAGATTAGGCCTTGTTTGCTTGCTCTGCTTAGCTTAAATGGAAAATCAGTTTTATAGCGGGTTGACTTGTAGCCAGCAAATTTAAGAAGATCTCCAAAACTTTCACCTGGAAGAGTCTCATAAATGGCGCTATAAAAAGATTCTGAGGAAAGGATAACTTCAGCACCTTTGGTTTCAACCACAATTGAGTCTCCGCTTCTAAGCGGATTCAAGAATGTAAAATTTCCAAAAGCTATTAAATCATAAAGATCTATGCTCTCAAGAATTTTATTATTTCTTTTATGCAAAATAGAACGATACGACCCTAGATCGGTTATTCCACCTGCATTAAAAATTGCTTGAATGACCGAAGCGCCGCCTTGCAAAATATATAAGCCTGGCTGTGAGATATTACCGACCATCATGATATTCATATCTCTAAGACCGCTTAGTGTAACAACTGCATCGACTCCGATAAATGTCTCAGAGACAGTTTTTTTGATCAATTCTTCTGCTTCTTTGAATGTCTTCAGAGCAAGATAAATTTTCCCAACTTCAGGGATATGAAAACCCCCATCTCTCTTTATCTCAATTCGAGTAGGCCTACTGAACCCTTTTTGACCTATTAGTTGAACAGTTATAATGTCTCCAACATCTAAAACATAATCTGCTCCAAAGTTTGGCTCATTTACAGGAAGAAATGTAGACTGATATGATGAAAAAAATTCTTTTCCGAACCTTTGCAGGCCAGAATCATTACCTAATGTAGAATTAATCTCGGATCTAATTTGAGCAAGGGTTCGCTCTGCATCTTTCAGACTAGCTTCCAGATTCGTTACTCTCGTTTTTGGATCTACAGCATCAATAGCTGGGTCTTCAAGATTCTGCCCATCTAAAAGATCGCCTCGTAATTCAGGAGGTAACGAGCTTAAAAATGAATCGTTGATATTACCGCTAACTATTTGATCAATATCTTGAGCGTTAAGAGTAAGTGGTATTATAAAAAATAGGAGTTTAAATGCGTCTAATTTGTGTCTAGTGAAGTTCATAATTGGAAAAGGATTGCTACTCCATAAGATTACTTAATTAATAATAATTTACTGCAAATAAGCCGATATCATAACAGATTCTAAATTAAAAATATCATGAATAACTTAATTTAAATTTTATGAAACTATGTATTGCTATTGTTTTTCAAATAAAAAAGTTGTGAATGTATTGGCTTTTAAAATCAATTCATTCCTTAAGATAGTTCTTTATACAAAGAATAATGTTTTGTTACTACTGCTGTGTCTTTGAAAGATAGTTCAGCAAATGACCTTGCTTTTTTAGACATCTTGCTCATTAGAAATCTATCAGAAAGTATTGCTGTAATTGCATTGGCTAATGCAATATGATCTTTAGGAGGAACTAGAAAACCTGTTTCATTATCTATAATTGCATCCCTGCAACCTGGGTGATTTGTTGTAATAATTGGAAGTCCACTTGCTGCTGCCTCTAAAAGTACCTTAGGTAAGCCCTCAGGATAATAAGATGGCAAAACAAACATTAAAGCAGATGCTAATAGCTCGGGCATATCATCCCTATTGCCCAAGTAATCCACATTATACTTATTTGTTAATTCAAAAATTTCATCTTCGGAAATAGAGGTAGGTGAAGGCTTGTCAATTGGTCCTGATAGCTTAAATTTCACCTTATTGCCAAACTTTTCTCTAACAATATCTGCAGCTAAACAATATTCTTTAATACCTTTATCTAGCAAAACCCTAGAAGACATCAAAATGTATTCTTCAGGGATTCTTTGTTTCTTGGAGGGTGAAAAATTTTCAACATCAACGCCTGAACCTGAGATGATATCCACATTTTTAATTGAGGATAGTTCATTTTTTAATAGAACATCTCTGTCATTAGTATTTTGACATATTATTCTCACGTCAGTTCCAGAAAAAGCAAACTTTAAGAACCTTAAAATAAACCACAGTCTTGCCTTTTTAAAAAGTGTATCTGAAGAAAATGCGGGGCCTAGTCCTGAGATTGAGCCAATAAAGGGTGTGGATGTAAGGCGAGCAATAGAACCGAGAACTAAAATAGGTTTAATTGATACAGCATGAATTATATTGGGTTTCTCATTTTTAATAATTTTAAATAGTCTTAAAAACTCTAATATAAAATAAAAAATTGATTTAGAATTTCTTTTGAGAGGGCTGCTCAGCAACGTAAATCCATCAATTTGTTTACTATTATGAAATTTAGTGAATTCAGTATATACAGTCATATCAATATTATTTTTTTTTGCAGCTTGGGCAATTGGCAACCTGTGGGAGAAGAAGAACCAATCCACATTTACAAACATAAAAATTTTTTTCATGCTTTTATAACTTACAAATACTTTCTAAAGAAGAATCTAGGGCCATTTGCTCATATTGCTCTAAGTCACTGGCCGTATCAATTTCTAACCAACCATTTTCTACCAAGCAAGCTTTCACATTCCATCCTAGATCTATGAAATACTGAATTAAACTTGTCATATACATATTGTCAAAATTTTGACCATCAAAATTTCCAAATCGATCCAATTGATCATATATATTGACGAATTTTGATACCATATCACCACGAATTTTAATCAAACCCATGTACTGAGCTTGCACCTGTGAGAGCGTGTTTGGAACTTTCCCTATTTCTTTAATATACGAATTACTATCCATTACGAATGTCTCCGCATCATCCAATGGATTAGTCATACGTAAGCTCCACAATTTCTCCCATAATAAATCAGCTGCAACGCAAATCTCATCATCACAATCTAAAATAGCTCTTAAGACTTTTTCTTCATAAATAATATCGCCATAGCTTATTATTAAATCCTCTTCACGCTTAATGAACTCACGTGCACAGAACAGTGTTGCCACCATGTTGGTTGATAGATAATTTAAATTATGAAAATTTTTTAAATGGAATTCCTCTAATGCTTCACTTTTATATCCACCTACCAAGGCAATATCATTTTTATTAATTTTACATTTCTTAATCGTGGAAAGTTGATGTGAAAGTAACGAGAATCCAGCCAGTTTCACCATACATTTTGGGATCTCATTTGTGTATGGTCTCAATCGTTTCCCTTCCCCGGCAGCCAATATAATTAATTTCAAGCAAACCCCTTGGTCAGAAGTTTACGGAATACTTCAAGATCTAATTCATCGAATGTTTTCTCTCTCTCAGGATGCCACATTATACCGAGCCAATTAAGTGTTTTATGTCTTGCTGCTTCAACGTAGCCGTCAACATCAAAAGCACATGGGATCAATTGATTAGATAAACCTCGCTTGGAAATACCCCATTCATGAAAAGAATTAACCTCTCTTTTAATAAAGTTATTGCTGCTATCAAAAGAAACTTCTATAAAATGCCTAGTTGATGCTTGTCCTGTCACTCTTTCGAGGGTTCCACCAAAAAATACATTTATAAGTTGCAGGCCTCTACAGACTCCAAGCACAGGAAGTGAATGAGATTGAGCATACTTCAATATTGCTATTTCAGTTTGATCACGATTTATAGAGGTATTTTTGGCATTCGGTAAATCCATTAAGTCATTACCTCCAGTCAAAATATAAGCATCACACTCTAATAAATTCAGCCAATCATTAATTTTGTCTAATGCATTCGGTATGGGAACTATGGTCATCTTCAATTCCTTAAGAAGATCTGACCATCTATGATCTAAGCAATCCCTAGCTTCTGAATATTGACTTACGAATTCAACTCTTTGTGTAATTCCAACTCTCATATTACCTAATAACTTCAATTTTTCGATTTGTCGCATCAAGTTGTATTATCGATGCAGATGATAAGGACTCATAAAGAGCCTCACCAACACCTATAGCTGCTGGAAGACCAAATTCTTTAGCTCGAATAGCCATATGTGAATTCCCTCCTCCATACATAGTAACAAGACCAGAAATATTATGACCAAAAATCCAATCAAAACCTGGATCAGCTGCAGGTATCAACAATATTTTATCGTCTAAGAAAGAAGCATTTTCACTAATTTCTGCTTGACTCAGGGTAGCAACCTCAGCAGAAACTCTTCCAGAGCCAACAAAGTTCGGTTGACTATTTGGATACATAAAAATTTTAAAGTCTGATTCACTAATAATGAGAGGTGGTAATTCTATCTTATTTGTTTTGTAGTGGGATTGAATGCAACTATCGCTATCTTTTATCAGCCGAGACAATGATTCCTCCATAGTTATTTGTCCTGATCGAATTGCTGCAAGAGTTCCCAAAGAAATATTTGCCATTTTTAATTTGTTCAACCCAAGTTCTTTTCCATACTCACTTATTAAGTCTAATGCAGCAGACAAGTTCCTTGAAAAAATGAATTTTGCGTACTCTCGACCTTCAATAGCTTCTCTCAAAAAAATCTCAATGGTATGAATCTCTTTAACAATACCTAAATTAGATACCGCATTCTCGAAAGATTTTTTTTCGCTACGCCAATGATTCTTTTTTTCTCCTTGGTTATGTTCACTCAGATTGGATTGCTCTACTACGGGTGAAAGAAATTTTTCTGTATTATGCTTATATGACTCTGAAGTTATATCATATGTGCCTGGACGGAGATGACCATAATGATCAATAAATTCAGACCAAGATTTTTTATTATCAGCAACTTTTTTTGCATCATTTATGAATTCGTGAGCAACGGTTTCAATAGAATTTAAAAATGAATCCATGGCAGACTTACTAATTATTCCAGCAGCTGTAGCAGTTCTTAGCAACGTAATGCTAACAAATGCGCTTCGGGCTAGATGAGCAAATACCAATGTTCCGTAACGACGGCAATCCTCCAGTAAAGAAAATGCTTTTTCTAATGGCGGTAAATCTGAAGAATATATATTGTCAAATCGATCTTTCACAATGTTTACAGATTGGAGATCTTTTTGGGTTCTAGAAATTGCATTCTTGGTAATATTCCTTAAACCTTCTCCTAAATTATCAATTTCTTTATCAGAAAATCCTGACTTAGAGAGTTTTTTTCTCCAATCTTCAAAATCAAAAGCATAACAAGTTGGAACAATCTCAAACTCTACTTTGTCGTGGTATTGAGGATTCTCTCTTAAACTCTTCAAATAATAATCCACTAATCTCTCAGCTAATTGATGCTCTAAATTGGCTGGAATGAAAGAATTAAAGCTAGCTCTGACATCAACATATGGATGGCCTGAAAATGATACAAGCAACGGACATGGTCTAACATCCCTATAGCCGTATTCTGCTCGCTGTGTAGCCCAAACATCATCTGTAATTAGATATCGATAAAGATCAAAAGACAAATTCAAAGGTTTAGTTCCTATGATTTCTGCAGGATTCCAATCAGGCATTACACCAAAGATTGCTGAGTTGCCGAGTATAAAAGGAGATTTGTTTTGCAGAGACTTAAATTTTTCTATAGAGCTTGCTATCGATTCAAAAATAAGATTATCAGCATCAATTTCATATTTTTCTGAAACTAACGGTCTTACCTGAAGAATATGAACCTGCCCGTTAGCATCTATAGCAAACTCAATATCCAGTGCATTGAAATTAAGAAGATTTTCAATTTCCTGAATTGCAGGAATCAGTCCAAAAATTGCCTTAGGGATATGATTGCTAATATCATCTATGTCTTGACGAGAAATCACTAAAGTTTTGTGATCAGAGCTTGAGCCGCTTGTAATTGTATCTGTTTCAGAAGATGAATCATCAAAATTCACTACATAGTATGGAGCACTTTCAGATAGAGTCCTTGTAAAAATTACTCCGCTGACTGAAACATTTTCAATCATAGGCTGAACTAAAACTTGATTAGCTAAGTTTTTGTCTGGATACGAATTAATAACGCTCTCTATAGAATTTGTAACAGCCTTTTGATCGTTTGTATCTATGTTAAGAATACTTTCATAAGCGCCTGCATTTGAGCTATCAAAACCATCCTCTGAAACTGCACTGCTTCGAACTATTATTTTTTTTGATTTAAACTTTTCAATTATGTTGTAAATTATTTTATCTGAAGAATTGCCCCATTCAGAAACTGTAAAGCTTACCTGAGGTGCAATCTTGCTAATACTGATAATATCTTTTAGACGTTGAAGACTTTGGGCTTTTGTGCCTAAAATAAAATTAACTAAGTCATGCGCTTCATTTAACTCAGCCCAATCTCCTGCGACATCAACAACTTTAATCACAAAGCCACTTTTTAAAAGAAATTCTAACAAGCTCGTAAGATTGGCTTGGCTAAAATTCAATTTGAAAGATTCAGAATTTTGTTGCAAAAATTTCATAGCCTTTGGTTTCAGAGTTAATAACCCAATAAACTCAGCATTAGCTATATCAGAGGAAATGTGGCTGCCTGCATTGGTCATTTCATCTCCAGAAATAACCACTTTTTCACTGTTATTAATATCCTCAAGAGTTCGTGTGGAATAACGCTCTTTCCATCTTGAATCAACTGCAATACTTACATCAGAATCAGAATTTATTAACTCCTTCACTGTTTTTTCGCGGAACAATATATCTCCATAGGAAACTATACATTGAGAATTATCAGCTACTTTTGTCTCAAGCAGAGAAATTACAGGACCTGTACTGCTCCACTTTGAGTTGATTGTATAATGAAGATTAGGATAGCGAGAGACGATTTCGTTCATTTGAAATCCAGCAACAAAATGAACTTCTGGATTAAGGTATTTTGCAGCCTGCATAATCCAATCAAGGACTCGCGTTTTGCTAGATACTTTTTTTAGTGCAGTATTTTGATTTCCTTTGTATGGACGTCCAGCACCTAAAATAATTTGAGAAATTTTTCTTTGTGTCATTATAATTCGGTGTACTTTGTATAAAAGCTAATTAAGAAGAATCCTATTTCATCCAAATTGAATGCGTTTTGATCGGATTTTCTTCTTATATTGAAGTCACTTTTCGAGCTAGTACATATGTTACTATAACAGCTGACGTCATGTAGAAAAAACAATATAAGGCTAAGTAAATTTCGAGCATGTTCATAACTGAAGCTATCAATAAGGATGGCATCATCCAGCCTACTAGTCCCATTTCACCACTGAATTTTGAAAATAAAGAATCACTACCTTTAATATTTTTTTGAGAGTGTTCATCAATCTTAGCACTAAGAAACTTCTGATATATTAGTCTCAAAAATAAATTCGATACTGAAGTCAAAGCACCAACTATAATCCATAATTCTGGCCAGTAAGTATTTGGATAATGTAAATAAATATGAATACCTAGAGCAAGAGGAATCAATGCATAAACTGTATAACCGCCTAATGCGTCCATCCATTCTCCGCCAGGCCCAGTTTCATGTCTTGCTCTTGCAATGTTGCCATCAATGCAATCCAATAAGGAAACTGTCAGCATCAATAAAGATACGAAAACAGCATCATTCATAGACCCTAAAACTAAAACACAAGAAGATATGAGGGTAAAAAGTATAGAAATCAAACTAATTGAATTAGCTTTGATACCAAATTTATACACTATCCATCCGGTAGGAAATGACAAAGGTCTGAATATTAATCTGCAGAAAATCGGATCTGAGTTTTGTTTAGCTTCGCCTAACAAAGCTTTGAATTCTGCATAATCCTTCAGAACTACTGTTTTCATAAAAGCTTCCTATTTAACTGTTTGAGTAATTCATTCTATCCTAATAACGACCAGAGATTTCTTGCCACACGCTATTAAATAGCTCTTTACGCTTTTTTTTAAAATCGCCTGAGTTATTAAAACGAATTACCTTTCTGGCAAGTGGTTTATAGTTTAAATTGCTTTTAAAACGAGCTGATATCATCATATCAGTCTCTTTATTTTCTTTTATTCTAGATCTATTTCTTTCTGTTGCCTCCTCTAGAGAAACAGTAAAAAAATAACATATATCAGCCTTAGGCATTTGAGAGTATGACCAGAACTCTATCTTTTTAGATAATCGCTCAATCAGACCAGAGCTTTCTCCAATAATTATTCTGGGTCCATCCATCTTTCCAACCTCATCAGTTGGCCAACGATCAACAAGCATTAAGCCACCATTATGTGCTTTATTAACAATAGACCGAGCCTTAGAAAGCCTGAGCAAGGATAAAATTGCTCCATTTATAGCCCTTCCCTTCCCGGTAGGGGTGGTTACTTCAAGTGTACCTGACATCTTGGAATTCTCGCTTCTATTGCCAAAGGCTCTCCAAATAAACTCTATTAACTTGCCTTGAGGACGTCCCAAATGAAATCGTTCAATAGTTAAAAATTGGCCAAAAATATTTTCCACTTCCTTTAACATGGTTGTTTTTCCAGATCCATCAACACCTGAAATCGCGATGGTTAAACCTATTTGAGGAAAAAGTTTATTTTGTTTGAAGTAAATTTTATTAAGGAAACGTAATACAAAAGAATAAATTCTATAAAAAGATAATAAAAAGAATTTATATCTTAAGTATGGAAAAAAAGATACTCTGAATAAAAAAGCAGTCCATATTTTTGGTAGTTTCAAATTTTTACCAAGCACGCCTGCCCCATCAATATATTTAGTTAGATCAATAGGACCCTTAATATCATGAGGTTTTATGCCTGTACTACATACTGTCCACTCTTCTTGATAAGAGCACAATTCTCGTCTGTATAAAAGTCTGCTGCTAATGGATCCACACTTAAGTAAATGCCTCATCAAGAAAAGATAGGCCTGACTAGAGTTACCCATGACCCACAATCCATAATCTTGATTCCATATTCGATTTTCTATCAACCAATTATCAATCGGAATACAGTACTCTTTAATCCAGGTTTCTCCAGTAACAACTTTAAAATAAACATGCATATGAAAAATCTCACAATTTTCACCCAATCTGTAGAAATGGGCAATCCAAGGATTTTTAGCAACTGGATTTACCATCTCTATCCAGTCATGGGATCTACAAAGACTAACAAACCTTGATCGCTCCTCAGGGGGAACAAATATATCTAAATCTCCTCTCCCCAAAAAAACCGAATGAAGTTGGTGATTATTTTTCCAACTTACATAAGGAATTTTACTATTATCCAATTCAGATAAAAGATTGTTTAATTTATTTGACTTGAATGTATCCACAGTACTATAAATAATTAACTTTATTTAGATTCCTTAGAAATTGAATCATACACTTCTCTATAATTAGCAAGCATATTTTTCATACCAAATTTACTTATCGCATAATCCTTTGAGATTTCTCTTTCACCCTGAATCTTTTCTATATGATTTGATACATAATTTAAAGCATTAACAATCTCCCCTTTATTAGTCCTATCAACAAACAAACATCTTTCAGACGGCGGTGAAACCTCTAGATGAGGAGGTATTGTTGATAAGACCATAAAGCACCCGGAATACATTGCCTCCAAAACTGCAATGGGTAGACCTTCTCCCTTAGATAAAGAGATAAAAATATCAGCCTCAAGCATATATTCTATTGTTGAGTCTCTAGATATCAGACCCTTGAAATCAATTTTTACTGAGTTAGAAATATTCTTTGAAAAATCTATTAAATATTTTTTATTAATACCGTCACCTAAAAATATAAGCTCAGCATCCAAAGCAGTTGAATTTAATACATCTAAAAGAGCGATCTGATTTTTTGTATTAGTTAAACCACCAACATAGAGTATTTTTATCCTAGAGCGTTGATCAAAATGAGTTACTTTAAATTTGTTATTTTGGACTCTATCGATTCTGTTATTATCAAAACCATTGATGACAGCTTTTGTCTTACTAGCAATAAAATAACTAAGTATTTTAGGAAGGCTTTCATGACTTGATTGCCCGCAGGTGCATACTTTATTTGCTAGAAGAATTACTATTAGGTTAAAAAACTTATTTTGTATTTTTAATACATTCCAGCTGTTATGAAGTGTGAATACTGTTTTTTTTAACAAGCCTAGCTTCAAAGGAAATATTGCAAGTATGAACAAAAATCCTGTTAAACCATTATGTATGTGAATTACATCAAATTCGATTTTAGCAATAAATCTTTTAATTTGCTTAATCATTAAAAAAGGTGATCCATCTCCATGAAATACTCTGATATTCTCATCGATGGAGACCTCATGCTTATGCAATGAACCAACTGTTTGATCTATTGAATTCTTGAAGCCAAGCGAAAACTGATTATAAGATGAACTAGTTGCCTTAAGCGCCGGAGTTAATCGAAGAAGTTTCATTGACATGAAATAAAAGTAATAAAAATCATGTCCAGATGAATAGATTTTTTTATTATTAAATAAGTATTTTGCACTTTAGCTATCATATGATTAGTAATAATGAGCAAAAATTTATCTAAGCACTTAATTCATATGAAAAAGCTAAGTAGAAGGTTTTTTTGCAGTAGCAAGGACAACATGAGAGAAACGATACATAGTTGGTATGAAGTTGAGAAGTCTATTTAAAAACCTAAAAAGACTTGGTGCAACCGCAAAATCAGGTGTAAAGCCAGAGCATTGTACTGTTTGAAGCCCAGCATTGCTAAACCATCGAGTTAAGTTAGAAAACTTAACCATTCGTTTAATAAGAACTGATTTGGATCCTTTCTCTGATGAGCCAACCGCAGTAGAAACCCCTCTACCACCCCACTCAAAACCCTCTTGAGAAAGAAGACAACATAAAAAACTTACAGGTCTTCTTAAAACATTGAATGATAGTGCATTTCTTTGGCAAACAATAAAATAGCCGCCAGGTTTTAGTATTCTATTAACTTCCTTGACACAGGCAGAAGGCTCTAATAAATATTGAAGTGTTCCCACAACAACAACCAGATCAAAGGATGCATCATCAAATGGCATCTGAATATTTAAATCAACATTTGAGAATTCTAAGTTATCATGTTGCAAGGCCAATTCTTGAGCTGTTTTTAAAAGCTCATCTGAACTATCTACACCATGAACATGTAACCCTAGTTCAGCGTATTTAATTGCATTTTGTCCTCCCCCAGTTCCTAACTCCAAACATGAAGATCCTGTAGGAAGATTTAAATCCGCTATGATATCTAAAACTTTCTGTTGCCGCCCATGCAGATATGGATGATAAATCTCACCATATTTATTATTCCAATAGCGAGCAATTCCTTCATCTTCGTATCTATTAATTGGCATGCTTCTCCTAGATATAATTGAAATTGTTAAAGTAAACCTGGCTGTCTAATGGTTTAACTTTATACAAAAAACATTGCAGTTCTAATTTTTTAGATGCGGTAGTATAACCTTTAATTGCTTTTTTGTTAATGAGTTTGTGGCTGAGAATCTCTTAAATAGTGACTCTAGAAGGTATTTATATCAATGTATAGTATTTTTTTTTAGCCAAGATACTAGTGAAAAAAGGCCATAGTAACCTCTTTTATGATGCCTTTTTTTATTGCTTAAAAGAGAAAAGCCATCGATGCCTGTGCTAGCTTTCAAGAACTCATTATCTTGTTGATTAAAAATATCTTTATATGATTCTGTCTTCCATCCAAAACCTGTTTTGGGTAGGCTCCAACCTGAATGAGGTATTTGCGATTGATATATTTCTTTGAGGATGCTTTTTTGTCCTTTTTGTAACATCACAGAAGATGAAATACTTAAAGCAGCATCAATTACTTTATTGTTTAAAAACAATGGTCTTGCTTCAACAGAATTAAACATAGAGGCCCTATCCACCTTATACATCATTTGATTTGAAAGCTTAAATCTCAAATTCAAAATTCTAAATTTGTCCATAGGTTGAAGACCCTTTAATTCATCCAAGATATCTCTTACATGATGTAAAGGATCATAATCAGTTATAAATGCATCTCCCCATTCTCTTTTTTTAAAACCATTGCATGAGAGATCAATTAAAAGCTCTTCCTCAAACATAAAAAAACGAGTTAAATCCAAATCATTATAATTTGGCATAAAATGCTTTAATATTTTGCCAGGATATCTAATACAAAAGTCTAATTTTTTATTTAAAAAAGGTTCAATTTTTTTAAGGTTTCCGAACGAAGAGTAGCCACAAAAGAGTTCATCTGCACCATCCCCTGTAAGAGCTACTGAATAACCAGAATCTCTTACGGTCTGAAAAACAACACTGCTAGGAATCACTGAAGTATCGTCAAATGGGCTATCGCATATTTTGGAAGTCTTGATCAATGAGTCTTCAACGTCTTCAATAGAAATTTTCTTTATGAAATGATTTTCATGCCTCAATGTATTTACCAAAGATCTAGAGCGAAATTCAGCATCATCATCCTCTCCAAAATCAGCAGTAATTGCACATATATTGTCATTTATATTTCTGGCATTAGAAAATATTAAGCTCGAATCAATACCTCCACTTAACAAGCATGCAACTTCGATACTTGCATTCATTCCTTCTTTTAATGAGTTATCAATTGCAGATGAAATAATATCTATTGCACAATCAAAGTCATCTATTTCATTCGTTAGTAGCGGCTCCCAGTATTTGAAAGATCTTATTTTATTAACTTTTCCTTTATGGAAACCAAACTCAATAAAGCTACCTGGATTAACACTGAATAAATTTTCGTACATTGTATTTGGCGATGGCACAAAACCGAATGTTATGAAATCAATTAAAGATTCTTTCCTTCGGCTACCATAAAATTTTTTTGGAATAAGATTTTCAGTTGATCCAAAAAAAACTGATTGATCATTTTGAGAGTAAAAAAGTGGTTTTTGACCTAGCCTATCTCGAGCTAATGTCAGTTGATTTGTTTCAGCATTAAAATAGGCTATTGAAAAAAAACCATTAAATCTATTAAATGCTAGATTGCCCCAATGATGTATTGACTTTACAACAACTTCGGTATCCGATACACCATGGAAATCATAACCGATGGATATAAGTTCTTCTCTTAGCGAATCTTTGTTATAGAGATTACCATTGAATAACATTACAATATTTTGATATCGCATTGGTTGAACGCCATCATTAAGATTCCCTTGGACGATTAGCCTTGAATGAACTGCGAAGAAATTTTTAATATCGATTTTATTTACCTGATCTGGCCCTCTTCTTGCCATCAGATTAGATGTATTTTCAAGGTGTGCAGAAAATATGTCATGCTCTATATAACCAAAATTTCCTACTATTCCACACATACAAATTACAGCTTTAAAGCTTTGTCCCACACTTGCATTATGTTCTTAACTGCATATTTATCTCTTAAAAGAATAGATTTACTAGAAAAATCATTACGAAGGTCATCATTATTTATCATTTTGGTTAGAGCTTTTATTAATCCTAATTCTTTTTCCTCAGGATTAACTAAGAGGCCATTGACCTCGTGTTCAATCATATCCCGAGGGCCTGTATCACAATCAAAGCTAATGCAAGGCAAGCCATAAGACATTGACTCAAGCAAGACATTCGGAAAACCCTCTACTTTAGAGCATAAAACAAATAAATCAGCTCTTTCATACCATTCAGAAACATTGCCTACACTGCCTGGAAGTAGAACTCTCTCATTAATCTTCAAATCAGATATCAACCTCCTCAGGCTCTCTTTTTCCTCGCCATCGCCCAATATTACTAAGCACCATTCATTATAATCTTTATAAATGTTTGAAAAGGCATTTATCAATATGTCGAACTGTTTATATTTATGCAGCCGCCCCGAAGCAAGAATAATTTTATTATTAGGCGCAATTAAAGAATTAGGTTCAATAGACCGTTCGCTATCTAAGGGCAGTGGATATTCGATTGGATTTGGGATTACCTCTACTGTGCTATTTGGAAAGTACTCTTCCATCCATGTCTTACTCTTGTCAGTCTGCACAATGATTTTTGAAATATTTATAAAAAGAATCTTATACAACCAAAAGAATCTATGATTTAAAGATGCAAATGGAGTCCATGTTCTTTCACATAAAACTAACGAAGTTTTAAGTCCTATAGTGGAAATTGCAGATGCGATATTTACTCTTGTAAGGAATGAAATGGTGACATCCGGGTTAATGTTTTTAATGATTCTTCTTAGGCTAACTAACTTCCAAGAAAGATTGATAAATTTATTCCCAGCTAAAATGGGGCTATTGCTCAGGAATTTCAAATGCACATCTTTGTTCGCTGGATAATGATTAGCTTTATCTCCTGTATAGGTAGATATTAATGTGACTATGTAGCCTTTTTTAGACCAATAATCACATAAAATAGTGACAACTCTTTGAGCCCCGCCTAAATTCATCGCACTAACTATGATAATAATATTTTTCATCATCATGTGTTGTTATGTTAGGTTTGTGAACATATAAGATGAGGTTAATAAAAAAAATGGGACAAAGCCTAGAGTAAAAATTGAAATTTTCCTATCCTCCCCCTCTTGGATTATAAATAGAAAATATAGCAATAGTGCATTTCCAAAATATCTGCTGTAAGAGACATCAATAAGGACCCCTGTAAAATAAATAAATATCATGCCGGCTGACATAAAACCATAAACATTCTTAATTAATTTTCTGCCAGTAGCAATCATTAAAAATGCAACGTAAAGAATAAAAACGTTATATGCAAAGCTTGATGAGACCTCCGTTCCTCGAACAACTCCTCCTGTGATTGCAAGAAATAAAGATGCAAAAAATAATACAATATAGGTAAATGTATGATTTAACTTCACTCCATTAAAATTAATATTGTTTATAAGATGGAATAAAATATAAAGGCCAACCAAAGGTATCATTGAAAAGTGAATAATGCATGATAGACCAAAGAAAAGTAGCTGCGGCACCCTCCTTAAATAAACTGCACCAATCATTAGAACAGTGAATGCGATACCCGATCTTACATTAGAAGAAAATAATACAAATACAATGGGGGTTGTGAAGATCATAGCTAGCAAGGGTAGTAGATATACGAGATGTCTTTCCGATCTTATGTTTGTAAGAAATATATAAGAAATTATGGTGGAGGTTATGAATGCAAATATACCTAAAACGGTTAATGCTTGAATACTAAAAAGATCCCTTAGGAAAAATATAGCTAATCGAAACGCTCCGTCTGAAAAAATTGTTAGCTCTGGAAGCTCATCTGTTCCTTGAAATTGATTAAAAAAATGAAGATAAGATCCAATATCTCCAGTTCCTAGTCTGTACTGAAGCTGGAGCATAAAAAAAATAAATCCACCATAAGTAATAGCAAAGATTAGTGCTGAAAATTTATGGAGACTTGTTAACTTTAAATAAAAGCGATATTTTTTTCTAGTAAACACTTCCATTTTAGAAAATATTCTCCTTCTCTAAAGCAATAGCTTGATTGCGTTTATCAAAGCTCGCTAAAAGCCAGTCCTCTAAATTAAATTGATTTCCATTTTCATTTTTCAATCCGCATGATTGAAGTGCACTTTCAGATATAGCTTGATGAGCGCTATTTAAAAATTTTGTCAAACCTATTTCACTGTTTATCATCTTTGCTACTTTGTATTCTATAAGGTGACCATAAAAACCATTGTTAAAGAGATCTACAATGCCAGATTTACAACCCAGCATCAAAGCTTGCAGTATTGACGATGAGGATGTGGTTAGAAAAATATCGCTAGTTGCGATGGCTAAGTTGAAGTCAAATCGATTAAATATATAGAAAGAATCGGAAGCTATTCCTTTTTTTTGTACAACATCTCCAATCAAAAAGACATTGGATGGTTCTCCGGCATCGATATATGCATAATTCGTGATTCTGCCTTTATCCTGCGTATGGGTCTTGATGATAAAAATAAAATCTGATTGTTTAGAAAAATAATTAAATAGGAACTTTTCAGTAAGGTAGCGCTGAGACTCTTCCTTTGATGGATCTGACGCGTAAAAAACAATCTTTTTATTGTAATTAATCGAAAGTAATTGATGCAAATAATGATCTTGATTATTTTTAAAATTAGCAATGCGATAATTAATATTAGAGTTTGTTCCTTTAAAAGTGATTTTACTATAATCATTTAAGGCTAATTTTATAGCAGGGGTAAATTCATGCTTCGAGGAACAAATAGCGGCATCGCAGTAAAAGACTTCCTCCATAATATCTCCTAAAATAAAAATTTTTTTTCTTCGAGCCTCTATTGAAAGATAGTTATCCAATACATTTGTTTGTAATCTACTGACATGAACATCTATTTTATTTTCTAAGAGAGACCTCACCGCATCAATACTAATACTGAGATTGGAATGATTCTTAAAAATTAAAAGAATATCTGCGATGTAGCTATCAGAACTGAAACATAAATACTTTAACTTGAAAAAACCTCGCAATACCCCAATTTTTCTTTTAATTTTTACGCGCCTATATCCATCTGGAACAATACTTAAAAAACCTACACTAAAAATATAAAGATTAAATTTTTTATCAAGTTGTTCTAGATAAGTTGTAAAAAAATCCTCTGGTCTTCTTCTTGGTGTTGTAATTGCAAGCGAGGGAGCATCATCACTAATATGTTTAGCAAAGTAATATTTCGGCAGGGTCGTTGACGAAATAATCATTTTTAAAAGAGCTGCTGCTCTCATCATGATTGAATTAAGAGTGATGCAAATAGTTAGCTTATTATCTGATCTCCAGCAAAAGTTTGTTGCAGAATAGCCTAAAAATAAAAAAGTCTCTTTCATTATTGCAATAGTTTGTCTATCTGCAATGATTTCTAGATTACTTGCATCGTCACCACTAAAACTTTTTATTCTAAATGCGCATTTCAACAACCCTGCAAGCTTTAGCTTAACTTGCCTTGTGTATAAAGAATACAGTTGTTCATTTTTTATTTGAATGGCATTGCAACTATGAGAATCTTGTAAGTAACGATAAAATTTTATGCTTAAGACATCGATACTAGCAGCATCCATTCCAACAGGATTTCCACTTATATTTCTTTTATCTCTAATAAAAATATTTTCTTGATCTAATCGATATAAAATTAGTCTCCTGTTAGCCTGAGATTTTTTCGTGATTAGGGCTTTAATAACTCTAAGATAATATTTTCGCAATGGCTTCAAAATATATATAGAATCAAAAGATAAAATATTGGTCATGAAATTCTGTAAAATTTAAATTTGTTGTCAGAAGTAAAATTAATGTATTGTTTAAGTAACAAATTCTATGATGAGTGAATTTTTCTGATTAAATTAAGTATTGCTTTCTGGCCCTCAAGCCAGGTATAAATTGGAGATGCAAATTGAGCAAATTCTATTTGATTTTTGGTAATAAAATCTTCAAGCCTTTCAAAAGCCTCTACACCCTGAACCTCTGCAACATCTTTAAGAGATCCGCAAATTAACTCTAGTCTCTTGCCGAAGCTTTTATGAGCTGAATAAATTACGCTATCCTCAACTCCCTCACAATTTAATCTCAACATTACAACATAATCAGTAAATTTCTCACTTAAATAAAGTTCTAATTCCTCAAAGAAATTATTTGTAGATACTCCAAATGCTGCAATAAAATTATCTTTATTAACATTATGCTTTTCAAGAAATATTGAACTGCCTTGTGAGTAATCCTGACCATCGCCTAGATATAATTTTGCTATGGAGTTAGTTTTATGAGAATTATCAGTTAAAGCTATATTAAAAAATAAGTCTGCATTTGGATAAAATTTCGTCTTACGAGCTATCTTTGAGTTGGCCTCAATAAATATAGAGTAAAAATTCTGAGAGCTTGCTCTTATATTATTTCTACTGTTTATAATCTCTTTCAATTCTGTATTACTTATAAATCTTCCTCTTTTGAATAGATTAGAGCTTATAAACCTTCTTATTATGAATAAGTAAAAGGTAAAATTTGAAGAAAATATAGATTCGTGCTCTTGAGCAAAATGAGTGCCAATGTCTATCCATATAATTTTTCTCATTTGAATATTTTATCCCAGCTGATAGCAGATTCTAAATAAATTGATTTTGATTTTACATTACAGTGCAGTGAATTAACACTATAGACCATTTCAACCTCAGAAATTCAAAGAATTTATTTACTCGATCATTTAGTTTTTATAGAGAATCCCAATTTGATGGATTAAGCAATAAAACATCATCAATATACATCTCATCAGGAATAGATGGTAAGAACCCTGGAATTGCTTTAACTATTTCTGTTAATTGCTCAACGGAATCTATGCCAACTAGAACTCTAGATATTTGTTTAACTTGGAGTGCATACCTTACAGAGGCCTCAAGTGGTGATATTTTGTTATCATTTAACCAATCATCCCATATTTTCCAAAATTCCTTCCAACGATTAAACTTTCTGTGTCTAATTGTATTTGGCATTAAAATTAGTCCTTGTAAGAAAATAGATCGAGCATGAATTTCTATTCCCTGTGAATACATCAATTTAATTACTCCGCTATCAATAAATCTTCTATCAAATATGTTAAGCGGAAGCTGGACCATATCAATATCAAAGTTTTGTAGAATGAAATTCAAATGTGCATTCTCATATACGGAAACCCCGATCTTATTGATTTTTTTTGTATTTTTTAAATATTGTAAAAACTCAAGAATTTTATATGCTCCAGGCTTCGTGAGATCATCTGCGTTATGGACAAGTAACCCATAAACAGAATCTAATTTTAAATCTTGAAGGGAATTATCAAAATCTTTTTTCATGATTAAAATATCTTCATCGGTAATTTTAAGATTATCAAAATGTTTTATTTTAGTGACCACTTGAAAATCTGAAGTGTCCATTTGGCCAAGAATTTTTTCACTATCTCCATAAGATGCCGCTGTATCTAAAAGATTTATATTTTCTGATTTAGCTAAATGTAAAATTTTTTCTATCTCTTGAGTCTTAACTTTGCCGCTGATGGAATTGATGCCATAGTCAATTCCAAATTGAGCAGTTCCGAGTGCAAGTTTATTCATTCATAATCACTTCAAGATGGGGCTGGGCATATAAGTAGCTGGCAAAACCCTCTTTAAAATAAGAAATAGATAGTTCCTTACTGGATGAGGTTTGCACTGATAAGTTTGTCGCCTTTGATCCAAGTAAATATTGCTTACATCCTATTTCTTTGAGCTTTTTAATTGCAATCATCTGTACGGCATGACCAATAGGCTTATCAAACAGCTCTCTTTTGTATGCTCCCACAGAATAGAGCCCTAAATCTCGTGAATAGATAAATAAGCCTCCGCCAATCAAATTAAATCCATCTCTTACAGTAACTAAGAAAGCCTCATTATTTTTAATCTGTTCTTTTTGAATATTCCAAGTCTCTTCATTCCGTGTTTGCCTTCCAGCCACTTCAAGATGCAATGCTTTGAACTCTTCAAAAACTTCTTCAATATTATTATTACAAATTTCAACATTCCACTCTTTCAATGCTTTATTAACAAGAGGTTTGTAGCTTTTTCTAAAGCCCAATCTTATGTTTTCAATAGTATTTTGAAGATCTACAGCTATTTGATATGTAATAAAGTCACTGGCAGCTCTTCGAAGCCAATTGAGGTACCAATTAGAAAGATGATTTGAATGCTCAAAAACTGTAATTTTTTTTATATTGAGTTTATATGAAATAATATCGACAATTTCTTCTATCTGGGACTCCAATCTTTTCTTTAGTTTCTTTGAGATATCTTCTACAAATAATGGTGCAATCAAGCCTAATTCATTGGATGTTATGATCCATTCATCTTGATTTTGATATGCAAATATTGGAAAAATACATAAGGGCTTATTGCTCTCAAGGATCACAAAGGATATATCTTCACCATTAAAATATCTTGAATAGTATGCAACTGAGCTTTTTAAATGAAATACTGAAACCTCAGAAGAAGAATCCAAAACATCATTCCAGTTCGATAGATTAAAACTTAGATTTTGAAAATCTTTTAAAAGATTATTCTTAATTTTTGCAATCATCGCTAATGCAATTAACTACTGTGTGACACTCATCCTCTGTTAAATCAAAATAAATTGGAAGGCTTAGACAATTATCATAAAAATCTTGATTATTCTTAAGATTCTTTCGGTTATAAAAAGGCTGTGAAGTAACGGGAATATAGTGCACTTGCGTCTGAATGCCTTCATCTAAAAGCCTTTCAAATATTTTTTTTCTGTTTTTTATTTGGATTACAAATAAGTGCCATGAGGAATTTGTATCTGGATGTTGAAAAGGAGTAATCGACTCATCTAATTTTTTTAAATAGTAATTAGCAATTTTTCTTCGCTTAGACACAAAGCTATCTAATCTTTTTAACTGACTGATTCCCAAAGCAGCTTGGATTTCAGTAAGTCGATAATTGAAACCTAATGCCTGTTGTTCGTAATACCACTTTCCATGAGGTGTATTGTTAAATTTATTTTCTTTCTTGATAATTCCGTGAGTTCTTAGCAAAGCTACCTTTTCGTCCAGTGCTCTTGAGTTAGTTGTAATTACACCGCCCTCTCCAGTTGTAATCATCTTTACAGGATGAAAACTAAAAACCGACATATGGCTATACTCACAATTACCTATTTTCTTACCGCGATATGAGCCCCCTAGTGCATGGCTGGCATCTTCAATAATCTTAAATTTATATTTTTTCGATAATTCCCAAATTTTTTTCATCTCACAACTCTGACCAGCAAAATGAACAGGCACGACTAATTTAGGTAGTTTGTTATCTTGTTGAGCTTGAATCAATTTCTTTTCTAAGCAATTAATAGACATATTAAAAGTCTTAGGATCTGTATCAACAAAGTCTACTTCTGCTCCGCAAAATAAAGCAGCATTTGCTGTAGAGACAAAAGTGTTAGGTGAGGTCCATAAAATGTCACCCTTTTCCAAGCCAACTGCAAGATATGACAAGTGAAGTGCAGCTGTTGCATTAGAGACAGCTTTTGCAAATTTAACATTGCAATATTTTGCCAAACTCGCTTCAAATTCAGGAACTTTGGGACCTTGTGTTAAGTAATCTGATTTCAACACATCAACAACAGCGTCTATATCATCTTGATTAATATTTTGCTTTCCGTAATAAATCATATTATTTGATTTTTTTATGCAATTGAGTAAAAGCAAACATTATACAGTTGTTAATCTCTACTTTGTTCAAGATTAATACTATAAAGTTTAGAAGGCTAAGTTATGGTGAACTATTAATTAATAGGTAATTATATTTAATCAAAAACTTAAAAATTAGGCCATTCAAAAATATCGTCCTGATGTAGATCTTTTAAATGCTTGCAAACTCGGAGAGCACGATCTATTGAAATGCCTTGATTAAGTCCGTGCTCATGGAAAACAATTGATTCTGGCTCATAAATTATTTTACGACCCAATGCAGCTTGATCACGAGCCCAGACTCGATCCTCAATACCATTAAGCTTTTCGTCAAAATTACAATTTTCCCATGCTGAACGCTCTATTAAGGAAAAAGCATTATGAAAAAATGGATGTGTTTTAAACACTATTCGCTCCCTACCAAATACAGTAACAAGATCTCTAGTATCTGCTGGATTGCTATTTAAAGTTGGTATTTGCCTGCCATAAACACCAGCAGCTTTATAAGCATGACGAACTTTTATTAGATTCTTGATAGAGCCAACAGTTACGAGCTCACAATGAGCCGAAAGAATTATAATTTCATTCTCAGAAGTTTCTTGAATTCCTAAATTCAGGGCGTAGCTATAGTTGAATTCAGGTTTATCATAATCAACCACTATGCAATTTTGAGCCAAGGCATGTTCTTTTGAGCCATCGATACTTCCATTATCAACTAAAATAATTTTTGATGGCTTAATGGTTTGTTGATTTATAGAGTCAATTACCCTCGGAAGCCACTCCATTTCATTCTTACATCTAATTACTACATCATATTTCATCATTACAGCTCTTGATTCATTTATCTAAGTTAAGTTTAAGATATCTTTAAGATAATATTCATAAGCCTAAGGTAGAAAGGTTATACTCCCAGAATCCACTCTGTCCTTCCAAACACTTCCAGTGGGGTAGATGTGGTTATTAAAAAAATCATCATTCATTTCTATGCCCCAACCAAATTGATTAGGAGCAACATAATGACCATCTTTTACCTGAATTGGATGAATAAAAACATCATCTTGAAGAAATTCAATATACTCAACGAGTTGATCATTTGATTGACTTGATACCTTGACTTGATCCCAAATGGCGTAATGGACAATCTTATTGCATAGACCTATGCCTCCTCCATGAGGGCAAATGGGAACTTTAAATTTTTCTGCCATCAATATAACTGCCAATACATCGTTCACTCCACCAATGCGACTTGCATCAATCTGACAATATCCGATTCCGCCAGATTGAAGTAATTGCTTAAAAAGAACAGGAGATGGTACTTGCTCTCCCGAGGCAACTTTAATGTCAAATTTATTTAAAGCCTCTGTAATTCTAACATGGCCCAAAATATCATCTCGAGCAGTTGGCTCTTCAATCCAAATAATATTGTAATCTTGAAGTGCTGTCATATATGCGATTGCTTCCTCAACACCCCACAATTGATTGCAATCAACCATTAACTTTGATTCAGGGCCGATAAGTTCCCTAATGAAGCTGAGCCTTTCTTTGTCATCCTCTAAATTTTGTCCAACTTTCATCATAAAACAATCAAATCCTTGGGACTGCATCTCCTTAATAGTTTTAGAAATTTCTTCGTCAGTCAAGCCTAACCAACCTGCCGTTGAGTAGGCTTTTGGACCTCTCTCAACCATTGAAATTTCGAGCTCATGATGAATATTTGATTTATCATTGAGAATCTCAATTGCTTCATCTTTTGTTAATGCATCCTCAAGATAGCGCCAATCGATTGCACTAATAATAATTTCTGGAGATAGATCAACTAGCAGCTTCCACATTGGTTTTTTTTCAATTTTAGCCCATGCATCCCATAGAGCATTCATAATGGATCCGAGCGCCATTCTATTAACTCCATCAGCCAACCACCTAAGTTGGTGATGATCATTAATCAATTTATATATAAGGCCAGGATTCTTCATAAATTTATAAAAATCATAGCCATCTAATAGCTTACCTATATCCCTAACACCATAAACTATCCAGTCATTACCAGCTCCTGAGGTAAAACATATAGAGTTACCTTCAATACCATTATCTAGCTTAATTTTTGTATATACACATGAGTAATTAGGCTTCTTATGAAATGGGTCTGACCCCAATAAAGTATCCGAAGTAGGAACCCGAAGATCTGTTACCTGTATGTTGTTTATTTTTGGCATATCTAATTGTTAATCAATCTTAAAATTGAACTTGAAACATTATTTGAGAATACTACACATTCAAATTAAACATTTTTGATAACCTGAACGTAAGTATTGAAAATAAATTTCTTATAAATTTTTCTACAATTCCTTTTCTTTGAATTTGAAAACTTAAAGTTATTCTTGGTTTTGTAGAATTATGGGCACCTTTTCTATGATACCCAGCTGTGTTAGCAAGAATGAGTAAACCTTTAGAACCAGTAAATGATTTTAAATTGAATTTAAGCATTGCCTTCTCCAATACTTCTCCTCTTATTCTAATTGAATCTGAATTAAGATTATCTCCAGTTAAAACTGCCTGATTGGTTTGAAACGACCTAAAGGAAGCATCTAAGTAGGAACCTTCTAAGTACTGAAATGGAGCATTTTCATCATCTATATCTTGAAGATATATAAACCCCTTCACAATACTGGAAAATGTATCTTGATGCATCTCAGAATTAGAATTTTCTCCAGAGACAATGCCCAGTGAATATGAAATATTTTTCAATGAACATCTATAGCCAGCTAATACCGAAAGATAATAATCAAAATCATCTGCGAAACTATCATTTAGAATCATAGTTATCTTCTCCGAATCCTTCTGTGAGAAAGTGTAATAAGCAGACAATGAGTCCTCTATTTTTTTATTTTTTCCATCTTTAAAATAAGGCCTTGCTCCGGCATGCTCGGCTGGGGCATAGTCTAAAACGCCATCTATCAATGAATCAAATGCTGTAATATTTTTTACATAACCTGAGTAAAAGCCTGAATTAAATGCACTATTCAGTTTATTTAAAAAATGTGAGGGTGATGCCTTTAAAACAAGGGATGAGGCAATAATATCGAGTTTTGTTCTTAATTCCTCATATTTTGATCTTGCAAAAATTTTTGTAGCAGGTGAATTATGATGGGCATAGCTCCAAAAAAGAATATCTTTTAGGATATTTGGATGAAGCCGATATAACTTCTTGAGTAAAAAAAATATAACTACTTTAATATTTTTAATTTTTAATTTTGATACAAATGAATTCTTTGGGAAATCTTTTTTAGCAGTAAAAAAGGAAATATTATTTGCAAACATACGCTCAATTTTTTTTGCACCAATAAATTTTTTTGAATTATCCATGGCTTTAAAAACTGAGTCCCTGATCAGGTGCGGCTTTTGCAAGTATGGATATTAGATCCATGTCCTCTTTACTTTTTAACAAAAAGTTACTCCATATAGATGACTCAACTAAATAAGTTTCTTCATTGAATAGCTGACCTCTGGATAGTATCGAAATGATTTCTCTGCTCCAGCCCATCATTGCATAATTGAAAAATTTAATAGCTTTTAAATCTTGAGTTCTAGCAAAGCCACTATCCCATTGGAAATTAACCGGGCTACCTTTGAATAAAGCATGAACTCTAGAAATATTATAAGTAACTGCAGATTTCCAATTATCATCATCTGATGTTTTAACAAAATTTTGAATATCGCCTATTGTTTGCAAAGGACTGACAGTATTAACCCAAAATAATTTATTGCCCTCGTTATTATCAAAAAAATCTAGAACTACTTGATCACTAGTAGCGTGTGAAGAGGCTAAATTACTTGATCGTAAGTAAAAATCCACTCCTGTACGAGAGGATATCTCTTCTAACTCGGGATCATCGGTATTAACAACTATTCGATCAAAAACATTGCTTTTTTTTGCTTTTATAATTGCGATTTCCAATACGGTAAATTTTCCAATCTTCAAATAATTTTTTTTTAAAAGCCTTTGAGACCCTTTTCTTGCTGGTATCATGCAGATTTTCATAATTCGTATTTTATAATTTTAATGAAAGAAATAAAAATTTTATTTTAGTATTTCTATTTCCTCCCATTGAGATCTATTTTTCAGACTTTTATGAGCGGCATCTGTAACCATTGTGCTAATTAATGACTCTTTAAAGCTAGGTCTATTATCTTGCAAATCTGGTAAATTTTTTAATCCACCTTCAAGATCAACGACATCATTAAGAAATGTTGTGATGCTATCTATACCATATCCACGCCATTGAATATTACCGTCATTGAAGCCATAGGGCATACAAAAGTCTGGATTTATATGCAGAACTCCAACATTATCAGTATTAATTCGAATTCCACGCTCTTTCTGATCAGCTTCATAGCGTCCACTTGTACCAATAAATTTAATTTTTTGATCTGAAATAGCTGAACTAGTTTCTGGGTCAATCCAACTCGTTAATATAGTTTCAGTGAACTGAGTTCCATCTAACATTTCCCATTCTATGATGCATTGAATGGAATCATATGTATTAATCTCATATCGAATTATTTCAGTCTTTTGTCCAATTGCCATCACTCGCTTTGGAGATGCAGAGGTTATGAATCTTATTACATCTATATAGTGAATCCCTAAATATTGAAGAATAGATGTCTTTGATGCCCAATCTTTAAAAAATGTTCGGGGCACAGATTTACGTTGGCTATACTCAATCCAGCAATTAATTGGATCGCCCAGCTCTCCAGACTGAAATTTATCACGAAGTATAATATTAGACTTATCCCAGCGTTTATGAAACTCCACGGCACCATAAATATTATTTTTATGGGCTAAATTAACTAACTCTAAGCCTTCAGCATATGTGGGTGTAAGCGGCTTTACTAGCAAGGTATGTAAACCCGCTTCGAGACAGTGTTTTGCAATTTGGAAGTGCAGATGATCTGGAACTGCAATAATTACGCATGCTGGCTTAGTACATTCATTGAGTACTTGCTTGTATGCATTATTATTTGATCCATCCTTTGGATAGGATTTGATATCAAGATTAACACCTGTTTTCACTTCTAATTGTTTAGCTTTTTCAAGTAGTTTTTGTGAAGAGCTTGCAGATGTTGATACGCAATGAACAGCTCCTAAATTCTCATTATGACGTTTCCACTCAAAAACCGCAGGCAATATTGTTCCAAAGCCATCTGTGCCTTTTCCACAGACATATAGACCAGCTCCAATAACCACGATATCTATTTTTTTCATAAATTATTTACCTTTAATTATGAGTAGCAATTTCACATAAGAGAAAAAATATTCTTACACTATAATTATCTATCATTTCTAACAATGCAAATCTTTAATTATTTATCAATTTATGATGAGCAAGAATCATATCTATTTTCTTATTCCACTCATTAGACATTCTGATTAGCTCACTATGATGAGAGTGAGGATGTATTGAGGATAACGAAAAGTTATCTCTTTTTAAAGTAAGAATAGCATTAACTAATTCATTTAGATTATTGGCTGATAAAACTAAACCAAGTAATCGATATATCGTTGTATATTCAGAACCATTAAAAACCTGTTGCTTTGAATGTTTATTTGGATTAAAAAATTCTATCACGGGAACACCAAGGGCATAGCAGTCCATAGCACCAGATGACCAGAATGAAATTACAAAATCAACTGAAGTAGCAATACTAAGGATATGATCCTCAATAATAGTTATCGAAGAATATTTTTGTGATACTTTATCCCAATGAGAATTTATCTCTCTTGGATGTTTTTTAACAAATAAATTATGCTCAGTTAAGGTTTCACGAATGGCGCCTACTGACATTTCAATCAAATTAGCATGTGAGTTATCGTCTAGATAGCTCCCACTACCTCTGCTTAAAATCAATATATTAACTTTATTTCTTTTAGATATTGATGCTCTGAATGCCTCTGATTTTCTTTTTAGCTCATATAGCCAACTATCAGAATATTTTGGATGGCCAATAAATACCTTTTCCAACTCGGGAGAATCTAACTCTTTATTATCATTAATCATTTCAAAATCTGAAGGATGGCCGAGCAAAAGAAAAAATCTGCTATTTAAATTTTTGAATTGAGGAATTGGATGCTTCGTATCTAAATCTTCTGCATATACATGAGGCGAATGAGGACAATAAAAAAAAAGAGCTTGTGTAAACTCACTTCTTAACCATGAATCTCTTGGCCTTCTAAGACTAGGATATTCAGAAAAGAATAGACATTTTTCACTCCTCAGCTCTAAAACAAAGGATGGAATACACAGTAAGAAAAAATTTTTGAGTATATTGCTTAAAAAATTATAGATAGATCTGACAATAGGTTTTTTATCAAAATTCAGTTTAATAGAGGTACGATGAGCAAGGTAGCTAAAGTGCTCAAGTTTTTCAAAGAAATAACCACCGCATAAGAAGAACTCTATATTCGAATTTTGCTGTGAAATGTAATCATTCAACATACGATTTCTTTTCA
>MDTC01222043.1_pt1 | contig 35725 bp, 29 predicted proteins | sample 811181 | NCBI WGS metagenome assembly MDTC01 (sample SAMN05326644, study PRJNA326480) | marine metagenome | isolation source: seawater | place: Pacific Ocean: North | collected 2011
ACATTGGACGGCATCGCGAACTGCTCGAATTGTCGAGGGTGAAATGCATTGTTGCGCACCACTACCAGCGTCCAAAAACAATGCGCCTAAACCGAGCATTTCGCCCGCGACCGCAGTGGCTACAGTGATTTCCTTTTTTGCAGAAGGAATAGGCAAGCTGTTGCTCATGTACGCCGCAGTGGTCAGGGGCCCATCACCTATCAGCATGTAGCCCGTAGGGACAATCTCAAGGTTCAATCTCCGAATGCGCATCGCTGCTTCAACATGCCGGCCTATGAGTAAGTCAGGATTTCGTCCTGAGATTAGAGATAAAAAAAGCAGTGCATCGGCTCCTTTAACCACCTGATCCGGGGAACCTGGGAAAATAGTGATAGGGCCATTGAACCGTTCGCGAACCGTTTGTATGATGTCAGCCACATTGTGTTTAGTCAGCAAGCTTCCTCCAATGAAAACATCGGTAATTGTTGATTGCTGCAAGCGATCAAGGAAACGCAACCACTCTCGTCCTGTTGGTAGGTCGTCGGGATCGAGCAGTGCTGCAAGTCTTTTTTTACCAAGGGCCTGATCGGCCGTCAAATTCTCTATCCAGCTCATGGTTGAAAGATACGATGAATCAATTTTTGAACCATTGCAGGTTTTAGCATTCCATGCCCGGTAGGCAGAAGGTGGAAATGCACGTTGGCGTTACCCTTCGTAAGATTTTTGAGTTTCTGTCCATTGGCCGCAGGAATGATTTGGTCGTGGGCTCCAAAAGCGAGATCCATACGTCCTTGCCACGAATGCAGTGTGCGCGCAATCTTTTGATGCGTCGGCCAGCAGAGGCGATGAGCACGCCATCCATGCCAGACCATCATGCGCATGCTGTGATTTGAAATGTGAAATGCACAGAAACTGTGCAGATGCGGAGAAATGATTCTTCTTTTAAGCAGAAAGTCACTGCATCGGATGACTAAATCAGCGTGTCGATCAATCCTGAACCAAATCAGCTTTCCCAATTTCGAATGCACAGTAAAGTGATAAAAGGGTGATTTTTTCAAACCATCCGGAGCAAGTAGCGTGATTCGGCTCCACATGTCAGGTGACTCGGAGAAGAGCGCAAGTGCTATTCGACCACCAATGCTATATCCAACGAGGTCATAATTTTGGGCAGCTAAACCTTCCTTGGTGGCAATCTCAATGAGCAATTGATTGAGCGTGGCAGGATGTAAGGGAGCATCTGCTGGGAGTTTCGAATCTGTTGGCCTTGAGACTCCATGGTGGGGCAAATGCACAGAGATCACGGTACTTTTCCTAGGCCAATGATCGGCCAGCACTGATAAGTCTTCAAGGGGTCGGGCGAATCCGTGAAATGCGAATACGGTTCTTGGTGTTTGACTCACGCTATCGTTGCTTCCCGAAACAGGGATTAAAGCGTACTCGATGCACCATCCATTATTGGTGTGCGACTTGCGATGTAATTTTTGCTGATCAGAAGCGAATTCCACGGTGCAAATGTCGTTGGGTTTGATTCAAATCGAGCCACCGAGCATTGCTTGTTAAAAAGCAAGACAAATTGTGGAAGAAATTATCCGAATGATACGGTAAGAGCATTTAATTTTGTGCCCGGCTAATTGGCCGTTATTCTGTGTTCAGTATCCTCCGTCGAAGATTCGTTTTGGCGGGGTAAAAAAAAAATGCCCAAAGACAAAAGCATCAAATCGATCTTGCTCATCGGGAGCGGACCGATTGTCATTGGACAAGCCTGTGAATTTGATTATTCTGGCTCTCAAGCCTCACGTTCGCTTCGAGAAGAAGGCATAGAAGTGATTTTGATCAATTCGAATCCCGCGACCATCATGACGGATCCGGTTACGGCCGATCACGTTTATCTCGAACCATTGGAGCCGGCTTCGATTGAACGAATCCTGAAGCAGCACAACATTGACTCCGTGTTGCCCACAATGGGAGGACAGACCGCGCTAAACCTGTGCATACAGTGTGATGAAATGGGGCTGTGGGAAGAGTATGGAGTGAGAATGATTGGGGTGGACATCAACGCCATCGAAATCACTGAAAACCGAGAACGATTCCGTGGTTTGATGGAAGAATTAGGCATTGCAATGGCTCCTCAAGCCACCGCTAAAAGCTTTTTGGAAGGCAAGGAGGCAGCGCAAAAATTCGGATTCCCGTTATGCATTCGCGCGAGTTATACCCTAGGAGGAGCAGGAGCGAGCATCATTTATGATCCAGAAAAATTTGACGAAGCACTCACCCGGGGTCTCCACCTGAGTCCCATCCACGAGGTGATGATCGACAAGGCGGTGATGGGATGGAAAGAATATGAACTGGAGTTGCTGCGGGATTCAAACGACAATGTAACCATCATCTGCTCCATCGAGAACTTTGATCCGATGGGCATCCATACGGGAGACAGCATTACTGTCGCTCCGGCCATGACATTGAGTGATACGACGTTTCAACGCATGCGGGACATGGCGATTCGCATGATGCGCGAGATTGGTGATTTCGCAGGTGGATGCAACGTTCAGTTTGCCGTATCAAATGACGAGAAGGAGGATATCATAGCGATTGAGATCAATCCACGTGTGAGCCGTTCCTCTGCTTTAGCGTCCAAAGCAACCGGTTACCCCATCGCAAAAATTGCAGCGAAGCTTGCAATTGGTTATCACCTGGATGAGCTAGCCAATCCAATCACTGGAACGACCAGTGCCATGTTCGAACCCACCATGGACTATGTGGTGGTGAAGGTGCCACGCTGGAATTTTGACAAGTTCAAAGGAGCAAATCGCGAACTGGGTTTACAGATGAAATCTGTGGGAGAGGTGATGGCCATTGGCCGCTCTTTTCAAGAAGCGTTGCAAAAAGCCGCGCAGTCTTTAGAGATTGGCAGAAATGGATTGGGATGTGATGGTCGGGAGTTGCGCGATCAAGATGCCATCATGGATAGCCTGAGCCATGCAAGTTGGAATCGCCTCTTTCACCTCTACGATGCGATGAAATTGGGCATCCCAATTCGCAAGATTTATGACGTCACGAAGATTGATCCGTGGTTCTTGCGTCAAATCGAGGAGCTGGTCCAGTTCGAGGATGAGATTGGGCAATTTGATTTGAGTTCGATGCCCCGATCTCTCATGCTGGAGGCCAAGCAAAAAGGTTATGCGGACAGGCAAATCGCACACATGCTGGACTGCGTCGAGTCTGAAGTTCATGCGCATCGCCTATCCCAAGGAATCACGCGCACGTACAAGTTGGTGGACACGTGTGCTGCCGAATTTGAAGCGAAAACGCCATATTACTATTCTACTTTTGAGGACGAGAATGAGAGCATTCGAACTGACCGAAAAAAAATTGTGGTCTTAGGGAGTGGTCCAAATCGCATTGGACAGGGAATTGAATTCGACTATTGTTGCGTTCATGGGGTTCTCGCAGCGAAGGAGTGTGGTTATGAAACCATCATGATCAACTGCAATCCGGAAACCGTTTCAACAGATTCGGACACGGCTGATAAATTGTATTTCGAGCCTGTGTTCTGGGAACATATCTACGATATCATCTTGCATGAGAAGCCCGAAGGTGTGATTGTACAATTCGGTGGGCAGACAGCATTGAAGCTTGCAGAAAAACTCGAGCGATTTGGCATTCCAATCGTAGGCACGAGTTATCGCGCATTGGACTTGGCAGAGGACAGAGGTTCATTTTCGACGCTCTTGCGAGATCAAGAAGTGCCTTATCCTGAATTTGGAGTTGTAGAAACGGCGGATGAGGCCAATGCACTGAGCAAGACACTGGGATTTCCCCTGCTTGTAAGACCGAGCTACGTCCTTGGTGGACAACGCATGAAGATTGTAATCAACGAGGATGAACTTGAACGGCATGTCATTGATATTTTTCGGGACATGCCTGACAACAAAGTTCTGCTTGATCATTACTTGGATGGTGCGATAGAATGTGAGGCGGATGCCATTTGTGACGGCGATGAGGTTCGAATCATCGGGATTATGCAGCACATCGAACCAGCTGGAATCCACAGTGGAGATAGTTATGCTGTGTTGCCTCCATACAACTTGGGGGATTTGATCATTTCTCAGATCGAGGAGTACACCAAGCGCATTGCTCTTGCTCTCGAGACTGTGGGACTCATCAACATTCAGTTCGCGGTCAAAGACGACAAAGTTTACATCATCGAAGCAAACCCTCGTGCTTCAAGGACGGTTCCTTTCATTGCAAAAGCATACGGTCAGCCATACGTGAACCATGCTGCTAAGGTCATGATGGGCAAGGCCAAGTTGAAGGACATACCATACAATCCCCAACTCAAAGGTTATGCGGTAAAGATTCCGGTTTTTTCTTACGAAAAATTTCCAGAGGTCAACAAGGAGTTGGGCCCAGAGATGAAGTCCACAGGGGAGGGAATTCGATTCATCCCCGATTTGCGCGATCCTTTTTTCCGCAAGGTGTACAGCGAGCGAAACTTATACTTGAGCAAGTGATATGCTGGCCGGATTGATTCGAACATTGGGCACCATCATCATGGTGTGGTTTGTATTTCGCTGGTTGGATCGCATGTTTGGCGGTCGACGGCGGCGTTCGCGAAATCCTGATGCGAATCCAAACTCCGGTTCAAATGCAGGTGGGGCTTCCGCAAAAAAGGCTCCACCAAAAGACTCCAAACTGGGAGATTACATCGACTTTGAGGAGGTTGATGATTGAGAAGTAACAGCCACATCAGCAACAAGTATTGCACGTGGTGGCGTGAAGTCATTCACGCGGCAGCAAAAAAAGGCGCATATATTCTTCGCTAAATTGCTCTGAATTCAAGGATACAATCGAATGAAGGATCAAGTAATTTCATTTTTGAAGCGCAACGGACTGCATGGACTTAGCCTCCTTGTCTTTGCTTTGTTGAGCGCATCATTGTTGTCAAAATCGTACGATGGCTATTCAGTCCGCCAAGGGGATATCAAAAACTATTTGGGCATGAGTAAAGAGGCGAATGACCATCGGATTTTACACGGTGATGTACCCGCTTGGACTGGTGCGATGTTTTCGGGGATGCCAACCACCCACATCACACGGAAATATTCGTCTTGGCACATCCCTCATCGATTCGCGAGTATAGGGGTGAAAACGTTTCAGTCTTCTGGAGTGTTTTTCTTTTTCATGGCCATGGCATCAGCATACTTGCTAGCGATTGCTCTGGGTGCATCAGCGCCTATTGCACTGCTCTGTGGCATTGGTTTTGGGCTTTCTTCGTTTGAAGTTCTGTATTATTCCGCAGGCCATAATAGTAAGGTCAAGGCCATAGCTTACTTGCCAGGAATTATCGCAGGTGTGATCTGGGTTTATCGGAAAAACTTGGGATTGGGTTTGGCCATTGCATCGTTATTTACCTCTTTGCATGTTTATTCGAATCACTACCAAATCACATATTATGCGTTGTTTATTTTGGTCGCGATTGGCATCGTAGAAACTATTGGTGTTTTCAAACGGACGCAAAATTGGAAGGCGGCGTTATTGCCGGGAGTAGCGCTCCTAATTGCAGGCCTCATTGGCGTTCTTCCGAGTTTATCGGATGTCCTTGAAACCAAAGATTATGCGGAAGCGACCATTCGGGGCGAACAAATCCTTGCCGACGGCAATGTTTCCGAAGATTTGGCTAAAGGTGAGTCAGGATTGGATCGCAATTATATTTTAGAGTACAGCATGTCGGATGGCGAGTGGTGGTCCATCATGTGCGCAGATATCAAAGGAGGATCGAGTCCGATGTATTGGGGAGAGCAAAAGTTTTCAGGAGGTGCGCTTTATTTCGGAGCCATTCTGTGCGCATTGTTTTTCATCTTTTTGATCGCAGGAAGGGATCGCCTAAAATGGCCTTTGGCGGCGGTGACAGTAATGGCGATACTGCTTTCGCGAAGAGACGGTGGCTTTTTGACAGATTTCTTTTTGGATTACATTCCTTTCTTCAATCAGTTTCGAGACACGAAGATGATGCTGATTCTTGTTCAAGTTGCCGTGTCGATTGGAACAGCTCTGGCGCTGGTAGAGATGGGTAAGCTGATATCAAATGGAGGCGCAGAGCTAAAGAAGAGAAGAGTTTGGTGGATGGGTGGGCTTGGTTTTCTTTCATTGACATTTGCCTCATTCTATGTGCTGCCTGAGTTCTTTTTTGATTTTCAAACCTCAATCAAACAAGACGTTGCTGTCGAGCAGTTGGGTTATCCAGAAGCCTTGAGAAGGAGATTGGTTATCTTTCAGTCAGATGTTGCGCGAACGTTGGGCTTGATCGTTTTGACAGCAGGAATTGTCGCTGCAGCATTGTGGCAGAAAATCGCTATGCGTTGGGCGGTATTGCTTCTTGTGATGGCTACTGCGTTGGACTTGTGGAATGTTGATCAACGTTATTTCAATGACGACAAGGTCAACGGTGTTTACCGGAATTGGGTCAAGTCATTTGATGCACGTTATCCGTTTGACCCAACGCCACAAATGGGAAAGGTGCTTGCGGCTGAGTTCAAGACTTCGAAGGAAATCAACACCATGGCCGATCAGCTATACGCTGGTTACCTCGATGCCTCAGACCGAGCCAACGTTTCTTTGAATCGGCGGCAGAAGGAGAAATTGCAATTGATCTCGAAGTACGGTGCGATGCGCATGACTTCGCCATTTCGAATCTTCCAATGGGAGAATCCGTTCAATGACAGTTCCCTGTCCTACTTTTTTCAGTCCATTGGGGGGTATCACGCGGCCAAGTTGCGCCGTTATCAGGATTTCATTGAACGCGTATTGAACCCGGAGCGTGATCGCTTCATCGCTCTTGCTCAGAATGGTCAATTGCAGGAGGGGCTTTCTCAAATGGTGGGACTTCGGATGCTCAATACACGTTACATTTTGTTCGATCAATTCGAAGATCCTGTCTCATTACCCGATGCTTCAGGATTTGCATGGGTTGCCAAAGATTGGAAAACTGCGTTGAATGGTGATGAAGAAATTGCGATGACCGCTGCCTTAAAATCTGTAACTTCTGCGGTCATTCATGAGGAGTTCACGAGCGAGCTCAAAGGGCTTCTTCCGGGTGCCTCAGGCACTGTCCAGCTGTCCTCTTACCAGCCTGATTTACTAAAATACAGCACCAACTTGGATGCGGATGGATTGGTCATGTTTTCTGAGGTCTGGTACCGCAAATCATGGATAGCGACCATTGATGGAAATCCCGTGGAAACCATTCGGGCCAATTATGTGTTAAGGGCCTTGAAGGTCCCGTCAGGAAGTCACGAAGTAGTATGGCGTTGCGATCAAACATCCTCGGAACTTCCGATGGTCGCTAATTTGTTCCTCCTCATGTTCATTTTGGGATCCTCATGGTTTGGGATTAAGAAATCCAAAGCGGGATTCATTGAGCAAGCTTAAGGAGGGAATGGACCAAAATGTTAGCGTCCAGTGGCACTGGAATGAGCCAGGTAGTCACTCAGTTGATTGGCAGGCTTGGAATGCATTGATCACGGCTTCGAATAGTCCGTCCATCTTCTTGGATAGTCGAATGATGTTGAGCTTGATGAATTCTGAAGAGCGGAATTTGGCAGCAGTCACCTGGTACCAAGGCAAAGAATTGATTGGAATCGCAGTGGTAGAAGATGCTTTGGCAGAAAGCATAAATTTGGATGGCCACATTGCCGTTAAACGTTCGTGGTTTTCGTTCATTAGCCGTTGGGTGCATGGTTCAAAAGGTAGGTTCACATTCCGCGTCCGCGTCATTGGCCCTGTTCTCGGAAGTGGTTTGCACAGCTATCGTTGGGCAGCGCACATATCCAAACTGGAACAGCGGCAGCTGCTAAGCGAGACCATTTTTACATCCCAAAGCAATACCGGAACAAAGATTCCGCGCGTAGCCATGCTCAAGGACCTGCCCATCCACTACAAGGGGCGGAGGAAGCCGTTGCATTCCGGGTGGGCTCCATTGGAATTTGATCCAGAAATGCTTCTACACATCGATTCAGATTGGTCTGATTTGTCGGACTATATGGCGCAGATGACGACGAAATCACGAACGAAAATTAAGCGTGTACTCAAGGTTTCAGCCGCCTTGAAAATTTCCAATTGGTCCGAACAAAAGGTGGTTGAAGAAGCGGACCAACTGATCTTGCTTTATCAAAAGGTGTTCAATCGTTCGGGTTTTCGTCTGGGACAATTGCACGCCGATCAACTGCGTCAGTCGAAGCGGTTTTGGGGAGATAATTTCATGGTAAAAGGTTATGAACTTGAAGGTCAGTTAGTTGGTTTCCAGTGTGCTTACATCGGATATGGTGAGGTAGAAGCCTTTTTTGTTGGTTTCGACCCGGAACTCGTAAAAAGCCATGCCATCTATCAGCGCATGCTCGTCGAGTTCATATCCACAGGCATCCATTGCCGCAGTGGCCGCGTCAACATGGGCCGAACAGCACTCGACATCAAATCTTCAGTGGGCGCTCTGCCTCAGCGGTTGCAGTGTGACGTGCGGTTCAGAAACCCGATCTTTCACGCAGTTGTGAGCCGATACACGAAAGGGTTTGATCCCGCGGAGCAGGTTTTAAAGAAAGCTTGGAAGGTGGATGCTTACGCGAAAAGGAAGCATTCAGAAATCCATACCGCCTGATTCACCTCCAAAACTGCCTTCTCGGGGATATCCTCCTCGACTGCCTCGCTGTTCCAGTTTCCCTAGTCTCCATGTCGCGGTCAAAAAGACGTTTTGGGATTCCCGTTTGAATCTGTTTTCCTGATATAAATTGCCAAAGTCGGAGGTGTATGACCATTCACGCGTATTGAAAACATCGCTCAGTTTAATTGCAATCGTCAAGTTTCCATCGAGCAGTTTTCGTTGGAGGTTTGCGTCCATGTATGCAAAACCATTGAATTGCCCTTGTGGGGTAACCGATGGGCCACGGTACATCCCGTTCAATTGCCACTTCCAGTTTTTTTCCGCACCCCATGATTGGTTGGCGAAGAGGTTCAGATTGTAAGACCATCCTCTCGCATCGCTGGCAAACTCAACATCGCCGACTTGGTTTGATAGGTGATAGAAGGAGCCCGTGAATCGAAGCTGTCCTGAACTTGGCAGAGGAAGCATGAGAATGACTTCGATTCCTTCATCTCGTCGGCTGCCTTGATTCCACCAACTCGAAGTTTTGATGCCAGCAGAATCAATGTTGGAATAACGCTGAATCAAATCATTCGTTTCTTTGACAAAAAAGGACGTGGTCAGCGACTTGCGTTTCCGAGACCACTGATGTCCAATTTCGTATGAATTAGTGTATTCGGGCCGCAATTCAGGATTGCCAATGCGCAGGTTTCGGCTATCACTGTCATCCAGAAAGGGCGTTACAGATCGTCCACGTGGCCTGTTGACGCGGCGGCTGTAACTGGCGATCCAGCTGACTTCATCATTGCTTTGACGAGATAAGTTGATGGAGGGGTAGGCCGAGAAGTAATTGTTTTCAAAAGTTTGGTCATTCTCCCATTGCGCGCCGGTATAGACTTGTTCGAGCCTGAGCCCTGCTTGCGTTCCCCACGTTCCCCACTTTCTTCCGTAGGTTGCGTAGGCAGCATGAACGTCTTCGCGGTATTCGAAAGCAAAGGAGCGGGGCACGGGATTGGATGGAATGTAAAGGCCTTGTGACCAAACAGAAGAGTCAGAAAAGAGGTAATCGAATTGATCGTCCTTTCGAGACAAATTGGACTTCAGACCCCACTCTAATTTGCCTTCGTTTTTCAGAGGTTTTTCATAGTCCAATTGAAGGACGGTGCGCCTAGAATGGTTTTCTTGCAAATTGGTGTCTCGAACTTCGGGAGTTGGGATTACGGATAAATCTAGCACAGATTCCTCTCGAATGTATTCGTCTGAAGATGACATCGATTGGGAATGTCGCGCGCGAAATCGTAGGAAATGGGATGGATTATGATCGTATTCTTTTCGATAACCAAGATCAGCATCGAAACCTGTACTGGCATCCAATTCCATCGATCGGCGAAGGCTTTCGAATGCTGCTCCGGTGTCCCAATTTTCGTCATTTGCTAGATCATTGCGACGTTTATTGTCGCTCTGATTGACGTTTAGATTTGCCGAAAGGACTTCACTTTTGGACGGATACCATTCCATTCCAAGTCTTCCATTGATGCTGGTTCGCAGTTGGTCACCGTCTCGAATTTGATCCAAAGTGGAAACGCTGTCCAAAGTGAGAGTGCGATAGGATTCTCCTTCGCGGAATAAGTCGCGTTGGTTCCAGCTTGCAGTGCTAAAGACACTAAACGCATCGTTTTTGTAATTCAGCGAGAGCGAACCGCTGTGGTTGTCCCCCGTCCCCGCTGTTCCTTGCAGCTGTCCGTGAAATCCCTGCAACTTATTTTTTTTCAGGATGATGTTCAGGATACCGGCCATGCCGTCCGGATCGTATTTGGCAGAAGGGTTGGTAATGATTTCAACTCGGTCAATGCTGCTTCCTGGGATTTGCTCAAGAAAAGCATTTTGTGCTGCACCTGCTAAGCCAGATGGACGACCATCAATGAGTATCTGCACTTGTGAAGACCCTCGCAGAGAGACATTGCCGTCAATGTCCACAGCTACAGATGGTACATTGACGAGAATTTCAGCCGCATTTCCTCCAGCAGCGGACAAGTCATTTCCCACTCGGAATACGCGTCGGTCGATAAGCATTTCGAGGGTGCTAGCTTCTGTCGCCACAACGGCTTCATTCAAATCATTTACTTTTTTTCTTAATCCAACCTTGCCTGCATTGTATGCGATGGACGTTCTAGGCGTCAACATGATTGGTTTGGATGTAAAGGTTTCGTACCCCATAAATTGGATGTTGAGGGTATACTTTCCAATGGGGACATCGGTGAGAGAGAATGTACCATCTTCATTGGCTAATTGACCTGAGACAATGGTGCTGTCTCGCAGAGCAAGCAGTGCAACTGATGCAAATGGAATGGGATTCGTTCCATCGGCTTCGACCACTGTGCCTGTGACTGAGGCGATTGCCGGTTTGTTACGCTCTTCTCCGTTGGGTCTTTGTGCGATGAGAGCTGAGCAGCTCGCAAAGCATAGAATTGCGGTGGCGCATATGTTTAAAGGCCTCATTGTAATAGCTGTGTGTGCAGTGTAAGAACGGTTCCAGAGGTTAAAGGTTTAAGCATCGCTCCGATTTATGCGCTTGGCCAACCATCGCGAATAATTGCCCCGCGGATGATTTCATGCCACAAGCCCCCCCTCATTTCTACCTGCGCAACCATGATGTGCTTCCATTTTTTCAATGCGTTCAAAGAGTCGTCCAATGTCATAACCATATTGGCTTCTATGGGATCGTGACGCGTTCTAAGCCAGTGATGAGCGGGAATAATAATCCATGAAACTTGGGGTTGCCAAATGGTGTGCCATTCACTTTGTGTGCACCACCAGCCCGTTGAAACGTTGTGATGCGAGTGATATGGCAACCGAGCTTTCCTGGCTTCACGAAAGTGGACAAAAAACCATCCCTTGATCCAGGCGGCATGCGCATTCACTTGAATGCCTTCCGATTTTAAGATTGCTTGAGCCTCGGGTGTTTGGTCCAGATTCAATTGGGTGCTGAGCTTGCTCAGTTTCAAGTCGAGTCGATCTGAGGGGTCCATTCCAATCCAATTGGACCAGGCGCGAGAGTTGCTCGCTTGCAGGTAAAACTTACAAGCAAGTTCGAGGTGGGTCACCTCCGACGTTTCATTATCTAGTAGGATGAGGTCCATTTCACCCAGCGTTCGCTTTTGGCCTTGGACAACGATGTTTTTGGCCAATACGGTGTATTCATGGCTTGTTTCAAACCAGCAATTGACGAGTTGCTCAAAGCGTTTGCCCAAACGAATGGGCTTTTTTCCGAGGATTGCTGATTCGGGATCGGCCATTTCCGACCATTTCTGGCATTGAATTCGCATCGAATGGCGAGCTTGGAGATGATAATTGGAAGACCAAAGGGTGGGAAGTTGGCTGGACTCCCCAGCCATTAAAGGAACGCTGCCAATTGCCCAAACCAATTCTTCCCAGATGGCATCGGGACATGCATCCATTATGTTTTCGAGGGAAGGATCCCATTGATCAGCCTTGGTCATTGCGGATATTCTATCTTCGCGGCCAAATTAGATTGGAAACACATGCGAACGGTCAGTCAAATTCAACATCCTTTGATGCGCATTACGATAACCAGTTGGAATGATAAATACCAGTTGCGTTTTGAGTTGGATCGCTATGAACAAGTGTTCAAGGTGGATCAAGAGGGCATTAGTATTCCTGAGTTGGAAGAGTTAGCGCAGTGCATGGCTGATTCAGTGTTGCATGGATTTGTGGCGATGCGAGCAGGATATTTGAAACATTCAAACAATTGATATGAACGAAAAAATCACAGTGGGAGCAGTGGTGTTTTTAGCTTTGTGGTCGAGCTTTTTGACTTACCAATTTTATGGATCGGGTCAGGCTGAATTGCCCGAAAGCGTCCGAAAAGGAGAGAAAGCAGTCGTTGCATTCATTCACGGCGACTCGATTCAGGCCAATTGGGAGTATATCATTGATCGGGAAAAAGACATGTTCATTGCTGTTCAACAAGCGCAGTTATCCATGGAGCGCAAATCTCGTCCACTGCAGGAAGAAGCGCAGGAATTGATCGATTATGCCAATGGGCCAAAAGCCACAAATGATGAGGTGATGATGGCGCAAAATCGTCTTGTGGAGATTGAGAATGCGCTGGGGCAAATGCAGAGTCAGCAACAAACGGAATTGATGCAAATGGAATCAATGATCCAAGGAGAAATATCGGTGCGTTTATCCGCCGAGGTCGAGGCATTTGCGCAAGATTCAGAGTTAGATGTGATCTTGAATTGGGGTCGGTCAGGTGAGGGTGTTTTATATGGCCAGAAAGGATTTGACGTTACAGCACCCCTGATTCAATTCATGAATGAGCGTTATGTTTCAGCTCGAGATACGATCAAAACAGAGAGACAGCCATGACCACAGCAGCCATCAAAAAAGAGTCTCACATTGTTGAGTATGTTCTGTACGTCTGGCAAATGGAGGATGTCGCACGGGCGGCAAAGTTTGACGTCGGTGCATTGCGATCGATGTTCGCAGGACAAGAAGACGAAGATCTTGAATGGGTGGTGGAGTTGAGCAGGACGATGCAGCGAGAGCATTTGGAAGAATCGGGTCATGTGGCGCACATCCAAGAAACGCTCACTGAGATGGCGTTGCTTCACGATTTACTGGTTGGCCCAATGGAAGATGCGATTTACGTCACCTCATTTCAAGCTGCAGAACCGCTACTCGATGAGTTGAATGAACGAAAAATGAAAGGGGAATTCAAACATCCTGTCGAACGGATGTTAACAGCACTGTACGGTTGGTTGGTATTGCGGATGCGCAAAGAAGAGGTCTCTTTGGAGACTGAGGCGGCGATGGTTGCAATCCGCGAAATGGCCAATTCCTTGGCCAAAGGTCACATTAGAATTTATTCGGGTCAATCTTGATCACCGGTTTTGAAGTCGGCGCATGTGGCGCAGGCGACTACTCGCCATTCGCAATACATGGGATTCATTGCGAAGGCGATCAATGATGCTGGTCGAAAGTGCATTCTTCTCAATGTGAATGGAATTTTCTGGCCATTGCGAATGATCTGCTGAGCCAATGACCAGGCAACGGAAGAACTCATAGTCTGTGCTGGCCTTTTTTGCCAGCGCCATGAGTTTCGTGTCTTTGGCATGTTTGGCATCGACGACCAGCCAGGACGATCGATGTTTGTCAATGTTCAATAAAAAATCATTGACTGCAGAAGAGTCCCACAAATGCCCCTCGCTGAAGTCTGAAATTCGATCAATCAAATTTTCAGCTTCGTTGCGGTTGTTGTAGACCACCCATACGGATGGGGTTGAATGGTGCGGGGTCATAGATTTTTATTTTTTTGTCGCTTGACGGGTCACTTACGAGGGTGGTCGTCAAAAAGTTGCGTTGTTCCCCATAACTCTCTGTTCAAAACAACCTCTCTTGGGTGTTTAGAATGTGCGAATTACTCGGAACTTTTAAAGTTCTAAGGATATGGGGCATAACACACGAAATCCAGAGGCGAGAGCCACTATATACCATCTGTCTTCGGCATCGAGCCGTCAGATATTTGAGGATTTTCGGTCGTCGCTAACCACTTATGAGGTGTTCGATACGTTGGAAGATCAATTGGCTGAATTGTTGGTTACGCGGAACCCTTCACTGCGGACAAACCCCGATGGACTGGTGGAAGCTGTATCTCGAGAACTTGGAGATCAAGGTTGGGACCATTACGGATGCTGGGCATGGTATCCATGGAGCCGCTCTTTGATTCGCATACTCAATGAAGCAGATTTCATCGAGCTGCGCACCAATCGGAATCGCAATAAAATCAAAGAGAAGGAGCAGCGAGCTTTGGGGGAAAAACAAATTGGAATTGTCGGCCTTTCTGTAGGCAGTGCATTTGCGATGAGTTTGGCAATGGAACGTTCGTGCGGCTCGCTCAAAGTGGCTGATTTCGATCATTTGGAATTGTCCAACTTGAATCGCATTCAAGCAGGCATCAAAAACCTTGGATTGCCAAAATGGGTTGCGATTTGCCGCAGCATAGCAGAGGTCGACCCGTATTTTGAGGTCGAAGTGTTTTCATCCGGATTGACCACCGACAACGCTTCAGAGTTTTTTGAAGGATTGGATTTGGTTTGCGATGCTTGTGACCAAGTCTCGGCCAAAGCACTTATCCGCTTACACGCTCGTCGGAATAAGGTTCCTGTTTTAATGGAAACATCTGACCGCGGTATGCTGGACATTGAGCGCTATGATCAGGGGGTCCAAGATTATTTGCATGGCAGGATTTCTGAGGATATGCTGGATGACATGCTCAAAGCGACTGAGTGGACGCCGGAGTTTTTCAACGCATTCATTGACCTGAGCCAAGCATCAGCACGAGGCATCCAGAGCTTGGAAGAAGTTGGGAGGACACTTGTTGGTTGGCCTCAATTGTACTCGGACGTGGCAGCAGGAGGAGCGCATGCGACTCAAGCGGCTCGTAAAATCTTACTAGGGGATTCGGCTCCGGATTCCCGCATATACCTTGAATGGGATGAGCAGTTCGTTGAATCCATCGATTGATCGTGTTCGTAAAGCGGACCGCATTGCAGAAGCCGAGGTACGTGTGTTTCGGGCAGACCAGTACCTGGACTGTTGTCACGATCTCGTGGACGGCCACCAGGCTGTATTGCAAGCATACGGCATCAAGAAGTTGACGACATTTAATCGGGATTGGATTGGAGATCCAAGCGTCATTGTGATTGCGGCAGTTGCCAAAGGCGCCGGAATTGACGGAAAGACCGAACGCGTTTTGGGCGGAGCTAGAATGCACGGAGTCGACGACACTGAGAACATGCCGCTCGTTAAAGCCGTTGGAAGTCAAGACTTGAATTTGGCTCAACATCTGCGGACTTATGCAGATGAAGGTGCTTTTGAATTGGGCGGCATGTGGAATAGCATTGAGTTAGCTGGTATGGGAGTTGAGGCTACTTTTCTCATTCAAGCCGCAATGGCTACTTTGACCATGGTGGGCGGAAGACACCTATTTGCATTGACTTCACCTGTAACGCGCAGAATGCAGGCGCCCTTGGCATTTTTCACGGAAGAAGGAATCGGTAAGGATGGCTACTTTACATATCCGACGGAAAAATTGCGTGCGACAATCGCACGATATACATTTCCAGAAAACATTGAATCTGTGCAACCGCAGGTTCGCCAATTGCTTGAAAGTATCTGGCAGGATCCTGAGCGGGCAACTTACGATGTTCAAGGACCTAAAGGATATCTCAAGCTAAAGTTTCGCATCGAAGTCTGATGTGTGGATTCGCATTAAGCCAGCATCGCAATAATCGAGGCACCCATTTTGCAGTTGTCGTTTTTGCGCTGCTTTCATCCTTTTCTGCCCAAGCGCAAAAGTTCATTGGAACTCGGTTGGAGTATTTGCCCGAGGAGTACAATATGGATTTGTTGGAAGTGGAGATGGTTGCTGAGTCAGAAGACTGGGTTTCTTTTGAGCAGTTGGTTCCCAACCTTGGAATGGGATCCGGTGTCGAGTGGATCCGGTTAACCCTGGATCCAATGACAGAAAATGGGAAATTGATTGAAATTCAGAATGCAGGAATCGATGACCTAACATGTTTCATGGTATGCGATGGTAAAATCATCGCAAGCTATCCTTCGGGAATTATGAATACGAACGACAAGAAACATCAGTTCGGTACGTATCCTTCCTTCCCCGTTCCGCTGGTCGAATGCAGTAAGTTGCACGCATTATTCCGCATGCAATCGAATAAGCCTATGATCATTCCTCTGCGCATAACAGGGCCTCGAAAGGTGCTGGAAGATGCGCATCAGCGAGATGTTTTGTTTGCGCTTTATGCAGGTGTGATGCTTGTGATGCTCCTGTACAATCTGTTTTTGTTTTTGAGCGTAGGGGATCGAAGCTATTTGGAATATGTGCTTTTCATCTTCGCCGTCGGCGGCGCTCAACTTGCATTGAATGGCTATGGATTTGTTATAGGTGCTGAACGTTGGCCTTGGTTAAATTTGCGATTGATCCATCTTTTTGGTGTTTTCAGTGGGTTGACGACCATTCTTTTTGTCCAAAACTTCCTGCGGCTCAGCCGTTATGTGCCTTGGCTACACAAGCTCCTTAATGGCTATTTTTTGCTGTACCTCATTGCACTTGTTTTGGCTTTGATTGGACGATTGGAGTTGAGCTATCAATTGATTAATTTCTGTGCCGCGGCGAGCCTTTTCTGCATTCCTGGAGCGATCATAACCATTCGAAAGGGTTACAGCCCTGCGAAGTATTTTTTGTTGGCTTTTACAGTCTTCATCTTTGCCGTGTTCATTTTTGTGCTCAAGGATAGCGGAGTGATTCCTTATAATGCTTGGACTTTTTATGCGCTGCCAATGGGCAGTGCCATAGAAGTGGTGGTGTTGAGTTTGGCTTTAGCAAGTCGAATCAATCAGTTGAAAAGGGAGAGTGTCCAAGCCCGAGAAGAGCAACTGCGGGTATCGCAACTGAATGAGCAAATCGTTCGTGAGCAGAATTCGGTTTTGGAGGAACGCGTTACGAAGCGGACAGCGGCATTGGAGAGTGCCAATTCAATTATGCAAAACACACTGAATGATCTGCAGTCTGCTCAGCAGCAACTGATTCAAAGTGAAAAATTGGCCTCCATTGGACAGCTTACAGCGGGAATTGCCCATGAATTGAATAACCCCATCAACTTCGTTGCTTCGAGCGCACAATCTTTGCGTCGTGATTTTGAGGACTTATCTCAGATCATTGATAAAATGAAGGAGATCGATCCTTCAACCCCCAATCTTCATGAGGAGATGGCGAAGTTGAAGGAGATATTCAGAAACCTCGACATCGAATTTACTCAACGGGAAATTGAAGAATTACTCAACGGTATTGAGGATGGCACAAAACGAACATCAGAGATAGTCAAAGGCTTGCGGATTTTCAGTCGAATGGATGGGGATAACTTCACGATGGCTCAGATCAATGAACTCATCGAATCCACGTTGATTGTCCTTCGGAGTAATCTGAAAGATTACGCTGTTGTAGAGTCAGATATGGGGGCTGATTTGCCGATGTTGAGTTGCCAACCTGGTCGGTTGAATCAAGTCTTCATGAACATCATTACCAATGCTTCCCAGTCCATGGAAGAATCTGGTTTGGCCGTGGAGGAGCGTAAGGTTCGAATCTCTTCACGGAAGGTGGATAGCATCGGCCAGTCATGGATTGAAGTTCGAGTCAAGGACCAAGGTGTGGGCATGTCTGAAGCGGTCAAAGCACAAATCTTTGATCCGTTCTTCACTACGAAAGCTGTTGGAGAAGGCACAGGACTTGGATTGAGCATCGTTATGGGCATTTTGAGAGATCACAATGCTGAGGTAGAGGTGGAAACAGAAGAAGGTGTGGGTACTGAATTTATTATTCGATTTCCGTTATGATTAACATATTGTACTTAGACGATGAATTGCACAATCTGACAGCATTTCGGGCAGCATTTCGCCGCGATTTTCATGTGCACGTCACAACAGAGCCAACTGAAGCTGTCCGGATTTTGCGAGAGCAACCGATTGAAGTGATCATATCGGATCAAAAGATGCCGACATTGAGTGGCGTTGAGTTTTTTGAATTAATCATGCCGGACTTCCCTGACCCCGTCAGAATGTTATTGACGGGCCACGCGGATATTGATGCAGTCATTGACGCCATCAATAAGGGGCAGATTTACAAATACATCGCCAAACCGTGGAATGAGTCGGTGCTAAGGTCAATGGTCAACGAAGCGTCCATGCTTTTTCACGAGCGCAAAGCAGTTTCCGATCAAGGTGAAGTTTTGCTCCATCGAATGCAAGAAGCCCGAGCCATGGCGTTAAGGATTCAACGTGCCACAGACCAGGCTTCTAGTTTGGATGCGAATCAAGTCGCAGAAATTAACAAGCAAGCATCAGAGATCAATCGCTTATTGGCGGACTAAGTCACGAAATACCTCTGCTTCACTGGATGTATTTAAAATCTTCTCCAGTCTTGATGTTTTGTAAGGTGGCAAGTATGAGTTGAATGCAATTTTCGACGTCATCGCGATGGACCATCTCAACGGTAGTATGCATGTATCGCAGTGGCAGGCTGATGAGTGCACTGGCGACTCCTTTGTTGGAGTATGCGAAAGCATCGGTGTCCGTGCCTGTAAAACGGCTTGCGGCCATACGCTGCAGTGGAATTTTTTCTGCATCGGCTGTATCAATGATGCGTTGCAGGAGGTTGTTTTGTACCGCGGGTCCATAAGTAACGCCCGGACCTTTGCCTGCAGCGACATCGCCATTTTCAATCTTATTCATCATGGGCGTGTGGGTGCAGTGCGTTACATCAGTGATAATGGCTACGTCAGGATCAATTCGTTCGGCAATCATTTGAGCCCCACGGAGACCTATTTCTTCTTGAACTGAGTTGGTGATGTACAATCCGAAAGGCAACTTAATTTTTCGTTCATGAAGCAACCGTGCTACCTCGGCGATCATGAAGCCGCCGGCGCGATTGTCCAGAGCACGGGCAACATACCAATCCTTATTCAACACCATGAACTCATCTTCATAAGTCACAACACATCCGACATGAATCCCCATGGACTCCACTTCTTTTTTGTCTTTGGCTCCCACATCGAGGAAAATATTCTTCATACTCGGTGCTTCTTCTTTCCCTGCTGTTCGTGTGTGGATTGCAGGCCATCCAAATACACCTTTCACAATTCCTTTTGGCGTGTGAATATCGACACGCTTTGAGGGGGCGATTTGGTGATCGCTTCCCCCATTGCGTTTGAGGTAGATGTAACCATCGGAGGTGATGTAATGCACGAAATAACTGATTTCGTCAGCATGTGCCTCGATGACTACCTTAAAGGGAGCATCAGGATTGATGACGCCAACAACTGTCCCATATGTATCGACGATGTGCTCGTCGATGTAGGGACGGATGTAGTCGAGCCAAAGTTGCTGACCGCTGCTTTCGAATCCTGTCGGACTTGCGTTGTTGAGATAGGCCTCTAGGAATTTCTCTGATGCCTTGCTGATGATGCTTTTCTTTTTTGCCATGGGACAAAAGTACCCGCGCACCTCGCATTCATTCGCACGAATTCGCGTTTGATTTCAACAAATTTTTACGTGAGCTGTATAAATCGACTGTCCCTCTGAGGTGTCAAAGATTGTATTCGTTCTTATTGATGAGATCGAGTGCAATCAGTTGACGTGCATCCTTCGTGTTGAAGTCCTCTGTTTTGGCAAATCGTTTCATCCCCATGAGCATCATCTTCAATTCATCGCCTTCGGCGAAAGCAAGCAGTGCTTCTTTTCCGGAGCTGTGAATCCACTCTGATGCTTCATAAGTATAAACTCGCATGATGGCTTCTTGTACGCTTAAATCAGCTTCGGTGCCGCGAATGCTTCGTAGTTTTTGAACCCGTAGGATCGTTGACTCAGCTGTGTACGCCCAAATGGCCATGTCCGCAATGCTCATTAGGATTTCTTGTTCCTTTGCCAAGGTCATCATGAGCTTTTGTGCGGCAGACCCAGCGACCATGAGGATTGCTTTCTTGAAGTTTCGAACATATTGCAGCTGCTTTTCGAATAAATCCGTCGACGGGAGTGACATGTCGGGCACACCGGTTAACTCGGAAGATATCGCCATGGCTGGAGTCATCAGATCAATCTCACCTTTCATCGCCTTCTTGAGAATCATATCTACCGTGAGCATCCGGTTGATTTCATTCGTTCCTTCAAAGATCCGGTTGATTCGAGCATCTCGGTAGGCCAATTCGGCTCTAGTTTCGGCGCTGTACCCCATGCCTCCGTAGATCTGCACCGTCTCGTCAACGACGTAGTCAAGCACTTCTGAACCCAGTACTTTCATCATCGCACACTCCGGGGCAAAGTCAGCAATGCCCTTTAAGGTCGCTTCGCCATGCTCCATCCCTCCAGCTTTAAGCGCAGCAATTGCATCATCGATGTTTTGCGTTGCCCGGTAAAGAGCGGATTCTTTGGTGAAGAGTCGAATGGCGCTTTCGGCCAATTTGTATCGAATTGCTCCATATTTGGAAATCGAGCGGCCAAATTGCTCTCGTTCGTTTGCATATCGGACAGCGTGGGTGCAGGCATCTTTGGCTGCGCCGAGGACAGCCCCTCCCAATTTAATTCGTCCAATATTCAAGATATTGACTGCAATTTTGAATCCTTTCTGGCGCTCGTAGAGAAGGTTTTCCGTTGGAACCTTGACATCACTGAAGAAAATCTGTCGGGTCGAAGAGCCCTTGATGCCCATCTTTTTTTCCTCTGGGTTTTTGGTAATCCCTTCTGCATGACCATCCACGATGAACGCGGTTAGATTTTCATCTTCATCGATTTTGGCAAAAACGATCATGACATCGGCGAATCCGCCATTCGTAATCCACATCTTTTGGCCGTTGATGAGGTAGTGTTTGCCATCTTCAGTGAGTTTGGCAGTCGTTTTTCCATTGTTGGCATCTGACCCGGCACTCGGTTCAGTCAGGCAATAGCACCCTTTGAGTTGTCCCGAGGCGAGCCCAGGAATCCATTGTTGCTTTTGTGCTTCGTTGCCATAATAGAGAATGGGCAAGGTGCCTATTCCAGTATGAGCGCTAAAGCTCACACTGAAGGAATGTGCCCCGCCAATGGCTTCTGTAATCAGCATGGTCGATTTAAAGTCGAGTCCCATGCCGCCGAGATCTTCAGGCACCGAGCTGCCAACAAGTCCAAGCTGTCCAGCTTCCTCCATCAGCTTAGGCACGAGTCCTTCCTCTTGCTGTTCGATGCGTTCGAGATTGGGGATGATGCGTTGTGCGACAAAGTCCAACGTCATTTGCTTCATCATGAGTTGTTCTTCGGACCACTCTTCAGGAATGAAAATATCGTCAGCGGCGGTTTCGCGGATGAGAAACTCGCCTCCACGCAGGGCATTTGATTGTTCAGACATACTGAATTCGATTAAGCGTTCATCATTTCAAAAACTCCAGCGGCTCCTTGACCGGTTCCTACGCACATGGTGACCATGCCGTAGCGCGCTTTGCGTTGCTGTAATTCGTTCATCAACTGGACAGTGAGCTTTGCTCCAGTGCAACCCAAGGGGTGACCCAAGGCGATGGCTCCTCCATTTGGATTCACAATACTGGGATCCAGATCCAGTTCTTTGAGCACGGCAACGGATTGTGAAGCGAAGGCTTCGTTCAATTCGATGGCACCAAGATCGTTTGTGGTCAACCCGGATTTACGCAGGGCTTCAGGTACGGCATGGATCGGACCCACTCCCATAATTCGTGGTTCAAGGCCACTTACATGATAACTTGCTAGACGTGCTATGGGCTCTACGTTCAATTCTTTGAGCATTTTTTCAGAAACTACGAGTACGAACGCCGCACCGTCTGAGGTTTGCGAACTGTTTCCTGCTGTTACGCTTCCACCTTGTGCGAAAACAGGTCGCAATTTGGCCAGTCCGGCAACAGAAGATTGGCGGCGCACTCCTTCATCGGTGTCCACAAGATGTTTTCGTTCTTGTCGATTTTCCGACTCATCCAAGTAAATTTCGGATACTTCAATGGGAGCAATTCCGGAGGTAAATCGCCCTGCGTCAATGGCGGCAGCTGCGCGTAAATGGCTATCCAATGCAAATGCATCTTGTTGCTCCCGACTCACTTCGAAGTCCTTGGCAACGGCCTCTGCGGTGAGTCCCATGCCCCAATACCAATCTGGATTGGCTTTCGCAATTCTGGCGTTCGGCACGATGCGCCAGCCTCCAAATGGGATGGGGGACATGGACTCAATACCTCCAGCTAGAATGCAGTCTGCCAAGCCCGCATGGATTTTGGCCGATGCGATGGCGATTGTTTCCAAGCCACTTGCACAATATCGATTCACAGTCATTCCTGGCACTTTCTCGGTGTCAAGGCCCATGAGGCTCACCATTCTTCCGATGTTCAGGCCTTGTTCCGCCTCTGGTGTAGCATTTCCTACAATCACGTCGTCAATGCGGTCTTTGCCCAATTGTGGGAAATCCCCAAGTAATTTCCGGATCACTTGCTCGCCTAAGTCGTCTGGTCTTACGAAACGAAATGCTCCTTTTCCAGACTTCCCAACCGGCGAGCGGTATCCTCCGATGATGTATGCGTTCATGGCTTTAGTTTCTTAGGATTTTGCCCTTTTGAATAAGGCTTTGCATGCGTTCCAGCGTTTTGCGTTGCATGCACAATTCGACAAACGCTTTGCGCTCCAGGTCGAGTAAATACTGTTCGGACACTTCTGTTCTTTCACTCAAGTCGCCGCCACACATGGCATACCCCAGTTTTTCACTGATCAGTTGGTCGTGATCCGAAATGTAGTTTCCACTCTTCATGCTGTGCGCTCCCACATAAACAATGCCTAGGCCTTCTTGTCCAGCCACTGTGATATCTTTTCGCTCGAGTGGCATGGTATAGCCTGATGCAGCTAATTCCATAGCCGCTCTCTTTGCTTTTGAGAGCTGATCTTTTCGATTGACCACCACTTCGTCAATTCCTTCACGAAAGTAGCCCAGTTCGAAAGCTTCGTAAGCAGATGTGGCTACCTTGGCTTGTCCAATTGTAAGGAATCGATCACGCAATCGATTGATGCGCATGTCGCCATTGTGCATTTCATCATTCAAGCGAACCACGAACTCTTTGGTGCCGCCTCCTGCCGGAATCACTCCAATTCCAAATTCAACGAGGCCTATATATGTCTCTGCATGTGCGATGACTTTATCTGCATGCATGCAAAGTTCGCATCCGCCGCCGAGCACCATTTGATGTGGGGCAGCGACCACTGGGATGCCGGAATAGCGCATCCTCATCATGGTCCGCTGGAAGACTTGAATCGCGTGATTGAGATCGTCCCATTCTTGTTCGACAGCGAGCATGAAGATCATTCCGACATTGGCTCCTGCACTGAATTGAGCGCCCTCATTGGAAACTACGACTCCTTTCCATTGCTCCTCAGTCTCAGCAAGGTCAATGACCTTGTTCAGCCCTTCTATTACTTCGGATCCAATCGAATTCATTTTGGTGTGGAATGCGATGTTGAGAATCCCATCCCCCAAATCTTGAATGGTCGTTCCAGCATTTGACCAGACGATTGAAGACTCAGGAAGCCAGCTGAGGGCAATTCTGTCTTCTTGTCCTGGAATGGCTTCGTATTGGTTTTTTTGCGGGTTCCAACATTCCCGAATTCCATCGCGGTTTTGATAAAAAGTGCCATTGCTGTTTTGGGCGAACTGTTCTACCCATTTAGGGAGACTCAAACCTTTCGCTTTAATGGCCTCACAACCGGCTTCAAATCCGATGGCATCCCAGCTCTCAAATGCCCCAAGCTCCCAACCAAAACCAGCGCGTAACGCATCGTCAATGCGATACGGTTCATTGGCAATTTCGGGCACTCGTTGGGCCACATAGGCAAAGACATCTCCGAAGATTCTCCGATAGAAATCGCCAGCTTCGTCGGTGCCGTTGAAAAGCAATCGCGTCCGATCCGATAAACTGTCTACTGCTTTGGCGGCATCGAGCGTGGCAAATTTAACTTTGTTTTTGGATCGGTATTCGAGTGTTTTGAGGTCGAGCACCAGGATCTCACTCTTGCCTTGGTCACTCTTCACTTTTTTGTAAAAACCGGCACCGGACTTTGCCCCAAGGTGATCGTTGTCAACCAAGTGCTGCACGTAATGAGGGATTTCAAAGACTTCACGTCGTTCGTCATCTGCGCAATTATCAGCGACTCCTTTGGCCACATGCACGAGGGTGTCGAGCCCCACGACATCACATGTGCGGAAGGTGGCACTTTTGGGTCGTCCCATTGCTGGTCCAGTTAACTTATCCACGGCTTCAACGGATAAGCCCATCTCTTGCACGGTGTGAAACAAGGCTTGAATAGCAAACACACCGACTCGGTTGGCTATAAATGCCGGCGTGTCTTTGCATAAAACGATTTGCTTTCCAAGGATTTTTTCACCGTAGCGCGCAAAGAAATCGAGTACCTCTGGCTTGGTTTGAGGACCAGGGATGATTTCGAGGAGCGGCAAATAACGAGGCGGATTGAAGAAATGTGTGCCGCAGAAATGCGCTTGGAAATCTTCGGATCGACCTTCGCTGAGCTGTCCAATGGGAATCCCAGAGGTGTTGCTGGTGATGAGCGTTCCTGGTTTTCGAACTGTTTCGATGCGTTCAAAGAGTTGTTGCTTAATGTCGAGTCGCTCGACGATGACTTCAATGATCCAGTCGCATTCGCTGAGCTTTCCGAGGTCATCATCGAAATTACCCACTTGAATCCGCTTCACAAATCGCTTTGAATAAATGGGGGACGGATTGGATTTCAATGACGCCTTCAGATGGCCGGCTGCAATGGCATTTCGTGGGCCTTCTTTAGCGGGGAGGTCAAGCAAAAGAACTTCCGATCCGGTTTGAGCGAGATGACAGGCGATTCGTGAACCCATCACGCCTGATCCAAGGACAGCGACGCGTTTAATTTTGTGCAAAGGAAGTGTGGTCATCGAGGTGATTGAGATTATTGAGTTTGCTTTTGAATGTTTTGGAGGAGGTCTTCAGGATGGTCCAAAATTTCATTCAACCGTTTCATTTCTTCGAGCAATCGAGTGACTGATTCGGATCCTAGTAGCTCACGAAGTCGGTTGTTTACTGTTATTACGAGATCCCGGGCTTGTCTGCGTGCGGTGATGCCTTGTTTGGTCAAGAAAACACGCATCACTCGCCCATCAGTGGGGTCGGGGATTCTTTCGATGAGGCCGATCGACTCCATGCTTCGCAGTGATCGGCTGAGACTAGTCGGTTCCATGCCCATCTTTGGACCAAGCTGAGTTGACGGAGTTCCCGCTCGTTCCGTATGCAGAAGAATGAAAACGTATGAAAAGGGAATGCCGCGCCGGTCTGCTTCCGATGCATAAAGCCGCGAAAGTTTTGTCCAGCCCCAGCGCAGGTGAAAATCAATTGTCTCATTCGGCTTCATCGTTACAATGTACGAAACAAAAGTTATGCACGCATAGCAAAAACCAAGAATTATGTGCGCATGGGAAAAAAGCGAAAGTGAAAACCGAAATACCCCGCTATGGTCTCAGATCAGCTTGCCATCGGAAAGCTTGACGACATGGTCTCCTCTCTCTGCGAGTTTTTCATTGTGGGTAACAACGATGAAAGTTTGTTTGACCCTATCGCGCAATTCTACGAATAGATCAAAAAGCGATTCGGCATTGTCTGAATCTAGATTTCCAGTAGGCTCATCGGCTAAAACGACACTGGGTTGATTCATAAGTGCTCGAGCTGCGGCGACCCGTTGTTGTTCGCCGCCACTGAGGGTGCTAGGGGATTTCTGCAGGTGATCTTGCAGACCAAGCTCCACAAGCAGTTGCGTTGCGTAACTTTTCGCTTCTTTGTCATTGCGGCCAGCAATCCAAGCGGGCATGAGGACATTTTCAAGTGCCGTAAATTCAGGAAGCAACCGATGAAATTGGAAAATAAAACCAATGTGTTGATTTCGAAATGCAGCAAGCTGCTTTCGATTTAGGGCATGCACGTCTTGATTGTCAATTCGAAGTGTTCCAGAATCTGGCGTGTTCAAGGTTCCCAAAATCTGAAGCAACGTAGTTTTTCCCGCACCTGAAGCACCGACGATGGATGTAATCTGACTTTTTGGAATGTCCAGGTCGATTCCTTTCAGTACATCAAATGAGTCAAATTGTTTCGTAATGCCGCGTGCTTGAATCATAGTCACATTCATGTTTGCAAACTACATCAGAAACGGGCCTTCTGTTGATTACATTTGCATCGAATTTGAACGCAGAAACATGAACATTCACGAGTATCAGGGAAAATCCATTTTGAAAAGCTTTGGTGTGGCCATTCAAAATGGCCGTGTGGCGGAAACTCCAGAAGAGGCGCACGAGGCAGCGGTGGCATTAGCGGATGAAACAGGTACAAGTTGGTTCGTCGTGAAAGCTCAAATCCACGCGGGAGGACGAGGTAAAGGTTCCGTAACCGAGACCGGCTCGCATGGGGTTGTCATCGCCAAAGGCTTAGATCAAGTCAAGGAGAAGGCAGCGGGAATCCTCGGAGGTCACCTCGTCACAGCACAGACCAGTGCTGACGGAAAGCAAGTGAGCAAAGTGTTGATTGCAGAAGATGTTTATGGTCCTGGCGACAGCGAACCTTCGGAGATTTACATGAGTGTCTTGTTGGATCGTGCGAATGGTCAAAACATCATCATGTATTCGCCGCAAGGAGGAATGGACATCGAAGCTGTTGCTGAAGAAACACCAGAACTTATTTTCAAAGAAGCAATCGACCCAACGTTGGGACTTCAGGGGTTTCAGTCTCGACGCATCGCGTTCAATCTAGGACTCTCCGGTAAAGCCTTCAAAGAGATGAGCAAATTCGTTCACGCTCTATACAATGCTTACGTCGGAAGTGATGCGACCATGTTCGAAATCAATCCGGTTTTGAAGACTTCTGACGATCGAGTCATTGCTGTTGATGCTAAGGTTTCCTTGGACGGCAACGCGTTGTACCGCCACAAGGATTATGCTGCGATGCGGGATGTCACTGAAGAGGATGCTACCGAAGTCGAAGCAGATGCGGCCGGTTTGAACTACGTCAAGCTTGATGGTAATGTAGGATGCATGGTCAACGGAGCCGGATTGGCGATGGCGACCATGGACATCATAAAGTTGAGCGGAGGAGAGCCAGCCAATTTCTTAGACGTTGGTGGCACAGCAGACGCAGCTCGTGTCGAGAAGGCTTTTAGAATCATCTTAAAAGACCCTGAAGTCAAGGCCATATTGGTCAATATTTTTGGAGGCATTGTCCGGTGTGACCGAGTGGCACAGGGAGTTGTGGATGCGTACAAAAACATGGGCAACATCGAAGTGCCGATCATCGTTCGTCTTCAAGGGACAAATGCTGCCGAAGCCAAGGCATTGATTGACGCCTCGGGTCTTGAAGTCCGTTCAGTCATTCAATTGCAAGATGCCGCGGATGCCGTCGCTGACGTTTTAGCCTGATCCAACACACAGGGTCTAAATCGGCTCAATCTGAGAGTTTTTCAATCATAAGTAGTCCATCCCGCATGGGCAGCAATGTGGTTCTTATGGACTTTTTCTGAGCGAGTTCTTTGGCCATATTGCGAAGTGCTCTGGCGGTTTCATCTGGTTCTGGGTGATTCGGAAGAACCTTTCCCCACCATAGCACATTGTCCACCAGAATCCAGCCGCCGGGTCGGGTGCGTTCGAGGCACAAACGAACATACGCTGCCGTCCGAAGTTTATCGGCATCAATCCAAGTCAGGTCGTACGGGCCAACGAGGTTTTGTAGTGCCTCTGTGGCTTCACAATTGTGCCGCCGCACTTGGTGCAAGATTCCTGCTCGTTTCCAATGCTCGTCTTGGATTTGGTTTAATTCATCATTTGGTTCAACGGTATCAATGATTCCATCTTCTGACAAACCATCTGCAAGGCAAATGGTCGAGTAACCGGTGTAGGTGCCAAGCTCAAGAATAGACTGAGGACGAATCATTCGGCTGATGTTAGCCAGAAAATGGCCTTGAATGGCGTCGCTTAGCATTTGCGGGCTCAACACCGTTTGCCAAGTTTTGACGCGCAGCGCTTTCAATACATCTGATTCCGGTGTGCTATTATCCTCCGCGTATCGTAGCAGAGGATCATCGAGGTCGTGTGGTGCTTTCAATTCTGGAATCAATTGCAACCCAGTCCAAACTCAGACAAGAAAATGAGGAGATCGGAAGCTCCAACCACACCATCGTTGTTCATGTCCGCCTCACCAATGCAATTACTCACGCAGCCAAATGTTCCAAGAAAGATGAGCAGGTCTGCGGTTCCGACCGTGTTGTCTAAATTCAGATCTGCTAGGCAATCTGTCGTCTCTGTCGGGCTAAAGATTCCGTTGCAATTGTTGTCAAACCCTTCATTTGTTCCGTCAGCACCAGGATAAATATTGGGGTTGTTGTCATTGCAATCGCATAGGTTGGTCCAATCATCTGTATCCGCATTCACAATCCCCGCGCATTCATTGAATCCAGCTTCGCAATTGGACAGCGCACATGCCGCGCAGTCTTCTTCGCTGCCGAAGGCGCAAGCAAGAAAACAACTTTGTACGATGCACGTTACTTGCTCACCGAAACAACCGATGCAGTCATTGGTGAGTGCTAGTTGTTCCGTCATACAAGCTACCAGGCATTCTTCTCCATCGTTTAAGCAAGCCAGCCCGCAATCCAATGATACCGCCTGAACATATTCGGTGTTTTGACAGATGTAATCCAAATCGAATGATGTGCAGTTTCCCTGAGCGCCAGCTTGAAGGGAAGCGCAGATGCTCAAACAGAGCATCGCGACCATAAGATGTGGGGTTAAATAGTTCATGTAACTTTAAAATACGGATTTTCGACCACTTTACCCAACAAAAGAAAATAATTCAATTGGTGTTCGCCATTACCTTCGCAGTCTTCATGGCCAAAAAGAAAAACAAATCGCGACTGCGATTGGAGGGAGATGGGATGGTGTTTAGCACCCAGCCTGGCTGGAGTATGATGCCTGAACGCGAGACTGATCTGGGAGACAAGGCCAATTCGAAGCAGCTTCTTTACGTGAGTTTGGATCGAAAACAGCGAGCTGGAAAGCCGGTTACGCTCATCGAGGGTTACTCCGGTGACGCGATGGCGCTTCTGCTCCTTGGGAAGGAACTTAAAACCATGTGTGGAGTAGGTGGTGCTGTCAAAGATGGATGCATATTAATACAAGGGGATCAGCGGATAAAAGTGATCGCTGCCTTGGAGGCAATGGGACATCGAGTCAAAAGCAAAGGAGGATGAGCAACGAAAATTCAGAGAAAACAGGAGAAGTCGCAGCGAAAGCGAATAAAATCGAATCCGATTTACCACTGTATTTCGCGAAGACTTTGGCGGGTATGGAACAGTTATTGGTGGCCGAATTGGCGGAGTTGGGTGCGATTAGCATGAAGGAGGTTCGGCGTGGTGTAGAGTTCAAAGCGGACATGGCGACTTTGTTCCGGGTTTGCCTATCGAGCCGTTTTGCTTTGACTGTCCTGCGCCCGATACTGACTTTTGAGGCTCAAAACCCTGATGAGCTATACAATGAAGCTAAAAAGTGGGAATGGGGCGCAGTTATGACCGCTCACTCGTCATTTGCTGTTGATGTTACTGTGCATTCTGCGATATTCACTCATTCACAATTTGCGATGCTTCGCCTCAAGGACGCCATCGTCGATCACTTTCGAGATCAGGGAGGGATTCGACCGGGAGTCAATAGAGAAGATCCAGACATGAGGATTCATATGCACATTTCAAACTCCGCTGTAACGCTTTCCTTGGATGCTGCCGGCAGGCCCCTTAGTCGCAGGGGATATCGCCCCGTTGGTGCAAAAGCACCTCTGAATGAAGTGCTTGCTGCGGGTCTCCTAGCGCATTCTGGATGGAAGCCGGGTACGCCGCTCTACGACCCGATGTGTGGTTCGGGTACATTTACACTGGAGGCAGCACTTTGGACAGATGGCTTGCCCATTCAATGGCACCGGCGCAAGTTTGCTTTCATGGATTGGAGGGGATACGATGACGATGAGTGGTGGCACGTTCGCGACCAAATGAAGGAGCAGCGCAATAAGGTTGAGACACCGATGTTTACATGGGACAAAGATTTCGGGGCGATTTCTCAAACACGCCAGGCACTGGCTAACATGGAGATGGATGGGATAACAGAACTTGGGCGGGCGAATTTCTTCAAAATGCAGCCGCGAACAGAGTCGGGTGTTGTGGTTTTGAACCCGCCATACGGAGAACGACTCGACTTGGAAGATGCTCCGGAATTTTATGGTGCGATTGGCGATGCGTTCAAGACGAATTGGACCGGATTTTCGGCTTGGATTATTTCATCGGATGCAGAAGCGCTGAAGAATGTTGGGCTGAAGACGAAGCGAAAAATCCAGTGTTTCAATGGTCCGTTGGAGTGCCGGTGGGTTGGCTATGATCTCTACAAAGGCAGTGCCGTTCGTTCCATGAAATCCGCGCAAGAGCAGATTTTGGACACGGATCAAAAGTCCAATTCAGAAGATTAAGGGCATTAAAAAACGGCCTCGAATGAGGCCGCGTTTTCAATGCATGAGACTTGGACCTTCCTCATTGCTTGAGCAAGCGAGTGACCATGCGGTTGCGATCGCTCATGAATTCCAAGGTATAAGCGCCGTGATCTAAGTTGGTTACGTCAATCGTCGGATAGGAGGTTTGTATGGTTTCGATCAAAACAGTTCGCCCGGCAGCATCTATGATTCTGAGTTGCCCGGGGGCATCGCTATTCAAACGAATATGGTTTTGAGCGGGATTCGGGAATACACCCAGTTCAACTTGCATGTGTGAGGAAGCCATTCCATTGACCGCACCTTGAATGATGTCCCCAGCGTTTCTCACCTCAATTTTGTACTCTTCGAACGTATAGTGCAAACAACCAGTCAATGAATATACTGCACCTTCGGTCCAGCCATCTGCAGGAAAGTACATGTAGTCGTTGGTTTTGATTTCACCACTCCCATCATCAAAGATGGCCTCTCCGTAGTCTGCGTCGGGAACAACACACGTGGCATTGATGATTTGAACGAGGCAGCCTTCATGGGCTTCACTGTTCGCGAGATCGCCAGTCGTCAATGCCATCGCGGCGGGCAATGCATTGCCAGAACTGACAACATTATAATAGGTCAAGTTGACCAGTTCGGTGACATCATAAAACTCTGCGACTTCTGCTTCTATGATAATTTCATCCCCGATTTCCGGTGCTTGGGTATTGTCGTAAACATAAACTCCGTTCCATGGGCCTTCTCCATCTTGAATGAAAAATCCGATTGTACCTGATGTCGCGGATGTCACATTGTTTGCTGTGACAATTCCTGTCGTAGTCACCACTTGTTCAATAAGTGGCGAGCTGAACAACTCACCTTGAATTTGCGCAATGGTATGCGTAATGGCCTGGGCTGAGCAGGTTGATTGCATTCCGAAACATCCGAGCAGTGCGAATCCGATTGTGTAAATGTGTTTCATATGAAGTTTTTTGTGAATGTACCTTTGGGCAAATAGACATGAAAAACGATCAACTACAAAACAGCAGGGGTGTGATGTTGATAACAGGTGCCACCTCAGGGTTTGGCGCTGCAGCTGCACGCATGGCCGTATCGCATGGATTTCAGCTTGTGCTGACTGGCAGAAGAACGGAGCGCTTGCAACGGCTTCAGGCCGAGCTAGGCTTAGCTGTCCTGAAAACCCTTGCTTTCGATGTTTGCGATCTCAAAGCGACTCAGAAGGCATTGTCTTCGCTGGATAAGGATGAAGTGCCTCATGTATTGATCAATAATGCTGGTTTAGCTGTAGGAACGGAGTCTGTTGATAATGGCTTTTACGAGGATTGGAATCGCATGATTGACACCAATTTGAAAGGACTGTTGCACGTGACGCGAGAGCTGACGCCCAGAATGACATCGGGTGCGCGAATCATAAACATTGGCAGCATCGCAGGGCGACAAGCATATCCCGGGGGAGCGGTCTACAATGCTTCAAAGTTTGCAGTGCATGGCTTAACGCAAGCCATGCGCATGGATTTGTTGCCGCGCGGAATACAGGTTGCGCAGGTAGCCCCGGGAGCTGCAGAGACTGAATTCAGTCAGGTACGCTTCAAAGGAGATGATTCCTTAGCCAAGGAAGTTTACCTTGGATTTGAGCCGTTGCGAGCGGAGGATGTTGCAGATGCGATACTTTACATTGCAACGCGTCCTGCTCACGTGAGCATTCAGGACATGCTGATCATGCCAGCTGCGCAAGCTAGCGCTTATCATTATCATAAATCATGAGACCAAGACGATACACGGCTTTCACATTGGCATTGATGGCATGCTTCGCATGGGGCTGTAATTTTAAGTCGGAGCACGCTGACCTGATTGTCCACAACGGTATCATTCAAACCTTGGATGCTCAAAATGCTGTTGCAGAGGCCATCGCGATTTGCAATGGCCGCGTTGTAGCCATCGGTGCGGAGCGTGAAATATTGAATCGATATAGGGCTTCTAAGTATACTGATCTTAGAGGAGGAGTCATTGTTCCTGGATTGATGGACGGACATGCGCATTTGGTTGGGTATGCCGATGGATTGCTGGAAGCCAATCTGTTCGCTACCGATCGCTGGATTGAGGCCGTGGAGCGAGTAGTGTTGCACGACGAGGAGCGGCCAAATGAGTGGGTTGTCGGCCGGGGGTGGGATCAGAATGATTGGGAAGTTCCCCGTTTTCCTGATAGGACACTCTTGGACAAGTTCTTCCCAGACAAACCTGTTGTTTTGGAGCGAATCGATGGTCATGCATTGGTGGTGAATCGAGTTGCGCTTGAGCGCGCTGGATTGTGGGATTTGACCACTGAATCACCGAGCGGGGGTGAGATAGTAAGAGGAGAAGATGGTTTTCCTACTGGAGTGCTTATTGATAATGCATGTTATTTGGTGCAGCAACATATACCACAGCGTGCAGCGCAAAAACGATTTGATGCACTTATGGAAGCGCAGAAAAATTTGCTCGAGCTGGGTATAACAGGTGTAACCGATGCCGGTCTTGTTCCTCGCGAAATTCTTCGCCTCGACTCGCTTCAGGAAACGGGAGACGTCAAAATTCGCATCAATGCAATGGTGAGTTCCGACGATTCATCCATCCACTGGCTCCGAACAAATGGACCCATATTAAAAGATCGCCTTACGGTTCAGTCGGTTAAGTTTTACATGGATGGTGCACTTGGATCACGAGGTGCTTTGTTGCTTGAGCCATATTCTGATCGGCCGGGATGGCATGGATTAGGAACTCAAGATGCCAATTGGTTTCGAGATCAGCTGGAACTCTTGGCTGCGGATAGCTTGCAGGCTGCTACGCATTGCATTGGTGATTCTGCGGTGCGATGGGTGCTCGAAGCATATGAAGCTATTCTAGGGGGCACGAACGATCGCCGCTGGAGAATCGAGCATGCGCAGGTGGTTTCGCCACAAGACTTTGCCGGTTTCGGTCGGAACAGTGTGATACCTTCAATTCAGCCTACCCATGCCACGAGCGATATGTATTGGGCCGGCGAGCGCTTGGGGCGGAATAGGATTCGACGCGCATACGCATATCAGGAGTTGTTGGGTCAATTGGGGATGGTTGCTTTGGGTACAGATTTCCCCGTCGAAGACATTGACCCGCGAAAGACGTTCTACGCAAGTGTATCGCGCACGGACGCCACGGGGTATCCGCAAGGTGGATTTCAATCCGAAAATGCTTTAACCAAGGAGCAAACCTTGCGAGGCATGACTCAGTGGGTGGCTCTGGCTCAGTTTCAAGAATCTGATTTGGGTACCATTGAGGTCGGAAAGTGGGCGGATCTAACATGGATGGATCGGAATTGGCTGGCCATTGATGCAGCCGATGTTTTAAATACCCGTGTGAAGGGAACTTGCATCGCCGGTGAGTGGTTATATCGTGCAGAATGAAGAAACAAAACGTTACGGGTTCAACCGCACCCTGGCAACTCATTGCTTTGCTGATTACGTTTACAGTAGCTGTGGCAGTAGGAGTGGTTATACTTTATCCGAACAAATCGCTGCCCATTTTGCAGCCGAGTGATTTGAACCCAGCTCTCGTAGACGCGAAAGATTGGAGCAGAGAACAGCATACTATTGCTTCATTCAATTTAATCAATCAATTTGGCGACACCGTCAGGCTTCAGGATGTTTTGGGGGATGTTCTGATTGCAGACTTCTTTTTCACGCGTTGCGCGACGATATGTCCCATCATGACATCCAATCTAACGAAGGTTCGGGATGTTTTGGAGGAAGAGAAGGGTTGGAGAATTTTGAGCCATAGCGTCACACCAGAAGCTGATAGTGTGCCTGTGCTGAGGGATTACGCCCTTCGGATGAATGCGGAGCACTCCAATTGGTGGTTTTTGACAGGGGCGAAAGAGGAGATCTATCGTCTGGCCAGAAGAAGCTATTTTGCTTGTTATGATGAGGCCAGCGGAGGCGATGGAGGAATGCAAGATTTCGTGCACACAGAGAATGTTGTGCTCGTTGACCAGCTAGGAAGGCTGAGGGGCTTTTATGACGGAACGAGTGAATCTTCTATGAATCAATTGATTGAGGATTGTTTGTGGTTGATAGGTCAGAAAAAATGAAAAAAAAGCGACTGATGATGATGTGGAATTCAAATAACCCACCCTACATTTGCGCCCGCTTTCAAAGGGAAGTGAGTTCATTGAAAAGCGATTCGCAACGGAGGGTGTAAAAGCCTAAGCAAAGTTTTTGAAAAAAAAGATTGTTTCTCCTTGCAGGTTTGAAAAAGCAATGTATCTTTGCGCCCCCTTTCGAGGGTAGTTCTTTTTTTAAAGAGGCGCAGATAGAAGTTGAAAAAAAATCGAGATGTTTTCATTTCGATTGAAACAAATCAAACTTACATTTGCGTCCGCTTTAAAAATAACGAAGCATTTAAGGAAGCCAGTTTTCTGGTGGATATTAATAAACGTTCTTTGACTTGATGCAGCAGCCCGGAATCTTCTTCGGAAGATTCCTTTAAAAAATCCACTTTCCCCCCGGAAAGTGGTGTCTCATCCAAGCACGGATGAGACGTTAGATTCCCTGAGATTCTCAACAGATTGAACTTTTTACAATGGAGAGTTTGATCCTGGCTCAGGATGAACGCTAGCGGCAGGCCTAACACATGCAAGTCGAGGGGTAACAGGGAGAAGCTTGCTTCTCCGCTGACGACCGGCGCACGGGTGCGTAACGCGTATGCAACCTACCTCTTACTGGGGTATAGCCCAGAGAAATTTGGATTAACCCCCCATAGTACCATTATATCGCATGATATTTTGGTTAAAGGTTACGGTAAGAGATGGGCATGCGTCCCATTAGTTTGTTGGTGAGGTAATGGCTCACCAAGACGTCGATGGGTAGGGGTTCTGAGAGGATGATCCCCCACACTGGTACTGAGACACGGACCAGACTCCTACGGGAGGCAGCAGTGA
>MDTC01046836.1_pt1 | contig 35724 bp, 38 predicted proteins | sample 811181 | NCBI WGS metagenome assembly MDTC01 (sample SAMN05326644, study PRJNA326480) | marine metagenome | isolation source: seawater | place: Pacific Ocean: North | collected 2011
GAAGTAAAAAATGTTTTAAATGATCAAATTCAAAAAGGAACTGCATATAGTGCCCCAACTGATGGGCAAGCAAAACTAGCAAAACTAATCACTGACAGAACACCTTCAATGGAAACTCTAAGGTTCACTAACTCAGGCACAGAAGCAACCATGATGGCTATCATGGCAGCCAGGGCATATACAAACAAACATAAAATAGCAAAATTTGAAGGTGGTTATCATGGAACACATGATCATGTATCTATTAGTGTATCTCCAAAAGCGAAAGATTTAAAAGAATCTACTCATCCAGGTATATTGCAATATCCAGGACAACCTAAAAGTTTACTGAATGATGTTATAGTCCTTCCATATAATGATATTGAAAGAAGCAAAGAACTTATAAATGCTCACAGCGAAGATTTAGCATGCCTAATAATGGAACCTGTTATATCAGGATTAGGATATTTACCACTTAAAACAAATTTCCTTCAATTTATAAGAGATCTAACTAATGAATTAGATATTATTTTAATCTATGATGAAATTCAAAGTTATAGACTCGCTCCGGGTGGTGCCCAAGAAGTTTTTGGGATAACCCCTGATATGACAACATTAGGCAAAATTATAGGCGGCGGATTACCGGTCGGAGCTTTTGGAGGTAAAGAAGAAATAATGGAAACATTAAATCCTTCAAGTAATAATTACAAATTATCTCATGCAGGAACATTTAATGGGAACCCATTAACTATGGAAGCAGGCGCTGCAGTCATGTCTGCATTAACAAAAGACAAATATACGAAAATGAATTCAATGGGGGATGCACTTAGAACAAAATTAAACTCTATTTTTGATGAACTTGAAATAGATAATCAAATCACAGGAATTGGCTCTCTTTTTGGAATAAATTTTAATAGTAATAAAATTGAAGATTACAGATCATTTATCAAAAATGATAATTTATTAACCAAAATTTTATTTATGGGATTATTAAACAACGGAGTTCTTATGCAAACTAAAAATGCAGGAGCTTTGAATACTAAAACAACAGAAAATGAGTTAAACAAATTAGTTGAATCAGTAAGAAATATCGCTACTGAAATTAAAAGTAATATTTAAGGAATCGCTCTTCCTGGTGTAATCCCTGTAACTTGATTATTTTCTACTACTAATTCCCCATTTACCAAAACATGTTCAATTCCTACTGGATACTGAATAGGATCATCATACGTTGCCAAATCATTGATGTTATCAGCATCAAAAATAACCACGTCAGCAAAATTACCTTTTTTAATTACTCCCCTGCCTATTAATCCAAATCTTTCAGCAGGGTTTTGAGTCATTCTTTGAACCATTTCTTCAAGTCCGTCTACCCAGTAAGATCTTCTTAATCTTCCTAAAAATCTAGGGAAACATCCATAAGCTCTTGGATGACAATATTTACCCATAGGAATAGCATCACTACCAACCATGTAATCATCACGTTTTAATAAACTTATAGCATCTTCATTCAATTGAGACCATACATTAACATTTATTGGAGGTGCACCCCTATAACCAAGTTGTAATTTATTATCCCTTAGAAGTTCGCATAATGTTACTTCTGCTGATTGATTATTCATTTTTGCTAAATCTACAAGACTCATACCTTCTAATTCAGGATTATTAGGGGAATAAGAAAACACTGCATCATTAAAAGCTTCTCTTCTATAAGGAGATAATTCTTCTATCATAGTACTTACTATTTTTTCAAATTCATTTGGGTCATTTAATTTTTTAATAACTTCATCTGGTCCACCTTCGTGAGCAAATGAAGGTAAAAAACTCAAAGGATACGTACTACCTGTAGGATAAGGATATAATTCCAAAGTGACATCAATTCCTTCATTTTTTGCTTTATCAATATCTTTCATCATTTCAGGGACTTGACCTACATTTAGTGCACTTGTTCTTGTATGCGAAAAGTGAACTTTCACACCAGACTGCCTGCCGATTTCAAGAGCCTCTGAAATCCCCCCTCCTCCAAAACCTCTTTCTGTATTTCTGTCTCTTAAATGTGTAACATAAACTTTTGAACTATCGCTAACAACTTCACACAATTCAATTAATTCTTTTGTATCAGACCAAGCGTTAGGGTAATAAGACATCCCGGTCGCTAAGCCAACAGCTCCTTCTTCAAGAGATTTATATAAAAGCCGCTTTGCTTTTTTCATATCATCTCCTACTAAAGGGATGTCTAGAAATCCAACAGTTTCAATTCTTAAGGCTCCATGCGCAACTGGGTATACAGTATTTATACTACATTTTTGATCATAATGTGATCTGAATTTTTCTACTGATGACATATCTAAATCATCAGGAGGGTTGCCCAAAATTCCAGCTAAATACCTTTTATTTAATAAATAATTTTCTTTAGATAAAGGAGCATATGATAATCCATCTTGTCCAAGTATCTCAGTAGTTATTCCTTGCCTTATCCCATTTTCATGGATAGGGTCAATAAGTAATGCAGCATCTGAATGAGCATGAGTATCAATAAAACCTGGTGATATTGTTTTTCCATTTCCATCAATTATTTTTTTGGCAGATGCATCTTTTAAATTTCCTATTTGATTAATTTTATCCGCAATAATCCCTATATCGACTTTTGATGCCTTATTACCTGTACCATCAACTAAATTTCCATTTATTATTAATACATCAAACATTTATACTCCCTGTGAATTGAATATTCAAATTTAATATTAAAATTTATAATAAATATAAACAATAAAATTATTATTACCGACAAAATCATGGAAAACAACTCTAAAATAAGTGATATAAAAAATTTAAAATACAAATTAAAAAGAGAAGGATATTATTGGAATGATATTTTTAATCATACGAATTCCAAAGAAACCTTTATATCAATAGATATAATAAAAACAAAGGCAGGAGCACTTTTACACATTCATGAAAACGAAGAAATTATATTTGCAACAAACGATCCTTTTTCTAAAACTAAATATCTAAAATAATATGTCAGGAAAAATTAAATGAAAATTATAATACCTATTACAGATATTGAAAATTATTCATTGCATAATGGGCACATAGAAATCATCTTTGAACCAAAAATAAAAAGAATAGTTTTAATACCAAAAGAACTTGAAAAAAACTCATCTGAAAACAATAAAGAATTGGATTTCAAGTTAATCTATTCAAAATTCAGCCAAATTCTAAATAAACACAATATAAATATCCATGAATATAAAGTAATCCATATACAACTCAATAAATCATTATCCAAACTACCTCCCCACAACTCAATGAAACCAGTTAAAACATATAAAAAAATGAACCTCAATCTTGTTAAATTAAAATCTAAAACATATTCTGAATTAGATTCCAATCATATTGTTAATATCAAAAATGAAAATCATTTGATCAATAATTTACACTTTATTCAAAATGCATCATTTATAGATAGTTGGGGTTTTTCTCCTAATTCAATAAAAGAAATTAAAAACAAAATTCGATCGAATAATAATATTAAAGATGGAATTTTATTTTACAAAGAAATCAATGAACCTGAAGGATATATCTGGCTTACAAAAAATACAAACAATCATAAAATAGCACATGTTTCTATGATAGGAACACTTCCTCAATCAAGAGGAAAAGGAATAGCAAAAAAATTGTTGAAAAGTTCAATTAATTTTCTAATTAAAAATAAGTATCACAATCTTATTTTGGAAGTTGATGCTGACAATGCAAGTGCAAGAAATGTATATAGAAAATATGGGTTTGAAGATATCGAAGAAAGTTATTGGTATGAATTCTCAGACGAGGCATTTAGATAATACATCTTCAAAAACAGATATTAAGTCCTTTGATGATTTTTCCCAGCTATAATTCATAGCATGTAATCTTGAGTTAATTCCAAATTGTTCTCTTAAAGGTTCATTTTTCAATAATATTTCCAAATAATGGATCAAAGATTCCGGGCATCTATTAGAATTTGATAAAAATCCTGTTTGTGCATGTTTGACAACAGATTTTAATCCTCCTACTTGTGGGGCAATCACTGGTAAATTACATGCACTTGCTTCCAAGGCAGCTATTCCAAATGTCTCATGAGCTGATGGCATTACAAATACATCTGCAGCTGAAAAATATAATGGTAATTTATCATGATCAATTACACCTAAAAAATTTACTCGTTTACTTAATCCATGTTTCAATTTTAAAGAATTTAATCTTTCTAATTCTTTTTTTGATTTATCATCGCCACCAATAATCAATAATTGCACATCAAAATCATCGTTTGTATCCAAAAAACTTAATGCATTTATTAAAACATCATAACCCTTCAAAGGTTCAAGGCGACCAACTGAAAGTAATATTTTGCTAGTTTGTGATAATCTTAATTTTTTCCTTGATTCAAATTTATTTTTAGATTTGAATTTTTCTAAATCAACACCAGGAGAAACAATATAAATATTATTTTCAGTTTTATAATTTAAAATCAAATTTTCTTTTTCCTGATATGTTGGTACAATAATAGCATCACTTTTTTTTATTAAATCTAATTCATTATCAATCCTGAAATCACTTTCATTTTCCATATAATTAACTGTACGTTTAGTGAGGCCCATTGTATGAAAAGTAATTATGTGAGGAATTTTCAATTGTTCTGAAATAAGTTTCCCCACCATTCCAGACATCCAATAATTTGAATAAATCAAATCATATTGCAAATTTCGTTCAGTAATGTAATTCATTAAATTTACAGTGAACAAATCTATAAAATTATGCATCTGATGTTTCACTTCACTTAAATCACCGGCATCTAAATGAACTACTTTAGAATTATCATTAATTTCTATCTCTAGAGGGTCATGAATATCATGTTCTCTAGTAAATATATCTACTTCATGACCTGTTGTGCCTAATTCTTTAGAAATTTCATGAAGATAAATATTTAATCCTCCGGCATCTTTACTTCCAAGTTTATTAACGGGACATGTGTGATAAGAAATAACTAATATTTTCATAAATTAATATACTAATTAACTAATAATTTTATCTCGTGCAATTTTATATCCTCGCCCCCTAATTCATATTTGTATCTTTCATTACCTCTTAAAAAATTAAAAGCATGATTGTTATTTTCTATTGATTGTTTTAAAGCTATAATTTTACTTACTAACCCAACACTGTACGAATTGTAATCCAAAGAATAAGCACTATTATACAAAAAGTATATATTTGCATATTCAATTACTATGCATGCGGATATCAAAGTATTGCCATCATAATAGGAAAGGATTTTCAATTCGTTTTTTTCAGCAAAAGCAAATAACATTTTATTAAAAAAAGTCTTACGTTCTTCTGTTAGAAATTCTTTTTTATCTTCTCTGCTATTTATGAACAATTCATAAAAATCTGATAAAAATACTGACAAATCATCATTGTTTCTAATAAGTTTAAATTGAAAATCTTGGGATTCAAATTTTCTTAATTTCCTTCTGATTTCATGACGTTGTTTTTTATTCAGAGCTAATAAATAATCATCCCATACACCATTAACATCATATATTGGAGTAACATCTTCCTGTTTAATTTCTACATCCGCAAAATTATTTAATTTATCAGTATTTACCAAATTAAATAATTCAGAAGATTCTGGAATTGACTGCATAAAAATTGTGTATCCCTGAAACCATGGTTGCAATTTCAGATATGATAAAAATTCAATATAAATTTCTTCGTAAAATCCAGATATATAAATTATGTCACGGTAATCAAATAAATCTTTATCACCTAATATAGAAACATTTTTATTATTATGATCTATAAAAACAGGAGCCATACCTACTAATTTATTTTCATTGTAAAAAAACAGCATTTTAATTTGAGTCAAATCATCAACAAAGGTTTCAACCCATGAATTATAAAAAGTGAATGAAGAAAAAGGATGAGGGAAATCAGATTCAATTAACAAATTTTCCCATTCATTCACCTTTTCTTTTGACTCAATCCATGTCAATTCAATGCAATTTATTTTAACTAAAGGATTCATAAATAATGATTATACAAATTATGATAGTAAAAAGTTTTTCAATTCTTCAAATACGGGATTTATTTTATTTATTTGAAAATCTAAATAATTATTTGCAAAATCAGAATCTTTTAATCCGTTTCCTGTCAAAATACAAACAATTGTTTTTCCCGAGAAATCATATCCTAATTTCTTTAAATGATAAAGCCCTGCAACAGTAATACAGGAAGCTGGTTCTGCAAATATACCTTCCATTGATGCTATCACTTTATATCCTTCAATAATTCTATCATCATCAATAGCATCTATTTGTCCTGATGATTCATGTAGTGCTTTTTCAGCAAATTCCCAGCTTGCTGGATTTCCAATTCTAATTGCAGTTGCTACTGTTTCAGGATTTTCAATAATTTTTTTATTTACTATTGGTGCAGAATTTGTTGCTTGAAATCCAATCATTTTAGGAAGATTAGAGGTATTCAAATCATTATAAATTTTAAAACCATCCCAATAAGCAGTGATGTTTCCGGCATTTCCTACAGGAATGAATACTTCATCAGGAGCATATCCAAGTTCATCTACAATTTCAAAAGCTCCAGTTTTCTGCCCATGAATTCTATTTGGATTAATTGAATTAACAAGCTCTATATCTTCTTGTTGTGCTGATATCTCTTTTACTAAATTTAATGCCTGATCAAAATTCCCATTTATAGAAACAATTTTTGCCCCATATGCTACTGCTTGAGTCAATTTACCTACAGCAATTTTTCCTTCAGGTATCAACACTATTGTTTCTAATCCGCAATATGATCCAAAAGCTGCTGCTGATGCACTAGTATTTCCTGTTGAAGCACATATAATCTTTTTAGATCCTTTTTCTATAGCTTTTGAAACAGCCATAACCATCCCCCTGTCTTTAAAAGATCCTGTGGGATTACATCCTTCAAGTTTAAAATATAATTCTTTACACCCTATTTCTTTAAAAATATTATTAGATTTAACTAAAGGAGTGTTACCTTCTCCTAAACTGAATAAAGGAGTATTATCATTAATAGGTAATAATTGCTTATATTTTTCCAGCAAATACATCATATTTCCTTGTAATTGGTATATTTAAGAACTTGAACTATATTTAACCTCTGTGATAATTGACACAATTCTACATGTTATTTATGATATTATCTCACTGAAAATATAATAATCAAAGCAGTGATAGGGATTAGTATGAAGAAGTTTGGGATTTAGCGAATCGAATATGGTGTAAGTCGATATCTCAAATCTTCAGAACTCACCCTTGAGTGCTATCTTGAATAATTAGAGATAGCCGGGATTGCCCGTTACAGCTTGCATTTAAGTGGCTTTCTAACTAATAGCAATTAGGGTGGTACCACGGGTAACATATCCCGTCCCTTTGGGACGGGTTTTTATTTATAAAAATTAAACAAACAATGAATAACAAATTAATGAACGGATCACAAATGGTTTGCGAATCTCTGATCAGAGAAGGCGTTGAACACATTTTCGGAATTCCTGGGGGGGCTATATTACCCTTATATCAAGTATTACCAGAATACGAAAAATTAAAACATATATTAGTTCGACATGAACAAGGAGCAGCTCATGCTGCTGATGGCTATGCAAGAGCAACTGGTAAAGCTGGAGTAGCTTTCGCGACCTCAGGACCAGGAACCACAAATCTAGTAACTGGAATAGCTACAGCTCAAATGGACTCAGTACCAATAGTTGCAATAACAGGCCAAGTAGGCAGACCAGTAATAGGTACCGACGCATTTCAAGAAACAGATATTACAGGAATAACACTCCCAATTACAAAACACAATTATCTTGTTATGGATATAAAAGATATAGGTGAAACTATAAAAGAAGCATTTCATATAGCAACTTCTGGAAGACCTGGCCCCGTTTTAGTTGATATACCAAAAGATATACTTCAAGGAACTGGTGTTTATAATTATCCAAAAAATATTAATATACCCGGATATAAACCCAATACATCAGTAAATCAAAAGCAAATAAAACGTGCTTGTGATCTTATAAATAAAGCTAAAAGACCAGTGCTTTTGGCGGGTCATGGCATTAAAATATCAAAGGCCTATGATGAATTATTAGAATTAGCAGAAAAATGCCAAATACCTGTTATAAATACCCTTTTAGGTTTAAGCTCCTTTCCTGCAAATCACTTCCTTTACTATGGATGGCCAGGTATGCATGGAATGGCTTACTCTAATCTTATACTTGATCAGTCAGACCTTATCATTGCTGTTGGAATGAGATTCGATGATAGAATCACAGGAAATCCTGACAAATTTGCATCTAATGCTAAAAAAATTCATATAGATATCGACGCATCTGAAATAGGTAAAATAATTCATGCAGATGTACCTATAGTATCAGATGCAAAAACTACATTGTCAAATTTAGTAAAATCAGTGGAAGAAAAAACACATGTGGAATGGATAAAACAAATAGACAGATTAAAAAACAATCATCCAAGCCTAGCACTTAGAGACACTGAAAAATTACTTCCTCAATTCATAATGAAAGAATTGCATAAATTGACAAATGGAGACTCAATTATAGTAACCGGGGTTGGGCAACATCAAATGTGGGCTGCTCAGCATTATCCATTTAATGATAAAAATAAAATCATTACATCCGGAGGTGCCGGAGCAATGGGTTATGAGGTACCAGCAGCATTAGGAGCTCAGGTTGGCAGACCAAACGAAATGGTATGGTCTATTGCCGGTGATGGAGGATTTCAAATGACTATGTCTGAATTAGCTACAATTTCTGAAAACAAACTTCCTATTAAATTTGCGATTATGAACAATGGCTTTTTAGGTATGGTAAGGCAATGGCAAGAACTGTTTTATGAAAAATCTTATGTATCTACATCCTATAAAGGGATCCCTGATTTTGTGAAATTAGCAGAAGCATTTGATATTTATGCTTTAAAAGTTACTGATAAAACACAAGTAAATCCTGCAATTTTAGATGCGATTAAACATGATGGCCCAGTATTGATAGACTTTATTGTTGAATCTGAAGAAAATGTTTATCCAATGATTCCTTCAGGAACAACTGTTCAAGACATGATGGAAGAACCTTCATCACAGGAGGTTGAATAATGAATACTAAAGATACAAAAAACACAATTCCTGCAAGAACTGTTACTGCACTAGTGAATGACAAACCCGGTGTTCTTAATAGAATAACTAGTATGTTAAGGAGAAGAGGTTTTAATATACAAAGTTTAGCTGTTGGCCATAGTGAGATAGATCATCTTTCAAGGCTAACTGTAGTAGTTGAAGGTGGGGATGATATAGTTGAAAAAATCACAAAACAATTACATAAACTTATAGATATAATAAAAGTAAATGACATATCTGATGACAATATAATTTCAAGAGAACTTGCTCTAATCAAGGTAAACTCAGACACTAAAACTAGAAGTGAAATCATGCAGATAGTTGCTATCTATAGAGCTAAAATTGTGGATGTAAGCCCTTCTTCAATCATTATAGAAGCTACTGGCGATGATCAGAAAATAAAAGCTTTACAGGATTTACTGTCTTCATTTGGTATAGTTGAAGTAATGAGAACCGGATTAATTGCAATGAATAGAGAAAAAAAATAAATACAAATGGAGTAAAAAAAATGGCAAAAATGTATTACGATTCTGATGGTGATTTAAATTTATTTGATAATAAATCAATAGCTATAATAGGCTATGGTAGCCAAGGGCATGCACATGCCTTAAGTGCTAAGGATAGTGGGGTAAATGTAAAAGTAGGATTATATGAAGGAAGCAAAAGTTGGGAAAAAGCCGAAAATGATGGCTTAGAGGTAGGCACAGTATCTGAAGTATCTGAATCATCAGACATAATTATGATGTTATTACCTGATACCATTCAGCCACAAGTATATAAAGAATCTATACAGAAACATATGAATGAAAATAAAACTCTCATGTTCGCTCATGGTTTTAATATTCACTACAACACTATCAAACCACCGGGCAATGTTGATGTAGTAATGGTTGCACCCAAAGCACCAGGACACAGAATGAGAGAAGTATTTACTAAAGGATCGGGAGTTCCTGGGTTATTAGCTATACATCAAAATCCATCCGGAAATGCAATTTCCACAGGATTAGCTTATGCAAAAGCAGTAGGCTGTACCAGAGCTGGAGTACTAACAACAACATTTAAAGAAGAAACTGAAACAGATTTATTTGGTGAGCAAGCTGTATTATGCGGAGGAACAGCGCAATTAGTAAAATATGCATTTGAAACATTAATTGAAGCAGGATACCAGCCAGAATCAGCATACTTTGAATGCCTTCACGAACTAAAACTTATAGTAGATCTGATGTATCAAGGAGGATTAGATTATATGCGTTATTCTATAAGTACTACCGCTGAATATGGAGATTTAACTAGAGGTCCGGTAATAATCGACGAATCTGTAAAAGAAAATATGCAAAAAGTACTTAAAGACATACAAGATGGTTCTTTTGCAAGGGAATGGATAACTGAAAACGATGAAGGATTACATAAATTTAATGAATTAAGAAAACAAAATAGCTCGCATCCTATAGAAATTATAGGGAAAGAATTAAGAGATATGATGCCCTTTCTAAAGGATTCTGAATAATTTTTATATTAATGAGGTTCATAAATGGCTAATGATAATAAAATTCTAATTTTCGATACTACTTTAAGAGATGGAGAACAATCTGCTGGAATTGGTCTGACAAAATTTGAAAAACTTGAAATTGCCACACAATTAAATAAATTAAATGTTGATATCATTGAAGCTGGATTTCCAGCCTCCTCGCCTGGAGATTTTGAGTCTGTATCAATGATTTCAGAACAAATAAAAGGACCTGTCATTGCTGCATTGGCCCGCTGTATACCTTCTGATGTTGAAGCCGCTTGGAAAGCAATAAAAAATGCAGAAAGCCCAAGAATACATGTATTTATAAACAGTTCAGATATACAAATACTAAATCAATTAAAAAAAGACAGAGAAGAAGTATTGAATATGGCAGTATATTGTGTGGAAAAAGCTAAACAATATTGTGATGATATTGAATTTTCTCCAATGGATGCTTCCAGAACAGACATGAACTTTTTATATCAATTAATTGAAGCCACAGTAAAAGCAGGAGCAACTACAATAAATATACCTGACACCGTAGGTTATACTATGCCATGGGAATTTGAAAATCGTATTGAAAATATAATTCATAATGTCCCCGGAATGGATAAAATAGTTACAAGCGTACACTGTCATAATGATCTTGGATTAGCTGTTTCAAATAGTTTGGCAGCAATTACAGCTGGTGCAAGGCAAATTGAAGGATGTATAAATGGACTTGGAGAAAGAGCCGGAAATGCTGCCTTAGAAGAAGTAATCATGGCAATAGAAACTAGAAAAGATTTATTAAACGTAAAAACTGATATCAATACTAAAGAAATATATAAAACTAGTCGATTAGTGAGTGATATAACTGGATTCCCAGTGCAGCCTAATAAAGCAATAGTTGGAGCAAACGCATTCAGGCATGCATCAGGAATACATCAAGATGGTGTTATAAAATCAAAATCTACTTTTGAAATTATGGATCCTGAATCAATTGGACTTACAGGAAATACTCTTGTATTAAGTAAATTAAGTGGAAGAGCAGGACTTAAATCTAGACTTGAAGATCTAGGTTATAATTTATCACCTGACGAATTAAATAAAACTTTTGAAGAATTCAAAATATTAGCTGACAAAAAAAGAGAAGTGACAAATCAAGATTTAGAATCTTTAATGTCAAATCAAAAAAGATCTGAAAGATCTGACGGGCAATTTGAATTAGTTTCTATTGATATAAAATCTGGATCAAATAAAAATCCTTCAGCTAAAATAGAAATTAAAAACACACAAAATAACAAGATTAAAAGTTCAACATCAACAGGTACTGGCCCTGTTGATGCAATTTATAAAGCTATTAATAAACAAATTGATTTAAAAGTAGTTTTAAATGAATGGAGAATTGAAGCTGTAACTGAAGGAATTGATGCAATTGGAGATGCTATAGTAAAATTAGAACATGAGGGGAGCTTAGTCATAGGTCGTGGTTCTGATACAGATATTCTTGTAGCTAGTGCAAAAGCATACATTGATGGATTAAACAAACTATCAAATAAATAATATTAAAACCAATATATGAATAAAAATCACAAAACTTTATTTGAAAAAATTTGGGATGCTCACATTGTTCACGAGCAACAAGATCAGCCATCGGTATTATATATCGATCTGCATATGATACATGAGGTAACTTCTCCTCAGGCATTTGAAGGACTTAGGTTAGCTAAAAGAAAAGTAAGGCGCCCAGATCTTACAATAGCAGTTGCAGAACATAATGTTCCTACTTGGGTTGGAAGAAAAATAACAGACCCAATAGCAAAAAAACAAATAGAAACATTAACCAAAAATTGCGAAGAATTTGGTATCAAATTATTTGATATGTATCATAAAAATCAAGGAATTGTACATGTCATAGGCCCCGATCTTGGACTAACCCAGCCGGGAAAAATTATCGTATGCGGTGACAGCCATACATCTACAAATGGAGCATTTGGAGCATTTGCAATGGGCATAGGAACTTCAGAAGTAGAACATGTATTAGCAACTCAAACATTAAGACAATTCAAACCTAAAACAATGAATATTCATTTAGAAGGGGCTTTGCCTAATGGTGTTACTGCAAAAGATGTAATATTAGGGATAATTAAAAATATTGGAATTAGTGGAGCTACCGGCCATGCAATTGAATATACTGGCGAAGCAATAACTAATTTAAGCATGGAAGGCAGAATGACAGTTTGTAATATGTCAATTGAAGCTGGCGGCAGAGCAGGGATGATAGCCCCAGACATGAAAACAATAAAATACCTTGAAGGTAAAACATTTGCTCCCAAAGGAAAAGATTTTGAAAAAGCTAAAAATAATTGGCTCAATCTCAAAACAGACGAAGGAGCTATTTACGATAAACAAATTATTATAAACAGTGAAGATTTTGAACCTTTTGTTACTTGGGGAACTAACCCCGGAATGGTATCTCCAATAACAGGAAAGATCCCTAATCCTGAGAATTCTACAGACATTGATGAAAAAATATCTATTGAAAAAGCATTGGAATATATGGGATTAAAACCAGATACACAAATCGAAGATATAAAAATAGACAGAGTTTTCATAGGGTCGTGCACTAATTCAAGAATAGAAGATTTAGAAGTAGCTGCTCAAATTGTTAAAAATAAAAAAGTTAATTCAAATGTAAATGCAATGGTCGTCCCTGGATCCACTTTAGTTAAATCAATTGCAGAACAAAAAGGTTTAGACAAAATATTTAAAGATGCAGGTTTTGAATGGAGAGAGGCTGGATGTTCTATGTGCTTAGGAATGAATCCGGATATTCTTCAACCCAAAGAAAGATGCGCCTCAACCTCTAATAGAAATTTTGAAGGTCGACAAGGAAAAGGCGGGCGTACTCACCTAGTAAGCCCAGAAATGGCGGCGGCGGCGGCAATAGCAGGGCATTTTGTTGACACCAGGGAAATATAAATGAAAGCAATTAATAAACATACAGGAAAAACTGTCTCTTTAGACAGGGTAAATATTGATACTGATCAAATAATACCAAAGCAATTCTTAAAAAGAATTGAAAGAACAGGCTTTGGTAAATTTTTATTTTATGACTGGAGATTTAATCAAGATGGTTCTTTAAATAAAGAATTCATTCTAAATGAAAATAAATATAAAAATGCATCTATATTATTAACAGGAGAAAATTTTGGAACAGGCTCTTCAAGAGAACATGCTCCATGGGCATTAAATGATTATGGGTTTCAAATTATAATTGCCCCAAGTTTCGCCGATATATTTTATAACAATTGTTTTCAAAACGGGATTCTACCTATCAAATTAAGCAAAGAAAAAGTCAAAAGTTTAATAAAAAAATCCCAAAACAACGATAATTTTACATTAAATATTGATCTTGAATCTCAAAGAATATGGGATACAGAAGAAGAAATATCAGAATATTTCGAAATTGAAAAATTCCGAAAATATTGTCTGCAAAATGGCTTAGATGATATCGGATTAACATTAGAAAAAGAAAAAGAAATCAAAGTTTTTGAATCAAACAGATCAAGCATTGGTGGTATTGTCAAAAACATTTAGGTTTTTTTACTTTTTTTATCTTTACGAAGCTTAATATTTAGATAATCAGTAAATTTAGATTTTACTGAAAGAACATCATTTGTCAAATCAGTTAACATATTATTGCTGATACCAGGAATACCTCTAAATTTATTATATTTTGATCTAAATCTGGATCTGGAAGACACCCGATTCAATTCAGCCAATTCTATCATTAGAATTTTTCTTAACAAACTAAAACATTCATCGGGATTTAGATGTAATCCACCAATGGGTTCCGGAACTATAATATCAACAATATCTAAATCCTTGCATTCCTGTGCACCTAATACCATGTTTTCATTATTTGACTCTGTATTATTGTCAGCAATTTTCAATATAGCATTTTCAAGCATTAATCTACGATCAGAAATATCTAAACTTAAAGCGGCTTCACTTCCTCCAACACCAATCAAGACAGACATTGACGGTGAATTCAATTCAGCCATAGAAAGCAAAGTACCTCCAAGTGAAACACCTATCCCTCTAATTTCTTCTTCATAAGAAAGATCATGTCCTTTTGTATCAATAAAAGTAATTATCGGAATATTAAATCTTGAAGCCAAGCTAATGGCTCTAGTACATTTTCTGAAATCTGTAGATGACAATCCTTGTTTCCCGATTAATGAATTTGTATCTTTTATATATTCTTGGGCAACTAACATTACTGTTTGCCCTCCTAACTGTGCTAACCCCGTAACAATTCTTTCACTATTTTCTAATAATCTGTCACCTTTAATCTCAAAAAAATGTTCAAAAACTTTATTCAAAAAGAGTGAGGCTGAGGGACGTGATGGATGCTGTGAAATATATTCTCTTTTATCTATCGGGGTGTCAGATAAAGCAAATTCATTTACTTTATCATTTTTATTTTCATAAACTAATTTATGTCGATTGCCTAACAAATCAATAATTTTTGATATTTCTTCTTTCTGATGATTTCTATTTACTATTGAATCTATCAATCCTCTGGAAATAAGAGCATCAGAAGTTCTTGTTTCAAATTTAACTGAACCCGAAGAATGCTTCAAATCTTTTAAAGGGCTTAATCCAACTGAAGCACCAGGCTCAGACATAATAATATCTGAAAAAGTAGCTAACGTTGCGTAAGCTTGGCCAGTACAAGGATTAGTTAATAATGAAATTGATGGTATATTAGATTTTTTAGCATTTGCCATAGACAATGTTATTTTTGCCATTTGCATTATCGAAATCATCCCTTCTTCAAAACGGGTTCCAGAACTTGAAATTATAGAAACAATAGGTAGTTTTTTCGATACTGCTAAATCAATGGCTAAAGAAATTTTTTCTCCTGAAATCAATCCTAAATTCCCGCCCATAAATGAAAAATCGAGTATTATTAATATGCACCTATTTCCGCCAATTGATGCATATCCTGTTAAAACAGAATCATTCAATCCAGTTCGTTCAGTATCTTTTTGGGCTCTCTTAGCATAATCCGGGTATTTATCATAAATATAATTAAATTCATTTGGTAATTCTTGATTAAATTCAACGTATGATTTTCTGTCAGTAAGTAAGTTTATTCTTTCATACGGTTTAATATAAAAATGGAAATTACAATTGTGACAAATTTTATAAGTAGAATATAATTCCGAAGTCTGAATTTTCTTGTCACACTGCAAGCAATTTCCTAAAGATTCAATAGAATAATTATCTATTAATTCATTAATTTCATCCATATTTCCGTTAGTAGAATTATGCTCCAAATTTCAACCAAATCTTTTGATGTATTTTAATTAATTATAACATCTCTTGATTTAATAGAATCCTGCATTGGGCCTACTATTCCTTCTTCTTCAAGTTCATCCATTAATCTTGCAGCTCTAGGGTAACCTATCCTAAGTTTTCTCTGAAGGAAAGAAATTGATAGTTTTTTAGTTGATTTAGCTAATCCTACGGCGTCATTAAACAAGATATCTTTATTCGGATCTAAGCCATTATCATTTGTTGTTTTATTATTCTCATTTAAATCATCAAAAACATTAATTTCATATTGAGAATTCATAAAAGAATTGTTTTTCCAAAAATTAACTAATTTAGATATTTCGCTATCATTAATGAAACATCCTTGCAACCTGGATGGTAATGAAGCATCTATGGGCAGATATAACATATCACCCTTCCCTAACAATTTTTCAGCACCTGTTGTATCAAGGATAGTTCTAGAATCAATACTAGAACTAACACTAAAACTTACTCTACTTGGGAAATTTGATTTAATTAATCCGGTTACCACATCAACAGATGGTCTCTGAGTTGCAATTACCAAATGTATACCTGTTGCTCGTCCTAATTGTGCCAATCTGCATATAGATCTTTCAATCTCTACTCCGCTCGTCATCATCAAATCTGCCAATTCATCAATAACTATAACTAAATATGGCATAGCATTAATAAATTTTTTATTTAATTCAGATATATTTCTAACAGATTGAGATTCTAGCAATTTATATCTTTTAAACATCTCATTAATGACTCCTCTGAAAACTTTTGCCACAGAATCTAATTCTACTATTACAGGAGTTACCATGTGAGGAATCCCATTATATTGAGTTAATTCTACTCTTTTAGGGTCAACTAATAATAATCTTAATTGATCTGGTGATCTGCTATAAATTAAGCTTGATACAATTGCGTTCATGCATACACTTTTCCCGCTTCCAGTAGCTCCCGCAATTAATAAATGTGGCATTTTTGTTAAATCTATTGTAACGTTATCTCCACCTGATCCTTTTCCTAATGCAATAGGAAGGGAATCATTTTGTGATAATAAATTTGCAAATGAAGAATCTTTTATAAGAGATTTAATTCCAATTAATCCCGGATTAGGATTTGGCACTTCGATTCCAACAAGAGATTCTCCTAAAACCGGAGTTTCAATTCTAATTGATGGGGTTTTCAAAGCAAGTGACAAATCTTTTTCTCTAGACATAATAGAATCTACTTTTACTCTATTTTTTGATTGAACTTCTTTCATAATTTGGCGACCATTTTCATCTGTTACTACATTTCCATCAGCATCAAATTGTTTCTCTTTTTTTGTTTTTGTAATCCATCCAGGTTTCAATCCATATAAAGTAACAACAGGTCCAGGTTGAACTTGTCCAATTTCAACATCAACATCATACTGACCTAAAGTGTCTTGAATTTTTAGTGCAGTTGCATTGATTTCAGATTCTGAAATAGATATTTCCTTTAAATCATCTAATAAATCTACAGATGGTAAATTATAAGATTTTGTATTATTTGAAAATTGTTGGATTGGTTCATTTTTAGAATCAGAATCAAAATAACTAGTACTATTTTGCCGACTTTTTATTTCATTATAATCATCAATTTTAGATTCATTATTGATCCATAAAGGATTAGATTCTTGTTTATTTTCAGAATCAATTTTATTTTCTTCCACAGGAATAAGATTTTCCGATAATATCGACGTGCTTTTTGCTTCTTCATTATCTATAGAAACTAATGTTTCAGTTTGAGAATTCAATAAAATAGTTTTGGGTGATGCCTGATTAGAAACAAATTTTGTTTTAGAAATTATGGAAGTAAAAAACTGAATAAATGATTTAACTACAAATAAAATCATCAAAAATGTCATATTCATACCAATGTATATTAATTTAATTGATTTATAAGGAAATATACTGACAGGAATAGATAAAATAAATAAAAATATTGTTGAATAAAAAATTGACCTGGTATGAATTTGCATGCTTTGACCTATATTGCCACCCAACGACCCATCATCGGTAGATATAAAAGCATTAATAATACCCAAATCTGATCTTATATTCCCAAACATAAATATAATAAAAACAGAAATGATTAAAATTACAACGTTTAATTTCAAATAAAGTTTATTTAATCCTAAAATGTAAAAAAAGAAAAAGTTTGAACTATAAATAAACAATAAAACAGGAATACCTAATCCTAAAAGATTATTTGCTAATTCTATAAAATTCTTTATCGCATCCATAACTTCTTAATTACACTCAATTAATTATAGAATAATAAAGAATTTAATCAGAAATTACTATTTATCCAAAGGTTAATTATACTTAATTAAAAAATATCTTATTTTAAGATATTCCTTTTTTAGTTAAAAAATCTAAAGCATCTTGCACAGTTAAAATATTCTCTGCATCTTCATCTGAAATTTCAACTGGAGAATCATCTGTGCTAAATTCTTCTTCAAAAGCCATGATTAATTCTACTAAATCCAGTGAATCTGCGTCTAAATCATTCATAAAAGACGCTGAGGAAACTACTTGAGCTTCTTCAACTCCTAATTTGTCAGCCACGATATTTTTTACTCTGTCTTCTAAACTCATGTTTACTCCTTATCTTAATTTTATATCTTATCATTTTGAACAAATGAATCAATTACCCCATTTATAAATGCACCAGATTTATCAGATCCAAAAATTTTAGCGATTTCAATTGCTTCATCCATCGCAATACTAGGATTTAATTCATTAAATTTAATTTCATAAATACATATTCTTAAAATATTTTTATCAATTATCGCTACCTGTTTCAATGGAAATGAAGGGGCAAAATTCTGAATTAACGAATCAATTTGATTTTTTTGCGTTTGAACACCGTATAAAATTTCATTTGCATATTTAATATCTAAATCTTTGTAATTTGAAATATTGGTTTCAAATCCATCAATTTTTAATTCATCTAGTATAATTGATGCCTGTTCTAAATTAATTTTCAATTTTTCATAAGATGTCAAAAATTCTTCTCTATATAAATATTGCAGAGCCAAAATTCTCGAATAACTACGATGATAAGGAAAATGTTTTTTTTGAATCATAAATTTAAATATTACAGTTCATTGATTCAGTTGTATCGATAGATTTTATTTCAGAATCAGAACTAATTCTTTTGATCATATTCCCCAAAACTCCTCCATGCCCAAATTCCACGAAAGAATTCACTCCCGAATTTATCATAAATTTTACACTTTTATTCCAATCTACACAGTTGCATATTTGATTAATCAATTCTTCTTTTATTTCACTAACAGAGGTTAATGGGGTGGCTGTACAATTTGCAACAATGGGGATTATAGGGTCTTTGAAATCTAAATCATTCATATAATTTTGCAATTCTTCAGCTGCTGGTTTCATTAAATCAGAATGAAAGGCTCCAGCAACTTTTAAAGGAATAGCTCTCTTGGCACCTCTAGATGTAGCTAAATCTACTGCAGAAGCTACTGCGCTCTTATTACCACTAATTACTGTTTGGCTATCAGTGTTAATATTAGAAACAAATGTACCAGTTTGCCTGCTTATCTCATAAACAGCTTGTTCATCTAAGCCGATTATAGCAGCCATAGTTCCTGGGTTTTTTTCGCAAGCATCTTGCATAAGTTCGCCTCTTAATGCAACAAGTTTTGCAGTTTGCTCAAGATCCAAAACTCCTGAGACATATAAAGATGTATATTCTCCTAAACTATGCCCAGCAACATATTTAGGAACTGGAAAATCATCCGAGCATCTTTCTTTCATTGCTTCATAACAAGCAATGCTAACTGTCATTATTGCTGGTTGTGCGTTATAAGTTTGCATCAAATTATCTTCTGGCCCATCAAAAATAACTGAACTTAATTTTCTATTTAATGCATTATCAACTCTATCAAAAATATCTTTCGAAGTTTCAAATTCAAGTAAATCTTTCCCCATTCCAACTTTTTGACTTCCTTGTCCTGGGAAAACAAAAGATATTCCAGAATCATATTTATTTGATTGAGTAATGTTTGTCATAATACTACTAAATATCTAATACTTGTCTTTCTTTATACATTCCGCATTCGGGGCAAACTGAATGTGGTACTATATAAGCTCCGCAACTCGGTTCTTTACATCTTGTCAAAGGTACATTTTTAATACCAAAATGGGAAGCTCTGTCTTTTTTTCTTTTTCTTGAATGTTTTTTCTTAGGTAATGGTGCCATATTTAAATCCAAAATACATATTACATTAAATGACAAGTTTAACAAACTATTTATCAAATCATAATTTGCATATTTTTTTACAAACAGGTTTCCTAGGAGAAGTAACAAAAACATATTCTCTCAGGCATTCTCTTAGACTTAAATGATTAGAATCATCTATAGTGAAATTATCGTCAAATTGTTTATCCATAAAATAATCATATATATATTCTTCATCTATATTTATATCCATACAAATATCTAATGTATTCAAACATCTTATACAATTCATATTTACAACTATTTCCAATAAACCTTCCACCCAAATACCTTTATCAATTTTAATTAAATTAAAATTACCGGATTTAATTTTTACTAAACCTAAATCAGCATAATTCAAATTGACAGGTTCTATTGACCATTCACGATTACTTCCTATTTTTCCTTTAACCAAGTCAGATACGTTGTAATACATTTGTTACATATACAATTAGATAATATATAATTTGGATAATATATAAAAATATTAAATCATTTATATGAAATTAAGTCTTCTAAAACCTGGGGAAATATTACTTGACTCAGAGATATTTCTGAGCGAGGACATATTAAATAAATATATAGAAAGTATTAATGGTAATAATACTAATCTACAAACACAATTTTCACCAAAATTATTTCCGACTGCAATAATTTTTGGAGAAATATTCAAATTGTTTGAATTACCAGAAGGAACAATACATCTTTCTCAAAAAACAACTAATTCTATGCCTATATTGCAAAACTCTAAAATACATACAATAGCTAAAATAACTAAAAATACAATGAGAGGTGGGAATCGGATTTTAACTCTAAAAATCAATATATATGATCAAAGCAAAAACAGTTATTGTGAATCAATAGCAAATTTATTAGTACAAAAAGAAAAATGAACAAATTTTCATCTGGATATAAACTAAAGTCAATAACAAATAAAATAATACAAGCTAGTGTAAATAATTATGCTAAAGCCAGTGGGGATTTAAATCCTATACATTTAGATGAGTTATTTGCTAAAAAAAGTATATTTAAAAATACTATTGCTCACGGAATGATGATTGGAGGGATTTTATCTGAGATGTTATTTGCAGAATATGGGGACCTATGGCTATCAAAAAGTTCAATTGACATAAAATTCAAGGCACCAGTATATATGGATGAAGAAATAACTACATATGGAAAAGTAGTTAATACTGAAAACAATAAATTAAAAATTGATTTAGTGGTTAAAAAAAATAATGGAACAGAGGCCATAAAGGGTTTCGCTATCATTGAATTTTGATATATCATTCCTAAAAATACTTGTATTACAAAATAAGGAAATAATCTTGGCAGATAAAACAATTACACTAGCAATTGATGCGATGGGAGGTGACAATGCACCATTTGAAATTATCAAAGGTGCGGTATTATCTGTACAAAAAACTAATAATATTAATATTTTATTGGTAGGAGATGAAATACAAATAAAAAATTCATTAAGTAAGCTAGGGCCAGAAGCACTAGAGTCAATAGAAACCAATAGAATTACAATAATACCTTCTGAAGGAGTCATCAAAGATGGTGATCAACCAATTGTAGCATTAAAGAAAAATCCTAAAGCATCTATTGTCATCAGTGCTTTTCTAGTTAAAAATGGCCAAGCTGATGGATTAATTTCTATGGGATCTACTGGCGCTTCAATGGCAGCATGCGCACTTACAATGGGAATTATTAAAGGAATAGAAAGACCTACGGTAGGTGGGCCAATAATTGGAAGCTCTCCCAATACAGTTATACTTGATATTGGAGCAAATGTGGATTGTAAGCCATCTCAACTAGTTACTTTTGCTGTACTTGGATCGGTATATGCAAAACACACTTTTAATATCGATAACCCAAGAATTGGGATATTAAATGTAGGATCAGAAGAAGGTAAAGGTAATAAAATGTCAAAAGATGCTTATGATTTACTAAAAAATACAAATCTTAATTTCATAGGAAATATTGAACCACAAGATTTATTCTATAGTAAAGCTGAAGTAGTTGTATGTGATGGATTTGTAGGGAATATATTATTAAAAATCTTAGAATCCTCTGGGGATTTAATTAAACATTTCATAAATGAAGAATTGGAAAATAAAATTCATGACAGTTTACTGGATGAATTATCCACTAAAGCTTTAAATTTATTCAATGTTGGCGAAACATATGGTGCAGCACCATTGTTTGGAGTAAATGGACTTGCAGCTCTAGGTCACGGAAAAGCAACACATAATACGATAATCAAAGCTATAGAAAGTATTATTATGTGGATAGAAAATGATTTAATTAATGAAATGAATAAAGAAATTGAAAAATTGTAAAACAAATATAAACAATGAATAATATAAAAAATAAAAATGCTTTAATTACAGGAGCTTCAAAAGGTATAGGAAGAGCTATTTCTATTGAATTAGCAAAACAAGGAGTCAATATAGCAATAAATTATAATAAATCTAAAAAAGAAGCTCAAGAAATCTCTAATGAATTAATTAATAAATACAAAGTTAAATCAATAATATTGAAAGGAGATGTTAGTAATAAAAATGATTGCAGTTTTATAGTACAAGAATCAATCAACATTTTTGGTAATCTCGATATTTTAGTTAACAATGCTGGAATTATTGATGACAATCTATTAATTAGAATGTCAGATGAGGCTTGGGACAAAGTTTTAAGAACTAATTTAGATAGTATTTTTTATTGCACAAAACCTGCTATAAAATCAATGTTGAAAAACAAATGGGGAAGAATATTAAATATAGGCTCAGTTGTAGGCATACGAGGCAATATTGGCCAAGCAAATTATTCATCTTCTAAAGCTGGAATGATGGGATTTACCAAATCTCTGGCTAAAGAAGTTGCGACTAGAAATATTACAGTAAATACAATAACCCCAGGATATATTAATACTGAAACTGTAGATGTTTTAAAACAAGAACAAAAAGATACAATAATGAAATGGATACCTCAGGGACACTTTGGAGAAGTAGAAGATATAGCCTACCTTGCAGGATTTTTATGTACTGAAAAAGCAAAATATATTACAGGGCAAGTAATCAGTGTTGACGGCGGAATGGCAATTTAATATATCATTTATAAAACTAAAATGATTAAATATCATGAATAATCAAACAAATGAATTCAAAACAAAATTAGCAATTGTAACAGGCGGAAGCAGGGGGATTGGAAAAGAAATTTGCCTGCAATTAGCAAAACAGGGCGTTAATATAATATTTAATTATGCAAGACATCATAAAGAAGCTAAGGAAACTCAAAATGAAATATTAAACCATGGAGTTAAATGTGATGTAATAAAATGTAATTTGAATGAAGAAGAACAAATAATTAATTTCTTTAAAGAAATTAAATCAAAATATAAAAAAGTTGATTTTCTAATTAACAATGCAGCTTCAGGTGTTCAAAAATTAGCTTCAGAACTTGAAACTAAACATTGGGACTGGACATTCAATATAAATGCAAAAGCTCCTTGGCTCTGTTCCATAGAATCATCAAAACTAATGAAAGAAGGCGGATCAATAATTAATATTTCTAGTTTAGGTTCCAAGAAAGTTTTACCATATTATTTTTCAGTAGGAACATCTAAAGCTGCACTAGAAACAATAACAAAATACTTGGCAGTAGAATTAGCAGATAAAAGTATCAATGTTAATGCAATATCTGCAGGATTAGTAGAAACAGATGCTTTGAAAAGTTTTCCAAATAAAAAAAATATGATATCAGATTCATTAAACAATCCTTCAGGGAGATCTTTAACTAAAACAGATATTGCAAATTTAGTAATTTTTCTTTGTAGTAAAAAATCTGAAATGATCAAAGGGCAAACTATAGTAATAGATGGCGGTTACAATCTAATCTAAATATAAACTTTAATCTCACTACCTGTATTATTTATAAAATTAAAATCAGATTCACTATCTTTAATAAAACTTTTTCTTATATAAGCCAATTTATAATCTCCATTATAAAAATTAAGGGAAGTATAAGATGTAATATTTCCAATATGCTTATCTTCATTAATCAATTCTGAATTCACTTCAGCTTTGCATTTTATTAAAACTAATTTATTCTTAACTTTAGAGTAAGTATCTAGTCTAGCTATCACTTCCTGTCCAATATAACATCCCTTATTGAAGTTGATATATTTTCCCAATCCTGCTTCTAGAGGATTGTAATTTTCATTAATTTCCGCAGGATATCCAGGTAAATTATTAACTATTCTATAATTATTGAATTGATCATCATCTAAATAATCTACAAATTTAAAATTGATATTATTTTTCTTAAATAATTTCAGAACATAATCAATATCTTCTTTTGAAGCATAAATTTCATAATGTCCAAAATCAAAATAATTTTTATTTACTACTAACAGTTTAATTCTTCCATAAGGTTCTTTATTTAAAGCAATAAACATAGATTTGCCTTCGGTTAAAGACATATCAATACCAAAAATAGAATTAATAAACGAGATAGAATTTTCACCCATAATCATAATTTTAGATTGATATTCTTTTTCATCAAGAATAATTTCAACTTCTTCTCCAAATGTATAAAAATCTATCCATTCTAAAACTTTATTTAAAGAATCTGCAGAACAACCTAATATAATTTTATCTTCTATATTCAATATACTTAAAATTTCAATCATTCTTCCTTTTGGAGACACCAACAAAGAATATGCATGTTCCATTGATTTTAAACTTTTAAGATCATTAGTGGTTAATCGATCCAATAAATCTATACTATCTTTGCCTTTTACAACAATAAACTTATAGTTTGAAGGAGTGTATATTCTTACATTTGAATTTAATTCAGCTAAATTCATAGTTAATTATACCGAGAATGAAGTACCACAACCGCAGGTTGTTTTAGCATTTGGATTATGAAAAACAAAGCCTTTACCATTTAATCCACCTTGGTATTCCAAAGTAGTGCCAGCCAGGAAAATATATGATTTTTTATCAACATAAAGCTCCATACCATTCTCACTAATCACTTTTTCATTATCGGTAGGATTTTCAGCTAATTCCAAAACATAAGTCAATCCAGAACATCCGCCACCTTTCACAGCAACTCTTAAATTAGTTTTATCTTTACCTTCAAGTTCTCCAAAGCTTCTAATATGATTAACAGCATCAGATGTAATCTTTATTGTTAAAGCTCCAGAATTGTCTCTTTGGACAGAGGGTTTATTCATCATAATTATCAATTATTAATATATATACTATTATTATACTTATAAATCTATATTATTCCAAAAATATATTATAATAATATATATAATGAGGTGATTGGACGATCGCTATTTTTAATAGAGGAAAGTCCGAGCTCCAATGGGAAAGGTGCCAGTTAACAACTGGTCAAGGTGACTTGAAGGAAAGTGCCACAGAAAATATACCGCTATTAATCATAGTAAGGGTGAAAAGGTGAGGTAAGAGCTCACCGCTTTATTGGTAACAATAAAGGCATGGTAAACCCCACCTGGTGAAAGATCATATAGAAAGGAAATGGATTCTCCCGTATCCAAGTACTTTGGGTAGATCGCTTGAGCTTATTGGTAACAATAAGCCTAGATAGATGATCGTCAGTGTATATCACTACAGAACTCGGCTTACAAATCACCTCATTAAATCTAGATTTACATAAATTCCAATTTTAATTTTTGGTTCTGTGCCTGATGCATTAATGCACCAGATGAAATACCATCTACACCATTAATCATATATGCAGATAAATTTTTCAAAGTAACTCCACCGGAGATTTCAATAAATATGTTTTTACTTTTAGCGCGAATAATATCAACACATATTTTCGCATATTCTGGTTCCATATTATCTAATAAAATTGCATCAACTTTATATTTAAGCAATTCTGTTAACTGAGATTTATTATCTACTTCTACTTGAATAGGCAATTCCGAATCATAATCTCTTATAATTTTATAAAAATCATTTTTTGAAGCAATCCAATGATTATCTTTAATTAACAATCCTGAAGATAAATCTAATCTATGATTGTAACCTCCTCCAACTTTAACAGCATATTTTTCAAAAAGTCTTAAACCTGGTGTTGTTTTACGAGTATCTAAAATTTTAATACCGCTAGATTCAGTTATGTTTACATATTTTTTTGTTAAAGTGGCAATGCCCGATAGTCTTTGTAACAAATTTAGAAGTATTCTTTCCAATTTCAACAATTGCCTTGCATTTCCATCAATTTGTGCTATTTTTTGGCCCTTTTTTAATTCAGTCCCATCCTTTGCGAAAATACTAATTTTAAAATCATCATCCAATGCATTTAAAATTTGTTCACCAGCAAATATACATTCATCTTCACAAACAAATAAAGCTGAAGTATTTTTGTTATTATCAACTGTTAATTGTGTTGTGGGATCTCCATTTGGAGAGTCTTCTGAAAGGAATTGATCTAATTTAGATAAAATATAATTTTTACCTATAATATTAATTTGTTCATATAAGGGTTTATTCATATATATTTTTTATCAACAAAATTTATTTAAAAGCATTATAAACAAGTTATCAATTTTTGCCCTAGATTAATTAATATTAAATGGGCATAATTAATTTTAATTTAGTAAATAATTCATAATTACATAATAATGAAAATTAAAGAACCACTCATTTCATGTGATACTGTTGTAGCATTACCTAATTCAACTTCTAATAACACAACTATATTCGGGAAAAATTCTGATCGCCCTAAGCTAGAATGCCAACCCTTAGTACAAAAACCAAGAACAAAAAATGGAAGTAAATATACTGAATGCCAATTTATAAAAATTCCATCAACAGAAATATCGTATGCTCATGTAGGATCAAAACCTTTTTGGTGCTGGGGTTATGAACATGGATTTAATGAATATCAGGTTGTAATAGGTAATGAAGGTTTAGGAACTCATATCCCATCATCCTCTTCTCCAAAATTAATTGGAATGGAGATTGTTAGATTAGGCTTAGAAAGATCTAAAAGTGCAAAAGAAGCTGTCAAAATTATAACTGATTTGATTTCTACATTTGGTCAAGGTGTATTTGAAAATAATCAAAATATAAGAACATATGATAATGGCTATTTAATAGCTGACCCTAAAGAAGCATATATTATTGAAACTGCAGGCCATGAATGGGTAGTAAAAAAAGTAAAGGATACTGAGGGGATCAGTAATATACATTCGATTGAATCAAACTGGGATAATATATCAGATACCGCTATCAATACTGCAAAATCATTAAACTTGCATATAGACTCACCAAAATTAAATTTTGCAAAAACATTTTGTGATTATGATTCAAGGTATGATGGAAGAGGTGAGTTCAGAAGATTAAGATCGTGTACATATCTTCAAAATTTAAAAAATAACATAAATTTAAGAGAAATTATATTCATCCTAAAAGATCATGGTGATGGCCAAAAAGATAATATATCACAAAGTTTCCTAGATACAAGAACAATATGTACTCATTATCCTGATCCTCAATCTGACGGGAACACTGCAGCTTCGTTAGTTTCAGAATTACATTCAGATAATAGTCAATTAGATATTCATTGGTCTTCAATGTATTCTCCTTGTCTAGGAATTTTCATACCTATGTTCATAGAAGGAGAAATCCCTAAAGTCTTGTCTATTGGAAATAAAAATCATGACCATGAAAGTCCTTGGTGGTCATTTAGATCTATTGAAGAGTTATGTAGAACAGAAGGTATACTAGATAACAAAAAAGCTTCTGAAATTAGAAAAATTTGGGAACCAATTCAAAATGAATTTTATAAATCTGCAAAATTAATTGCCCGAGATGCAAATAAATTAAAGCAAGAAAATAAATTAAAGCAAATGAAAGAAGAATTAACGCAATATATGCTTAAAAATACAAATACTGTACTAAATACTTTAAACGAACTAGTAAAATCAAAATCCCAAATATCCTGAAATTATACATATGTATTTTATACAAAATGCAACTATAGGCCTCGCTTCAAAATCACCTAGAAGAATTGAACTATTAAAATTACTGGGTATAAATTTTGATATAATAACTAACAATAAAGCAGAGCTTAAGCCAAAAAAGAATGAACTTCCAAAATCGTACTCAATAAAAACTAGCAATGATAAGTTAAAAAAAATAAAGACTGATAATAAAGAGTTTATAATTGCTGCAGATACAATAATTGCTTTTCAAAACCAAATTTTTGGGAAACCAATAAATGCGAAAAATGCTTTTAAAATGTTATGTAAATTTTCAAATAATTTGCATGAAGTTATAACTACAATTTCTATTCTCAATACAAAAACAGGTGATATTAAATACAACACCAAAATTACAAAAGTACATTTTAAAAATTGGAATCAAAAAAATATTAAATATTACATAAACAATTTTGATATTAAAGACAAAGCAGGAGCTTACGCTGTACAAGATGAAACAAACTCTCCTGTTCAAAAAATTAACGGATGTAGACTGAATGTAATAGGGTTACCTATTTGCAATTTAATCGAATTATTACTTGAATTTAAAATTATTAAATTAAGTAAAAAAGTCAAAAATAGTGAGTTGTGTAAGATTATAAATATATGGCAGGAGCGAGAGGGCTCGAACCCCTGACCCTTGGTTTTGGAGACCAATGCTCTACCAACTGAGCTACGCTCCTATCTCATTCAGTAATACTAATTATCCAATCCATCAATGCACTTAAAGGGCACACTAAATGGCACATTAGCTACTGATAAAGCCATATATTTACAATTAGAAAGAATATTCTAGCATATCCCTTAGCTCAAACCGATTGGCTTTTGGGTTTATTATTTATTTATATCTAATATCTCAGGAGAGTTATACTTAAATTTTAGCACGAGCTTAGCTTGTATCGATGTGTTAAAGATGATGCGAGAAATAATAAAAAGAGCTAGAAATTAGATAGGCATTTACGATTACGTGAGCATCACTAATTAATTAATGACACCTATCAGCATTTGCAACAATCAACTCCTAGCTCCGCCTTGTACAAATACACTATATCAGTAATAACATTACAATGTTTGTTAGTCTGCAAGTATGTATTGTGATTACCTTAAAAGTTAATGAGCTATCAAAAAACTATAAGATATATTTCTGACCATAGAAAATTACATACTTACAGATTGAGTATTATATCAGAATAATAAAAAACAATATTTAATTCATTATTATTTTGTACCCTAAGTAGTCCAAAGCATATAATAAATGTGTCAAACAAAAACTGCTTAATATGCAAAAAAAATTAAATCAATTAATCAAAATGATGTTATATGAATTCAGAAGATTCTTGAAAATTGTTATTGTAATTTTCCTGGGTGTATTGATTGGTGGTTTTTTACTATTAATTTTATCTAATATAGCTTTAGGTACAACAAGATGATACTAAAAAAATATTTAGCAATAATTTAAAAGTATCACATTAAATGAGGTTCAATTAATTCTATTCTTATACCTCCTGGTGCAGCTATGTAACCTATTTTCATATCGCTAGATACAGTAATCGGACCTTCTTTATGCACAGCTCCCATATTAACAAGTCTTTTGATATCAGTATCAAAGCCAAAATGTTCTAATCCACAATGAGCATCATCAGCAGCAGGATTCAACTCTTCTCCATCTCTGGGTCCTGATATAAAATCCTCATACCACCTTCAGCTTTAGTTTCTATGAATCGATCTCCAAAAGTTCTTACTCTATCTGATATTATTTCAACATTAAAAGCTTTTACAAACCAATCAGCAGTTAATTTTGGATCTTCTGATTTTAAATGAATGTGATTTACGATATATGGCATTATAATCCTCTGTAATAATAATTAAATTTAATTTTTAGGTGCTATTTTATAGCCAAAATTATTTGTAGAAATACCTTCAGGTGAAATAGTAAACCATAGTGTGTTTTTTAATCACCATAATTTCTGTTTGATTCTTAAAATTTATTTTTCATGGAATTTCAATGGCAATTGCAACTGCCTCACCGCCACCATTGCAAGCTGACGCTATCCCACGTTTTCCCTTATTATTTCTGAGAGCATAAATAAGTGTTATCAAAATCCTTGCCGCACTAGCTCCAATTGGATGTCCCAAAGCGCAAGCTCCACCATGAATATTTAATTTTTTATGATCTATTTCCAAATCTGTCATTGCAGCCATAGTTACACACGCAAATGCTTCGTTAATTTCATATAAATCGACTAAATCCTTATTCCAGTTTAATTCTTTCTGTAATTTATCAATAGCTCCTATATTTGCTGTAGTAAACCATTCAGGTTCTTGTGAATGTCTTTTATGCCCACATATAATTGCCAACGGTTTTAATCCTCGGCTTTCAGCCTCATTGCCAGACATTATAATCAGTGATGCAGCCCCATCAGAAATCGAAGATGAACTTGCCGCAGTTACAGTACCATTTTTATCAAACGCTGGTCTCATTGATGGAATTTTTTCAATATCACATTTCTCGGGTTCTTCATCTTTGGAAATTGTAGTAGTATTTCTTCTTGTTTTTACGACAACAGGTTCAATTTCATCATCAAATAATCCTGATCTTTGCGCTCTTAAAGATCTATTCACTGATTCAATGGAAAATAAATCCTGATCTTCCCTAGTAAACCCATATTTTTTTGATGTTTGTTCAGCAAAATATCCCATTAAATTCTGATCATAAGGGTTTTGTAAGCCATCATAAAACATATGATCAATAACTTCACCAGACCCCATTCTATATCCCTGCCTGGCATTTGGCATCAAGTAGGGAGACATAGTCATAGATTCCATACCTCCAGCCAAAACTATATTAGCTGTACCTGCCTTTATCATATCGTTACCTATTAAAATACTTTGCAAACCAGAGCTACATACTTTATTCACGGTTATAGCTCCTGTATCTAAAGATAATCCCGAAGCTATTGAAACTTGTCTTGCCGGTGCCTGACCTAATCCTGCAGTTAAAACACAACCTATTATAGCTTCATCAATTTCATTTGGATCCATAGATATTTGCTCTATAACTGATTTGGTTACCACAGTAGATAATTCAATAGCTGTTGTATTATTAAATACTCCTTGAAAAGAACCTATTGGAGTTCTTTTTGCTGCTACTATAACAATTTCATTATTCATTAAAATTTTCTATTAATTAGATTTACTATCCAATATAATACAATACCGAAAAATACTGCAATTATCAGATCTATGAAAACAGTGAGGAATAATACAAATAACATCAAGCAGTAATCTGTAACTCTTTCATGCTTAAAATTTTTTATATAATCCCAATCAATTATGTCCCACCCTATTTTTATTAATATTCCTGCTAATATAGAATTAGGAATTATTTCAAATAATGGAGCTAGACCTAATACCACTGCCAATAATAATAAAGCATGAATCATTCCTGACAGATTCGTCTTTCCGCCTGATTTTATATTTACTATAGTACGCATTGTTGCGCCAGCTCCGGGAAGAGCCCCAAATAAACCAGAAATTGTATTTCCTATTCCTTGTCCAATTAATTCTTTATTAGAATTATGCTTAGTATTTGTAGCTCTATCAGCTACCAAAGAAGTTATCAACGAATCTATAGAACCTAATAAAGCTAAAACAAAAGCTGAGAAAAACATAAACGGAGCCTTAGATAATGTCATTTTAAATGAAATCAATTCTGGGAAACCCACAGGTATTTCTCTTAAAGTTATAGCATTAGTAAATATGTAATATGAAAGTAAAACTCCAATCAATAAACAAATCAATGGTGATGGAATAATTTTATTAAATCTTTTTGGGTAAATTAACAATATAAATAATCCAATCATTCCAATTATTAGGGAATCATTATTGATATCATTAATGATCATAAGGTTTTGTAAAATATCGAAAATTTTACCATGAAGTTGATGGCCAATCATTGGCCCAAATTGAATAATTATTATAATACAACCTATACCAGTTACAAATCCTGAAATCACAGGTGATGGAACAAAGTGAATATGCTTCCCAACCCTTAAGATACCAAACAAAATTTGAATTAAACCTGTTAGGACAACAATGGTGAAAATCAAATCCAATTCATTATGATATGTTAAAACTATCCCTGACATTACAATAGTCATAGGGCTCGTCGGCCCCGAAATCTGATTTTTTGTACCTCCAAATAGAGCTGCAAAAAATCCTAAAATTATAGCTCCCCAAAGTCCAGCAATAGCTCCAATTCCCGAAGTTACTCCGAAAGCCAATGCTAATGGTAAAGCAACTACTGCTGTAGTAATTCCCCCATAGAAATCATTTTTTATGTGATTCAATTTAAACATAAAATAATGTGGCAAAATAAAGATGAATTATTTTAACACATATTGTTTAAATGAATTTTTAAAAACTGCAGAATAAGCTAATTTTATCGCAAAAACATAATGTATAATTATCCAATGAATTTATTAAAAACACTAAAAGATAATGGGTACAGAATTACTGAATCGCGAAAATTAATTTGTGATTTATTAGAAAAAAACATTCACTTCCATTTTAGCGTAAAACAATTAACTTTCTTAATAAATAAAAAATCTGAAATAAATATTGACCAAACCACGATATACAGAACTTTAGACGCACTAGAAGAATTAGGATTACTCCGACATTCTCATATTCCTCATAAACCTGCAATATATTATTTAAATAATACAGATCAAAATGTACATTTAATTTGTGAATCTTGTGACAAAATAGTTGATATTTCTGAACAAGCAGTTAAATCTATAAATTCTATTTTAAAACAAAATTCGAATTTTAATAACATAAATAATAATTTTGTGTATATAGGTGTATGTAACGAATGTTCCTAGTTATTGCAATTGATTTGCAATAACGATAAAATAATTCAATACTTTTATATACAAAAATGACAATATTAATAGATCTTATACCTAACCATCCTTTCAACCTGGAATCTCTTCCAGATTCTAAGTGGCTAACTATGCTATTTCTTGGCATTGCTATGGGTTTCAGGCATGCAACCGATGCCGATCATGTAGTAGCGGTATCAACCATTGTTTCCGAATCTAAAAACATCTGGAAAGGTTTTTGGATTGGAGCTTCATGGGGTTTAGGACATAGCATCCCACTATTACTACTTGGTGTAATTATTCTAAATGTAAGAGGATTAATGAATAATTATGAAGATATTGCTCATTATTTTGAATTTGCTGTTGCTTTGATGTTAATAATTTTAGGTATACAAGCGCTAATAATTTCAATTAAAAATAAAGATTTAATAAGTCAATATTTCAATAACATATACAAATTTTTAAAATTACCAAAATTCAAAATCCCACATAATCACCCCTATGACTCTAATGAAAATAAAAAAGGTTCAAGATTTGCGTTTTCAAAACCTCAATTCAGGCCAAAATCATTTGTGATAGGGATTATCCATAGCCTTGCTGGAAGTAGTGCAGTAATGCTAATTTTACTTCCCTCAATTAATAATTTTCTTAAAGGAATACTTTATATCCTTATGTTTGGCTTTGGAACTATTTTATCTATGTCAATCATGACACTTTTACTATCATTTCCATTTACAATTGGTAATAAAAATATAAATCTCACCAAAATCTTAAGTGCTTTTGCAGGCGTATTAAGTATTGGATTAGGTATATTACTTGGATCAGATATAATTTTTAATACAGAATTTATTTGGTATTAAAAATTACTTTAAATTCTCATCAACCTCAACTTGATAAGATTCAACTAATCTATTTGTCTCATTTGCCATTGCAACCACAGCAATTAATTCATTAAGCATTTTATTATTCATTCCTTTCGACTCTGCTGCTTTACTATGAGATCTAATACAATATTCACATCCATTAGTCATTGATACAGCAATATATATCATTTCTTTAAAAATATTACTTAGTTCTCCTTCTTGCATAACTTGTTGCAATGAATTCCATGTTCTTTCAAGAGTACTGTAATCATTTGCTATTGTTTTCCAAAAATTTGGCACATAATTTATTCCTCTAGTTTTTTTAATTTCGTCATAAATTGCTTTTACTTTACTATCAGCATTTTCTTCTGAAATAGGATTTAAAATTGACATTAAATACACTCCTATTAAAATGATGTATGATTAACATTTAATAAATATATTCTAATAAATAAAACTCATAATATGAATATAAATTATGACAATTCATCTATTTCAAAATTAATTGATTATTTCAAACAGGAAGAAATATCTATTTCAGAAGTGGTTAACAAAAACAAAACAGATATAGAAAAATTAATCAATCAATGCACGGAAAGAATAATAAATCAAAATAATATTTTCCTTTTAGGTGCAGGTACCAGCGGAAGATTAGCTGTAATAGAAGCAGCTGAATTATATCCAACTTATAGTGACTCTACATTCAAAGGGATAATAGCAGGAGACTCAGAAGCTATGAAACATTCAGTTGAGGGTTCTGAAGATTCTGTAACTGAATCAATAAATACATTAAAAAAAGAAAATATAAATTGTAATGATTTAGTAATTGGAATAAGTTCAAGTGGGACAACTCCTTACACCGTGTCAGCATTAGATTATTGTAAATCAAACAATATACAAACTGCCCTTATTTCAAATAAAACAAATCATACATACGATATTAATATAAATTTAGGAGTTGATAATGAAAAGATTCTTGATTCTACCAGGATGTTATCTGGAACACTCACAAAACAGCTTTTAAATATAATTACTTCTATATCCATGATCAAATCAGGAAAAACTTATAAAAATCTTATGATTTCAGTTAAACCTTTAAATAATAAATTAATTAACAGATCAATAAAAATTATTTCTGAAATTACTAGTTTAAATACAAAACAATCAGAAAAATTATTTTACAAATCAGGTAAAAACATAAAAGTGGCCGTTGTTTCATATATGCAAAATATATCATTCATCGAAGCTGAAAAACTGCTCGATCAAAACAAAGGATTTTTAAATAGGATTATCTAAATCATGGAAAACATAAATGTAATAGGATTAATGACCGGAACTTCATGCGACGGGATGGATTTATCTTTAGTAAATTGTAAAAAAAACAATAATTCTATAGATGGGAAAACTATAAAAAATTATTATGTGAAATATCCTGTTTCACTTACTAAAAAATTATTAAAATTGTATATTTCAAGTCCTTCGGCATTGGCCAAAACACATATGGAGCTTGGACAATTCTGGTCAGAAAAAATCAGTGAATGGGTAAAAGAAAATAATCTTCAATATGATTTAATAGGAATTCATGGGCAGACAGTTTTTCATGATGGAGGACAATCTACATTACAAATCGGAGAA
>MDTC01063047.1_pt1 | contig 35615 bp, 36 predicted proteins | sample 811181 | NCBI WGS metagenome assembly MDTC01 (sample SAMN05326644, study PRJNA326480) | marine metagenome | isolation source: seawater | place: Pacific Ocean: North | collected 2011
CAGTGCCGCGCAACCCGGCATTGGGCCGGCATCCGGTGCTCCCTGGGACCGCGGCACCACGTCGCCGGGGGGCGCCACCGAGGGGGGCCTGTGGGACACCACGCTGCCGATGGTGCCCAGCGCTAACGTGGCCGGCGACCCGGTGGCCATCATCAATGCCGTCCTCAAGATCATGGCGACCTCGGCGCAGCTCACGGCCGACATGGGCCGCAAGTTCCTCACCAAACTCGGCATTCTGTCTCCAGTCACCGCCGCCGCAGATCCCGGCATCACCAACGGACGCATCCCCCGCCTCTACGGCCGCCAAGCTTCGGAGTTTGTGATTCGCCGCGCCATGTCACAACTGGGGGTGCCTTACTCCTGGGGCGGCGGCAACGCCAACGGCCCGTCACGAGGCATCGACCAGGGCGCCAACACCGTGGGTTTCGACTGTTCGGGCCTGATGCTGTATGCCTTCGCCGGCGTCGGCATCAAACTCGACCACTACTCCGGGTCGCAATACAACGCAGGCCGCAAGATCCCCTCGTCACAGATGCGGCGCGGTGACCTCATCTTTTACGGCCCCAACGCCAGCCAGCACGAAGCGATGTATCTGGGCGACGGCATGATGATCGAAGCCCCCTACACCGGGTCGGTCGTCAAGATCTCGCCCGTGCGCACCTCCGGCATGACGCCCTACGTCACCCGCTTGATCGAATATTGACATCGCCGCGATGCCGCGCAGGTGGACCGGTCAGTGCGCCGCGGTGCGGCCGCTGCGAATCGGCCTCCCCGGGCACGTCAGGCCGCCCCGAACGACGCGGCCAGCGAGAGGCGTTAAATAGCGCCGTCGCGCCGGCGATCGCAGCCGCCCACAGCACCACGACCACGGCACACAGGATCAGCCACGCTTGCCACCCGAGACTGTTCGGGCACACGTCCATCAGCCAACGCATGTCAGCCCTCCTCACCGTGAGCCTCACCCCACCGCAGGAAGAAAACGGTATGAGTCGTGTGAAGATCTGCTGAAGATCGAGCCGCCCGGTCAGCCATACCCGTTACGGGCGCACCAGCAGGCACCATATGGGACATGCAGCACCACCACCTGGGCGCGCCTGAGAGCGCGAAGGGATACCGCGCGCTGGTCGTCGACGACGAACTCCCCCTGGCCGAAGTGGTGGCCAGCTATCTCGAACGCGAGCAGTTCGAAGCCGTCGTCGCCGGCAACGGTGTCGACGCAATCGCCGTCGCACGCGACCTGGATCCCGATGTCGTCATCCTTGACCTCGGCCTACCCGGCATCGACGGACTCGAGGTCTGCCGGCAATTGCGGACCTTCTCCGACGCCTACGTCGTCATGCTCACCGCCCGTGACACCGAACTGGATACCGTGCTCGGCCTCACCGTCGGCGCCGACGACTACATCACTAAACCCTTCAGTCCCCGCGAGCTGGTCGCGCGCATCCGCGCCATGCTGCGGCGACCCCGCATCCTGCAAACAGTCGCCGCACCCGCCGAGCGAGAGACAGCCCCGCCGCGCCGCTTCGGCGCACTGAGCATCGACGTCGCCGCCCGTGAGGTACATATCGACGACGAACTAATCCTGTTGACCCGCACCGAATTCGACATTCTCGAAGCCCTGTCCGCGCGGCCAGGAATCGTGCTGAGCCGCCGACAACTTCTCGAAATAATTCGCGACGAACCCTGGGTCGGCAACGAACACCTCGTCGACGTCCACATCGGACACTTACGACGCAAACTCGGCGACGACGCCGCACGCCCCCGCTACATCGCCACGGTTCGAGGTGTCGGATACCGGATGGGAACCGGACAGTGACTCCCCCACCTACGTCGACCCCTCGCCGGCGTCGACGGCCGGGCCGTCCCGGTATCGGCCTGCGACTCCTGGCGGCCCAAGCCATCGTGCTGGCGGCCGGAGCGGCGACGACCGCGGTGGTCGCTGCCGTGGTCGGCCCACCGCTGTTCCGCGAACACCTCCACCGTGCCGGTGTCCCGATGGACTCCCTGGAAGAACTCCACGCCGAAGAGGCCTACGGCTACGCAACGGTGATCTCCATCGGAGGCGCTTTAGCGGTGTCAGCACTGGCCGCCCTCGCGGTCAGCTTCTACGTCAGTCGACGCCTCCAACGGTCCATCACCGAAGTCGCCGCCGCGGCCACCGATGTCGCTGAAGGGAACTACGACATCCGCGTGTCACCGCCGCGCCTGGGCGATGACTTCGACGCCCTCGCAACCGCATTCAACCAAATGGCCTCCCGGCTTCAAGCCGTCGATTCGACACGCCAGCAACTGTTCGGAGACCTCGCGCACGAGATCCGCACACCCGTGGCAGTACTCGAGGCCTACATCGAGGCACTCGAAGACGGCGTGCGCTCCTTGACACCCCAGACAGCAGCCATGCTGCGCGACCAAACCCGTCGGCTGGTGCGATTCTCCGATGACGTCGCCGCGCTGGCGAAGGCCGAGGAAAGTGCGGTGTCTATGTCCTACGCCTCCCTCGACGTGGACCGCCTAACCCGCCAGTGCGTCGCAGCAGCACAAGAACGCTATGACGCGAAGGGGGTCGGACTGCACGTGCACCTCCAGCAACCGCTACCGCCGCTGTGGGCCGACGAACAACGACTGTCTCAAGTGTTGGGGAACCTGCTGGAGAATGCGCTACGGCACACACCGCCCGGCGGGTCGGTACACCTTCACTGTCTTCGCGACGGCGACCAGGTAAAAATCGCTGTCGCTGACACCGGAGAAGGGATCACCGCCGAGCACGTCACCCGAGTGTTCGAACGGTTCTACCGGGCAGACACCGCCCGCGACCGCGAGCATGGCGGCGCCGGTATCGGGCTCGCCATCGCCAAAGCGCTCATCGAAGCGCACGGCGGATCGATCTCGGTAGCCAGTGCTGGACCCGGCGCCGGCGCAACATTCACCATCGCCCTGCCCATCACCCCGGTACGCAGCGAGCACCAACCTGCGACGGCTGCTCAACGCGTCCCTGACTAGTGCCCTCTCCGCGCTACTTGTCCAACATTCCCTCCATCGTGTCAATCTCTGCTTGCTGAGAAGACACGATGTTGCGCGCCATCTCGACTGCCGCCGGGAACTGGCCGTTGTCAACTTCCTGCTGCGCCATCATGATCGCGCCCTTGTGATGCTCGATCATCTGCGTCAAAAAGAGTCGGCTAGCCTCAGCGCCCTGCGCGTTCTGCAGTGCAGCCATATCGGCTTCCGACATCATGCCCATACCGCCGCCGCTCATACCCGGCATATCACCCATGTCTCCGCTGGGCATTTGATGGCCAGGCATGTCATGACCGGGCATTGCGGCGGTGCTGGGGGCCGTTGTCGACGAGGACACTCCCCAGTCCTGCAGCCAGCCCTGCATCTGTTCGATCTCAGGACCCTGAGCGTTCTTGATCTCGTTCGCCAGGGACACTACTTCAGGATCAACTCCCTGCTTGCCGAGCAGCATGTCGCTCATCTCGATCGCCTGCTGATGATGAGGGATCATGCCCTGAGCGAACGTCACATCAGCATCGTTATGGGCAGCGTCACTGCTCGCAGCACTGGGCGAAGCCGACGCCGACGCTGCTGCCGAGGTGCTGCTCGACGACGATGACGCAGACTCGTTCGTTGCATTCGAACAGCCGCTGACAAACAGAGCCGACGCCGCAAGCGCCGCAAGCCCGAATCCAAAACGCTTGTGCTGCATCGCACATCCTTCCTCGAACATCCTCGTGACACCATGCGTCCACACGGCAAGCCCTTGCGCCGCCGCACCCCAGCCTCAGCAATCCGCGTATGGGTCGGTTCGTGATCCGATAAAGATTTGATGAAGACGACTCCCCCGGTCCATCACTCGCGGTCGGCGCCACCCGAGGCGCAGCCACCTCACGCACCGCCCACCTACTATTGAACTACGTAGATCTCGTGACCGGAAGGTGTCCGTGTGCTGATCCGCAACCTTTTCGCCATCGCCCTGACCGGGGCTCTGGCCGCGGCCTGTTCGTCGAACGCCCCCGAAAGCCCGCCACCCGCCGTCGTGCCGGGCATGGTGCACATCCACGGCCTCGGCATCAACCCATCTGACGACAAGCTCTACGTCGCAACTCATTACGGCCTCTACACCGTTGAGCAAGATCAGGCGCCACAACGAGTCGGTGAGCTCTCGCAGGACTTCATGGGCTTCACCGTCGCCGGCCCCGACGAATTCCTGGCCAGCGGCCACCCCGACCCCGCCGATCGCCAACAACCGCCCCACCTCGGCCTGATCAAAAGCAGCGACGCCGGCCAGTCCTGGGAACCTCTGTCATTGCACGGTAGCGCCGACTTCCACGCACTCAAATACCGCCACGGACGGGTCTACGGTCACGACAGTCAATCCGGCACCGTGATGGTTAGTTTTGATCAGCGGTCCTGGCAGCAGCGCGCAGAAGTGCCCGCCGTCGACCTCGCAATATCACCGGTTGCCCCGGATGAGATCCTCGCGACAGCACGCCAAGGGCTGCTCCGAAGCACCGACGGGGCGAGGACGTTCAGCGCAGTCACCGGTGCGCCGGCACTGCTGTTCATCAGCTGGCCCGACCGCGGTCCCCTGCTCGGCGCCGACCTCGAAGGACGGCTGTACACCAGCGCCAACGACGGGCAGACCTGGCAGCCGGGCCACTCGCTCAACAACAAACCCCAGGCCCTGCTCGCCGCGGGCAACGGTCAGGTCTACATCGCCACTGATACCGCCATCTACACCTCCACCGACAACGGCGCGACCATCAACGTCCTCACCGCTGTCGAATAGGCACCCGGCCGCAAAACCCCCGTCGAAGCCGTGCGAGACGGGTTTCGAGTACGCAGAACGATTGACTACTCAACCCTGCACATCGCTCACACCATCGACGACATCGGCGAATGGACCGAACCGCCAGGATCTCCTCTGCGATGGACCGGCCTCGCTGCGAAGCTCCTAGTACCGCCGCACGTTGTGAATCGGTGCCGACGAGATCGGCGCGACTTTCACCGGCGTTCCGTACGTCGACGCATGCACCATCAACCCGTCGCCGATGTAAATCCCCGCGTGAGACACGTCAGCATAGAAGGTCACGATGTCGCCGGGCTGAACGTCTGAAAGCGCCACCGGCTGCCCGCCCTGCGCAAGCGCCTGACTCGACCGAGGCAACGACTTGCCGTTCTGCAGAAACGCCCACTTAATCAGCCCAGAGCAGTCGAACGCATCCGGACCGGTGGCTCCCCACGAATAAGGCGACCCCACCCGTGTCAGCGCCGCCTGGACCACCGCAACACCGTTCCCCGGGGAGGCCCCGCCCGCCGGGCCCGGCATAGCAACGATGCTCGGATCGCTCACCGGCGGAGTCGACGGCAAAGGAGGCGGCGCGGGGCCAGGGTCAGCCAGAATCGCTCGCTGATCAGGCGTCAAAGCGTCGTAGCGGGCCTGCACAGCAGCAATCTGCTCCGCCATCCGACGCTGTTTGGCCTCCAGGTCGGTCCGCACTGCCGCGGCCTCATCGGCCGCACTCCGTGCTTGGGCTGCCGACTTCGCAGACCGCTCCGCAGTTGCCGCGGCCCGCGCACTGGCCGACCGGAACGCAGCCATCTGCACAGCCAGCTCCGACGCAACCGTCTTCTGGACTGCCAGCTGATCGATCAAATCCTGAGGAGACGTCGCCGTCAACGCCGCCGCTAAGGTATCCGTGCGCCCACCCATGTAGGCAGCCGCGGCCAACCTATCGACTGCAGCCTGATACCTCACCAGATCGGCCGCCGCTGCATCCGCGGCCATGCGATCCGAAACCGCCCCCTTCTCCGCAACCTGCTGCGCTGCGAGCTTCTCGTCAAGGTCGATCTGCGCCGTGTGAATCTGCTCGGTGGTCTGCTCCGCCAGACGCGACAATTCAGTCAGTTCAGCAAGGGCATCAGCCGCCGGATCAGCACGGACATCGGTCGCCAAAAGCGCAGCAACAACGCCGAAAGCCACCAAAATGCAGACGAGCCGCCTACCCAACGCGCGCGGCAGGACCGCCAGCACAGATGAATTCACAACAGCGAAAACCTTCGGCGAAGTGGGCAAGTACGTACTAGATACGTAGGTCACGGTTAGGTTACGAGGCCAGGCAGCCGCTGTCCAGCCGGGCCTTGCGAACAACCGGTCCATCCACTGACGGCCGGAACAGGCCCTGAAATCCGGTGGCCCGTGTCCATGCCCTCGACGCGAACCGCCCCGCATCCTCGAATAGCACGGCGTGGCACATTCCGATACAGGGCGATGACGAGGACGCGCTCGGCAGGCGCCACCCGGGCAACCACGCGACGGTTCTGGCCAACGGCAGGTGCTACCAACGCGCAGAAGAATGCGATCGCACCCCGACCTCCTCGCCGACACCATCCAGCGCGGCAAGGCCACTCTTGCTTACCTCAGGCTTTCTGCCCGCCGCGTCGATCAGTCATCTTCAAGCCTGCGCGCTTAAGCAACACGCCGCGCGTCGATCACAACGGCCACGGCACGGCGAAACGATCGGGCAGCACCGCATCTGCTGGGCCGCACCGCCGGAATTCTTCGCTGCCGTGTGGTTCGACGCCAACACGGTGCGACGTCACGCGACGCGGTACTCGTGCAGCGCGGCTAAGCGCCCGCGCGCGACACCACCGCCGCACACCCTTCAGCCCCTCCAGCTCGGCACTGCGACACCGCGCGCCCAGACCATCCAGCTCGCCGCACCCGTTCCCCCGCGCACCGACTCCAGGGGGCCCTGACGTATGTCACCACAGCGTGCCTGATCACCGAGCAACGCCGCCTACACCGCAGCCGCGTCCCGACCATGGTGCACCGCCTCACGCAGCGCCACCGACCGTTCCGGTCGAATGCGGCGACTGTCGAAGCGCCGCGGCGCGTATCGGCCGCCGCCACGGCGAATCCGCGCCATGCGCTCCATGTTGTCGCCCTGCGGGGCGGACACGACGTGCTGATGGGTTCTGTCGCGCCGAGATCTTGACGCACACCGGGTTGTCGCATTCGTGGAGCCCGAGCACCCCAGCGGCCACCACACCGGAAACGATCGCCAACGCGTAGCGGTGCGGGCGAACGCACACTCCTGAACCCTCCCGGGTCAGGTAGAGCTGACCGTAGCCATCGGCGCCGATCGCGCCGGTCCAGATGTCGCAGTCCGAAGCCGTTGGGCCGCAGACGACATGGCTGTGAAAGCGCGTGATCTCGGCAGCGTGCGCGTGCACACGCTGATCAACAACCAGCTGTCCCGCGCTTCTCGTGGCCGTTGAACCTATTCGCCGGCACTGACATTCAGCGCGGCCACCGCGGCCCGCTCCACTGGTGCTGTAACCCTGCTCCCGGGTGTTCCCGTTAGCGCTGCGCAGCCCCTGCCACGTCGAGCGCTCCCCACCGCGCTGGGCAGACCTAGTGTAGTCGGACGCACAGGCCGGTTCGCAGCACCAGGGGCGCGACCGGCGTGTGCGTCAGCGGCCCGACCGGCGTAACGGCGCACCTCCATGACGGCCCACGCACCCGCCGACCCCCGCACCCTGGCTGTCCGCATCGTCGTGCACCACCGGCCTCGTTGCACCGTTCCGCAGTGCGTCACGCCGAGGCTGCGTCCGCCGGAGGCTGGCCAGCGTTGGCGGCAACCCCCTGGGCGGTCGAGTCGGACAATGCCTCCAGACCTAGTGCATGCGAACCATTCCCGGCAGTCCGCTTCTCGGATTTCGGAGCATGCCGTGCCATGGTGCGGACGATCCCGATTCCGACGTCGGTCCGTGCGGCGATGGTCGTCAGCGTCTCACCACGGCCCTGCATACTTGCGACCGCCGCGCCGGCCTTGGCCCGATGGCCGGCCACCCGCTTGGCCGCTTCTGCGTCGACCTGCGCGCGCAGCTGGGCCAGGCGCTCCTTCTTCCACGTTTCGACTTCGGCGACCTTGCCGACCGCGACTAGAAAGTCCGCGGCGTCATCGATGTTCGCCTTATCCCGCGCGGCGCGTTCCTCGTTGGCGCGTCGGGTCGCTTCGCGTGCCCGGCGCCGGGCTTCCACCTTGGACGTTGCTGCTGTCATGGTCGCCGACAGTAGAAGGTCCACCGGCGAGCGGGCCACCACCGCAGCCACATTCGCCTCTCACCAATTTTGTCGCCTGCACCCCATCCGTCTACCGCCACTCACTTCCACCGCGCCCACAGCCCGCGTCACTCACCACCGAGCACCGCCCACTCAGCTCCCTGCCCCATGACCCCCTTCCGTCGCCCCACCACAGACCACACACCTCTTGCACTCCGGGCTCGAAGGTCGCGAATCAACCTGAAGTTGACGCGTATATCTGGCGCATGGGACCAGCGCCGGATGCGCTTCATTGAACCACTTTCGTGTTCCTCCTGGTAGACGGATTTCGCTCGCAGGTGTGGTAACTTGCGGTTGTCATTGACAACTCTAAGTTGACGATAGATGGAGGTTCTCTTGTGAGCGTTCCGGGGTCGGCGCACTTGGTTCTTGCCTCGGGCGTGGTTCACCTGGACGAGGCCAGCGCAGTCTTCGAAGCGATGCTGTCTGGGTGGGGTCGTCAACAGGCGTCTCGGCTACTCGCTGCTGAGGCCACGATCGAGCCGCGGCTGGCGTTGGTGCGGCGGTTCGCAGAGTTCGCCGGGGCGCCTCCGTGGGACTGGACTGCCGGCGATGTCGAAGACTTCACGGCCGCTTTGATGTCGGGCCCGGAACGCAAAGCACCGTCGACCATTCGCGGCTATCACATGTCGTTGCGGATGTTCTGCGACTACCTACTCGATAGCCGCTACGGTTGGATCGCGCAATGCGAGAACAGGTTCGGACGGATCCCATCGCAGGTCTGTCACGACTACAACACCGCCGCGCATCTGGTCGACTACGAGGGCAAGCCCGCGCGTCGCCCGTTCACCTACGACGAACTGGAAACATTGTTCGATTTCCTCGATGATCGCGTCGATGTTCTCGCTCGGTCCAGGAACAAAGGCGCGTTCGCGGCGCTGCGCGACGCACAGATGATCAAGACGGCCTACGCCTTCGGTTTACGCCGCCGCGAGCTGTGCTATCTCGATCTCGCCGACCTGCGTCCGAACTCGCGGATGCCGGCCTGGGGCACGTTCGGCGCCGTCCACGTTCGCTACGCCAAATCACGTCGCGGCAGCTCTCCCAGGCGTCGCACCGTGCTCGCCGTTCCGGAGTTCGACTGGGTGATCGACGGACTGCGCCAATGGGTCGACCACGGCCGCCCACTCCTCAGCCCCGGGAACCGTCAAGAGCTCTGGCTGACCGAGCGTCGACGGCGCGTGGCGACCAAGACCATGGATAGGCGATTCGCCGTCGCACGGGTGCAAGCGGGACTGCCTGCCGAGCTCACCTTGCACTGCCTGCGGCACTCCTATGTCACCCATCTGATCGAGTTCGGTTATCCGGAGCGGTTCGTCACCGAACAGGTGGGGCACTCGTATGCCTCGACCACCGCGATCTATACCTCGGTGTCCGACGACTTCAAGACCAAAACACTGCAGGCGGCGCTGCGCCGCGTCTACGGATCATCCACGACGACAGGTGAAGGCGGAGATGAGCACTAGGACCGTGCTGCGGTGGAACCTGCGTCAGCTGATGGCCCAGAACGGAATGTTCGCCACCACCGACCTTGTCGCACCGCTGCACGAGCGTGGCGTGGAGATCTCCCGACAGATGGTGCACCGGATCGCGACCAAGCCCCCGCAGCGCATCAATCTCGACCTGCTCGCCGCCCTCTGCGACATCTTGTCGTGCACGCCCAACGACCTGCTCGAGCTCGTCGCCGAACAAGTCCGTGAGGCGCCCGCGGTCAACGACAGCGGACCCGGCATCGGCGACCTGCGACCCATCCGCGCCACCATCCGCCGCCCCCACGACAACCAGTGACTCAGCGGGCCTGCTGGGAGTGTGCAAGCACCATCCGGCTAACCCCACTGACGCACGGGCGTCGCATCTGTGTCGCATGCCGTCGCAGACGGCACTATCACCCCGAGAAATGCCCGCGGTGTGAGACCGTGCGGCCACTGGCGTGGCAGCTCGACGATGCCATCGTGTGCGCCTCCTGCGCCGGTGTCGCATCGATCTTCACCTGCAGCGAATGCGGCCGCGAAGAACACCCCTACGGGTTCTACCGATGCGCCCGCTGCTTCCTACGCGAGCGCCTCACCGAGCTGCTCACCGACCCGATCAGCGGCACGATTCATCACCGACTACGGCCCGTGTTCGACGAACTGATCAACGCCGACCGCCCACAGACGGTGCTCTGGTGGCTGCGAAAGAAGCCCGGTACCGGCCCGCAGCTCCTTCGCGACATGGCCTGCGGAACGCGTGAAATCAGCCACGACACCTTCAGCGATCTTCCCTCGGACCGAGCCCACGATTACTTGCGCAGCCTCCTGGTCGCGGTCGGCGTTCTGGGCCCGATCGACATCCGCGTCGAACGGATGCTGCCCTGGATCGAGGACGTTGTAGCCGAGCTTCCGGCCGAAGACGCCGCCATCGTTCGCCGATTCGCGCATTGGCATGTACTGCGCCAGATGCGCAAGGCCTCCCACGAGAACCGGCTGACGAGATCGATGACCGATGCCTGCCGTCGTCGCGTCCGCGTGGCGATTCAGTTCATGGCGTTTCTGCACACCCACGACGCCACTCCGGCGACAGCGACACAGGAGATGCTGGAGCGCTACCAGGCGCTCCACCGGAGGCCGCTCACTGCCGAGTACGCCTTCCTCGTCTGGCTACGCCAATCCCGCATCAACACCACACTGAGGGTCACCGATCCGCCACGGTCACCTCCCTCGGTAACCGTCTCGGATTCCCAGCGGTGGGCCGCCGTCGGGCGGCTGCTGCACGACGACACAATCCGCCGCAAAACCCGCATCGCGGGACTGCTCACATTGTTGTTCGCCCAACCTCTTTCGCGCATCGTCGCCCTGCGATCAAGCCAAATCTCGATCTCCGACGATCACGCCGTGCATGTCGTCTTCGCCGCCATCCCCATCCAAATGCCTCCCCTACTCGACGACCTCATCCGCGAGCATCTGGAGCAGCAATGCGAAAGCCGCTACACCCCATCCCATACGGGCTGGCTGTTCCCCGGCCGACTTCCCGGCACCCACCTGTCCACCGAGAACATCCGCACCCAGCTCGTCGCGGTCGGGGTGAAACCCTACGAACATCGCAAAGCCGCCCTCTTCCAGCTCGCCAGCGACATGCCCGCACCCGTGCTGGCCGAACTGCTCGCGATCACCACCAAGAACGCAGCCGCCTGGGCCAAACTCGCCGCCCGCGACTGGACCGATTACGTCACCGAACGCGGCAGATCAATGCCGCATCGAAGGCGGAGCTAACTCGCAACAGCGATGTCGTAACCACTCCATGCCGCCGAGGCCACGATTCGCCTGCTCTCGTCAAAGTTGTTCTTTGTCAATCCTCCTCGCCACAAGTCAAGCAATCGAGAAACGGGTTCAAGCAGTTGCGCGCCCTCAAGCGTCTGAGACGCCGAACCGCGGGTGACCTGCACTTCGGGTAGCTCACTACCCTGCTGCGAGTCTCCGCACCTCGCTGTGGAACGGAAACCAGCGTACGGCCTCGCCGATGATGGCGACGAATGGTCCTTCGATGCCATCACCGACGCGATTTGCGAGAGGCGAAAAGGGCCCGAAGACCAGCCGGCTCGACATTGTGATTTCGTTGTGCCTAGCGAGCTGAGCGCGCCGGGCGGCCCGTCTTCTTGGTGGCGATGTTCGATTTTATGGCGTCGCTGTCGGTGTTGCGGTGGGCGGCGAGAAAGTCATCGACGATGTTCGCGCAGTCATTGTGAGTGATAGTGCGAAGCCCGGTCATTCGGGCGAAGGCGAGTGGTCCGACGAGTTGGCAAAGCGCCAGTTCCTGGTCGAAGTCGTTGAGTTCGGCTTGAGCTTTTGGGCTGGTGAGTACGGCGTCAAATGGTTGACGATATTGATCGACAACTCGGGTCCGTAGCGCCCCGGATGTGTGGCGGTCTTCCGCTTGGGCATTGGAGCCGGTGGGCCCCAATGAGAGCCACGCGAGTGTCGTGACATGCAGCGGTGCGTCGTTGAAAAGGGCGGCTTGGCGGCTGAGCAATTCGATCAGCTGCTCACGGAGGGGTCCGCTGGTCGGTGCCGGAGTGGTCACTTGTGGAAGTAGGCGTTCGAACGTGGCTGCCAGTAAATGCGACGAACTGTGGAAGTGGCGGTACAGCGTGGTTCGGGCCACTTTGGATGCTTTGGTGACGGCATCGATAGTGACCGCTTCCACCCCACCGGTGCTCAGTAGCGTTGCCGCAGCATCCAGCAGCCGGGTGCGTGACCGGATGAGCCGAGGGTCCACGTCGTCGTCAGGGACGGGCACTGCCTGACTGTCGCTCACTCGTTCACCTCGGCGGTCGATCTTCACGCGATGCTGTCACGGCAGTCTAGCAGTGTGGTACTAACGGTAGCGCAGCGAAACCGATCGTATTGGAGGGTGACGGTGCCCGAAAGCCTGTTGCCGCCCGAGCGGCTGCCCTCGCACACCACGACATGCATGGGTTGCGGCCCGGACAACCCCCACGGACTGCGGTTGGTGGTGCATCGTAGCGGCGACGCGGTGTACACCGATGTGACGTTCGATGAGCGCCATATCGGGGCCCCGGGCCTGGCCCATGGCGGGGCAGTGGCCGCGGCATGTGATGACGTCCTGGGCTTCACGTTGTGGATCGCCGGCACCCCAGCGGTCACCCGCACCCTGACGGTCGAATATTTGCGGCCGGTGCCGCTGCATCAGACCCACCGGATTACTGCCCACATCGTCTCTCGTGAAGGGCGGGCGCTGCATGTCACGGCGACAGGCACGGGTGAGGGTGGGATCGCCCGCTTCACCGCCAGTGCAGTGTTCATTGTCGTCAGCCCTGAGCACTTCGCCGCACACGGCGATGTCAGCGCTTTCGGCGATCTTCTGGAGCAGTTCTCGCGCCGCGGCGGCCTCGACCCGGAGCCGTCATGACTGTCCCTCAGGCGCGCAGCCACGGGAAAACCCCGCCTTCGGAAGCGAACTCGGTCGCTGCAGAGAAGCGAGCCGCTAACGCGTCGCGTTCACGCGCGTCCGCACGGCGCCGGGAGACCATTCTTGATGCAGCTTTGGTCGTGGCCGCGGCGGGTGGTTACGAGGCGGTTCAGATGCGGACAGTTGCCGAGCGGGTCGGCATCGCCGTCGGCACGCTTTACCGCTATTTCCCGGCGAAAACCCACTTGCTGGTGGCAGCGCTGACGCGCGAGTTCCGTCGACTCGACTCGGCCGGGGACTGGGCGAGTGGTGAGGGCACACCGCTGGAACGGCTCGAACGGCTCACCGCACATCTGCATGACCGCTGGCAGCGCGACCCATGGCTGACGACGGCCATGACACGGGCCTTCGCAGTCGCAGATACCCGCGCCGCCGCGGAACTCGACCGCGCGGCCGATGAGATCCAGATCCTGCTGGCCCGCACGCTCAGGGGCGGCGAGCCCACTCCTACCGATCTGCACGTGGCTGGGATCATCTCCGACATCTGGCTGGCCAACCTCGTGGCCTTCAGCGGCCACCGCGCGACAGCCGCCGACACCCGCGACCGCATTGACCGAGCCACCAGGCGCGTCGTGACCAGCGCTGCTAGGCCAGCCGTCTACCGGTAACGATACTGCTGGTATCGCAGCGATACTTGGCGTACTCTTTGGGGATACGGCTCAACGATGCGTCGAAAAGAGACTGCCATGTACACCCAATGGATCGAAAACCTTGTCGTACAACGCCTCTCGCTGCACGGCGGCCTGGTTCTGGATTTCGATGATTACAACGAAATCGTCATCTCCTGCCCCCTACTATTGACGCTTCCTGCCGTCGGCACCTACCCCATCGAGGCGGTGCGTATTGACCCCCTCAGGATCGCGACCCACGAACGCCCGCTGCTGAACCTCGCCGGCGCACTGTGCACCCAGGCCTGGTCCAGCGACGATGGAGGGCTACACCTGAGCTTCTCGCGCGGACATCGCATCGATGTCGATCCCGACGCTGAACAGACAGCGTGGGAGCTCTATGGCATGCGCCACGGCTACATGGCCTGTCTACCTCAAGGACGGGTACGCGTGGTCCGCCATGACCTCCCCGACACCGACGACGCCAACATCGTCAACAGCGTCAGGCAATCATCGGCGGGGTCGGCGCGGCAGACCCACTAATCCGGCCGCGGACACTGCGACGGGTCGACTTGGGCGGCAATACGTGGATCAGGTTGAACGTGGACAGGACCGCCCTGGCGACATCGAGGCGGGCGAGCATTCCCGGATGATGCTGTCGAGGTTTTGTTGCACGCGTTCGGCAGTGATGCCGACCGATGGTGAATACAGCATGATGTGGTCGAGGACGCCGTTGTACCGTCTCAATTGTTCACGGACCTCGTGCGCCGTCCCGGCGACACCCATGGCGTCGATCATCTCCTCGGACACAGCGGCGAACATCGCCGGGAAATCGCGCTGGGCGAATGCTTGCCGGATGGCTCGGCCTTCGCTGGCGAAGCCGTTCACATCGAGTACCGTCTCGTAGGATTTGACCGAGGAGTAGAACGCAATCTGCTGCGCCAGTTCGCGCCTGGCGACCTCGGCGTCGTCGTGGATGGCGCACATCACCATGGAAATGATTTCCACGTCATTGGGGTCGCGGCCGGTGTGCGCGGCGCCCCTGGCGATAGCGGGCCGGACGACCTCTTCGACGTAGGTGGTTGTGAACAGCGGATGTCCGGCTAGGCCGTCGGCCACCCGCCCGGCCGCCTCGCACATCCGGGGCCGGACACCGGCAGTGACGATCGGGATCGGCCTGCTGGAGGGTCCCACGTCGCCGGTCGGGGTGAGATTCATTCTGTAGAAACGGCCCTCGTGATGGATCGGGCCTTCATGCAGGTTCCATATCCGGCGCAGCAGCATCACGAGTTCTTCCATCCGCAGGGCGGGTGCGGAGGTGTCGGGCACGCCGTGCCAGTCGCCCATCATCCGTTTGGTGCCGTTGCCGATGCCGAGTACCAGTCGTCCGTTGGAGAGTTCGTCGAGGTCGCGCGCCTCGGTGGCCAGCACCAGGGGGCTTCGGCCGACGCCGTAGAGAATGGAGGAACCGATCCGACAGTTCTGGGTGCTGTTGGCCATCGCGGCCATGGAGATCGATCCGGACCGAGAATAGAACTCCGAGGCCCATACGGCGTCGAACCCGGCCGCATCAGCGGCCTGGGCGGTCTGGGCCAGTGACTTCAGATCCGCGCCGAGAACCGACAGGCCGTAGGTGCTCATGACTGGTCTCCTGTGCGCGGGCGCAGCCCGTCGAACATGACGGCGCTGAGGGTGCTGGCGACCACCGTCTCGTCGAGGTGGTTATCGGTGACCAGGTACATGAGTGCATTGATGGTGACCGCGCCGAACAGCGCAATCGACGTCGATCGCGCATCGGGCTGAGCGACGAGGGATCCGTCGCGGGCCCCTTCGATGAGCAGGGTTTCGACGGGTTGTTGGTAGGCGGTATTGATCATCTCGGCGATAGCCGGCATGCGGGCCGCTCGTCCCAATTCGCCGATGAGTGCACGGCATACCGCTGGCCGCTGCGCCATTGCCCGCAGTTGTGCGCGGATCACGAGTTCGAGGCGTTCGGCACCGGTGCCGCCGGTGTGCACGATCGCGGTCACAGCATCGAAGATGTCCTTGAGGAGGTCTTCGAGCAGGAAAGCAAGGATGTCCTCTTTACCGGCGAAGTAGTAGTACAGCGTCGCTTTCGGCACACCGGTCACCGCGGCGACGTCTTCGATCTTGGAGTCGTTGAGCCCCTTCTCGGCGAACAAGTCCGCCGCGGCGGGAAGCCGGTCAGAGATCTGACGTGGAATCTTGCGCATTGCCCCCCTGTCCCGTTCGGCCGGTTTAGACTGCGAGTCTAAACCGTCGTTACTTTGGTGGTCGGAGGTCTTGGTGGTCTCGGTGCAAATTCGTTACGACCCGTTCGACGCCTCGATTCTCAACGACCCCTATCCGACGTATCGGTCGTTGCGTGACACGGCTCCGGTGTACCGCGCCGAGGAATCCCATACCTGGGTGTTGAGCCGGCACGCCGACGTCCAGGCCGCAGCACTGGATCACGGCACGTACTCCTCGGTGGACGGCATCTTCCCCACCCCACCGGGATCGGACTTCATCGGCTCGTTCCTGCCGATGATGATCGTGATGGACCCTCCGCGCCACGACCAGTTGCGTGCCCTGGTCAGCCGGGCGTTCACTCCCCGGCGGGCGGCCGGGCTGCAGGGCGCCATCACACAGATGGCCGCGGAGTTGTTCGAGCGCCTCGACGAGGGTTCCGGATCGGCGGACTTCGTGACCGACTTCGCCGCGATCCTGCCCGCCGCGGTGATCGCCGATCTGCTGGGCGTTCCCGCCACCGATCGTGATCAGTTCCGATTGTGGTCGAGCCAACTGGTCCAGGTCGACGTCAACCACGGACAAACCACCGACGCACTGACCGCCGCCACCTCGATCTACGCCTACTTCACCGACTTCCTCGCCGACCGCCGCCAAACCCCCCGCGAGGACATGATGTCGGCGTTGGCGAACGCCACAGTCGACGGGATCAGACTGACTGACGAGGAAGTCCTCGGCTTCTGCGCGCTGCTGCTCGTCGCGGGCTACGAGACCACCACCAATCTGCTGGGGAACTCCGCGGTCGTGCTGGCCCAGCATCGGCAGACCCGCCGACGCCTGGCCGCCGATCGAACACTATTGGGGCCGGCAGTTGAGGAGTTGCTGCGCTACGACTCACCGGCACAGGGACTTTCACGAACCCTGACCCGCGACGTCACACTGCACGACACGACCATGCGTCAAGGTGAGAAGGTGCTGCTGCTGTTCGGGTCGGCCAACCGCGACGAGCGCGCCTTCCCCGATCCTGACGTGTTCGACATCGAGCGCACCAGTGAGCACCAGGTCGCCTTCGGTCGCGGCATCCACTTCTGTCTGGGCGCGGCACTGGCGCGGATGGAGGCCCGCATCGCTCTGGATGCTCTGTTGGACAAGGTGCCCGACTGGGAGGTCGATCTTGAATCGGCGCGGCGGCTGCGGTCCGGACCGATCCGCGGCTACACATCGCTGCCCATCACTTGGACCACACCGGTCTAGCCCGTGCCCCTCCTCGACGACGCGTCGTGTGCATCACCGCGCGGCCAGGTTCTTCATCGCCGTCGATATCGAGCACTCCGCCGCGCACGGCGACCTCGGCGCATTCGGCGACATGCTCAAACGATTCGCGGGCTCGAACGGTGATCGACCCATGACCGGACAGGAGAAAGGGGCATGGTGGTGGCAGTGACATTCGCGCACTTCGATGAGCAGATCGCCGACCAGCTGCTCAGATCGCCGAACACAGCAGGTGGACTGTCGAGGTTTCTGAGCTTTCGGCACACCGAACTCGCCGCCGGTCGGCTGGTGGCAGAGATGGAAACCCGCGCCGAACTGCTCACACCCTTCGGCACCCTGCACGGCGGATGTCTATCGGCGATGGTCGACCACTGTCTCGGAGTCGTGTTCTACCCCGTCATTCCGGCCGGATCATGGGTCGCCACCACCGAATTCAAGCTAAACCTGCTGCGACCCGTGTCCACCGGTGTGTGTGTCGCCGTCACCGACATCGTGTCGCTGGGCAAGCGCAGTGGAGTGGCGCGCATCGACATTAGCAACGGCGACAAAGCCGTCTGCGTAGCCCAGGGCACGGTCACGATCGTGAACGCCGCGGGCAACGCACTATGAAGGCGCTTGCTGCCGGGCCCACGCTTCGGGCGGACGACGATCTCGCCAGGAAGGTGTCATGACCTCCGCCGTGCAGCATCGGGTCCGAACCCAGGACGGGATCGCCCTGGCTGCGGACTGCTACGGCCACGATGACGCCCGTCCCGTCGTGCTGCTCCTGCACGGCGGCGGCCAGAACCGGCACGCGTGGAGCACTTCAGCGCGTCGCCTCCACGCATGCGGATACACAGTCGTCGCCTACGACACCCGCGGTCACGGCGACAGCGACTGGGACCCAGCCGGCAGGTACGACATCGAGCGACTCGCGACCGATCTTCTCGCCGTGCGCGAGCACTTCAGCGCCTATACCGCCCCTGCGGTCGTAGGTGCATCCCTTGGGGGCATGACCGTGCTCGGCACGCATCTGTTGACATCCGGGGCGTCGTGGGCGGCGGTCGTCCTGGTCGACGTCACCCCGCGACTTGAATTCCAGGGCGCCCGTCGCGTGGTGACGTTCATGGCCGCACATCCCGATGGCTTTAGCACCCTCTCTGACGCCGCAGAGGTGATCGCCGCGTACAACCCCCATCGCTCGCGCCCGGCCAACGTCGACGGCCTGCGCAAGGTGCTACGGCAGCGTCACGACGGCCGCTGGATCTGGCGGTGGGACCCGGCATTCATTCACTCCAACTTCGACTTCCTCCGCGACGAATCGACCACGGGAACGGAGCAATTCGACGCAATCAGCCACCTGCTGATCGACGGAGCCCGACGGGTCAGCGCCCCAACACTTCTCGTAAGGGGCCTGTTATCCGACGTGGTCTCCCAAGCCACCGTCGAGGAGTTCAAGCAACTGGTTCCCCACGCCGAGACCGTCGACGTATCCGGCACCGGACACATGATCGCCGGCGACGACAACGACGCCTTCGGCTGCGCCGTCACCGAGTTCCTCGGCCGGAACCTCCTGTAGGTCGCGACGTTGGTCGAGCACCATCGATCGGCCAGTAGTCAGAACCGATCTTGACTTCACAGCGCGCGAAGCGGAGCCCATGAAGTGTTCTTCGGTTAAGGCCGACTTTGAACTGTGCCGGGCTCTGGTCGAGCTAGACGCCACTACGCACTTGCTGGCCACCATCGGCGTCGAAGAGTTCCTTGGTCCAGCGTTCGAGGATTTCTGCGCTGTCCCAGTCGTCGGGATGAAATCCGGCGCGGGTGTAGGAGCGAAAGCGCGCAATTGCTGCTGGGCTGAATAGCGGGTTATGACGGAAGGCTCGAAGGCTGCGCAGCAAGCGCACCGGGTTGTAGGCGGAACGGTCACCAGCCAGAGAGCGGGTGGTCTGGATGACCAACTCGCTGAACAAGAGGAGGCTGGCGATCCGCATCCCCCAGACCCTGGTGCGTTCGCTTCCACCGACCGTCTCGTAGACATCGAAAGCAACGGCCTTATGCTCGCATTCTTCCAGTGCGTGCCAGAGCAGAATAGGCCGCACTTCGGTGTCGCCGATCAGTTCTTGAGCTTCGTCGCTGGTGAGAATGATCTCGGCGAATGTCGCCGTGTAGTGCTCGAGGGCGGCCGTCACAGCCAGGCGCATCTTGGGAGAAAAACGCTTCTCAAGTCGGCCAACCAGCTTCTTGACATGCCGATCGATCCCCTCGGTGGGATAGCCCATTGCTTGAAGCCGATCGTTGAGCAGCCGATGCTGGTGTCGGTGGGTGGCCTCTTGTGCGATAAACCCCTTGACCGCCTCCTTGAGGTCAGCGTCGCTGATGTGGTCCCGGTACTCGCGGACTGACCGGATGAAGAAGTCTTCGCCTTCGGGGAACGTGGCCGACAAGGTGGACACAAAGTGGCTCATCACCAAGTCGCCATCAACGAAGTGCTGCCGACTGGTCCCAGCAGGCATATCGAATCGAACACGGCGGGGCTTCGGGACGACCCGTGCGGTGGGCCGTGTGGACGAATCGTCGCTCATGTTGTTCTCCCATTCGCCAAGGACGCGCTGTCAATCTGACTCTAAGCCTTGTCAGAATTAGATGGCAAGCTATCCACGTGGTTTCGGCGCGGGTGTATAGCGGAATGTCCGCCGAGGAGCGTCACCGGAACCGGCGCACCCGTCTCATCGAGGCCGCAACGGAGTTGATCGGCACGCGCGGCGTTGCCGCCGCCACTGTGACTGCCGTCTGCGCTGAATCGGGTGTCACGTCACGGTACTTCTACCAGCACTTCTCCGACCGAGACGCACTCCTGCGGGCTGTCTACCAGCAGCTCTATGCCACCTTCCAGGAGGTGATAGTCGACGCGATCCCCGATGCCGGCGAGCCACCGGAGGTATTGGCGTACGCGCCAATCCGCAGGCTGGTCGGCATGATCGACAACGACCCGCGGCTGGGTCGGATCCTGTTCGTGGAATCTGCAACCGAGCCGCTGCTCCGAGAGCTACGCAGCGAACTAATGGCAGGTTTCACCGACCTTGTCTTGCGCGAAGCCAGACTTCACCTCGACATCGCCGACTCTGCCGTGGGGGTTGCCCATTTGGCTTCGACCTTGGGCGTGGGAGGGCTATTCGAAGTCTTGCGCCGCCGACTCGACGGAGAACTGGAATTCACCACAGATGAACTCGTTCAGCACTGCGCAGGTTTCCTGGGCAGCCTAGGCAATTACGTGCTGCTGCAGAACACGGGCCAGTCGGCCACAACCGAAGCGCAAACCTAGAGCTAGCGGCCCCGCTACGCGATGTGGCCGTGCGTGCGCCCGACGACCAACGTCCGAGAACAGCAACAGCAAGACCCTGAACGGCATCCAAGGCCAGTGTCGTCGACTTACAGCGTCAGCCCTGGCTTCCAGAAACCCACTGAGTGTTCGATCATTCCTCTGCCCACTGCGACCGTCGGCCCGGTCCCGACTCGATAGCGGTCGCCGGCCCCTTCGCCAGCCGCGCGCTTTGCGCGGCCTGGCGACGACGGCCCCGCCACCACTTGCACTACATGCGGTAGCGTAGCGATACCGATAGTATCGCTACGATTCGCTACTAGTGGAGGCCCAGTGACCGACGGCACTGCAGATTCCCCAGGCCAGGCCACGCGCCGTGGCCAGCGGGACAACGGATCCCCCAACCCGGCCGAAACCCGCGAGTACAGCGAACGGTTGGCAGCGCTAGCCCGATTCACCCTCCGACACAAAGCGCTGGTCATCGGGGTATGGCTAGGCGCCGCGGTCGTCCTCGCGTTGCTGTTCCCCCAGCTAGAAACCGTGGTGCGCCAACAGTCGGTGGACCTCATCCCTCGCGATGCGCCGTCCTTGCAGACGGTTGACCGCATGAGCGCCGCTTTCGGCGAAGAAGGCTCAAAAACCATGGTGTTCGTCGCCATGGAAGACCCCAATGGCTTGACTCCGACTGCACGGCAGCGCTACGGCGAACTCGTGCGCCGGTTGCAGGGCGAAGGCAACCACGTCCTGCTGGTGCAGGACCTACTGTCCGATCCGATTACCGAAGCCCAGGCAGTCAGCGCCGACCGCAAAGCTTGGTACCTGCCCGTAGGTGTCACCGGCACCCTCGGAGACCCCACGGCCGCCGAATCGGTAAACGCGGTGCGCAACATCGCCGCCGAGGTCTTCACCGGCTCGACCACGACTGTGCAAGTGACGGGACCACCGGCAACCTTCAGCGACATGATCGCATCCGCCGAGCACGACCTGCTGCTGATCTCAATCGCTACCGCGGGCGTGATCGCCCTGATCCTGCTGATCGTCTACCGGTCGGTGTTCACCGCGCTGTTACCGCTGCTAGTAATCGGGTTGAGCCTGGCAGTCGGGCGCGGCGTGCTGTCCGCCCTCGGCGAGATGGGCATGCCCGTCTCCCAGTTCACCGTCGCCTTCATGACTGCGATCCTGCTCGGCGCGGGAACCGACTACACCGTATTTCTGATCAGCCGATACCACGAACAGCGCCGCGCCCAAGTACCCGCCGATCAGGCCGTCATCCACGCCACCGCCAGCATCGGGCGCGTCATCCTCGCCTCCGCCGCCACCGTCGCACTCGCGTTCCTGGCCATGGTCTTCGCGCGGCTCAGCGTCTTCGCCGCCCTTGGCCCCGCGTGTGCCATCGCCGTACTGTTCGGATTTCTGGCCACCGTAACCCTGCTGCCACCGGTGCTGTCGCTAGCCGCCAAACGCGGCATCGGTGAACCCAAACCCGATCGCACCCGCCGCTACTGGAACAGCGTCGCCGTCGCCGTGGTCCGCCGTCCCGTGCCACTACTCATCGTCAGCCTGGTCATCTTGCTCGCCCTGTCGGCAGCGGCAGCAACCATCAAAATCAGCTACGACGACCGCAAGGGCCAACCAGACACCACGGCCAGCAACCTGGGCTACCACCTGCTGGACCGCCACTTCCGCAAAGACGTCGTCATCAGCGAATTCCTCGTCGTGGAAAATCCGACCGACATGCGGACCGGCAAAGGACTGGCCGATCTTGACGAGATGGCCTCCCGCGTCTCCCAGATCCCCGGCGTCACCAAGGTTTCCGGAGTCACCCGCCCCACCGGAGAGCGCCTCGACCAAGCAGAACTGGCCTGGCAGAACGGCCAGATCGGCGACAAAATGGCCGGCGCCGTCGCCGAGGGCAACTCCCGCAAGGACGACCTCACCAAACTCACCGACGGCGCCGACCAGCTCGCCGACGGCCTCGCCCAACTCGACAGCACCGTGCGCACCGCCTTCACACCACTAGCCGGAATCCTCACCCAAGCCCAATCCGCAGGAACTCAGGTCAACCAATTCCGGCCGCTGCTGCAACAACTTTCCGCCACTGCCCCCGCCGTCGACCAAGCCATCCAATCCGGCCCAGGACTACGACCGCTGGCCAACCAAGCCCAAAACGCAATCACTCAACTCGACCCACTCGTCGGCGCCCTCAACACCTCACCCTGGTGCGCCACCACCCCACAATGCGCCCAAATCCGCAACCAGGTCCAGATCCTGGTCACTCTGCGCGACAACGGATTCTTCAACCAAATCGCCGACCTCGGGGACCGCTACGATCCCGCCACCAATGCCACCGTTGGTGGCACCCTCGCCAACGTCCAGAACGCAGTCGCCTCACTGGACAAGGCATTCGGAGCCCTGGGTGACCCCGCCGACCTGACCACAAATCTCCGCCGATTGCAGGACGGAATCGGACAGCTGGCCTCCGGCGCCCAAGCACTCGCCACCGGCGTCCGCACCCTCGCCGACAGCAACATCGAAATGCTGTCCGGCATGAGCCAGATCGCCACCCAACTACAGAACTCCTCGCGCGCAGCGGCCGACTCCGACTCCTCGAGCGGTTTCTACCTGCCCGCCAACGCATTCGAGAACCGGCAATTCACCGACGTCGCCGAACAATTCCTCTCACCGGACGGCAAAACAGCGCGGTTCATGATCGAAAGCAGCCACGACCCATACAGCGTTGAAGCCATGGACCTCGCCAGCCGCATCACCGACACCGCCAACACCGCACGACCCAACACGTCACTCGCCGACGCCACCGTGTCCGTCGCCGGCTTCCCCGCCGTCAACTCCGATATCCAACGACTCCTCTGGGCCGACTTCGCACAACTAGCCATCGCCACCATCATCATCGTCGGCGTCATCCTGGTCCTACTACTGCGCGCACTCCTAGCACCGCTCTACCTACTAGGCACCGTCGTGCTCAACTACCTCGCATCACTCGGCATCGGCGTCGTAGTCTTCCAATGGGGACTGGGCCACGAAATCGCCTGGCCCGTACCGCTGCTGGCGTTCATCATCCTCGTCGCCGTCGGCGCCGACTACAACATGCTGCTCGTCTCACGGCTCCGCGAAGAATCCGGAACCAACATCCGCGTCGGCGTCCTGCGCACCGTGGCAAACACCGGAGCCGTCATCACCTCCGCTGGCCTCATATTCGCCGCCAGCATGTTCGGCCTCATGGTCGGCTCAGTCGCCATCATGATCCAAGCCGGCCTCATCATCGGCTTCGGGCTGCTGCTCGACACCTTCCTCGTGCGCACCCTCACCGTGCCCGCCATCGCCACACTCCTACGCGAAGCCAGCTGGTGGCCCACCAAAGCAACAAACCCGCGACCCGGTCAGACCAACCCAGGAGGCATTAAGGACGCACCTCACGTGCTGGTCCAGGAGAGGTGAAAAGCGAACAGAGCAATACCCGGCGCTACATGCCGACCAGCGTGAAGGCGTATTCACCCCGAATGAATACGACCCCTGCGCCGGTAGGATCCCCGGGTTATCGACGGACGAAATTCGAAGGACCCCCAATTTGGCGGAAGTCTGCCGCCGGCGTCGCGAGGGTTGCGAGGCCTGCGGACGTCGGAAATCTTGTCGCAGGGGACCACCACGAACGTCGCCAACGCGCTCGCTCGGCGGTGGACTTCACGCTTCAACTGCCCGGCTGAATCGCCACAGGCTAGCGGTCGATCAGACCCGTCAGCTGGTTTAGCTTTAGTGCAACTTCGGCGTGGTTGGGCCGTTGTAGGCGGGCATCATTGGCGGACATCGATCAGTTCGTCTTGACCTCTTGCAGTTCACGAATGATTCTTCGGCCGAAGTCATTTACCCCGGTGATGCTGTAGTTCTCGGCACGGGGGATGCTGTACAAGCCGCTAGATACAGGCTGAGACCCCACTAGGACGACGCCGGTTCTGACAAGGGCCGCCTTTACAGCCGGTGGCTCGTCGCCAAGTGCGTTCTGCAGGATTTCGTCGTCGTTGCCGGGATCTTTTCGATTCTCGTCATCGGCGGCTATAAGTCTGACAAGCGCGCGGATGTGCGGACCCTCAAGCTCGCGCAGGGCAGTCACGATGAACTGGGCGTCATCGATCTTCGCGTCATCCGCTAGCGCATTCGCCACTACGCGAGCGAGGTAAATACGCTTGTCCTGGTCTGCTGCCGACATAGCGGCTTGGATGCCATCCCAGAGCAGGTTTTGGAGCACTTGATCTGCGCGGACCTGTTCGAACAGCTGGTGTGCATCTACGAGATGGGCAATGCCGTCAACGAACTCTTCTGCACGACCTCGACGAGAATCGATCAGCCACTGAACGACGACGCCGGTTCCGGCGCCGACACCCGGCACGCCCGCCTGCCAACCGAGTACCTCCGCGCCGGAAGCAACTGCAGCTCGCACAACTATCTGCTTCCACGAAGGCACTTCTTCATCGCTCATTGCGCAGATGCTATGCCGACTCATTGGGACGGAGTATGCACCCGGCCAGAGCAGGGCTGTTGGTTCTGCACTAAGTCAGTTTCGCTGCGCAGGGATAGTGCGGCATCGACCCGCGGCACCGGTCCGTTAGGTCCTCGACTCGGGTGGACTCGGGCGCTGACGACCCAGGCAATTTCCCCCACCCTGCGGCAGGTGCCACGCCAACCTACCCGACCAAACCGATGTAACCGGGTTGAATGAAGTGAGCATTCGAGGCTCCCGACGGCCGTGCCGGCCCGATCGGGTTGGAGCGAAGGAGTTAGCCCGTTGCCCGAGAGTCGACACCGTTACCTTTACGAACGCCTGGGCGACCACGACTTCCAGCAGCTCGTCAGCGCTCTACTGGCCAGCCAGTTCCCTGACTATCGCCCCATGGCGCTCCGGCAGACCGACGGCGGTATCGACGGCCTTCGCAACATCGACCCTAAAACGCTCTTGATCTACCAGGTCAAATGGTCAGTCAGCGGCACGGAGAAGAACCCGGTCAGCTGGCTGGACGCGGTCGTGAAGAAGGAGCTGGTCAACCTGCGCCGGCTCGCTAAGGACGGCGTACGCAACTACGTCCTGGTGACGAACGTGGCGAGTACCGCCAAGCCGAAAACCGGCACCTTCGTACAGCTGGACAAGAAGCTAAAAGAGCATGCGAAGAACGTCGGCTTCGACCAGATGACGTGCATATGGCGCGAGGCGCTGAATCCGTGGGTGGACAACTCCCCGGACTCGACCAAGTGGGCCTACGCCGACATGCTCGCCGGATGGGATCTCATCCGGTATCTTGTCGCCGAGCAGGTCGGGGCGACCAAGAACCAAGCGGACCGCAAACTGATCCGCAAGGTCGCTGCGGCGCAGTGGGACGATGACCAGCGGGTCAAGTTCAGCCAGGCGGACGTGGACCGCGAAATGGTGGCGGACCTCTTCGTCGACGTCACCGCCGACCAGGTGCATTCCCCGACCGACCGGCTGCGATCGACCGCGCCGATCTCCCTCGGCGGGGCGGCCGCTCATCTGCTGCAATCACCAACACCATTCACCCTCGTGCGAGGTGCCCCCGGGCAAGGGAAATCGACCCTCAGCCAGTACGTCTGCCAAGTGCACCGCAGCGCGTTCATGCCGGAGCCGGACCGGCCCAAAACACTTCCCGCGCTGAGGAATCCTCGGTTCCCCATCAGGTTGGACCTCAGCGACTACGCGCTCTGGCTCGCGGGCAACGACGTGTGGGACCACTCCGACGACCGCAAGCGCGCGAAGACGGAGCCGCACAAGGGTGAGCGTGCGACCATCGAATGCTTCCTCGCCGACCTGATGACGCACGAGAGCGGCGGTATCACCACCACGGCGACGACAGTGCAAGACATATTCGAGCGGGTACCCAGCCTCGTCGTGCTCGACGGTCTCGACGAAGTCGGCAGCGCCAGCATCCGACGCAGGGTGGTCAACGAGATCGACGCGTTCGCCAGCCGAGCGAAGACCTACACTGAGCCGCTCAAGGTGGTCGTCACCACGCGTCCCAGCGCCGGTGAGCTCGCGGAACCGTCGCCGAACATGTTTGAGATCGTCACACTCAACCAGCTCACAGGCGAGCAGCGGGCTGACTACCTGCGCAAGTGGTGCGCCGTCCGAGGAATCAAGAGCAAGGACGGCCGCACGCTGCGGAAGAGCTTCCAGGAGAAGAGCCGCGAGCCCTACATCCATGAGCTCGCCGGTAACCCGATGCAGCTGACGATCCTGTTGGACCTTCTCCACCAGCAGGGGGCGGCCACCCCCACGCAGCGGACCGACCTGTACGACAAGTACGTCGATCTGCTCCTGGCCCGCGAAGCCAATAAGCACCCCAAGGCCGTCCGCGACCATAAGGAGGAGCTCCTCGAAATCATCCCGTTCCTCGGCTGGTACCTGCACGCGCAAACCGAGGAATCTCAGATCAACGGGCGCATGAGCATCGCCGACTTGAAAGCGGCGATGCGCCACTTCCAGCGCACCTACGGCAACCGCGAGTCGATCGTCGATCAACTCTTCGAGGGCGCGAGCGACCGCCTGTGGGCGTTGACCAGCAAGGTTGACGGCACCTACGAATTCGAGGTGCTGTCGCTGCGGGAGTACTTCGCTGCGCGGTTCCTCTACCGCACCGCGGGCGAGGACAACGCCGACTTCGATAGCACTACGGTGCTCCAGGAACTCCTGCGGCGCCCGTACTGGCTCAACACCGCAAGGTTCTACGGAGGGAACGCAAAGGGCAGCGACGTTTACACGCTGACCGCCGGGATCGAGCAGGAATTGGCGGAGACCTCGGCGTCAGCGTCGTACCTCGCCGCGTGGGCACTGCTCACCGACGGCGTCTTCCTGCGCCGCCCGCGTGAAGCTCGCAAGGTGCTGACTGCGCTCTGCTCGGGCATGGGGACCGCGATCCTGTTGTCCGCGCTCGACCGCCGGGACATCATCGCGCTCCCCGAACTTCCCGACCTCCCCGCCGACGATGGTGCCGATCCCACCTGGGCACGGCTGACGGCGCTGATCAGCAAGAACCCGAGCGATGCCGAGAACCCACAGCGTGTGCGAGTCCTGCGGGAACTTCTCAACCAGCGCAGCGAGTTCACGGCTTGGTGGTACCAGCAGCTCACGGCAGCGATTGGCACGACCCAGCAGAACGCGTGGCTCGCCGTCGGTGCGTGCTGCGAAGCCGGAGCCGGCATCACCCCGACATTGGAAAACCTGGATCTGTCCAACGGCGCCGCCGAACTCTTTCTCAGTACCGGGCTTACCCCGGAGAGTGGAAGTTCGTTAGAGGCAGCGCTGCTCACCGCGGTGCTGAATGGGGAGTGTCCCTGCGTCACGTCGACGCGCTCGATGCCTGCACAGGTGGCGGTCGCCCTGGCGCCCGGAGAGTTCCTGACCAGCTCCACGACAGGCTTCATCTCCGGCGACGAGAGGGCGAAGCGTCGCAGATCTGAGGCGATCAACCAGCTTAGAAAGGCCCGCTCACCGTGGGAGCGAGTCGGGAAAAAGCGCACGTTCAGGTCCGGCTATAAGGCGAGCACATTTCCGTGGGCAGACACCGCCAATGCAGTGCACGAGCAAGCCGGTCGTTGTTGGATCGCTTCGGAGATCGCCATCATCGGCGCGGCCTCTCCATACGGACTCGCGTACAGGAGGTGCGCTGACGCCACGGCCTTTGGAACGACGAGCCACCCGACCGAGCTCCTTGCTCAGACCACTACACATTCCCGCAATGCCGACTGGTGGCGGGAACAACTGAAGGCCATCGACAACGGCGACCTCGGCCAAGCCGAATGGGCACTGGCCCTGTGGTCGATCGCATCGGGACCCGTCGTGTCGGAACTGCTGCCGGAACTAACGGAGGTTCTCCGGCGACTTCCGGCGGGACGGCGACGTACAGTTTTCCGGGCGGCAGGACAAATCGCTCGCTTCGGCTGGCTAACGAACCGACCCGTTGTCGGCGACACGACCGATCCCGAGTTGGCCGAACTCAATGGACTCCGGGTGGGGGCACCACCGGGAGAAAGGAAAGCCAGGTCTGGCGCCGGCGATCAGACGACAGTCCCGTCGCTTCTAAGCGTGGCTCGCGCCCGGGGGTGGCTCAAGGTCGATACCGCAGCCGCCTACCGATGAGTGGGAATCTGGCGCGGGAAAGCACCGGTTTTTATTGTCGAGCGCAGTTTTTCTATCGAGTCGAAGGGTGCGTTGCCCCCCACTGCGTTCGCCTCAGTTTGCACGCTGGCCACCATAACGAACAACTGAGGACCTTCGAATGGGAGCAATATGCATCGAGACGCCTAAACACCCATTCTCGACTCTTGGAGCGGTTCGCCTTTCCGTACGGCTAGCGCGGGTGAACTTTCAGCTACCGTAAAGTTCCGCCACTCTCTTGAAATTACGTTTACGGAGATAATCTTGGTATCCAAAGTACCGGATGTCGCCCATCACGTAAAGCGTTCGCGCCAAGCTATCGAAGCCTGCCTCTGTCGTGCGAGCTTGCAGCTTGGCTTTAATTTCGGCAACTCGAGCTTCGGTATATTTGCCATTACCAAGCACGTGCGTTTGCAAGAAGTGGTCCACTAAGTGCGCAGGCGCTTCGTCACCTACTTTTTCGACGAAAGCTTTAGCTTGGTCATAACCGCGATCAACTAGCTGTTCGCGAACTCGGAAGACGGCACTTTCCTCGAACTCATCTAGCAACCGATTGAATGACAACCAAAGTTTCATACCGAACAACGGTGGCACGTCCTTCTCGTGCGCTTGGTTATCATCCGGCCGATCAAGTGGAGCGAATTGATTGTAGTTCGCTCGCTCGTACAACACACGGCGGACGACAATGGTGACGCAGGAAAAGAACCCCGCCGCAAGACCCAGGCGAAAGGAGTATCCCGATGCACCTTGCATCGCCAGCCTAGACGAGGCCGCGGCGAAGGAGGCAGCTCCGACTCCGAGTGTGTAAGACGAGGAGAAAAGGACCAGTCTGGCCAGCATGGTGCCGTACTTCAGCCCACATGGGGCCGAGAAACATCCTTGCTTGAATATCATATCGAGTGCTATATAAACGCCACTCGCGCCCATACCAAGCAAGACAGCCCATCCGACCGCCGTCCAGAAGTCAAAGTTCACTGATCCTTGCCTTCAAACGTCGATCGTTCCTGACGCAACTTAAGCTGAGTCAGGCATTCAGAATGTACCGGACCACACCGGCATTTGTAGTATGAGCTTCAACAATTTTTTCGCGATTCATGTAATTTAACACGTCGCGTACTTGCATCGCAGGCACAGGAAGCGCCGACGACAATGCGAAGATGTCTAGGCGTCCGCCTGAACGATCAAGCACCTTACGGATGGTGGAGGTCAGATTGCTGAGCACTACATCATCGACTACGGGCGGCACCGCCGGGAGCGAGGCGCCGAATGCATCGATGCACTTCTGGCTTAAGAAAAGATCTAGAAAGACACCACTTGCCGATTGCACAACAGATGCCCCAGCGTTATACATGTTTTCGAATGCCGCCGGAGACGTCACGCCGCCCATTCCGAGAATGTCGAAGGTATGCTGACCGATACTTCGGATACGGGCGAGACTTGTTACGAAATCTAGAGCAAGGTCGTGAATAATCTTCCCGGATACTCCGGCAAGATTACGACCCGGGAAGGCATGGCCGCCGTCGAGCGTCCTCACCTCGCACTGAACAGTATTAATACCGGCATAGCCATCGACGGAGGCCCCGAGCGAGTTCACTAATGATTCGAGTGCTTCAAACCGGAGGTACGACAGTTTGACAACGAGCTTCACGTTTTGTGGAAGATCCCGGCGCACCTTACCCACAATGCGTCTGACCAGCGCTGGGTCCTCACAGAGTGGAGCAGCCACTATGTCGTCCGAAAGTGAGTTCGGGCAAGAAAGGTTTAACTCGATAACCGGAGCGCCCGCCTCAGCGGCCAACAATGCCGCGTCGCGGTAGTCGGCCGCAAGTACATCGGGATCGCCGGTGCCTTCGTAGTCATATCCCATGACGCTCACGATGAGCATCTGTCCGCTAGACAAGCGGTCCAACGCTGCGGCGACCTGTGCCATCCATTGGCGAGGACCAGGACTCGGTACTCCGAAAGAGTTTGCGGTGTTCCCACCGACAGATTCGGTCGGCGACCACCCGTCAGTGCTGCCGATGACAGTCCGAGCGGTTGTTACGGTCCCCACCTCAAAGGCGTCGCTGTTGTCAGTCACAAACACCCAGTTCGGGGCTGGGTGTGGCGCCCACTCGCGAGTCCGTACAGTTTTGAACGTCAGAACGTTATAACCGGCACCGGCGAGGAGCCCAATCCACTCAGCGTTGCCGGTGAGTGCCGAGGCAGGTACTCCGATAGGGAAGTCGATCTCGTGACCAAGGAGGCTCCACCGCTTTCCAGGGACAACGGGTCGTTCCTGTGGCGGAATCGTCCACGGCTGGATTGTGTTGACGTCGTAGTCTTCGAACGTGTTGTACAGCGGTAGAACTAGGCCTAGGGCAGCAGCTTGACGCTGACTGCCCGTGTAGTAGAGCAATTCGGCGACGAGGGGTAAGTCGGTCTCGACGATGTGCTCACCGTCTAGCACGCGACCGATGAAGGCGCTCATGCGCGAGCGGCGTTCGTCCGAGGTGATTCGAACGTCGTATTCAGATGACCATTCCGCGGCATGTTCGCGAACCAATGACGTCAACTGATGCAAGACGTCCGACATCGACTTGGTCGAATCGGGACGCGCGAGCGTGCTCAGGGAAGCCGAGCCGGCCCCAGTATCCATGTCGCTGCCCCTACCTGGATCCGCGCTTGCGTGCTCGGAAGTCCTTCAGGCATTCCATTGCCCGCTCCATATATTCCGTGGGATACACGTTGACGTCACGCAAACCCTGGGTCACCGTCGGTGGCTTCGGGATGATGCCCTTTGTTACGTATTCGTTCACCGTGCGCGCCGACACTCCCAACGCCGCAGCGGCGTCGGACACAGTCGGGAATCGCTTCCCGTCGATTTCTATCATGCGCTGGCTCGCACTCCAACCTCGGATGCCGATCAATCGACGGTACCATACGGAGCTTCCGTTACCTCCGGAGGCTCCTGCACTTCCTCACCTTCCGGGTCTTCCTAGGCTGGAAACAATCGGCCCGAGGCCGCTTATGTGCGTTGAGCCCGGCGCGACCTCGGCACACCATTGGACGGTCGCATCGCTCCCGCGCATCTTTGGACGACGTCGATTTATGACCGAGCGGGCGCCAAGACCTGCCCGTTCGAACGAAAGCTCCCTGTACAGAGTTCGAGCCCTCTGCATCCGCAAACGAGATCACACAACGGGCTGTCGGCATGCCGTCAACAGCGGCGAGTCGCTCACAGATTGGATTCTCCGGAGCGACACGTGACGAGCAGCGTTACTCGGCGATAGACCGCTATGTCCGACCGTACGTCGCAAGCGGTGGGTCACCGCCGGTCGACCACGCGGTACCGCAATCGATACCGCAGTGCAGTCATTCAACCTCAGCGCTGGCCAACCCCACCAACGCTGGATCCGCAGGTCAGAACGGCTTATCCGACAGCTATCGAATCCACCAAACACAACAAACGCCCAGTTCAGAGGATTTTAAGTCCGCTGCCTCTGCCAATTGGGCTATGGGGGCTGGCTGACGCTGATCCTATCGGCAGCGCCGGCGAGCCCCGCAGCCCGAGTCAGCGCTTCGGGATCCCCGTCGACCACAGCGCCCAGGCGACCAGCACTGGCTGGAACAGCAGCCGGATGAAGCGCTTGCGGTCGGTGTCCAGGCCGAATCCGTCACGCTTGTTGATGTATTGGGCGAGGTTACCGGGGAACACGGCGACGAAGAACGCGGCGATCAACCGACCCACCAGGAGCCTGTCGCGGCGCAGCAACGCCAGCCCGGCGCCGAGCATGATCTCCACCCCGCCGGAAGCCATCACCACCCCGTCCTCGTCCATCGGCACCGACTTGGGCACCTGCGCGCGGAACGTCTCGCGACCCCAGAACAGGTGACTCAGACCTGCGAACACCAGGACGCCGGCCAAGGCCCACCGTCCGACAGTGCGGGCCGGCGTCGTGGGCGGGGCGGGAAGCACCGGCGCAGGTTGGGCGGCATCGGCCGTCGGTGGAGGTGGCATCTCAGCGGGTGGCCCTGCCGGCTGGTCACGGTGCGGATGGGTGGGCGGGTCCGGGTTTGTCATGGCCTCAACTTGTCGGCGGCTCGTAGGGAACTTCGGGATGGTCTCGATGCCAATCCTTCTGGCGTTCGTGGGCCTTGCGGTGATTCGTGACGACCCACGTCATACCGCCGCCGATCAGCAGCACTGCCAGCACCACGCCGACGATGCCGAACACCGGCTCACCGGTGGCGAACGCCGCCAGACCGAAGAAGAACGCCACGACGCCGACACCGGTCGCGATCAGACCGGGCGCGTTGACGCCGGCTTTCATGGTCTCACCCGCGTGTTGACGGGCGGTGCGGGAATGGTCGACTGGATCGCGCGAATTATCAGGCATGACAGCTCCTTTCGCGGTCAAATCTATTTGTAGGGCGGATATTCGGCGTTCTTCAGCGTGCGGGCCAGATGCACCGCGTTGCGCGCCACCGCTGCCGTGGTCGACGCCACCGCCTCCGGCACCTCGTCGAGGTCGTTGTAGTCCTTGGAGTGCATGGCCTCGCCGTTCCAATAGGTGCCGCCCTGAGCGGGAACGGTGAAACCGATGTCGTTGACCGCCTGGAACACGTCGGCGATGGTCTTGTGCGCGCCGTCCTCGTTGCCGACGACGCTGACGATGGCCACCTTCCCGGCCATCATCGGCCGGCCCTGCTCGTCGTTCTGCGAAAGTTCGGCGTCCAGACGCTCGAGCACCCGTTGCGTGATCGAAGACGGATGGCCCAGCCACACTGGCGTACTGATCAGCAGGACGTCGGCGGCCAGGATCTTCTCCCGGATGCTCGGCCACTGGTCACCGTCTCCCATGTCGGCCTCCACGCCGGGGGCGATGTCGAAGTCGACGCAGCGCACGATCTCGCATTCGGCGCCTTGGCCGCGCACCGTCTCGAACAGGTGCTCGGCCATGAGTTCGCTACTCGACGGTGCCGGACTCTTCTTCAGGCTGCAGACCAAGCCCAAGGCTCGTATCGGTGTCGTCGCGGAAGTCACGCCCAGTCGCATACCCGAGCGATGTTCCGCGAAACGATCCGCGGTGCAGGGTCACAACCCCGCAATAACTCAACCCGTTCGCCGGGTGACCTGCTCGTCCTCCTCGAACGCCACCCGGTCATCGGGTCCGTCACCGAAGAACCGGTAGGTGCCAGCGTGAGTGTCTTCCATCAACTGGATCTCGCTCACAGTCAGCCACCGGCTGGCCGCGGGGTCGGCGATGACGTCCCCCTTCCGAATCTCGGCCGGCGCCACCGTTTCCACATCGCCGTCGTTCGCGCTCATGGGACTCAATGGTCGCGCAGTTTCGAGATCAGCTTGTCCTTGGTCAGGCGCGAATAGCCATGCAGACCGAGTTCTTTGGCTCGCTGCTTGAGATCGCCCACGGTCCAGTAATCGTAGGACTGTGACCTGCCGCCGCGCCGTCCGACGGTGGTCGTGCTCGTGCGGGCTGTGGCGTTGGCGACACGTGCCGCCTTCTCTTTGGAGTTTCCTTCGCGCCGAAGATCCTGGTAGAGCTTCTCGTTCTTGATCGATGAGTTCGGCATCGGCTCGCCCTCCTCTCGCTGTCACTGACTTCTAGGCTTCCCCCGCCAGCAGCGACCAAACACCTCCGCCTTACGGCTGCAGGATCACCTTGACGGCGCCGTCCTGTTTCTTCTGGAAGATGTCGTAGGCGTGCGGCGCCTGCTCGAGCGGCACCGTGTGCGTGGCGAACGTGTCCACGCCCAGCGGGTCGTCGTCGGTGAGCAGCGGCATGATGTCGTCGACCCACCTCTTGACGTTCGCCTGCCCCATCCTGACCTGGATCTGCTTGTCGAACATCGTCATCAGCGGGAGCGGGTCGGCCATGCCGCCGTACACGCCGATCAGCGACACGGTGCCGCCGCGACGAACGGTGTCGATCGCGGTGTACACAGCGTCGAGCCGATCGATTCCCGCCGTCTTCATCATCGGCTTGGCGATCATGTCCGGCATGAACGCGGTCAGCGTCTGCGCGGCCTGGGCGACCCGTGAGCCGTGCGCCTCCATGCCCACGGCGTCGATCACCGAGTCGGTGCCACGTCCGTCGGTCATCGAGCGCACCGCATCCCCGACCGATCCGTTGACCTGTGTGAGGTCGATGGTCTCGATGCCGCGGGTCGCGGCCCGTTGCAGACGCTCAGGGACGCGGTCGACCGCGATCACCCGGAAACCGTGATGCTGAGCGATGCGCGCCGCCATGTCGCCGATCGGTCCCAGCCCGAGCACGGTCACCGACCCGCCCTGGGGCACGTCGGCGTACTCCACCGCCTGCCAGGCGGTGGGCAACACGTCGGACAGGTAGACGAACCGCGAATCCGGCGGTCCATCAGGAACTTTGATGTGGGTGAACTGGGCCTGCGGCACCCGGAGGTACTCGGCCTGCCCACCGGGAACCGAACCGTAGAGCTCCGAGTATCCGAACAATGCGGCTCCGGTGCCCTGGTCACGCACCTGGGTCGTCTCGCACTGGGTATAAAGCTTCTGATCGCACATGTAGCAGTGGCCGCACGAGATCTGGAACGGGATGACCACCCGGTCACCCACGGACAACTCCGACACCTCGGAGCCGACCTCGGTCACCACGCCCATCGGTTCGTGGCCGAGGATGTCGCCTTCGTTCATGAACGCGCCGAGCACCTCGTACAGATGCAGGTCCGACCCGCAGATGTTCGTGGAGGTGATTTCGATGATCGCATCGGTCGGCTTCTCGATCGCGGGATCTTTGACGGTGTCGACGCGCACGTCGCGTCGACCATGCCAGGTGACTGCCTTCATGACCTGCAGCGGTACCCGTCCGTCGGGCCGTGAAACACCTGCCGGAGAGGGCCAACGGCACGTTTCGATTGCAGCCGGAACGGCAA
>MDTC01022620.1_pt1 | contig 35583 bp, 22 predicted proteins | sample 811181 | NCBI WGS metagenome assembly MDTC01 (sample SAMN05326644, study PRJNA326480) | marine metagenome | isolation source: seawater | place: Pacific Ocean: North | collected 2011
CAAACTTTTTTTTGATCTTATTAAAGGTTTAACGAACGGATCGATTTCAATTTCATCCTTACGTCGAGATTTATCTTTGTTGAGAACATACAAAGATTTAGAGTCGCTATTTTCGTTTTTACCGATAAAAGCTCATCTTTATAACATTATCCCAAACGGTAGGGTTACGACTAGATTTGATTCAGGTCTTGTCACGGGAGTGTGCAGAAAGTTTGGGATTCGAAGTTTTAGCTATCAATCAAGAGTTATGTATAGACACAATTTGTACTATCATTTTAATGTTTTTGATACTTACTTCTTTTGGGGCTCAGCATGGGCAGATGAGTACAAAATAGATCAATTTATAAAAAAATATGAAATTATAGGTAATGTTAATAATGCCGTTGAATTTGATGCTTTAGAGAAGATTAAGAGTTTGTCGCTAGAGTACTCCGAATCTATCGCTATTTTTCCCTCTGACATTAATAGCAAAATCGCCTTTCATTATACCGAAGATTACGCTCAGAAATTCTTAAGGGCTTGTTTTGAAGCAATTGGTAAAGTTCAGGAAGCAGAGCAAAAGATTTTCAAAGTTTATATTAAGTTTAAAGAGGAACGCCATAAGATTTGGTTTTATCAACACTCTGATCTCAGTGAAATTGCAGATAGATGCAATCTATCGATAGTAATAGATGACAGCAAAAAGTATGATGTTCAACGTTTAATCTATTCCGTCGATAAAGTCATATCTATAGGTTTCACTACTCCTGGTTTCGATGCGATATGTCTCGGAAAGAATTCTATCTTCTTCACGCCCTATACAGGAGTCTATAATGGTATATTTAATGAGACATCTCCATTAGTTGCAAACAGTACAGAAGACCTAATAAGTTTCCTATCTCAAGGCTTTGATTACTCTGCTTTCGAAACTCAAAGAGATGCTATATTAGGTTTTTATCAAACTGAAACACCTGGCAAAAAATTATGTGACTTCATAAAAAATGATTTGCACATGATAGGAGATTCTTAGCGGTAGATTTTATGATTGTTATGAGTTTAAAATTAGTGCATAGATAAAAGGAGATTTTAAAGATGGCTAAAGATAGTGAACTAGAATCAGATTTACAGACCAGCTTTTCTAGAGAAGGGTATATCCATATACCAGGTCTACTTGATGAGAACGAAGTTAGTAAACTTCGTGAGGGACTTTGTGATAGATTTAAAATGGTTGCTGAGAAAAAAAAGCTTAAAATGATACACACATTACCCCCAAGCTATTGTTTCAATGATCCCTTGATTTATAACCTCTTATTGACAGAGGATGTAAAAAATTATTTGTCGAATATTTTAGGTTCTGACTTCGAGTTAATTCCAGATCTCGAAGTGCACAAAAATAGTTTCGGTTTAAAAAAACCCAGGTTTTTTGGTTTGATAAAGTCAGGCTGGCACATAGATAGTGGCTCTGAAGGCTCAAATGAGTACCTAATGGATCCGGATTATAAATTTGTAAAGTGCGGTCTCTTTTTGCAGGACAATACTTTAGAATATGGTGGAGGCATTGAAGTTACTCCTGGTTTCTACAAATTTCCAATTAGGACTGGCTTGATGAAAGTAGATTTTTTCTTGCGAAAAATCATCCACTTTTTTGCAGTATTGTTTAAATCATCCGTTTTAAATATAAAATCGGGCGATTTTGTTGCCTTCCACAGCTTTATGCCACACAGAGGAGTGGTTCCCGAGGGAGCTATAAAGACTGCCTCCCAAGACAATATTGAATTCAGTTTTCTGGATTTACCAGAAAGAAAATCAAAATACGTGGTTTATTTTTGCGCCTGTAGTAAGGGATTTGGGGCACCCTATCTTAGGCATGCCATTAGTAGATCTGAAAATGAAGTGAAGTTAGAAAATCCAGAAAACAGTAACTACAAGAATAGTGCCTTTTTTTCTGACTTCGCTGCAATGAAATATCCAGATGATTTTTCTGATACCTTTGTTAATGAGTCTAAAAAGCTATCAATAGTGACCATTACTAATACGGGAAAACTACTGCTTAAAGCAAAAAAGTTACTCCAAGATGCAGTAAGCCAAAATAAATTTGGAAACATCAATTAAATTTAAGTTAAAGAGCAAGAGAATTCATGTAAACTTGCTACCAAACCTCTTAAACTAAAACAACTAAAGGTTTAAATATGTACAAAAAATTTTCTCTGCGTAAGATGGTAACTTTTATTTTACGTCCAATTTATCAATATTATTTATTTCGGGTGCTTATTGATTTTGTAGTTAAAATCACATGGAATAGTAACCTAGTTCGTAGATTCTGGACGAATAATTTCAAATCTGGGCTACTAGCCGTTGGTGAACAGAATAAATATTGCGTTTCCCCAGAGTGGATAACCGTAGATATCGATGGATCAGACATAGACCATGACTTTCGGAGTGGGGAACTATTACCCTTTGACGATAGAAGTATAGATCTCGCTTATACCTCTCACATGATTGAACACTTAAGTGAGAACGTGTGCCTTAACACTTTTAAAGAAATCTATCGTCTCTTGAAAGTTGGTGGAACCTTCAGGATTGAGGCTCCTGATTTAAACAAAATAATTTCAAAATATAAGAATAATGATACCCATTTCTTTAATAAGTTATTAAGTAAAAAAGAAAAGGAAAAGTATGGTAAAACTCTCTTTCAGCATGATATTTTTGTTGGATTAATTTCCTGTTACATTGAAAACGATACTCACATTCCAGTTCAAATCCCTAAAGAGGAAGTCAATAAAAATATTACAGCCATGACGCCTGAACAGTTTGGGAATTGGTGCATCTCTTTTCAGTCAGATGAGCAAAAGATGACAGGGGGCCATATTCAAACGGTTACATCTGAAAAAATAATAAATATGCTCAAAGAAGCTGGTTTTGTTAAAGTTCGCGAGGTGCGTCAGGGCATGTCATCAGATAGTTATATGCAGAAGAAGCTTGGTGGTATTGAGAGATCGCAGCACAGAGCAACTTACTCTCTTTATCTAGAAGCTCATAAATAAATGTTCAGACAATCAACTGTCGACTTAAAGAAGGATTAAGGTTTTTTTGCTTTCAGAAATAGAGTTGATAACTATACTCTTACCGAGTGTTCTTTTTCTTAGTTTAGCATTCATAGCTAAGATGAAGGATCCACTGAGTGTTTTTATTGTCTTTTGGTTATTATTTCCAAATTTAGCCACGGGAGTTATTGGAATATTCGGAGTACCAATGTTCACCTATTTAGAAATTTGGTGTGGATTACTGCTATTAATTATTGCAAGTGTGGTGAAACAAAAAAATCGCTTTGAGAATAAACCTGAAGCCATCTCAAGACATTACCTAATTAGTGAAAAATCGTTGGTTGTATTATTGTTTGCAACTCTTGTCATTCAGTATAGTTGGTCAACGTGGGTATCTAGTGAAGTTTTAGTGAATCCTGTTAAAGAATTTACTGCAGCAATCTTATTTAAAAATATAGCACCCGAATTCATAGGCCTTATTTTTTTCTATACTTGCTACAAACTCATTTCTAAACCACATCAAATTGAAAAGCTTCTTACAATATTTGCTATTTTTCCTGGACTGCTGTTTTTAGAGTATGTGTATGTCCTCTCGAATTTGCCATTCAGCGGCACACTGAAAAGTTTTTCTATAAATCAATGGAGCAACTTTAATTCACTATTTTTAAATGACTATAATATTCTCGGACTTGTTTGTGGTGTGGGCGGATTGGTATCTCTATACAAGATTAAGCTTAAAGGAAATGGTTTGTGGGTTTTGATGTTCTTGATATCTAGTTTTCTTGTACTTTTAAACTTAAAGCGCGGTGCGATAGTCAGCTATGGTCTTGCAGCTCTTGTGCTTTTCTATCTAGGCTGGTTTAGACACTGGAAGTTCAAGAAAAAGTTCTTGGTAATAACAGTTTTCCCCTCAGTATGCATCTTCTTAGTTAGTTTCTTTAGTGAAGATATAATTCGGAATTTAGTGGGTAGTGATTATGCTGTTGGCCGAATATTAAATGCTGCATCAGCAGATAGCCTGGGCGTAAGACTTGGGATTCAACTTAAAACTTTAGAGGCCTTAGGCTCTGTGTGGCCATTAGGTTTTGGAAACGATTTAGGGCAATACTTTTTTTTAGGCCAACACGAGAAAGTATTTAACGTATTCGATAGCGCTCTAGTCGAAGGATATTATAGGAGTATTGCCTCAAATACTCACAACTTATATCTTGAGCAACTAGTATCTTATGGTTTATTGGGTGGCATATTTGCACTCGCTACAATTATTTTTGTGATACATAGTTTGTTCAGAGCTAGATTTTATTTTAGGTCTGATACAAATGAGTCAATGTTTTATGCATTGGTTGTCAGCTTAGTGGTATTCATTGCAATTTTTTATAATTTTCTTGCATACCCAAGGGTGTACGTGATCGTTTTTTTAGTGATTCATGCAGTTGCAGTAGTGAATAATCAGGTCAAGCGAATTAAATACGCGTAAATGACAACGATTGTTAGCTTCTTGATTTTTTAAAGAAGAGTATTATTTTTTATCTATATATTAACTTAAGTTTGGTCCAAGGAGGCACATAATGAGACATATAGCTATAACTGGAATGTACCGGTCTGGAACGACTTTGCTTCATCACCTACTTGATGGTCACCCTATACTTAAGGTCTTTCCTGTAGAGAACTGCGTCTTGCGTGATTCTATGTTTGCTGATCTTTTACCCAATTCGAAACAACGATCTTTAAAAAAATTTTTTAATCAAATAAAAAAGAGGGGATTAGAATCTGAAGCTGTTGAGTTTATAATGACTCATGAAAAACTAGGACTGCCCTTAACTAAAGAAATACTTCTCTCAGGTAGTATGGGAGATCAGAAAGTAGCGCAGAATTTTGATGAAAAGGTTTTCAAAGATAAATTAACTTCATATTTTAATGAAATTTATAATAAAGAAAAACCTAATACAGAAATTGCACTTTATAAGGCTTATCAATTAGCCTATTTTTCTGCTATCGGAGACATTGCTGTTAAGGATGATGCTATTTTAGTCAATAAGTGTCCTGAGGGAGGAGTTATGGTCGATTTTTTGTTACGACAAACTCCGTCAACAAAGGTAATCCACATTATTAGAGATCCCCGCGGAGTTGTTGCTTCGCATAAGGCAGCATTTGGTAAAAACATGTATCAACCATCTGCTAAGTTTTTTAGACAGCTTAATTTAATAGCAAACAGTTTACGAGTGGCAGAAAAGTTTAAAGGTAATGCAAACTTCCTATGTGTAAGATATGAAGATTTAGTAGAAAGGCCCAAAGAAACTATGAGTCAAATAGCTGAGTTTATCGATATTCCAATGTCTCAGGAATTATTGCAGCCTACTATTTGTGGTGTTTCATGGAAAGCTAATTCAAGTAATTTAGATCAGAATCAGCCTAATTATACTATTGGAGCAGATTTGCAAAAATTTTATAAGAAATTAAACCAATGCGAGCTAGATGTAATAGAAGAATATTTAAACTTGGATATGTTTAAGGCGGGTTACAGTGATCTAAAAAAAGTGAGCTTTTTCAGAAGGAACTTTCTGCAGTTAAAATATTTAATTAGAGCTCAATTAAGTTTAGCTACTTGGATTTTTAGGATTAAAAGGAAGTTACTGATCTCCTCAAGTTAATCTTGTTGTAAATCTCGTTAAGTTCAGAAAATATAGAATATATTTTTTCGATTTGGGTCCTTTAGCAATAAACACTCAATGAATTTAAATTTCTCCGTTGTATATGGAGATGGCCTTTATAAAATTGCATGGTCTTAGGATGGAATTTCAGAGAATCAAGCTAGGATGTTTGAACTTACGTGGGAGTTTGGTAATATAATTGCAGATATTGAAGTTATAAATGCTCAGTTTAAGCAATATGTATAGTGTTTGTAATTGGGTCTCCTGAGTTCCTATCAATAATCATTCTTTTAGTTTCTTCGTGGAGTTTTATGTCTAGCAAATGTATCAATTGCAGTTCTAAGCGATTATTGCAAATACCCTATGTTGGTATTTTGGCGAATTCTGCGATTGAAAAAGAACTTTTTTCTGATTTGAAGGTTACAGTATGTTCAGATTGTGGCCTAGGCTATCCTAGCTCAAAGCTAGACCCTAAGATGCTTGATTCTTACTATGAATATGAATATGCGTCATTGCGTCAGTTTGTTGGCCTCATGAATGGTTCTTGGATTAAAACGTTATTTCTCAAGTTAATGACATATGTCAATGCGCTAATTGGGTTAATTATTGGATACTTAGATCCAAGGAACGTGGAGATATCTTCAAATAGATTTGCTAGTCAGGTTGCCTTTATAAAGCCACATCTCAACCCTAACAATGAATTGAGATTACTTGAATTTGGCGCTGGAGATGCTAAGTTCTCAAAAGTACTAAAAGAATCATTAGGTGTAGATGTTCAGGTAGATATCGTGGAGCCGGCTCCCGACTATGATAAGTCTTTTAAGGATCTGGGTTTCTTCAAAATTGGAGTCGATTCCAGTTGTTTAAATGATGGACAATATGATTTGGTCCATGTTTCTCATGTGCTGCAACATTTGCCATCATTGAATAATGACCTTGAAAAGCTATCGTCGTCATTGAAGCCTGGAGGATTGATATTCTTGGAGGTGCCAAATGCGTGTAGGGAGTACTGGAATGCAAGAGTTTTCCCCAACCCGCCTTTTTTAAATTTTTTTAGTATCGTCTCGATCAGAGGCTTAGCAGACAAATATAAGTTAGGCGTTGTTGAAGAAACAACATTTGGAGAATCTATTCATTTAGCGAAGTGTAGCTCTTTTAAATTAAAAGGAAAATTTCATCGAGAGTTTACACAAGAAATGTTTTTGCATTGGAGACTAAAGGAAATATTTCTTCGTATACTTGCATCTTTGCGTCCTAGTTCAATATTTCGCGGAGATAGGTTGATGTCTTATGCGTCAGATAATAGAGCATTTATACGAGTAATTTATAGAAAGTTATGAAAATTATGCAGCAATTTCACAGGATTAAATATTCTGCTAAATTAAGCAGGAGCAGATGATGATAGTAATATCTTGTGTTGATGCTGGTTCCGCTAACTTTTTGCTTCCGGTCATTCCTTTAATAAAACAGGAAGTTGTCTTTTTTACATCTGGCTCCGCTACTGAAATATTTGATTCAGCTGATGTGACTAGTCAAAAAATTGAAACTATAGATTGGATAGAGCTAAGAGAAGTTGCTAAAGATATTGTTGAAAAAATAAATCCTGATCTTTTACTCTGTGGCACGTCTTGGGGTTTAAGCCTGGATAAAGCCTTAACCTTAGAAGCCAAAAAATTTGGTATTACAACAATATCGACGATTGACCATTGGAGGCTTTTGAGAGAGCGTTATATAGATACCAGCGAATCTGTATCAACAGGAGAATTAACCTTCATCACAGACTTTGTTTTTGCGATTGATAATAAAGTAAAGCAAAGCATTGTTGGTTATGGTATCGATTCAAGCCGGGTATTTGTGGTGGGAAATCCCCATTTGGAGTTTATAGAAAATACATATTCAAATTTGAATGCTCGAGTGCCACACAGAAAAGCTTATTCTAAAGATATATTATTTGTTTCTGAGATTGTTAGAGATGACCTCCCGAATAACCCCTATGACGAGTATGGAGTCTTAGAAGATTTACTTTCTTTGAGTATATCTCTAGGGTTAACTTTGGACATTAAACTACATCCCAATGAGCATACAAGTAAATTTTCTAGTCTTGTTTCACAATCAATTTATATTAATAAGGATATTGATTATTTTAAAATGGTTTCAGAATATAAGTTTATAGTGGGCATGGATTCTATGCTGTTGTTTGAAATGAGCATTTGTAGGCCGCGAGTTATAAGTTACAGGCCAAACTGTGGAAACGAAAGCAATAACCTTTTTGATAGTTCATCTGTTTTAACAGCATACACGTACTCGGAGTTAGAAAGTCTATGTCAAAGCGGATTAGATAAACCTTTTTCTTGTGAGAAAAAATATGGAGGTTCCGCAGTGACTGTTTCCGATTATATTGATGATTTGATGGAGTTAGTATGAAAGTAGTAGCAACTATCCAGGCTCGCATGGGTTCGAGTCGCTTACCTGGAAAAGTATTATTGGAAGCCGGGGGCAAACCTTTCTTACTAAAACAAGTTGAAAGAATACGGCGAGCTAAACTCATAGACCATATTATCGTAGCAACTTCTTTAGAATCTGGCGATGATGAAATTGTTCGATTATGTGAAGAAAACAAAATTGATGTATTTAGAGGCTCTGAAAATGACGTTTTAGACCGAGTTAGTCAAAGTCTGCTTCCTTATCGAGACTGGCTTCATGCTGAATTCGTAGGTGATGCACCATACATTGATCCTATAATTATCGACGAAGTCATAAGCTATTTTTTTGAAAATATAAACGATGTAGATTACGTTTCGAATGGAATTGAACCAACTTACCCAAATGGATGTGAATTTAACGTTTACAAAGTTGATACTCTTATCGAATGCAATAAACGCGTAGCTATTGATGATCCACTCAGAGAGCACGTTGACATACATATATATAAATCTAGTCGATATCGTTGTGTAAATATAGAGGCTCCTGAGGCTTTAAAAAGGCCTGATTTATATATTGAATTGGATACCAAAAATGATTTTGCGGTTTTGAAGAGTATTGGTAATCACTTTCAAAGTATCGGCAAAGACGATTTTTCTCTCTCTGATATAATCGACTTTCTTGATGAGAACCCTTCTATTGCTAGATTAAACTCAGAGGAACATAGAAAATACTGGGAAGTTAAGGAGATGCCTGTTGAGTAACGAATATTCAGCCGCGATTGTAGGTTGTGGAATGATTGCGGGGCAGTTCCAAGATAGAACTGACCTACATACATATTCGCATGCTAAGGCTCTTTTTCAACATCCTCAATTCAAGCATATTGGATATTTTGATACCAATGCTGAGTCATCAACTAACTTAGCTAAAAAATTTCCCGGTATCAGTTTTGGGTCTCTTGATGAAATGGTCACAGAAATGCAACCAGATTTGGTGTCCATATGCTCTCCAGATGATTGCCATTATCAGCAAATTATTGAATTGTTGGAACACAAGTATTGCCCCAAAATTATTTTTGTAGAGAAGCCGGTGTGTTCAAATGAAGCAGAATTAGCTGATATTATCTCTAGACTCAAATCTAACCCAGCGGTTAAACTCTTTGTTAATCACTCACGGCGCTTTGATAGGAGTCATTCGCAACTAGCAAAAAGTATTAGCGCAGGCGAATTTGGCCAGTTCAATTTTTGTAATGTCAATTATTATGGTGGCTGGCAACACAATGGAATTCATGTGGTAGATTTTCTTCATGCTTGTTTTGCTGATGAGATTATCGTTGATAGTATTAATTTTGCCTGCTCATCAAAATACATTGATGACCCTACTCTCAATATTCAGGGAAGATTGGCTGGTGGAGATATTGTGTTTAAAGGACATGACGAAAGATTTTATCAAGTGACTGAGATTGATTTATTTTTCAGCGAAGGTAGAGCTGTAATATCTGATTTCGGGATGAAGATTGAGACCTACAGAAAGGTTATAAATACGGAAAATGAACGAGTTTTAGAGTTAGTCCATACATCGAAAGAATGTATGAAAAATCAGATGGAAAACGCTTATAGTCGCATGGCACTCTATCTAGATTCCTCTAAACTTAATGATTTGAGTGAAGTCTCTATCGAGACTGCGGCAAATGTAATGCATAATATTTGGAGTATAAAAAATGTCTATGAACAGTAAAAAGATTGATTTAAATCGTCCATGCTTAGCTATCAACGGAGGAGACCCCGTCCGAAAGAAACCTTGGATTGATAACTTTACCTTAGGAGAAGCAGAAAAATCTGCTGCTCTAGAGGCTATCGAGAGTGGTTACTTATCAAAATTTGAGGGTTCTTTTACTCCAGATCCTCCATTTAGCTTTCTGGGTGGGCCATATGTTCAGGGGCTAGAGAAATCTTGGTGCGATTTTTATGGTGTTGAGCATGCTGTATCTATGAATAGCGCCACTTCAGGAATTTATGCTGCATGGGGAGCTCTTGGTCTAGGTTATGGGGATGAAGTTATAGTTCCTGCTATTACAATGACTGCGTGTGCCTCCGGAGTATTAATGTATGGTGCTATTCCTGTTTTTGCAGATGTAGATAAAAATACTGGATGTATTGATCCTGATGCTATTGAGAAACTTATTTCTAAAAAGACGAAAGCCATACTGGTAGTCCATCTCTACGGCTATTTAGCAGACATGGATCGTATTTGTGCTATTTGTGAGAAGCATAACATTGCTCTCATTGAAGATTGTGCTCAATCTCATATCGCGAAATATAATGGCCGATATGCTGGAACTTTTGGCGATATTGGTATTTTTAGCTTAAATGTTAATAAAACTATCCAAGTTGGAGAAGGGGGCGTTTGCGTTACTTCAGATTCAGATATCGCTTATCGATTACAATTAATAAGAAATCATGGGGAAGCTGTTGTTGGCCCGGCTCAATATGACAATATTACGAATATCTTGGGTTTTAATTATCGATTAAGTGAAATTCAAGCATCAATGGCTATTTGTCAGCTAGAAAAAGTAAAGGACCTTACTTCCGTAAGGCTTGAAATGGTTGAGTATTTAAATGAACATTTATCTAAATTTAAATGTTTGGATATTTTTGTTCCACCTAAGGATCAAGTTTGTACATATTATCAATACAAGATTCTACTTGATGAAAAAAGGGCTGGAGTGACATGCGCTGAATTAATTCGGGCATTAAATAAAGAGGGTCTATACTTTTTTGGAGGATATACTCCACTTTATATGCAGCCATTATATCAACAACGTAAGCTTTTCAAACACGGTTACCCATGGTCAGCTCCAGAAAATGAGGGCTCATTCACCTCATATAAACATGGAAGTTGTCCCGTCGCTGAAGAATTGATGAATTGTACAATAACGAGTGAACACATTAGGCCACCAAACACTATGGAGGATATGAAAGATATTGTTAGCATATTCCAAAAGGTTATAGGTTAGCTTTTGAACACAATAGAGAAGCCGGATACACGATTGTATTTGTCGCGATTGGATTATGAAATTGCACTCAAAAACGGTAGTCTTTCCAAAGAAGATTTTGTACTAGGCTTGTGGTGTTTAAGTAACTTTGAAGATATAGAAAGTTCACAACTTATTAATTATAAAAATAACGAATCTTCACGTATGGCGTGCGCAAACCAAAATGTGGATAAAGCCTACAGTAGACTCAATGATGTTCTCTCAGATAGCTTAAATCGTCTTCATGGGGTTACCTATGGCAAGCAGTATTGGGAAATTTTATATGGTTATTGGCTAAGGCAATTTTTAGATGTTTTGTACGATAGATATCAAACTGTTCAAGAGGCTAAAAGATCTATAAGTAGCAACAACATCTCTGTACTACTTCCGTTTGAAGAGGCTTACAAAGTACCCACGGACACTGATGATTTCTCAGTTAGTATATTTACGGATCAATTCAACCATAACTTGTTTGGCGAGATTATTAAGTATTTTGGTTTTTTCAATGTTAAAAATAGTCATGATTTGAAATACCAATCAATGATAAAAGTAGGCCGTAAGTCGTCGTTTAGTTCCTTAAAAAGAATTATTTTTGAAATATCAACCCAATTAGTAAGATTGAACAAAGTTGTAATTGTAAGGAGTTACTTTTCTAAAAATTTATTGTCACGGCTGAGTTTACGCTTCTTGTCTTTACCACTATTAGGTACTCCAGCATTTACAAATTCCTTTGATTCAGTTGAACTGCGTGACTCATTTAAGCTGCGTATGCCACCTAATCCATCAGAATTTGAAAGTTTGGCTGCAAGTTTAGTTAGTAAATATATTCCTAAAATTTTTATAGAGAACTACAAGGATTTAGTTAGGAAAGGGGAACGTACCCGACCAAAAAAAGCAAAAGTATTTTTAACTGCAAATGCTTTCGCAGCGCAGGAGCTATATAAATACTGGGTCGCAAGATCTGTGAGCGACGGATATGCAACAAGCATAATAGTTCAGCATGGTGCAAACTATGGACACTCAGAAATCATGAGTGAAGAACAGTATGAACGTCGAACCAGTAATATCTATACAACCTCTGGATGGGAAGATAATCGCGAACCTAAGGTGAGACCATTCATCGGTTCTGCATTTTTGGGTGGAATTGGAGATTATTGCTCCAAGAAGCCTACTAATTGCCCAACTGGTGACATCGTTTGGGTACTCTGCTCTTTGCCAAGATATCAGTACACGCAGTGGTCAGCACCTCAGGGGCCTGATTTTATTTCTTATTTAGAAAGTCAGAGTTTATTTTTGAGATCGTTGAGTTCATGCGTTAAAGGAAGTCTTCTTTGTCGATCGTACCACTATGATTATGGGTGGGATGACTTGGAGTATTTAAAAAAATATGGAGGTGATTTCCGTCTCGATGAATCTGGAAATTCTCTCAGAAAATTAATGCTTAAGGCTAAAGCGATGGTTTTCACATATGACTCTACCTCTATGATGGAATCAATGGCATTAAATATCCCTACTCTTTGTTTTTGGGATCCAGTTAGATGGCCTTGGAGAGATAGTTCATTGGAGCTTCTTAGCGAATTAAAGTCAGCTCAAATATTCCATGAAAATGCTCGTGAACTTGCTAGCCACTTGAATCATATTGGTAATAGTGCTGGATTATTAGAGTGGTGGGAATCGGTTAGAGTCCAAAAAGCAAGGCATAGGTTCTGCCAGCAATATGCTGCGACCTCTAGCAACGAATTCAGAGGATGGTCTAATTTAATAAACTCATTAATGTAATGCATTTTTTTTGTTGCTTCTTCTTCCTTATTAAGTTTTTGTATAAAATTGTATAATCTTGAAGATTTTTAATTGATGCATTGACTTGTGTATTTATGCAGATTTATACATGCTCCGAACTTATTGCTTTAGAGAAGACTTGCCGCACAAGTCTTCAAACCTACTTAAGTCTTGTGATGCAAAAATAAAGTACTTTTTTACGGCAGAAAGTTAGTGCACCTAAAGGTTCGTAATTTAGTTATAAGGTTGACAGTTAGTAATACATGTCTGTCCATAGAGTCTTTAAAAGATGGACAATGATTGGCTATTATTTGACATCCTCAATCGACATTTGCGTATCTTACTTTATGATAGTAAGGAAATTATAAAAATATAGTTGTATCTGTTAGATATCAACACAATAATTCATTATTTAAACATTAAAATTTAAAAGGAAATTATTCTTATGCTTGATATAAATGTATGCTGTCCTGTTGATCATGGAACGCTTTTTGAACAAGATGATCACTTAGTAAACCCAAGATTAGGTTTGAAGTATCCTATTGAAGGTGGTATCCCAGTGTTTGCTGATAAGCGTGGATATTGGTCTAATGTACCCAGGAAAACCATGCGTAGGGTAATTGAATTATCTGTTTCATCAGGTGACTGGTTAAAAATATTGCGAGAAGAAATACCTGAATGTGAAAGGCATATAGCGCCATTATTTCGTGGCGATATTCATGCGGCGTTGCCTATTTCAAAAGAATCAGTTGTTTTAGATGCTGGTAGCATGTGGGGCGGAGTTACTTTACCTTTAGCTCAGTTTTGCAAAGAAATCTATGCTTTAGATCAAACTTGGGAATCACTTAAGTATTTACAGGTTCGATCTAAACAAGAGAGTCTAAACAACGTTATCCCAGTTGAGAGCTCAATAGCTAAACTTCCTTTCGAATCTGATAAATTTGACTTAGTTATTCTCAATGGAGTTTTAGAGTGGTTAGCAACTGACGAGGATGTGGTTCTCGAGAATGATTGGACTAATGCCTCTTCCAATGCTTTAAGTAAAGTCAAGGGAGTAGATCCAGAATTAATGCAGCTTGCAGGACTTAAAGAACTTAATAGAGTTATAAAAGATGATGGTTCTATTTATATAGCTATTGAAAATCGCATTGGACTTCAATATTTAGCAGGATATCCTGACGATCATGTCAATATTCGATTCGTCAGTTTTTTGCCTCGTTTCCTAGCTGACTTTATCACAAGAAAAATCAAAAACCATCGATATCGAACCTATTTATATTCCCCTAACAAGTTAAAAAGATTAGTTGAAAGGGCTGGATTTAAACATGTGGAGCTATATTCTTCATATCCTCATTATAATATTATATCAAGGCTAACCCCTTTTGCTGATTTTGATAGCCTTGGAAATCTTCCAAGTAGTGGAGGAGCACCCTTAGATACTAGTGGAAAAATCAAAGTAGCGATTTTTGCGCTAGTTTGGCAGTTAGTGCCGAATCCAATTAGAAAGCATTTATCTCCGAGTATTTCTTTAATAGCAGGAAAAAATAAAAGTCCGATTGCGGAAATGGTCAACATATTTTTTGCAAAAAATATCATAAATCATAAAAATTACTCAGTAATTGTGGCTAATAATCGTTTTAGTGATGAAACTCCAACCAACTTCTTACTTAAAGATAAAGAAGAAAAGTCACCTAAGTTTTTCTGTAAGCTTACGCGTGATAGTCGAACCGAAAGCCTCATACATGAGAATTCACAGCTGGTGAAACTTAATGAGAGGTTAAAAGATACTTCTTTACTTGGAAGTGTACCGAGGGTTAGGTTTGCTGGTGATGTTAATGGGATGGAGCTTCAAGTAACTGACTTTGAAGACTTGATTCCAGGCGAATCAGGTTTTCTTAAAGGTGTATTAAGAGCTCTGACTGGCAAAAAATATAAATCAGGTTTGAGAGGCCAGTTTAGAAAATTTATTGAGAGAAGATGGATGGCGACGACTTCCCAAATAATTGATGACGCTATGGTTTGGCTAGCACACTTTAACAAGAATACATCGATTAGGACCATTAAAGATAATGATTCGCTGGTGAAGATAATTAGCGTTGAACTAGATAACCTTAGCGGCAGTCAACTTGAGCTAGGCAAGAATTTTTTACAGTCGTTGTCAGATATTAATATCGGTACTGTGCATTTGGCTTGCGAACATGGTGATTTTGACTTGTGTAACGTTTTTCGAAAAAAGAATAAATCCATATTTATTGTTGATTTAGAACATATGGAAGAAAAGTGTCTTCCGTTTTTTGATATAGGTAATATCTTATTTAGTAGCTTAGTGCAAGAATGGAAAGATAGCGATAGATCTGAGAATCTAGAGGTGTTCTTTACTAATCGAGGCTGGGATAATGTTCTTAAAAAGTGTTTAAAGACTTATGCAAGAGAATCAGGTGTTAGTTTAGAGATTCTAGAACACTTGCCTGGGCTTGTTGCAATTAGGCAATTTACAAAAATTTTTCCAGAGTCTCGAGATCCAAAAGATTACCCATTGTATGATATTGACGTTTATTCACAGATGATTTCTTGGAAGCTGGAGCTTCTTGATGGGAAATAAACGGGGACGTTATTTTATTAGTCGATTTCTCAAGGTGAGTAAGTCTATCATGAGGGTTGCCTACAATACCTTGCATGCATGGGATCGAGCTATTGGTCTCGGGTTTGATGAGGGCGCTCATAATTATCTAGTTCGCCGCGCAGCTGAAGCCTACGATATGGTGGAGGCACCTGATGAGAGCTATTATGCACGGCATTATGGAGACTTCATTGAGGAGAAGCTGATCTCAAATAACCTTTCATCACAAGCGACGTTACTTGACCTAGCATGTGGTCAAGGACGAATAATCTCAGAGCTTGTAGGTAGAGACTTACATTTCGAAAGCATCACCGGAGTGGATTTCTCGGCTGATGTTTTAACCCGCGCTCGTATGAATCTTGAAGGGCTTAGTTCGGATATTGATATAAAGTTTGAATCTTCTGACCTTCTTGATTATGTGAGATCAGTTGAGGACAAAAGTGTTGATGTGTTACTTCTGCTTGAGGTTCTTTATATGGTGCCGAATCCAGAGGCAGTCTTATCGGAGATATCCCGAACGTTAACCCCAACAGGCATGGCGTTCTTTTCAGTAAGGACAGACTATTATTATGGGTTGTCTGCCTTAAAACAGGGGCTTTTCAACAAATTACAAGAATTTGAAGTCGCGACTGCAGGTGAGCTTTTTGATTCGGGCGTTAAACTTAATTGGACTAGTTCGGATAGAATTTTTAATGATCTCGCGTCTACATATGGTTTATGTGTTCGTGGATGTACCGCTATTGGAAGTTGTTCTGGAATTCCTGGCGATCCCCTGGAGTCTCTTGTAAGACCATCTGAATTAAGTAATGCAGATCAAAAAAAGCTACTTAAACTGGAAAAATTCATGGGTCATAAATATCCAGATAGTGGTAGGTATCTACTTTTTTCAGCAGTAAGAGCAAAGTGATATATTAAACACCAAATAATAGGGTATTTTGACATGAAAGTGATTGTAGAATTATCACTGCTATACATCATCATAAAAGACTCAATCGGATTTGGCTTTTAGGTTAGTAGGCTTTGATTAACGGGTTCTAGAATAATAAGGATTGATGAATATAATGCTTAAACAGGAAACTCTAAACACTCCATTTTTTAGTATAATTGTAAATTGTCATAATTCGGAGTTGTATCTGAGAGAAGCGCTTAATGCTGCATTATGTCAAACTTTTCAAGATTATGAATTGATTGTTTTTGACAATGCTTCGACGGATACCACAGCGATAATTGCCAAAAGTTTCGGTCCTGATGTTTGTTATTATTTTAGTGAAGTTAAACTTAGTTTAGGAGCTGCACGAAATAAGGCAATCATGAAAGCTAAAGGCGAGTATGTTGCCTTTCTAGATTCTGATGACACTTGGAGTTTAGATAAACTCGCGAAGCAGCATGCAGCTATATCTTCCAATACATGTGCTCGTGGTATAGGATTGTGCGGGTCTGACGCTATGCGGGTTTCTGCTGATTTGAATCCTATAGCAAAGTATTCTATGGGACGGATAGTTTCTTCAGGTAATGTAATTGGACCTCTGCTGCATGAATGTTTTATACCAATGTCGAGCGCTGTTGTTAATAGAGAAATCTGCTTAAATATTGGCGGATTTAATGAGGACTATAATATCATTGAAGACTATGAACTTTGGGTTAGAATTGCTCGCAGTTTTGATGTGGTCTATCTGGCAGATTGTTTAGCAAATATTCGTTTTCATGGCTCAAACACATCTAATGATTATAAATTGATGCATAGTGAAGTTAGGAAGATGTTTACCGAAGTTCATTTGTGGGGAGATATTGAAACATCAGTTATTTTGTCTGGTTCGTTGGCATGGGAGTTAAGGTACAAGGTCGTAAACCTTTTTGACCTATCTGATGGAAATATTTTGAGGAAAATTGAAAATTTTTTCAAACTTTTGTTGTTTGTAATAAAAAATCCAAGAGTTTTTCTTTCATTTGCGAAGCGTTATATGTCTGTTACTTTAATACGCTTTGCTATTATAAAATATTTTCGTTTCAGGGGTTAATCTGGCCATACTGAATATGACATTTGTTGGCAGTCTATAATTATCAGCCCGCTTTGTTTGATAATTGGTTTCACATACTCTACTCCTTAAGCACTTCATTGCATTAGAGTCTTCTCGCCAACCTCCTCCAAGCATTATCCTTTCATGCAGCTCACCTTGTTCTAACAGGTCAAATGTTGCACCCACTCTAAAAAAATGCCCGCTGAGCGGTTTTTCATTAGAATCCATTCGCAAGTCTTTTTGAATTGATTTCAGTATAATGCTTACAATTGCTTAGTGTAGGATGCTCCAATGTTCCCATGCTTGCTAATTGATACTAGAATATAGCCTTTCTTGCCAATCATACTCCCCCATTTCTCTAATAAGTCGAAGAGCTCTGAGCGCCGTAAAGCAGGGCTCCACTATAAAAGTAACAAAACGAAGCTAAGGGTTTTGGTATGCGATAAATAGTTTTATCAACTTTTAAAAGATAAAAATAGATATAAGAAGCTGCATTATGCAGCTTTTTTTGTTTATGGATTTAGTTTTTAAAGTTTTTGATTGGTAAAAAGCCATATATAATTAACCTAAAATTTTAATACGATGATTCAATTTAATAACTTAAATCAAGAAACACCTTATCAATTTTTAAAAGATCAATATGATAAGGCCATTGTTGCAGGACAAAAAGGCATTGAGGCTATTTCAATTTCTTCTTTCAATAAGGAGCTAAGTGAAGTTGATTCTAGATACGTAAATCTTAAAATTATTACAAATGATGAATTTGTTTTTTTTAGTAATTATAACTCTCCAAAAGCATTTTCATTTAATTCTCATAACCAAATAGCTGCATTATTTTATTGGTCTAGTATTAATGTCCAGATTAGAATGAGAGCTAAAATAAAAAAAACTTCAGATGAATTTAATCAAAAATATTTTTTTGATAGATCAGAAGAAAAAAATGCACTAGCTATTTCATCTAACCAATCAAAACTAATAGATTCTTATAACAAAGTTAAAGAAAATTATAATAAATCTCTAAAAAATGATGACTTAAAAAAATGCCCTGAATATTGGGGCGGTTTTTCATTTACCCCTTACTATTTTGAATTTTGGGAAGGCCATGAATCAAGAATAAATAAAAGAGAGGTCTTTGATAAAATTGATGATGTATGGAAACAGTCATTTCTTCAGCCATAAATATTGCCAAATATAATTTTTAGTATAAAATTCAAACACTAAATGATAGTTAATCAGTCAAAATATCCAGAAATATACCTCTTGTTAATCCTTTAATGTTATACATTTTATCTTTCTCTAATTCGTAGGTATTCTCATAGCTTCCCCAAGAAAAAATATTACTCCAATTAATGAAAAAATAAGAGCTGAAGAAGTAATGCTAATCGGCGCTAATGGAGAAAAAATGGGGCTACTTCCATTCAAGGAAGCTCTTGAATCAGCTAGAGTCGCAACACTCGATTTGGTCCAGGTTTCTCCTTCTGATTCCAAACCAGTTGTATGTAAGCTTATGGATTATGGCAAACATATTTTTGCTAAGAAAAAAAGTGTCTCATCTTCAAAGGGTAGGGTTAAAAAAACATCTGTAAAAGAAATTAAATTTAGGCCTTCGACTGATATAGGTGATTACAATATTAAATTAAAAAAAATAAAAAGCTTTATTCTTGGAGGGGATAAGACTAAAATAAGCGTCCGATTTAGAGGTCGAGAGATTCTTAATAGTAATCTTGGACTTGAGCTTCTAGCAAAACTGAAGGATGAGCTAGAAGAAATAGCTCAAGTAGATCAAGAGCCATCACTTGAAGGCAGACAACTATTAATGGTTCTATCACCTTTAAAAAAGAAATAACTAAATTTTAGAGTAAGTAAATGGGGTATAAATTAAAAACACATTCTGGGGCAGCAAAGCGTTTTAAGAAAACAGGCTCGTCTGTAAAAAGTAAAAGCGCCCATAGAAACCATATTCTTACTAAGCAGTCTACAAAAAGAAAAAGACATAATAGAGGATTAAATAAACTTTCAGGGGTTGTCCTTAAGATGGCCTCAAAGCTAATAAATAGATAATATGCCAAGAGTAACAAAATCAGTAACAGCAAAAGCTAAGCACAAGAAAGTTTTAAGTGCTACCAAAGGTCATTATGGAGCCAGAAGTAGGCTATATAAGACTGCAAAGCAGTCTAATATAAAAGCTCTTCAATATGCATTCAGAGACAGAAAAAACAGAAAAAGAGAATTTAGAGCATTATGGATTGCACGTATTAACGCTGGCTCAAGAGCACACGGTGTATCCTATTCAGCACTTATAAACGGGCTATCAAAAAGCAATATTTTGCTTGATAGAAAGACTCTTTCAGATCTTGCAATAAACGATGCTTCAACATTTGAGAAGATTGTTAAAACAGCTGTAAATTAAGTTTACAATGTCTGATTTAGACAATATAAATCCACCAGCTATTTTAAATGAGCCCGGTAGTCTTCATCCTATTAACCAAACCAAGTATTTCCTTCTAAAGCTCCTTTCTGACATGGGTTTTAAAGAGGTTCATGGACCTGAAATTGAGACTGAGGAATATAATTTTGATATGTTGAATATAAAAAAATCCCATCCAGCTAGGCAAATGCATGACACTTTTTATGTTGAAGGGAAGAAAAATGTTTTAAGAACGCATACTTCTCCAGTACAAATAAGAAGCATGCTTGGAACCAAGCCACCAATGGCATTTACTTCGGCGGGCAAAGTATATAGAAAAGATGACGATGCAACACATCTTCCAATGTTTCATCAGGTTGAGGGAATATATATTGATGAGAATGTAACTTTTGCTAATTTGAAATATCTTATTCATAAAATTCTTCATGAATTATTTGGTGAAAATGTACAAATCAGGTTTAGACCCTCCTATTTTCCATTTACAGAGCCTTCTGCTGAAGTAGATATACTTTCAGAAAGTGGTAAGTGGCTTGAAATACTTGGATGCGGTGTTGTAAATCCTAACGTATTAGAAAATTGTGACATAGATTCTAATAAGTATAGCGGCTTGGCATTTGGTCTGGGAGTAGAAAGAATAGCTATGCTGAAATACGGAGTGAATGATATAAGAGAATTCTATAAATCCAATTTAGATTTCTTAAAACAATTTATTTAGATGAAAATAGTATACCAAGATTTAATAAATCATTTAGCTGAGAAACCGTCAAAAGAAACTCTATCTGAAAAGCTTTTTCAACTAGGTCACGAACATGAAATTCATGGTGACATATTTGATATGGAGTTCACTCCAAATAGGGGAGATTGTTTATCACTCGTAGGACTTGCAAGAGACTTAAATATTTTTTTTGGAAAGTCTATATCCATTGATATTTTTGAAGATGATATTGATAATCTCGAAATTGATTTTGAAAATCTTTCACCATCAGATTGCCCCAAAATTTCTTTTTTAGAAATTGAAATTGAAGAAGTAACAGATAGTTATAAGCCTTATTTAGAAAATTACTTTAATGCTCTTGGTAATAAAAAAACAAATTTTTTTACTGATATATCAAATTACATATCATATGAAATTGGCCAGCCCACACACTGCTTTGATAGAAAAACTATTACTAATAAGTTAATTTTTGAAAATAAGGAATGTAATACCACCTTTAAAACATTACTCGAATCTGAGATCGTTCTGAAAGATAACAATTGTGTATTTACAATAGATGGTGAAATTATAAGTCTTGCTGGTGTAATGGGTGGAGCATCAACTGCCTGCTCTTTAGAAACAAAAAAAGTATTAGTTGAATGCGCCTATTTTAATCCTGAATCCATTATTGGAAAATCTGTTAAATATAATTTAGCTTCAGATGCTGCTCACAAGTTTGAAAGAGGTGTAGATATTTCATCGCATGAATTAGTACTTAGAAGATTTACAAAGGTTGTACAAGATCATGCAAAAATAAAATCAATAAAATTAAATTCATTTATTGAAGATGAGATTCCAAGCCTTTCAATACCATTAAATATTAATAAAATAAATGAAGTTCTTGGAACGTCTGTTGAGAGCAATAAATGTTTGGGATACCTTAAAGACCTTGGTTTTGATATTTTAAATGATATAAAAGTACCCTCTCACAGACACGATATTAAAACTAACAATGATCTTGCTGAAGAAATTGCAAGAGTAGTAGGGTATAACAATATAAAAAGTGCTCCCATTAATCTCAAGAAATTTACTGATCAAAATGAGGACAAGGTAGCAAAGCTAGAATCATTTCTTGTTCAAAATGGTTTTTGTGAGGTTATTAATTTCCCATTTACCTCAAAAAAAGAAAAAAAATCTATAAATATTGATAATCCACTTGATTCAAATAGAAATAACTTTCGTATCTCTTTGAAAGATTCTCTTATTGACAACCTTTTATATAATGAAAGGAGACAACAAGACTCAATCAAGCTTTTTGAAATTAGCGATGTATATACAAAAGAAACATTAATAAAACAACAAAAAAAACTAGGGATAATAGTAAGTGGAAGACTAGGCAATAACTATAATGATTTTTTAAAAAAACTTGATAATAAATACCTTGACGAGCTTCTAAACAAATATCTTAATGAAGATATATTTGAAATAACTGAAATTTCTAGAAATAGCTTAGATACAAAAAAGAAAGATAGAATTTATTATGTTGAAATTTCTCTGGAAAATATACCTACAAGCTTTTTTTCAAGTCTTGCAACTAAGCAAAAGGTTATAAATTTTGTAACTTATAAAACTGTTTCCGAATATCCATCTAGCATTAGAGATTTCTCATTTTTAATTGATGACTTGCATAAGGTAGATATAGTTATCAATATGCTAGAAAAGTGCTCCGATGAAATAATTAAGAATTCTTTTATCTTTGATTTTTATAAAAATGATAAAACAAAATCAGTAAAATTAGGATATAGATATTTATTTCAATCTCACTATAAGACCTTATCTGATACAGAAATCAACAACAAAGTCCAAGAAATTTTGAGCCCCATATTAGAGCTAGACGGCGTTTCAATACCTGGAATGTAGTATATAAATACATATATATGTTCACTTTTATATTAAGCATCATATATAATTATTTTCACATCAATTGTAAAAAATGAAAAAAATATTTTTATCTTCTTTAGTAACCTTATTACTAGTTTTTACCAGCTCTAAAGGATATAGCCAAGAAATTGATGCATCTATGATTCAGAATCTATCACCAGATCAAATAGCTATGGCTAAAGAAGCCTTGGATAATAATAGTTTAATAACACCAGTTGAAGAGGATGCATCCAACAAGGAAGAAACTTTAAAGAATCTTGAAGAAGATGAAAAATCTATCTTAAACACTAGCAAGTTTGGCTATAATTTTATATCAACATCGCCTACGTCTATTATTGCAACAGGTGATTTACCTCTTCCAAACGAATATAAAATTTCATTGGGTGATGTATTTAGTGTTGTTCTTTCAGGCTCTAAGAAACAAATTTTTGATATGAAGGTTCAGCTTGATGGTACAGTATTTTTCCCTGAGCTTGGATCAATATCAGTTGTAGGTGAGAGCTTCCTAGATATTAAAAATAAGTTCAATAACTTAATTGAGCAATCTTATATTGGCGCCTCTATAGATTTATCATTAAAAGATCTTTCTGCAAAGAAAATCACTATAGTTGGTGCTGTTAATAATCCAGGTACTTATTTAGTCAATCCATTTACAACAATATCAAACTCATTAGCATATTCTGGAGGCATACAGCAAATTGGATCTTTAAGGAGTATTCGATTAATAAGATCTAATGGTGATAATTTTATATTTGATTTATATGATCTTTTGATCAATGGTGACAGAACAAATGACATAACCATTGAATCAGGTGATGTTATTATTATTGAACCAGCAAGTAAATTTATTAATATTGATGGCATGGTGAAGCGTCCAGGAACTTACGAAATTGTTCCGGGTGAAGACTTGTCAGACTTATTAACTTATTCACTTGGTTTTGCTGGAGGAGCTAATATAAACAAAATCACTCTTGACAAATTGGATCTTGAAAGTTCTTCTGTTATAAAAATTATTACAAACGATACAAATTTAAGTCTTGAAAATATTCTCTCCGTCACGGTTTTTCCATATCGAAACGACAATACATCCAATATATTAGTTTCAGGGGCAGTAGAAGAGCCAGGTTATTATAAATTAGAAGACTATAATAACTTGGAGGAGTTAATTAATGACCTTAATTTTATAGATGTTTACCCATGGTTAGCTGTATTGGAGCAATTCGATGAAGACAACATGGTTAAATCCACTACTTTATTTAATTTAAATGATCCAAATACATTCCGCTCTGTAAGACTGTTACCAAACTCAAAACTTTATTTTGCTAACAGAGAAATAAGAACATTCTCTGTAGATAGCACAAGCAGCAGAATGATTCTTGACTATGATTTAACAATTAATCACAGGCAAGGCTCCTTTGTTTTACCTGTATATGGCAGATATTCTGTTAAGTCCTTCGTTGATTTGCTTGGCCTTGATATGAGCGATGTTGATAATATAGCAACTTATATAAGCCCTCTAGATAGCACTGTAATTAAAGATGATTATCTAAATATGCAATTTACTGCAAAAAAATATAATACCGTATCATTTAGATCGCCTGTAAATGATTTAATAAACGTTACCATTGAAGGTGCAGTTGATTATCCTGGAACCTATACCATGAATTCTAATAGTGTGATCGAAGATTTATACCAATTAATTGGCGACTTTAAAGCTGAGGCTTTTGTAGAAGGTGTTATATTCACAAGAGAAAGCATCAGAAATCGCCAAATTGAGTCTATTGAAAAATCTAAAGAGGATTTAAATAAAGCTTTGCTTGTAAGTACACAAAAAGGTGAAAATATTGGGGATATCAATATTATTAGAGCCTTGTCTGAGTCAATAGAGCCATCAAACCTTGGAAGAGTAGCTGGAGATTTCTCACCCAAATCAATATCTTCAATAAATACAACTTTACTAGATGGCGACAGAATATTCATACCCAAGAGACCAAATGCAATATCTGTCTTTGGCGAAGTTTTAAATCCGATAGCTTTTGAATACAATAAAAGAATGACTGTTGCATCTGCAATAAACAGTTCAGGTGGTTTTCAAGATTATGCTGATAAAAGAAAGGTTTATGTCATTAGGGCAAATGGAACTATTGAAAGGGTGAAAAGAAATATATTTACGAGAAATGTAAATCTTGAGCCTGGCGATACTATTATTGTTCCAAGAAAGATTATTACAAATAATCCTGGTATAGATGCATTGATTCCTATTACTAATATTCTTTCAGATCTTGCATTCTCTGCAGCTGCATTAGAAAGCTTATCTAATAATAATTAACAACCTGGATGAGGGGCTATATTTCCATCCTCATAGCCCTAGCTTTTATAGCGCAAAACCTGTCTTCTGATAGTTTTAATTTTAATTCATTTAATAATCATGGTGTTATTGGCCTAATAAATATTCCAAGTGCTAGGTTTTATGATGAAGCCTCTCATGGTATTACTATTTATGATGGTACTCCAGATCAAAAAATAACTATGACCTCTTTTCCATACGATTGGATGGAAGCCTCGTTTTTTTATACTAATATTCAAGGAAGGCCATATTGTGACCAAAGCTTTGATCCTGTTTGTCAGCAAGACTATAAAGACAAAGGTTTTAATTTTAAAATTAGGCTCAAAGAAGAGGATGCATGGCCAGCTATTGCTGTTGGAATTAATGATATAGCAGGTACAGGTCTTTATAGCTCTGAATACATTGTAGGAAGTTATGGTCTAAATAGAACTGATTTCCATTTTGGTATTGGTTGGGGAGCGCTAAACGGATCAAGCTACAGTTTTAAGAACCCGCTAGGGTATGTATATGATGGGTTTAATTTTAGACCCACAGGTTACGAGGATAAAGGCGGTCAGTTTCAGCCAGGTAGATATTTTTCAGGCAAAACCGCCTCGCCTTTTTTTGGTTTTTCTCATGCAATAAATAGAAATCTGCTTTTTAAGATTGAGTATGATCCATTAAATTCTGAAGGGCTTATCGATTATGAAGCACGAAAACAAGATTTTTCATATGGCCTTGAATATACTTTCAGAGACAGATTTACCATTGGTATAGCAAGCGAAAGAGGAAACTATTTATCTATAAAATTTGTATATAAGAATGATCCCCTGGGTATGTCAAAGAAATTTAAGCCAGAAAAAGCATACACGAAAGAAGGCGATGATAAATATACAAAACTAATTAAGAATCTTAATGCCAATAGCATTGGAGTTGATAGTATTGTTGAAACTCCTGATTTTATTGGCCTTGAACTTACACAATTTACTCATCCTAATCTAGATATAGTAGAGCAAATCATTGATTTTTCAGCTTATGATGCTGGTATTAATAAAGAAATTAAAAAAGAATTAAAAGTTGCAAGCCTTAAAGGTGTCTCTGAGATTGATGACGAATCAAAGAGAAATGCTGAACTCATATATCAAAGAGAAACTTCAAGCAGATTTAACACAAACACTAACTTTAAAATAAGACCTTTTTTTGCTGCAAGAGATGGATTCTTCAAATGGTCATTACTGCTAGAAAATGACAGCGAGTTCATTATTAGGGATAACTTTTTCTTTACCTCAAATCTAAAGTTTTCCATTGACGATAATTTTGATGATTTAGTTGCTCCTCCAGTTGACACCTACCCAGCTCAAGTGAGGTCTGATATTAAAGATTACTTGAGGAATTTTGACGAAGGTATCATTATTGGAAGAGCGCAATTTGATTATCATTTAACACCTAAAAAAAATCACCATATCATGCTAACGGCAGGTATTTTAGAAGATATGTTTATGGGCTATGGCTTTGAATATCTGTATTTAAAAGAGGAATCTAATTATGGTATTGGTTTTGAGGTATTTGATGTTCAAAAAAGAGACTATATGATGAAATTCGGTACTTTGGATTATAAAAATACAGTTAGCTCTATTAATCTATATTACAGAAATAAAAATGTTATCCCTTTTGATTTAAAAATATCAACAGGTGAGTATCTTGCAGGCGATAAGGGAACTACTTTTGAGATGTCTCGAAAGTACCTAAATGGAATGGAGTTTGGTGTTTTTGCATCATTTACCGATGTTACCACTGAGCAATTTGGAGAAGGTACTTTTGATAAGGGAATCTTCTTTAATATCCCAATATATGGCAACTTTATCAATTACACATGGAGACCTTTAACTAAAGATCCTGGAGCTAAATTAAACAGAAAGCATACTTTGCATGACTTATTACTAAGATTTAGGCCATATCACTAGTTAAAACTACTTAAAACCCACACTTATCAAGAAAAAAGATTTATTTATATCTAAAATATACACATACTTTACAAAGTTTATAGTGACTTATTTTTGATAAATGTTTATTATGAATGATTAAAAATACGTAAAATTTGGGGATAATTCCGCATATGAGAATTAAAATGACTGTTTTAATGTCAGCACTAACGCTGTCTTTGTCGATTTATTCTTTTGCAATTGAAGAATCCTTCTATGTGTCTGAAGAAGTATATACAAGCGCTCAGATTCAAGAAATCAATCAAAATTTAAATTCCCTCTCAAGCGATGAAATCAAAGAAAAGGCAATAAATCTCATTGATGAGAAAAGGTTAATTGAAGAAAAAATAGACAAGGGAGAGGTAGACCCAGATGATTCCTCATCTCAATATATTGTAAGACTTAAAAACATTTATTCTGAACTAAACCTTATTCAAAAAATTCTGTCAGGAGCAGGTTTATTTCTTTTAATTGATGAAATTTTTGGCAGCGATGACGGTCCAAGAATACCTTTAATTAGAGCTTCAGATGTAAATGTGTCAGAATCAGACAATACTGCTTCTGTTAGAGTTCAACTATCAAATCCCTTTAATCAGGAAATAACCCTAAATTACAATACTTCCAATGGCTCTGCTGAAGAAGGCGCTGACTATCAATCAGCTACTGGTTCTATTACTTTTGCCCCAAGTGAAACTAGTAAAAGCTTCAACATAGGCATTATTGACGATGATGTATTTGAAATACAAGAATCTTTTATTGTGAATCTTTCTTTGGCAACAAACTCATTAGGAAATGCATCCTTAGGTACTTTGGTAGAAAGCAGTCTACAAGTAGTTATTGCAGATGACGATGCTGCTCCAATCTTTGAAATTAATGATGTTAATGTTGGCGAAGAAGATGGGGAAGTAATTTTGACTATAACGAAGACAAATCCAGTGCAAATGGATATTGATGTCAATTATGCTTCTGCAGATGGCACAGCCTTAGCTGGCCTCGATTACTTATCTGCATCCAATTCAGTTAATTTTCCTGCTAATGAAACAGAAAAAACTATAAGCGTAAGCATTATTGAAGATCTTTTAGATGAGAATGAAGAGAACTTCACAGTGTCCTTAACTGGCGCTTCTCAAGGGCAAGTTCAAGCAAGTGCAGCAGTGGTTACCATTGCAGATAATGATGATGCCCCAAACATAAGTATTTCTGCTAATAACAATATACTTGAAAGTGAAAGTCTTGAAATAACGGTTACTTTGGCTAATCCCTCAGGCAAAACAGTAAGTCTGGACCTCCAAAGCTCTGATGGTCAGGCAATTTCTGGACAAGACTATAATACGATTAATGAAACAGTATCTCTTGCTCCTGGTGAAACAACTAAGTCAGTAACCTTCAGTTTAATTGATGATAATATTGATGAACCAGCTGAGTTATTTAGCGTGTCTGCTCTAAATATTGTTAATGCTTTTTTAGAAAGCTCTGATTCGGCTCCAAATGGAATTCTAAGTGTTTTAATTGAAGATAACGATGACGCACCAGTCCTTAATGTAGTTGCAGATTTAAGTGTTTCTGAAAATGCAGGCACTGCAGTGCTTGAATACACCTTAAGTGAAGTTTCAGGAAAAACTGTTAGCTTTAACTATGCAACAGATAGCAATGCCAATAGCGCATCTTTATTTGAATCCAGATTAGGATCTCTGATTTTTGCTCCAGGAGAAACTTCGAAATCTCTTGAAATAACCCTTAATGACAATAATCTTTTCAGTGGTTCAGACGCTGTATTTACTGTTGATATCTCTGATGTAACTAATGCAACTGCTAGCAGCTCATCAACAACAATTACAATAACTGAAGACGAAGCTAAACCAACCATAAGTATTGCAGATGTAAATGTTAATGAGGGTGGAGTTGCTACTCTTACCCTTACTCAATCAGGCAAAACTTCAGCTGATACAACTTTTTTATATAAAGCTAATGATGGTTCAGCCACTTTGGCAAATGATGATTATGAAGCAGCTTCTGGTCTTGAGGTAACGATTCCTGCTGGCTTATCAGTGGCTGCCTTTAATATAAATATCAAGGATGATGCTATCTATGAGGGAAATGAGAATTTATTCATTGAAATATATGAAACTTCAACACCTAATTTAGTTGATATTGGCTCAGGCCTTACAGCTGAAATAACAATTTTAGATAACGATTCTTTACCTACTGTATCAATGACAGAAAGTATTTCTTCAAGAACCGAAGGGCAAGGACTTGCTATAAACTTTAACAAATCTGGAGCAACTGCACTAGAGACTACTTTTGATTTACAAATATCTCTTGTAGATGCCGAAGCAGAAGATTATGAAGTTGTTACAAGTCAAATTTCTATTCTACCAAACGAGACAAGCCTGACAAAAGAAGTTCTCAGAGCTATTGATGACCTGGCTGATGAGGATGATGAAAAACTTTTAATTTCAATTACTAATCTCCAGAATGCTGAGTTGGGATCAATTACCAGCCAAACTTTAACAATTGTTGATAACGATAGCGCACCTGTCTTAACATTATCTAATCAAGGTGCAATCTCTGCCTCTGAGGGTGATTCAGTAATGCTTGAGTTTGCTCTAAGCGCTGCATCTGAGAAACCTGTGTCATTTACTTATACAACAGTTTCTGGAACTGCAGTTTCTGGAAAAGAGTTTGAGTTTGCTGCAAACGAAGTCAATATTCCAGCAGGTGAAACATCTGCTTCAGTTCAAATTAATACAATTAATGATTCTGTTGATGAACTAGAAAATAAAGAATTAACTGTTGAAATTTCATCTCTTACAAATGCAACAGCCAGTTTTACTCAAATACCAATCACAGTTATAGATAATGACAGCGCTCCGTTATTGAATACTATATTTACTGATGTAGATGAGGGTGGTTCTGTAACCCTAAACTTTGAATTATCAGCTGAAACAGAAAAAGTAGTTACTTTTGATGTAGCTACTAGTTCAGATACTGCTACCTCAGGTACTGATTTTAACTCGCTATCACAATCAGTAACAATCAATCCAGGAAGCACTGCCGCAAGAGTTTCTTTATCCACAAATGATGATAATTTAGATGAGATTAATGAGTCTATAAATATCACTTTGTCCAATTTAGTAAATGTTTTTGAGGAATCTCAAACAAGTTATTCTCTAGATATACTAGATAATGATGATGCTCCAGTGTTAAGTTTCCTTGGAAAGAGTCTTAATGAAAATACAGGCACATTTAATGTTAGCTTTAACATCTCAGAGATATCTTCTAAAGATATAAGTTTTGATGTTAATACAGTTGCAGATACAGCAACCGATGGTGATTATTCGGCTTTATCAAAAACATTATCGATTCCTGCTGGTAGCCTTTCAGTAACACAATCGTTTTCAATTATTGACGATGAGATTGATGAAACTAACGAATCTTTTAATGTTGTTGTTTCAAATCTTCAAAATGTAACAGCAGCTAATACAAGTGCAACATTTAATATTATAGATAATGATGGTGAACCAACTATTATTATTAACAATGTAAGGCAGGCTGAAGGCGGCAATGCAGAGATTTTAATTGAGCTTTCAAATCCATCAGACGATGATATTTCTGTAGACTATGTTACTCAAGATGGAACTGCAATAGCTGGAACTGATTATGTGGCTGCAAGTGGCACAATTCTTATTTCAGCAGGTAATATAGAAGAAGTTATAACTATAACCACCATAGACGATATTCTAGATGAAGAGAATAAGACATTTACCTTAGCTCTGTCCAACCCTCAGAATGTAGGCTTATTTAAATCAAGTATAAACATTGAAGTCTTGGACAATGATGCAACACCTTCGGTTAGTGCATCAAATAAAGTCAACGAAGAGGGCGAATCTGTCGAAATTACATTTGCATTGAGTGAAAAATCAGGCAGAGATATAAGTTTCAATTATGCTACGAACAATGGTACAGCAATAAGTGGAACCGACTATGTTGCAAGCAATGGCAATATAGTTTTTGCAGCAGGTGAATCTATTAAGGTTATAAATATAGCAACCATTGATGATGTTATTGACGAAGAAAGAGAAAACTTTACTGTTTCATTAAGCAATCCAGTTCATGTAGTTCTCGGTACTTCGTTAGTTCAAGTCGCCTTAGATGACAATGATGATGAGCCAACGGCTTCTGTAGCAGGCTCAACAGCAAAAGAGGGTGGAACTGCAAATGCGGTTATTTCTCTTAGCGTTGCGTCAGGAAAAAATGTTACTGTAAATTACTCAGCCAATGAATCAAATGATGCAGGAGCAATATCAGACTTTATTCCAGTTACTTCAAGCGTCAACTTTGCACCTGGGGAAACTAAAAAAACTATCAATATTGACATCGTTGACGACTTTGTAAGAGAACCTTCAGAGAGCTTCACCGTTAGCTTAAGCGGAGCTACTAATGCTGTTATCGGGTCCAATTCTAGCGCAACAATTGTTATAGAAGATGATGACTTGCCACCAACTGTTTCAATATTAGATAAATCGACTCTTGAAGATGCAGGCTTAGTTAACTTAACTGTGGCTTTATCAAATCCATCCAGTGACACTGTAAGTATTGATTTAGCAACAACTAATGGTACAGCGGTAAATGACCTAGATTATTCATCATACTTTGCAACAGTAGTATTCAACCCTGGTGAAACCTCAAAATCAATATCTATATCAGTATTAGCTGATACACTTGATGAATTTGATGAAACATTTAACATTGTTTTATCGAATGCAGTTAATGCATCTATAGCTGATGCAAGTGCTCTAGTAACTATCATTGATAGTGACGTTGCACCATCGCTATCCCTTGTTGCTCCAGTAAGTGTTAATGAGGGCGAAAATGTTCAATACCAAGTTACTCTTTCAAATATATCAGCTAAAGATATTAGCTTTGGTTATCAAATTGCTGGAGTTAGCTCAAATGATGTAAATACAACCACTGGAGTAGTAAATATCCCAGCGGGAACAAAATCAACAAGCTTTATTGTTAGCGCCTTAGAAGATAACTTAGTTGAAGTAAATGAAACTATAGAGTTAAGCCTTAGTAATGCAGAAAATGTCAAAATAGATTCATCTATCTATATTACTGAGTTGGTAAACACTACAATTGCCGAAATTAATATTGCCAACACAAGTGTTAATGAAAGCTCAGGCTCAGCAAGCGTTACGGTTTCACTAACAGCTATACCTTCTGCAAACGTAGAGGTTGACTATAGAACTATTACCTCAGGAAGTGCAACTGTTCTTGAGGATTACGAGCCAATCTCAGGAACGCTAATCTTTAACGAGGGTGAGACAAGCAAGACAGTTCTAATACCTATTTTAGATGATGAGTTAGATGAGCCAAATGAAAACATACTAATTCAGTTAACAACACCTGTTAATGCAGTTATAGGAACTGGTTCTGGAAATATTGAGATTATTGATGATGACATAACAAGTGTTGTGATTGATTTAGATACTGGTAGGTATGATGAGAGCATAGATCCTGAAATTTCCCTATCATTAACAGCAAGCAGTTCTGTCACTATAAGCGTTGATTATGAATTTTCTAACCAAACAGCAACAGCAGGAGAGGACTATGTTTCTAACTCAGGAACGCTTACTTTTAATCCTGGTGAAACAAATAAAACCATAGTTTTAGACTTTATTGATGACAGTGTTAAAGAAAACGATGAGCTAATAACCTTTAGATTATCAAATCCTGTTAACGCCTCTATTCCAGTTACGACCAGAACCATAACCATTCTTGATAATGATGATGATCAGGCGGCAAATATTAATATCTTGCCTGCAACAGAGGGCGGGCAAGCCCAAATTGAAGTAACGTTGGATTTTGCACCAGAAGTTGCCGCTGAGTATGAATATTTCACAAGAAATAATACCGCTAATGATGATGATTATATTAAAAAGTCAGGCCAGATAATCTTTAATCCAGGCGAGACAAAGAAAACTATTTTCATTGATCTCATTGATGACGATATTAAAGAGCAGAGCGAGTCTTTTGATTTTGTATTAAATCATCCTGTTATTGGCCAACAGGTTAAAGCTGTGAACTTAAGAGATAATGACTCACTTAATATTTCAGTAATCGATGGTTCTGCTATTGAGTCAGCTGGAGAGGGTTTAATTGAGATAAATCTATCGAATATATCTACAACACAAACTGAGGTTTCTTATCAAATTATCAATAGTGCAACTGGTGAAATTGTAGATCAAAGCACCGTAGGTATAGATGCAGGTTTGAAAAGCAAATTTATAAGCTTACCAATTGCTAATGATGAGCTCGATGAATATGACGAGGAATTTGAAGTTCGTATCCTTAGCACCAACGCCGACTACATAAATGATGCAGAGGCTAAGTTTGTTGTTATTGACGATGACCTGCAGCCTGGTACCAGTAATTTGTATAAATATACATTTATCGAAAATATCAGAAATATTAACATAAATATGAATCTAGATAGGCCGTCAGGGAAAAGTATCGTAATTAAATATATAACACAAAATAATTCAGCTTTAAATAATATTAATTATTACACTAAGAATGAAACACTAATATATAACCCTGGAGAAATTAGCAAGACTATTAATATTCCTGTTATCGATAATAGCTTATACACAGGTAATAAAAAATTTAATATCGTCTTTACAGAAACAGAGAACGTTACGTTAGATAATAATACTATTGAAGTAACTATTGAAGACGATGAAGAGCTTCCTGAGGTTAAATATACCTCATCAGTCAGTCTTCCTGAGGCGAGTGGAACAAATGAAATTGGATTTTATATAGATAGACCATCAGTTGATGACATTACTATAAATTATGCAGTGCTATCTGGCTCTGCTGATGCTTCAGATTACTCTATGCCAACAAGCGGTCAGATCATAATTCCAGCTGGCAGCACAAAAGCACCACTAGCAATATCAATTGGTAATGATGCAATAGATGAAACCAATGAAACCTTTACAATCGAATATGTGAGTATAGAAAATGCATCCTTTGCAGGTACAGGTACTGCATCAACTCAAGTAACTATTATTGATGATGACTTTGCACCTAATCTTTCAATTACAAATACATCTAGTGTTTCTGAGGGCCAATCAGTTCAAATACCAGTTACTTTAAATGCACCATCATCGCAACAAATTACTGTGAACTATGAGATTAGAGATGGGCCAGTTAATCCTGCATTAGTTAATGTAGATTATGAAGCTATAAGTGGAACCTTATTATTTGAACCAGGCCAAGTTGCCAAATCAATATCACTAAGCTCAACCAATGATTTACTTGATGAATTTGATGAAACCCTCCAAATTGTTTTAGTAAGCCCTGTAAATGCTGAGATAGATAGCAGTGTTAGTTTAGTAACCATTAAAGATGACGATGAATCACCTTCTATATCTATCAATGATTCAAGTATTCTAGAATCAGCTGGTTCTGGTGAAGCTAAAATAGCTTTAAGTGCTCAATCAGCCAAACCCATAAAAGTTACATATTCAACTCAGAATGGTTCAGCTACTGGAGAAGATTACTTTACAAACACTGAATCCATAACATTTGCACCAGGAGAGGTCTCAAAATCTATCACGTTATATATTGTAGCGAATGACTATCTATATGAAAGTGATGAAACATTCTCTGTTGTTTTATCTAATGCTGAAAATGCAAGCATTGCTGATAATACAGCAACCATTACCATTATAAATACAGATCCATTGCCTGCATTTGAGATTAATGTTCTTGAGGAAATATATGTAAATGAGAGTGATGAAGCGCTCAATTATGTAGTTGGATTAGATTTTGGGACATCTAAATCAGAGAATCCAATTGAGATCGACTATAGAATCACACCATTCACTGCAGAAAATGGAACTGACTTCAATGCCGCAAGCTCAGGGACAATTACTATTCCTGCAAGAGGCGCAAGTGCAAGTTTAATAGTACCAATTATTAATGATAATGTTATTGAGGACAGTGAATATTTTGTTGTTTCCATTAGTCATAATGGGCCTAATGCTGAACCATATTCAACTTCATTCTCAGTAATTATCAATGATGATGACACCGGACCTTACTTTGCAGATGAAACCAAATCCTTTGCAATTAATGAGAATACATTGGAAGTTGGTAGTGTTTCGGCTACAGACGCAGATGGAGATTCTTTAACTTATACCATTAGTGGCACAGATGCTTCTGTTTTATCAATAGATGAAACAAGTGGCGACATTGTATTTACAGCAGCACCAGATTTTGAAACTCAAGCTTCTTTTGAAGTAATAGTAAATGCTAGTGATAGTGTTAATGAGGCAACTCAAGCAATTATTATCAATATTAATGATGTTAATGAAGCACCAACGATAACTTCAACTGCAACAGAATTTAGTGCAGCTGAAAATCAAACAACTATTGATGAAGGAACTATTACAGCAGCTGACCAGGATATTGATGATACTTTCACTTTCTCAGTGTCTGGTGATGTATTAACCATTGATTCTGAAACAGGAGTACTTAGCTTTGTCGAGGCTCCTGACTTTGAAAATACAACGTCAGTAACTGCAACGGTAACGGTTACCGATGCAGCAGGCTTAACAGTAACGCAAGACATAACGGTAACAGTCACAAACGTTAAC
>MDTC01275781.1_pt1 | contig 35555 bp, 36 predicted proteins | sample 811181 | NCBI WGS metagenome assembly MDTC01 (sample SAMN05326644, study PRJNA326480) | marine metagenome | isolation source: seawater | place: Pacific Ocean: North | collected 2011
ATGTTGAAATTCCATCTTGGACCTCCTTTAGAGCTCAATATTATCACCTGAAACGGTGACTTAGCCACTGGAGGTCCTTTTTTTCAATTTAACGAAGTAGCATGCCCCGTTTATTGGCTAGCTCCTGCAATATGGAGTTATCGCGATCATAGAGTTGCCAATAATCATGGGTGAATATTTCAAACAAACTATATGTGGAGTGGTCAAAATAATTTAAACTGCGAAAGATAGATTTTATATCTCGGTTGTAGATCTGGATAACATCGGTATTCGAAATCTTATCTCTTATATCGGCTAGTAATTGCCAGTCATGGAGCTGAATAAAGAAATCAAGTACGACTTTATGCTCTGTTAGATTGATTCCGCTTTTTAAGGCTTTTTGCAGGCTATTGTAATAAGGCATAAAGGATATGCGTATGCGTTCAATGTCTAGGTAGGATAGGGTAAAAAACTTTTGTTTCTGGCCATCGTCTCGGAAAGCTTTCGTTTCGTAGCCATACTCATGCAGTAGCTCTTCGAAACGTAGTAGCGAATCATAAATGCGCTTGGCATCATCGGAGCGTTCAAAGTTTTTAATATCAATGTTCATCCATTTCCTCTCTCAACCTAGATTTTATATGGTGCGTAATAAGCGGTCAATGGCTATAAATTGTAATGGGAAAATATACTATATAAGTTCGACAATTTAGCCATTGGGTTATAAGATGCCCTAATAGTATGAAAAAATGTTAGGGTCTGCAAGTAGTATTCAAAAAGAGGAAGATATGCCCTTTAAAGCCATCGAAAATCCCGTAGTTTTAGACATTGAAAATCAGCCCAAAATCACCTGGGGAGATGCAAAACAATGGAACCTTTTTGCCGGACCCGATATTTTTGAAGATGAGGGCATGGTACTTGAGGTGGCACAAGAGTTAAAACGTGTTACCGAGTCCATAGGTGTGCCTTGGATTTTAAAATGTTCCTATGATAAGGCGAATCGGCAAAGCATCCATTCCTTCCGTGGTCCGGGTAAAAAACAAGCTTTAAAGGGCCTTGAGCGAGTAAAGTCCAAAGTTGGCTGTATGTTGTTATCCGATGTACATGAAAGCGTTGAGGTGGAATGGGCAAAGGATGTTTTGGATGTTATTCAAATCCCTGCATTTTTATCTCGGCAAACGGATTTGATTGTTGCGGCAGCGGAAACTGGCAAGGTTCTTCATATTAAAAAAGGGCAATTTCTCTCCCCTTGGGGAATGAAAAATGTGGTGACTAAGGCCAAAGAGGCAGGAAACGAAAAGGTCTTGCTTTGTGATCGCGGCACATTTTTCGGCTATCACCGTTTGGTAAATGATTATATTGGATTGGTGGAGATGCGTGAGTTGGGCAAGCCGGTGATTTTGGATGTTTCCCATTCCACACAAGTTTTAGGGGATGCGGGCTCCACGGCAAGTGGCGGGCGTAGCGAAATGTCTTGGCCCCTAGCAAGAGCGGCTCTTGCACTGGGAGTGGATGGCTTGTTTGTAGAAACCCATCCCAATCCAAAAGAAGCTCTATGTGATGGACCATCTAGTTTTCCACTGCAGCAGATGGAAAGCATGCTTAGAAATTTACAAAATATTTGGCGAGCAAATTTAGAATCCTAGTTTTTCCCTAGCAATATAGTCCAGTGGTAGCTTTACAATCAGAGGGCTCTTGTAAGGCTCGGTTCCCTTCTTCCACATGCCTTGAATCTTTACTTGAGCTTCACAGTTGTCCTTATTGGAGCCAATTAAAGCGATTTCTAGGTCCTCCACATGTAAAGGTTTTACTATTTTTACCAGATCGGATTCCATTAATAAGTGATTGTTCATACAGGCAAGCTGAAAGTGGTTGTGCATCTCGTTTAGGACTTTAATGAGCTTTTCTTTGTTTCTATCTAATTGGGAGCGTCTTTCTAAGTCTTTTTGACTACAAGCTGCTAGGAAAACAAAAATCGATAGAACAAAAAATTTCATCACACCTCCGTATCCTTACACGATATCGATTCTTACCGAGACTGAAAATAATTTTTCTAAATAACATGTCCAAAGTCTTAATCGTACTTTCTAAGGATGTTCTAGTCTCTTCCGATGATGTTAGGATAAAGAAATGAAAATCATTGTTGTGATTGCCCTGGCAATGTTGGCGTATTTGATTCTTTATGATGAATTGGAAAAAAAATATGGCGACGATAAGCCTCTAAATGAAAAACCGCAGCCCTCTGTTGCAAAACCGAAGATGCCAGAAATTGATAAAGAGCAGATCAAAGAGATCATTCGCTCGCTTCCGATCAAGGAGCCGAGTGTACCGGATATAGAAAAATATATTCCCAGCTCTCCTCTTGAGTTGAAGGGAACCATTTATGGTGGTGACAACCCAAGGGCTATGTTTGTGAACTCGGAGGGTGAGACCATTTATGCCAAGCCTGGGGAGCTGATTCCCAATACAGACTACACATTAGTGGAGATTCAGCACAACTTGGTTATTGTGCGCCATCAAGGGCAGGATAAAATTTTGAAAATGCGCCAAGCAGGAGATGAGTGATCTACTTTATGGCCTCGCGTATATAGGCCGAGGCTGTGTCCATAGCCCAAACGGCGATTACAATCAAAAAGGCCAAACACCCTACTTCTCGCCAAAGGGCTTGCCCTTGGTACATCATTAAGAGCGTTCCGATACCGCCGCCGCCGACCAAACCAATAATGGTAGCCATGCGAACATTGATGTCCCAGCGATAAATCGTAAAGGATACGTAGGGCAAAATAATTTGTGGAACCACGGCATACCAAATGGTTTGTATAAAGTTAGCTCCTGTGGCTTGAATGCCTTCGATGGGGCCTTCATTTACACACTCAATGATTTCAGAATACTGTTTGGTTAAGGAAGCAATGGAGTGAAGCATGAGTGCCAACATACCGGAGAAAGGCCCGATCCCAACCCAAACGGCAAAGATGATGGCCCAAATTAGGGGCTCAATGGAGCGGGTTACGTTTAAAACGGTTCGGATAAAAAGATAGATGCCAAACAAAACAGAGTTACCAGCCATAATGTTCTTGGCAGCAAAGAAGCTTAAGAAAAATGCGGCAGGTATGGCAAAAATGGTGGCCATAAAAGCTATGTAAATGGTTTCAATAATGGCCAGTATTCCTTGCGGCAATATCTGCCAATTGGGATTTACAAGACTAAGGAAAATGCCAAGGGCGCCGCCCTGCCCGTCAGCCCCAAATAGCCCTTCATAACCAAAAAGCTCGTAAAGTTTGATCTCGGTGGCATCCCAGCCAACGGCAATGGTGAAGACAAAAGCAATCATGAGTTGATAGAACCAGAAGTTCTTGGTTAATGGTGTGGGAATGCGATTGGCCTTAATATGTTCGGCCTCAAACAATAGGGCACCTAGAGTATAGAGCCGTCCCCTTTTTAAAAGTAAGTTCAATCCAGCGCCAAGGATTAAAAACAAAATTAGGGATAGACCTATCATGGGCAAAAGGCCAACCCACTGGTCCTCATCCCCGCGCACCACAAAAGGCCCTAAGTAGGCATATATGAATGCAACCATAAAGATATAAGCAAAGATCAAGCTGTCAAAAATGATAGACTTCATATTATCCCCTAATTCACATGTACTTCTTTGGCGCCTTCACCATAAATCTTTTCAAACCATTCATTGGTAATATCTTTTGGTGAGCCATTAAAAACCAGCTCTCCCCCACGAAGAGCAATAACCCTAGTGGCATATTGGCGAACCAGACTTAAAAAGTGAAGATTGCAAATGATGGTAAGCCCGAGATCTTCATTGATCTTTTTTAGGTGGTCCATCACGGTGTGGCAGGTGGCAGGGTCAAGACTTGCCACGGGTTCATCGGCCAATAAGATTTCTGGCTTTTGTGTTAGTGCACGGGCGATGGCAACTCTTTGTTGCTGGCCACCAGATAGTTGCCCTGCTCGGTAATTGGCCTTGGGGGCGATACCCACCAGCTTTAAATATTCCAAGGCCATTTGTCTGTCTTCAGCGGAGAAAAAACCGAGCATGCTAGATAGGGTATTGGTGCGCGAAAGAGCACCAGTTAAGACGTTCTTTAGCACAGTATGACGTTCTACCAAATTAAAGTGCTGAAAAATCATGGCGACGCTTTGGCGAAGTCGTTTTAAATCTCCGCCATGGACATGGGTAATGTCTTTGCCGTTTAGCTCAATTTTGCCGCCAGTGGGCTCATGAAGATGGTTGATGCAGCGAAGAAGGGTGGATTTGCCTGAGCCGCTCAATCCGATGACCACAAGAAACTCTCCCTTTTTCACATCAAAACTTACCCCTTTTAGGGCTTGTACGCCGTTGGGATAGGTTTTTTCTAAATCTTGTATTTTTAATATGACATCTTCTGAGTTCATTGTCCGCCCATTATTTTTTCATTAGATCTGCGGCGCTCACGCCCAGTTCTTTTAACATATCCCGAACTTCATCGTAGTCCTTATCCGTAGCAGGAACAAATTCCGTAACTCCGTACAAAGATTTAAAAACATCTTTGCCCTCTTCCGTATCGATATAGTTTAGCAAAGCCTTTTGTATCGTCTTTTTCATTTCATCGGGTAAAGTTTTGCGCACCACCATGGGATCATTGGGGATTTCATCTGTAAGTTGCACAATCTTAATTTCTTCTTCGACGTTGGGGTATTGTGCTAGCACCAGCCGACGAGCGTCCTCAATTTTGCCCTCAGGGTTTTTCGGCGAGTGAAAGGTGGCGCCGGCATCCACTTGTTTTTGATAGACCATAATAATTACGTTATCGTGGCGTTTTGCAAAAACGGTTTCTGATGGCGTGATGTTATTTTCTTTAAAAAGTTTTGCGGGTAAAAGATAGCCAGAGGTGGAGGCAGGATCTACGTAGGCAAACTTTTTATCGTTGATGTCCGCTAGTTCATTTATATCGCTATCAGCGCGTGCAACAATTTGTGCGCGGTAGGTGGTACGGCCAAATCGCTTAAAAGTGATAATGGCCTCTGCGCCGTATTTTTCATTGGCTTTGATATAGCCGAACGTGTTGAGCGCCGCAACATCGGCCCGATTGGTACCAAAGGCCTCCACAACGGCAACGAAGCTGGCGGGAATTTTCAATTCAAATTTATACGGGGTATTTGCTTCTAGATATTTAACAGCAAGTTTGGCTTTATCAGCTATCAATTTAGCATCAACGGATGGAACAAAGAAAAGTTTCACTGGATTTTCTTCACTACCAAGCTCGGGTTTTTTCATCGTGCAGCCCGTGAAAAGCGCCGCAAAAACTACGAAATAAGTGATTTTCTTCAACATTTTCAATCCTTGTTTGTGCTTAAGGATTTGTAGCAAATATGCCTCTTTAGGCCAAGTTCGAATACCATTACGCTTATTGTCTATGAGCTTTTTTTTTGCCATAATTCAGGCCACTAAAGGAGACAAAATGATACTTTATCATTATTACCACTGCCCATTTTGTGTACGCGTTCGCTTGGCCTTGGGCTTTTTGAAGATGGATTATGAGGCAAAAGCCTTCTCTTATGATGATGAAGAGGGGCCTGTGAAATTGAGTGGTAAAAAAATGCTACCAATTGTGGATTTTGGTGACGGTAAAATTATGAATGAAAGTCTGGATATTATTCGTGAATTGGATCAGGAAGATCGACTTAGTTGTGCTAGCTACTTTGGCAGTACGGAGGAAGTAGAGCTAGAGGAGCGGCTGAGCGAGCTGGCCAAACCCATTCATAATTTGGCAATGCCACACTGGATTTATACCAAGGAATTTAGTCCTGAAGCTAGAAAGTACTTTCAGCAAAAAAAAGAGCTCAAACGCGGCCCCTTTGCGAACTTGATCAAAAACAAGGAAGACTTTCTTCAACAGCTATCCCCGCTTCTGGAGGATTTAGAAAAGCAATTGCAAGATGAGGGCTTTTATCGAAGTGATTCTTTGCGCATTCAGGATATATTATTAGCTTCGCATCTCTGGGGAATGTATATAGTGCCTGAATTTCAATTCTCTGCGCGTTTGCATGCCTACTTGCAATCTATCAAAGAGGCGAGCAACTTTCACTACATGGATGATTTGTGGACTTGAAAACCAAGTTCTAAAGCTTTTTGTAGATCAATTTTTTGGATGTCAAAGACATAGATCATGCCGGTTGGAGTGCCGCAAGTTTGTATGCGTATCATGCCATCGGATTTATGTGAGACTTTGATGACTTTGACGTCTGCTTTTTCTAATTTTTGTTTAAAGTTTTCCACGGGTATTTGCGTGTCGGCCTCGCATTGTTTGCTACCATCTGGCGCATAGATTTGTACAATTTGTAAATCCGCATAGGTAATTTTCTTTGGCTGTTTTTTTTGAAATTCAGGTAGGTTGGCTGTCTGCTGAACAAAATCCTTATTGGTTTTTTTTTGTCGACAGCGACCACTCGAGCAAGCTACCAAAAGCAAAGAAATGAGAAAAATACGAAGCATCAGTACAATCTCCGCCACTGGTACTGCATTTCCACCAAGCTAGATCCCTCGCTGACAAATAGAAAACGGTTTTTTTCTGAGATCACGGCCTTTGAGGCCACACCCAAACCTGTGTGGTATTGTCCTAGGGTTTTCCAGGTGATGGCATCAATGATTTCTATGGGGCCGTGGCTGGAGCCTACAATGATGAGATTGTCTTTTAGTAAGGGCTCCCGGTAGACGCCATCTTTTGCACTTTTACGTTGTAGCAGCTTGCCGCTGGAAGCGTCCAACAGCAATAAATCTCCCTCGGTATTGGCATAGATAAGTTTGTCATCAAATAGCGTGGGAGCATAAACTCCCCCCTCCTCTAAGGACCAAAGGATGCCTCCATTACTTAGAGTCAAAGCATAAAGTTTCGAATCAAAGCCAGAGATAAAAATACGATCTTTGTGAATGACGGCTCTGGCGTCCACGTCTTTGAACTTAGGATTGCTGTTTATTAGTCTTTCCCATACAAGGCTGCCATCGTTTAGACGTAAACTGGCAAAATAGCCGTCAGAAAAACCAATATAAATACGTTGATTGTGAATTATGGGCGTAGAGGCCCCGCGAACGCTCAGATCTTGTTTGATATTTCGTTTGTAGCGCCAGATTTGTTTGCCATCTTCCATATTTAAGGCATAAAGATGATTGCTGCCGGTTAGAAAATAAATGCGGTTGCCCATAATGACCGGTTCACTGAGTACTTCACCCTCTACTTTTACACGCCATATTTCTTTTCCGCTTTCTCGATGTACGGCATAAAAGTAATGGTCATTGGCGCCATAATACAATCGTGAGCCGCGAAGAGCTAAGCCAGATTCCACACCGCCCTCGTGCAAATTGCTCCAAGCCACACTCTGGTTGCTACGGTTTATGGCTTTCACCCCGTCATAAGCATTGGCTATAAAAATTTTGTCTTCGCTAATTAAGGGTTTACTAACAGAGCTTATTCGAGATCTTAGCTCTAGGTGATTGGGTAAATAATTAGTGCTTATGTTACGCAACTCAAACTTTTTGGCTGTGGGTTTGCTAGCACAAGCACAAGTTAGAGCAATGATCGAAACCAGTATATATCGCAATTAAGCACCCATTTTTAAAAGGATTAAATATTTTTCGGCCTTTTTACCTGTATCTGTATCACCGTAGGTGGAGATTAGGTTTTCATAGGCGGCCATTGCCTCGTCTTTTTTGCCGATGTTTTCTAGGCAAAGTGCTTTTTGTAGCATGCTGGGGGCAATCAAATCGGCTTGCTTGCGGCTATTAATGATTTCGTCAAATACACTGATAGCTTGCTGGCAATCTTGGTTTTTTTGCATGCTAACAGCCAAACGGTATTTATAAAGGCCATCCATTATGCTCGAAATTTTCTTTACTTGAACCAAAGACAAAGTCTCGTAAGCCGCCTTAAAGTTGTCGATGGATTCATAGTATTTTGCCAAGTCCAATGCGGCACTTTTCGCTACAGATCTTGAGGCGTGATCTTTGATAAATTGCCGAATGCTATCTTGAACTTCTTTTTTCGATAGATTCTCCGTATTGTCCGTTATTTGATTGCGAGCTTTTAAAAAATAGTAAGCTTCATTCGCCTTGATTTCTTGGCGTTTTTCCAACCAGTGGTAGCCTTGAAAAGCAAGCACGGTGACAACAATTAGGGCAAATCCAATGATGAGTTCTCTGCGAATCGCCAACAATTGATCGGCAATCCCAGTAGATTTTGTGTTTCCTACATTAACTTCTTGATTGTTTTCTGACATCTGGCATCCTTCGGCAAATATTGGATATGATTATGAATTTTCTGACTAATTTGTCAAGAAAGGCTTGCTATCAATGAGCCTGCGTTTGTCTAAGAGAATGGCAGATTTGGGGCTTTGCTCGCGCCGGGAAGCCGATGTGCTGATTGCCAAGGGCTGGGTATTGGTAAATGGGCAGGTGGTAGACGTGCTTGGCAGCAAGGTGGAGCCAAGTGATGAAATTAGCCTCTCCCCTGCCGCCAGCTCCTATTTAAAGAAAAAGCAAAGCATTATTCTTTATAAACCCGTGGGATATGTCTCTCACGCAAGCGAAGACCATCACCCACATGTCTTTGATTTGCTCAAACTTGATGCATGCAAAAGCCCCAATCCCATGGCCATTTCCACCCAGGGCTTGGCCCCAGTTGGCCGGCTAGATATTGATTCGAAGGGGCTGTTGATTTTAAGTCAGGATGGTAGCCTGGCCAGAAAGATCATTGCTGCCGACAGTCCGGTGGCCAAGGCCTATGTGGTAAAGTTAAACGAAGACTTGAATGCGCAGGAATTAGGACTTTTAAGTAGCGGCAAGGCCTGGGCCAATGGACAGTTAAAACCGGTAAAAGTGCGGCGGCTTCGCAAGAGTCTCTATGAATTGGAATTGAAAGAGGGAAAGAATCGCCAAATTCGTAAAATGATGGAATACTTAAATAAACAAGTATTGATGCTCAAACGCATTCGAATTGGAAACCTGGATTTAAAGGGATTAGAAGAAGGTCAGTGGCGAAGAATCGAAGAGAAAGAAAAGCAGATATTAATGAGCCTATAAAAATATTTGCAGCCGTGGCTCCGCCATTTGAGGCTGTTGGTTTGCAAGAGTTTCAAGAGCTTACCAAGTCTCGCTACCTTGCCGAAATGCATGCAGGTGGCTACAGCTTTGTTATGTCCCTGGCTGAGGTGAAGCACTTGCAAGCGCATTTAAAAGTACCCACCCGTTTGTTGGCGCGCTTGGCAGAATTTCGCGTGCGAGATTTTCCTAAGTTCTATCAAAAATGTAGCAAAATCTTTTGGAATGATTATCTGGTTGAGGGGCAGTATGAGCTGCAAGTCGATTGCAAAAAATCTCGTTTAAATAATGAAAAACGCGTAGCAGATTGTTTTGCCGATGCTTTAAAAACACATTTTCAAGCCTTTCAGCCACGCAAGCAAAGCCGCAGCTATGCACACCGAATTTTTCTGCGCATAAATGCAGATCAGTGCTCCTTGTCTTTGGATCTTAGTGGGGAGCCGCTCTACAAGCGAAGTTTGCATCGCAAGGTCTACAAAGCCTCCATCAGAGAGAACCTAATCTATGCTCTGCTATATCCTTATAAAAGCGCAATGATGGATAAAGATTTTATTGACCCCTGCTGCGGTAGTGCAAGTAGCGCCTGGGAAGTTTTGCATTGGCACAAAGCCATGCAGCGAGAATTTGCCATTGATTTTCTGGAGCTGGCTAAAAGTGATAGGCGATTTTCCAAAGAGGAATTGGGAATACGCGACGTGCACCTAAATGATCACAATCCAGCGGCTTTGGCTGTGGCAAAAGAGAACCTATCGGATTTTGCACGCGTTCACTTTCACCAAGAGGATGTTCTAACGTTTATGCGCCAGGCTCCTAAAAGGGCCTTTTTGTTTGCCAACTTACCCTACGGCAAACAAGTAAAACTAGAACCGCCACTTGCCGATTGGCTAAAGGCCTTTCGCTGCAGTGATAATTTGGTAGTTTATAAATCTGAAAATAAGGCGAACTCTCAAAGACTAAGGTTTTATAATGGCGGGATCTTGGTAGAGGCAGAAAAATGGGAGGGCTCCCACGAATCCGTGTAGGAGCGTATTTGGTTTACGTATCCATACCTTCGGCCCCCAGACGTAGAACTTAAGACGCGACCTTCGATAAGTAGCAAAACCAGACTTATGGCCATGATTTCAACTTGTAATCACTATGAAATCCACATATACCCATGCCATGTTTGCACTCCTGGGGATTCTTGTTTTTATATGCATTACCTATTTCCTATCAGAAAACCGTAAGGCAGTGCGGCCACAATTTATTTTATTTGGCCTCGGCTTGCAGCTTTTTTTGGGTGTGGCCATTTTGGGTATTCCGCGTCTTGGAGTGCCTGGGGCTTTGCAGTTTTTATTTGAGTGGGCGAATATTTTTTTTAGCAAGATTCTGGAGTTTTCCGATGAAGGAAGCCGATTTGTTTTTGGGCCTTTGGCGGATGAAAAAGTCATTGGTGATTGGATCTTTGCTTTTCGTGCACTACCGGTGATCATCTTTTTTTCCTCTTTAATGGCGGTACTTTACTATTTACGAGTAATGCAAAAAATCATTGCGGCTCTTTCTTGGCTAATGCAAAAAACCTTAAAAATCTCTGCCGCCGAGTCTTTGTCTGCTTGCGCCAATATTTTTATTGGGCAAACGGAAGCGCCGCTAGTCATTCGTCCCTATTTGGCTAACCTTACTCGCTCAGAATTGATGGTGCTTATGGTTGGCGGCATGGCCACTGTGGCTGGCAGCGTCTTGGCTGCCTTTGTGGGGTTTTTGCAAGGCCGCATTCCTGATATCGCAGGCCATTTATTAACGGCCAGCGTGATGTCGGCTCCGGCTGCGATTTTGGTAGCTAAAATTTTGGTTCCCGAAACCCAGGTGCCGGAAACGGCAACAAAGGATTTTAAGGCAAATATGCGCAGCGAAGATGCCAATGTGATTGAAGCGGCAGCAAATGGTGCAAGAGAAGGTTTAAGTGTTGCTTTAAATGTTGCTGCCATGCTGATCGCCTTTATAGCATTACTTTATATGGCTAATTGGCTGGTGTCTTTGCTTGGTCATCTCATTCATTTTTCTAGCTGGGGAGAGGCTTTGGTGCCTGCATCCATGCGCCAAGAAGATTTGGAATTGAGTTTGGAGCTAATTATGGCCTGGCTCTTTGCCCCCTGTGCCTTTCTCATGGGGATTCCATGGGAAGAATGTTTTTTGATTGGAGCACTCTTGGGTAAAAAAGTGATACTAAATGAGTTTGTTGCCTACGTGGATTTGACAAAACAAATGCACCTACTTAGCGACAAAAGTATTATCATCGCCTCTTATGCCCTTTGCGGTTTTGCGAATTTTTCCTCTATCGGCATACAGCTTGGGGGGATTGGCGCCCTAGCTCCCTCACGCAAAGGTGATCTTGCTAGATTTGGCTTGCGGGCTGTTTATGGCGGCAGTATTGCTGCCTTTTTAACCGCTTGTTGGGCCGCCCTGCTGATTTCCTAATTGAACAAAGGCTAGTCATTTAAGATATTTATTTAGAGTGCACTAGACAATTAACAAAAGCTTCTTTAACGTTTTATATGAAAACAAATTGATAAAGGAGTTCTCAAAAGATGAAGTTCTCATACTTGAAATCAACCATTGGCAAAAAACAGGTCATGGCGGTGGCGGGCTTGCTACTTGCGGGCTTTGTTTTGACCCATATGCTCGGTAATATGCTCTTGTTTGTTGGCGCGGATATGTACAACCTTTATTCCTACAAGCTAATTTCCAATCCACTTATTTACTTGGCCGAGGCTGGCTTGGTTGCTTTTTTTCTCTCACATATTGTGATGGGAATTGTGCTCAGCATTCGCAACAAGTCCTCTAGGCAAAAGTCCTATGCCGTTGCGGCTTCTGGAGAGAAAAAGGCGAGCTGGTCTTCGCGTTTTATGATCCACCAAGGCATGGTCATTGCAGTCTTTGTGGTTTTGCATCTGCTAACATTTAAATTTGCGGACAAACAACAGACCACGGTCGATGGCGTGGTGATGGACGATTTGCATCAATTGGTGGTGGATGTTTTTCAGTCGCCCGTTTATGTAATTGGATATGTAATAGCTGTAGGGCTTTTGGCGTTTCACTTATCCCACGGTGTTCATTCGGCTCTGTCCACTTTGGGCTTCTATAGTGAGGAAAAGAAATCTAAAATCGAATGTTTGTCCGCCATTTATGGTTGGGTTGTGGGTCTCGGTTTTATGAGTCAGCCGATTTACGTTTATTTATTTTATTAGGAAGGAAGTATGACAATATTAGATGGAAAAGTGCCAGAAGGCGATGTTCAAGAAAAATGGGATAAGCATCGATTCAAAATGAAATTGGTGAACCCGGCAAACCGCAAAAAGTATACGATCATTGTTGTGGGAACCGGACTTGCTGGCGGCTCAGCGGCGGCTACCTTGGCAGAACAAGGATACAATGTGAAATCCTTTTGCGTGCAAGACAGTCCGCGAAGAGCCCACTCCATAGCCGCACAGGGCGGCATTAATGCCGCAAAAAATTATAAAAATGATGGCGATTCCGTTTGGCGATTGTTCTATGACACAGTTAAGGGTGGCGACTATCGCTCCCGCGAGGCCAACGTCTATCGCCTAGCTCAAGTATCGAACAACATCATCGATCAATGTGTGGCCCAAGGGGTTCCCTTTGCTAGGGAATACGGTGGTCTATTAGACAATCGTTCTTTTGGCGGCGCACAGGTTTCAAGAACTTTTTATGCCAGAGGGCAAACGGGGCAACAACTCTTGTTGGGTGCCTACTCTGCCATGAACAAAATGGTGGATAAAAAACAGATCGAAGTTTTTGCTCGCCGCGAGATGTTGGGACTAGTAAAAATCGACGGTCATGCCCGCGGCATCATTACCCGCAACCTTGTTACCGGAGAAATGGAAAAGCATCACGGCGATGCGGTTTTATTGTGTACGGGCGGTTATGGTAATGTTTTTTACCTATCTACCAACGCGATGAACTCCAATGCCACAGCGGCTTGGCGCTGCCATAAATCTGGGGCCTATTTTGCCAACCCATGCTTTACGCAAATTCACCCCACTTGCATCCCCGTTTCTGGTGAGTATCAATCAAAACTAACTTTAATGTCGGAGTCTTTAAGAAACCACGGGCGCGTATGGGTACCCAAAAAAGCTGGTGACAAGCGAGCTCCGAATGAGATTCCAGAAGAAGATCGCGATTATTACTTAGAAAGAATTTACCCCTCTTTTGGTAACCTTGTGCCGCGAGATGTGGCCTCAAGAAATGCCAAAAAGGTGGTAGATGAAGGCCGCGGTGTGGGCGCAACCGGCATAGCGGTTTATCTTGATTTTGGTTCCGCCATTGAGCGTTTAGGAGAGGATTTTATTCGCGAAAAGTATGGCAACCTATTTGCCATGTATGAAAAGATCACCAATGAGAATCCCTACAAGGTACCCATGAAGATTTACCCTGCGGTACACTACACCATGGGAGGTCTATGGGTAGACTACAATTTACAAACCTCCATTCCTGGGCTCTTTGCTTTGGGTGAGGCAAACTTCTCCGATCATGGAGCCAATCGCCTTGGGGCATCGGCCTTGATGCAGGGGCTTGCTGATGGCTACTTTGTTGCTCCCTATACGGTGGCAAATTATCTTGCCTCCACGGAGCTATCAAAAGCCGATGCAAATCACTCCGCCTATGATGAAGAGATGCAAAAGGTAAAATCTAACATTGAAAAAATCAAAAGCATTCAAGGCTCCACTCCTGTGGATCATATTCACCGCGATTTAGGCAAGATCATGTGGGAGTACTGCGGTATGTCCCGCAACGCGGAAGGATTAAAAAAGGCCATTACAGAAATACAACAATTAAAACAAAAGTTTTGGTCTGACGTGAAAGTTCCAGGGGATACCAACAATTTAAATCAAGAATTGGAAAAAGCTGGCCGTGTGGCAGACTTTTTGGAGCTCGGGGAGCTAATGTGCAAAGATGCCTTGGACCGCAATGAATCTTGCGGAGGCCATTTTCGCGAAGAATCGCAAACGGAGGAAGGAGAGGCGAAGCGTGATGATGCGAACTTCTCCTATGTTGCCGCTTGGGAATATCAAGGCGACAATATATCCGAAGAGCTACTGCACAAAGAACCACTGGAATTTAAGGATGTTCCGTTAACCCAAAGAAGTTACAAATAGAGGTAAAGATGGCAGAAAAGACTATCTCACTAAAATTAAAAGTATGGCGACAAAAGGACGCGAAATCCGAGGGGGGCTTTGAAGACTACAGCTTGGATAGCGTTTCCACCGATATGTCCTTTTTAGAAATGATGGATGTCTTAAATGACAAATTGATCCTCGAGGGAAAAGAGCCGGTGAACTTTGATCATGATTGCCGTGAGGGAATTTGTGGAATGTGTTCCATGGTAATTAACGGCAACCCACATGGACCGCAAACGGCAACCACAACTTGTCAGCTTCATATGCGCAAATTTAAAGATGGGGATACGATTTATATTGAACCCTTTCGCGCCACGGCCTTTCCAGTGGTGAAGGATTTAGTAGTGGATCGCTCCTCCTTTGACCGCATACAGCAAGCAGGCGGCTATATTTCTGTAAATACCGGTGCAGCGCAAGATGCGAATGCTATACCCGTTCCTAAGCCGGATGCAGATGAGGCCTTTGAGGCGGCCACCTGTATTGGTTGCGGCGCTTGTGTTGCCTCTTGTAAAAATGCATCGGCCATGCTTTTTGTTTCGGCGAAAGTGAGTCAGTATGCGCTCTTGCCGCAAGGGCAGCCAGAGAGAAAAGATCGCGCAAAAAAAATGCTCGCCAAAATGGAAGAGGAAGGTTTTGGAGCATGCTCGAATACCGGCTCCTGCTCGGCGGCTTGTCCAAAGGAAATTTCCTTATCGACCATTGCGCGCATGAATCGAGAAATTTTTAAGTAAGCTGCTCTTTTAGAAAATTAAGGCAGAGACCTTGGATGGAAGTGGGATCCCCCACTTCTACCTTGCTAAAGAGCTGATTGCCCGCAGTGCTTTCATATTTGTATCCGCCAGCGCAATCAAAGGGTTTGTCCATTTCTAAATATTTGGCAATATCATCTTTAGAAAGCTCGTGCATTTGCATCTTTGCTATTTCTAGCGCCTCCAAATATTCACCATTGGGCTTGAGAATACAGTTGGCCGTATAGAGCTGATGCTCTTTACCCTGCAACATAAGTAGTTGTTCCAGATTGTTTTGAAAGTTGCCGGGCTTAGTAAGCACTTGATTTTCTAGTGCTGCAATTTGGTCCCCTGCTATGATGGTGGCTTGCGGGTATTTTTCTTTTGCTTTGAGTGCTTTTTGGTTGGCTAGCAATTTGGCTTTTTCAGCAACGCTCAAGTCCGATAAGCTTTGCACTTTGCTTTCATCAATATTGGCAGCATAGGTTTGAAACGGAATTCCTAGGCTTTGAAATTGCTCTATTTTATAAGGTGATTCTGTTGCTAGTACAATCATTGCGGGCAAGTTCTGTAGCTACCATTATCCTCAAGCAATATAAAGTTGCGTTTGGGATCAAGCCGGCGAATCTCCCTACTCGACCAAGTCGTAAAACCTTCATCCAATGAGTAGCCTGCTTGTTTGTAGGAGCTGTATTCGATACCGAACAATCTATAAGGATTTGATGGAGTTAAAATATAAATCATCTCAGGGCCAACCACGGCTTTAAGATGAATTCCCGTTTGTTTTAAATCATAGATGGCGCCAAAGTCTGGACCGATATCAATTTCATAATTGCATTTAGGATAAGATTGAAAGCGCGTTTCTACTGCTCTGCGAACTTCCTCTTCGGATGCATTGGGCATTCGGTTTTTCAATAATGCAAATTGCGCAGCATAGAGCGTGGCCGTTACCGAGGAGCCCAAGTAAGTTTTATTATCCCGAACGATCTTGGATACACCCAAAATTTCAGGCTTAAGAAAACTGCCTCTTTCATAATAACTACTGAGTTCAGCATCGTAGGCACCCACGCTGATCACTCTAGGATTGTCCGCTGGAGGAAAGATGGTATTGGGTTTATCAGGAGATGGGCTTAGGAGGCGAATGCCTTCACCCTCTACACTTAGACGAAAAAAATCCTCATAGGACCAATCTGTGGATTCCGCATAGATTTTAAATGCATATCGTCGGCCTTTTTTTAACTTTCGGCCGCGATCCTTCGGGCTAATGCGGATGAATTCATAGGGATAAATGGTTGCCGTGTTTCCAATTTTATTGGCTTGCTCCAGCGACTGCATTTGGATTCTCGAGCTAGAGCGAACCTTTTCATCCACCTCATCTACCAAAACAAAATTAAGATCTTTCGTTGTACCTTGCTCTGGATCATTTTTAAAGTCGTTCCAAGAAAGGTAGGCTAGAAGTGAGCATTCATTGCCTTCTGATGGCATGCATTCGATGTAAAGCTTGTCTTCTCTTCCAAATGTTAACTGCCCATCGGCTCGCTTTAAATCACCTTGCCAAACATTGCGCTGAAAATTGCCAGCTGCATTGATCCAAGTAATACCAGCATCCAAAGCGCGGTTGGCCACCTGATTGATAAATCCTGTACCATCGCCATTACCAAAAGCATTCCAAACAATGGTATAGAGTATAACGTCGACATCTTTTGCAATGGCTGCATCCACTGCTTCACTAAATTGTGTGTAACCAGAATAAGGAATTAGATACATCTTAGCTGAATTTTCTGGGCACTCACCGCCGCGGCTCATGTATTCATGTAAAACTTCAGCGGTATAAAAAGCATGATAGCCGCTCATGTCTTCAGACTGATTGTATTCTGGATTTAGGACTTCGAAGTCGAGGGGCAAGGACTTGCCGCGTTTTTCTTCAAGATTGTCTCCAAAATATAGATCAATGATGGCAACTTTTATGGGTCTTTTTGGAGCGAACTCCGCACATTGATAGTATTGGCCTTCATCCAAGTAGCGCGGTAGGTCTTCAAATTGGTAGGAAGACCACGCGCTGTTTGCAACAAAGATAAAAAGAAGAAGGGACCAATACTTCATTGGCTCTTACCACCAACATCCGTACCGATAATTGCCCCAGCCCCATGTGTATCCTGGCCAGTAGTAGTAGCCGCCCCAATTAAGGCCCCAGTTGTAACCATAGCCCCAATTGTAGCCGCCTAAACCAAAATAAAGATAAAAGCTTTGGCGTCCATTAATGGTATCAATTTCTAGGCGATTCTCTTCACTGTCCACATTCATTTCATTGGCTTGAATGGGGCTGTATTCTAGGCTTGCGATTTCGGCCAGTAAGCTTTCGTTAAAAGCAGCCGGATCTTTTGCCAATATTTCTTTGTCCGCGACAAAAACTTCCGTTTCGCCAGTTTCTATGTTTTCTCGAACGATAATGTTGCCATCGAAGTTTGGAATTTGACTATATTCCTGATTGGCAACGGGATTGTCCAATTCGTCTACTGCAAGCGCAGGAAACGCAAACAACAAACAAAGTAATAGGTTGATAATTTTCATCTTCACTCTCCTTTTTAATGCCTAATGTTATAGCTCTATAGCTGTATTTTTGCCATAGAGATCGGCTTCTATGTAGAAATTATAGGATTTTCTAGCTTTCGATTTTTACCATATGCCTTTGCATATCTAGGCCGAGGGTATTGAGGGCAATGATCTCCAAATTTCCCACATGTAGCCCATGCAGCTCCTCTTGAATGCGGTCCATGGTGCCTTTGTACAATAAATAGGTACCGCCTTTTTTTAGATGACTTGGGCTTAGCCGTAGAATTTCCTGTATGGGCTTGAAGGCCCGGGCCGTAATCAGGTCCATGTCTTTGGGATCATCAATGCTCCCTCTTATCTCCACATTCTTTAGAGCCAAAAAGGACTTGGCTTGCTGCAAAAACTTTTGTTTCTTCTCGCTTTTCTCATAAAGGTAAAAAACTTGCTCCGGCCTCTCGATGGCCAAAAATAGCGCGGGAAAGCCTCCCCCACTACCAAAATCCGCTACTTTTTTAGGACCTTTCGGCCAGAGGTCTAGCGCCAACAAGGAATCCAAAAAATGCTTTTCAAATAATTCCCCTGCCGACATTTTACGGCTAAATATATTCAATTCCGTTTGGTTTTTTTGCCACTGAAATTCTAGCAATTTTGCAAAACGCGCATAGTTTTCCTTTGCCGCTGGTAAACGACGCAGAAGGGATTCTCTTTTTTCAAAGAAGGTGCTAAATTCTTCTTTCATAAGAACCTTATGGGGGAAAGGAAGCCGAAATGCAAAGCCAAGATCGTGAACTTATAAAGTATGCACTCACATCAGAGTCTAGCAGGACTACGTGTATCAAGGCTTGGGTTCGGACCAAGCGTGAGTCTAAGAATTTTGCTTTTTTAGAATTGAACGATGGCTCCTGTTTGGCCAACCTGCAAGTGATTATTAATGATGATAAGCCCGGCTATGATTGTCTTAAAGATATTAGCACGGGAGCTGCCGTTTGCGTCTTGGGAACCTTGGTGGAATCTCCGGGTAAGGGCCAAAAATGGGAACTGCATGCAGATAAGCTGGAAGTATATGGTTTGTCCGCCCCGGATTATCCTTTGCAAAAAAAGGGGCATTCTCTTGAGTTTTTGCGCGAGATTGCTCACCTGCGACCAAGAACCAATTTGTTTGGCGCAGTCTTTCGCATTCGCAATCAATTGTCCTATGCCGTTCATCAATTCTTTCAAGAACGTGATTTTCTTTACGTACATACGCCAATCATTACGGCATCGGATTGTGAGGGGGCTGGGGAACTCTTTCGTGTTAGCACGGCTCCACTAGACAAAAAATATCAGGCAGAAAAAGACTTTTTTGGCCGGCAAACCTATCTGACCGTGTCCGGGCAATTGGAAGGTGAGCTTTTTGCCACGGCCCTATCGAATGTATATACCTTTGGCCCCACCTTTCGCGCTGAGAACTCCAATACGGCTCGGCATGCAGCGGAGTTTTGGATGATTGAGCCAGAGATGGCATTTTATGATTTGCAAGATAATATGCAGCTTGCAGAAGATTTTGTTCGCTATTGTGTGACTTATGCTTTGGAGCATGCAAAGCAGGATTTGGATTTTCTGCAAAAGTTTGTGGACAAAAATATTTATGAGCGTCTTGAATTTGTAGCTGGTCAAGATTTTCAGCGATTGTCTTACACCGAAGCCATTGAAATCCTTGGAAAGGCAAAACAAGATTTTGATTATCAAATTGCCTATGGCTCTGACTTGCAAACCGAGCATGAAAGGTATCTTTGTGAGACGCATTTTAAAAAACCGGTAATTCTTTACAACTATCCTGACACGATTAAGCCTTTTTATATGCGGCGAAACGATGATGGCAAAACGGTTGCCGCCATGGATGTTTTGGTGCCTGGCGTGGGAGAGTTGGTCGGCGGATCACAAAGAGAAGAGCGCTTGGATGTGCTCACTGAAAATATGGAAAAACATGGCTTAAATCGAGACGAATACTTTTGGTACTTGGATACGAGAAAGTATGGCAGCGTTCCTCACTCGGGTTTTGGCTTGGGCTTTGAAAGATTGATCATGTTCATTACGGGTGTGAGCAATATTCGAGATGTGATCCCTTTTCCTAGAACCCCTAAAAATTGTGAGTTTTAGTGTCTCAATATGGTAACCAGCCTTAAGTAAGTCTTAACAATTGCCGAATATTAGTTATGTTTCGGTATGTTGTTGGCATCCTATTCTTATTAAGCTTTACGGCCTGTAAAGATGAGGCGGCAGCGCCCGGTAGTATTATACCTGTAACAACAGAGCAATCCATTTCCATTGAAAACGGTGCTGACTCCTACTATTTTGGACAAAAAAATATCAATTCCACCACGAGTGTCGAACTCACGATTCGCAATCCCTCAACTTTGCTTGTAGATGATCTAAGTATTGGGGCCATTGCCGGCACCTATGCCTTTGCTGGAGGCTCCTATCCTGGTGATAATGGCAACTGCGGGTCCACTCTTTTTAGTGGGCAAAGCTGCAAAGTGGAAATTGTTTTTCAGCCTAGTGGGGTTTCCTACTATACCGAAGACCTTGATATCACCTACACGATTGGGGGGAAATCTAGCTCAGCGAGCTTTCAGCTAAGAGGTTATGGCGCATTGCTGGCCGAGCTTAGCATTTCCGATGGTCCGACTTATAATTATGGCTCGATTAGTTCTGGCTCTGTGATTGAACATACTTTTACCATAGAAAATGAAGGCTTTCAGGCTGCTACAGGTCTTAGTGCCGCAAGTATAAATTTGCCTTTTAACTACAAAGGCGGCTCCTACCCCGGCTTGGGCGGAAATTGTGGTACTAGTTTAGGTGCATCTTCTACTTGCTCGATTGTGGTAGAATTTAGTCCTACGGCCGATGGCATCTACTCTTCCAATTTGTCTTTAGAATATAATAATGGCGTTGAGAATTTGAGCGAGTCCATAGAGTTAAGCGGCATAGCCTCAAGCATCACGCCGCCAGATGCGGTTTTAGATTTAGCCGTAGACTCTACTACGCAAACCACTGCAATTTTATCTTGGTCCGCGCCCAATGACAACGGCACCTCCATTGTCGATTATGAAATAGATTATAAATTGTCTGTCTCAAGCAGTTGGACCACATTTAGTGACGGCATTAGTGCCAGCACGGGAGCAACGGTTACGGGGCTAAATCATTCTACCGATTATGATTTTCGCGTTAGAGCCATCAATGGCTCCTATTCCAATTTTTCCAATATGGCTAGCGGCACCACTTTATCTTCAGCCGATGCCATTAATAACTTAAGCATTACCAATGCCGGTCCCTACCAGATCACCTTGGGTTGGTCGGCACCCAATGATAATGGTACTCCCATTAGTGATTATATAGTTGAGTACAAACTTTCTAGTGGCGGCTCTTGGACAGTGTTTACGGATGGTGTTTCCAGTGAATTGACCGCTACCATTACGGGGCTTAGTGAGGCCACCTCCTATGATTTTCGTGTTCAATCCTTTAATGGAGTGAATTCGGCATATTCCAATATCGCAACGGGAGAGACCACAGTTGATGATCCATTCTTTGACCCCAGTGTGTACAAAGCGATGAATTTAAATGGCGCTACGAATTCGGCCGTGGTGGCCTTTGAAGATACTACCAATATTGAACTGAATGGCTCGGTATTAACTAGTTTGAATGCCGGTGAGACCTATGCATTTTCTAGTTCGCAAAATGATGTAATATCCGCAGATAAACCCATATTCGTAGCTGGTCGCCGAGCTACGGGCTCTGGAGCAAGCCGAGAGGGCAATATGGTATGGTCCTCCCCATCATGGGCAGGCAAAAACTTTGCCTTTACGGCAACTAGAAGCAATCCGCACCAAGTAACGGTTTATGCCTTTGAAAGTGCTTTTGTCGAAGTGAAGCAAGATACTACAACGGTTGCATCACAAAGCCTTTCTGCCGACTCGGCTCATACGTTCTCAATCAATGCCCTTGGCTCTTTTACCATTGAAAGTGATGGACTGATCATTGCTGCTATGTATTCGGCCGGTAGTAGCGAAATTGTGGACCCAAAACCGCTTTTACCTGCTAGTACCGATATTATTGGCATACCGAGTGAGTCATTAAAACTGGGGACTCTCTTAGGCTCAAATAACTATAGCGTTTATCACTCGGACTCCACTACCGACACTGGTTCTCTAAGCGCTGGCACGGAAATTAGTATCAATCCTACGGGTAGCCCCACCAACCAATATCAGGCGAACTCACTTCGTGTGATTGCGCAAACGGGTGTGGTGGGTAACTCCAATGCCGACTCGGACGGACTTTGCTCAGCACCTTTTGTGCCCGTAGCCATGATGAAAAAACGTTTTGCCATCAATGTTGTGGCTGAATGGGTGGCTTTTGCATCCATTGAGGCAGGAGATATTACGGTAATTGATCCAGGCGGCGGCACTTCTACCGTTAGTTTGGTTAAGAGCGGTAGTGAGGCCAATGCTCCTTATAAGGCAAGGCTAACCAATGTTAGTGCGGGTACACGTTTTGAATCTAGCATTAAGTTTCAAACATGGTATGAGCCCGATACCAACACCAATGCCGCCGATGATGATGAAACGGTACTCTTTGGCTTTGATTAATTCAATTTAAGATCCATTATTTTATTAAGAGGGTGAGCGCCGCTAAGAATTTCATCTTTGATTTTTTGAATTTTATCTTGCAAGTCTTTATTGTTGCGAAATTGAAATAGCAATTCCTGCTCTACCAATTTTTCAAACCAATGAATGTTTTGTTTTCTTCTTCTATCAGCTATTTCTTTTTTGTTTTTATGAAAGTAGTCTTCAAGTCGATGGTAAACCGCTGCGACATGGTCTTTTTTTAGTGAAGAAACACAGTCTACAACCACATCTTCATGTTTCAGTATCTTTAAGGCCATAAGCAGCTCTTGCTTGGTCTTTTCGGCACGAGCCAAGTTTTCCCCATCGGCTTTATTTACCAATATCCAATCTGCCGCTTCCAGCAGCCCCCTTTTAATTCCCTGCAAATCGTCACCCGCTCCGCTGATGCTAAGAAGAATGGTAAGGTCACACAAAGAGGAGATTTCTTGTTCAGATTGTCCGACACCGACACTTTCTATTAAAATTCGTTCAAAACCAAAGGCTTCACACAATAATATGGTTTCTCTTGTTCTTGCAGCAACCCCGCCCAAGTGGCCCAATGAGGGAGATGGGCGGATAAAAGCATTGGTGCGGAAGCTTAGCTCTTGCATTCTTGTTTTATCACCTAAGATGCTGCCGCCGCTTTTTGTACTAGAAGGATCGATGGTCAAAACCGCGGTTAAGAATTCATGATCGCAGTATAGACTCCCCAATTGATTGATAAAGGTGGATTTGCCAGCGCCGGGTATCCCCGTTATGCCAATACGAAAGCTTTTTGTGCGCGCCTTTACTAGCTGTGCTAAAAGTTTTTTTGCCAATAATTGATCTTCGCTTTTGGAGCTTTCAATAAGGGATATGGCTTTGGCCAAAATGCCTCGATCTTGATTTTTTAATCCGTGCAAATAATCGTCAAGACCCAAAGCCTTCGCCATTAGGCGCTTCCTTTTTTTGTGAGCAATTGATCCAAAATCTTTTCCGCGGCTTCATGAATCATGGTGCCTGGAGAGAATATGGCATCAGCCCCCAGCTCATATAGTTTTTCGTAGTCCTGGGGAGGAATCACTCCGCCCACTACGATGAGAACGTCCTCTCTTCCAAGGCTTTGCATGGCTTTTTTAAGGTCTGGTACAAGGCTTAGATGTCCTGCTGCCAGAGAGCTTACACCAATTATGTGCACATCATTTTCCATGGCTTGTGTTGCGGTTTCCTCGGGTGTCTGGAATAAGGGACCAATGTCCACATCAAAACCCAAATCTGCAAAGGCGGAAGCAATGACTTTTTGTCCCCGGTCATGTCCATCTTGCCCCATCTTGGCAATTAAAATTCTTGGCCTTCTTCCTTCTTGTTCTTCAAAGGCCTTGATTTTCTTTTCTGCCTCTTGTGTTAATTCCTTTTTCATAGTCGATTTGTAGACTCCACTAATAGTATGCGTGTTTGCCGAATATCTACCAAAAGCTTTTTCTAGAGCCATGGAGATTTCCCCTAAAGTGGCCCGAACTCTTGCAGCTTCTATACAAAGATATAGTAGGTTCTCTTTATTATGTAATTTGGCTGCGTTCTCAATATTTGTTAAAGCTTTTTCTACTTTTGTTGCATCACGCTTGCCTTTTAGTTCATGTAAGCGTTGAAGCTGTTCCTGCCGAACTTTGGTATTGTCCACCTGCAAGACCTCCACGTCTTCTTCTGATTCGGCCGGTATAAAGTTAACACCGATAATTTTTTGCGTTCCCGAATCAATGCGTGCTTGGGCTTTTGCGGCGGCTTCCTCGATTCGCATCTTGGGTATGCCTTGAATGATTGCTTGGGTCATACCGCCGTAAGACTCTATTTCAGCCAAATGCTGCTTTGCTTTTTTGATTAAAGATTCGGTCAAGTGTTCCACATAGTGAGAGCCCCGCCATGGGTCAATGACGGCAGTTGTGGGACTTTCTTTTTGCAAGTAAATCTGTGTGTTCCTAGCAATATGAGCGCTGAAGGGGCTGGGCAAAGCCAGTGCCTCATCCAAAGAGTTGGTATGCAAGGACTGGGTATGGCCCTGCGTAGCAGCCATGGCTTCTACTTGTGTGCGCACAATATTGTTATAAACATCACTGGCCGTAAGGGACCAGCCGGAGGTTTGGCAATGGGTGCGAAGCATTTGGGATTTTGGGTTTTGGGGATGAAAGTCTTGTAGGAGTTCCCACCACAGATAACGAGCCGCACGGAGTTTTGCAACTTCCATAAAGAAGTTCATTCCTATGGCCCAGAAAAAGGAGAGGCGAGGTGCAAAGTCATCCACGCTAAGTCCAGCAGCAATGCCCTCACGAATGTATTCGATACCATCGGCAAGAGTGTAGGCCAGCTCCAAATCCGCTGTGGCGCCAGCTTCCTGCATATGGTAGCCCGAAATGCTGATGGTGTTGAATTTCGGCATATGCTTAGAACAATAGGAAAAGATATTGCCTACAATACGCATCGATTCTTTTGGAGGGTATATATAGGTATTTCGAACCATGAATTCTTTTAAAATATCATTTTGAATGGTGCCGCTTAATTGTTTTTGCTCTACCCCTTGCTCCTCTGCTGCCACAATATAAAAAGCCATAATGGGCAAGACAGCACCATTCATCGTCATGGATACGGACATCTTGTCTAAAGGGATTTGATCAAAGAGAATTTTCATGTCCTCGACACTGTCGATGGCAACACCGGCCATCCCCACATCGCCTTTCACTCTGGGATGATCCGAGTCATAGCCGCGGTGGCTTGCCAAATCAAACGCAACAGACAAACCCATCTGACCTTTTTTTAAATTGTCGCGGTAAAAAGCATTGCTCTCTTTGGCCGTAGAAAAACCAGCGTACTGACGAATGGTCCATGGCTTTTGCGTGTACATACTTGGATAGGGGCCGGAGGTAAACGGGGCAAAGCCGGGATAGGAACTATAGTCACTGCTAGATTTATTATAATGGGAGAAGATCTCAATATTTTCTTGTGATCTTCTCAGGCTGTGGGCACTAAGCTCTAGGTCTTTAAATTGCTGAAGTATATCCTGGAAGTTTTTCACTTTTTAACCGCCGCATCCCAAAAAGCTCCATCACTTGGATGGGATTCATTTGCCATAAAGTTAGTACCTAAAAGTATCTTTTTTCCTTCTTTAATATCCTCGTATCTTTGCTCTTGAATTTGTTTTGCCCTTTGTAAAACATCAAAGTCTTCATCCAGCAATTTTGTCCAGGTATATTCGGCCAGCTTGTAAGTCAAATCCTCTATAAAATAGGAACCATTGGATGCGTCCAGCACCTCGTTTAAATGGGATTCTTCTTGTAGTAGCCATTGGCTAGTGATCAACAATCTTCGCGATTTGCTATCGGATTGCTGGCGATAGGCATAATCGAATGCCGAAAACGACTGGCAATTGCCAATCTGCGCGCTAAAAATGGTGCTACTTAAGCGAAATATATTATTTGTAGGCTCGCAGACTTGGTAAAAACAAGGATGTGCTTCTATGTGAATGTAGGGCGCGCTATGCTTAATTCCATATTCATTTAATAAGGCTTGGTACAAAAAACGAAACGCTCGGATCTTTGCGATATCAAGAAAAAAATCATCATCATTGTAAAAAACAAAATGCAGCGCTTCTACGTTTTTGAAGCCTTCATCAAAAGCCCTCTTTAGTGATTTTAAAATATAAACCAGCTCTAAGGATTTATTGGCACCGGCAAGTATCACTTCTTCAGAAGAAAAACCTAGACTTACTTTGTCATCTTCTAGTTTTGTTTCAAATGGCAGAAAGAAAATCTTATCGTGGATGTTGGAATACTTTTTAAGTAATTTTGAATCCCATGAATCTTTATTGAAAAATGAGCGGAGTATAGAAAAATCTATTTTATCAAAAGAACAAAGGTCCAATTTGTTTTTAAAAAAAAGGCTGCTGGCACCCAGTTTTAGGAGCTCTAAAATTTCGTTCTCGTTTGCGTTGGCGACATTTGCTCCAGCAGCAAAGGCTTCTTTGTGAATTCCAAGCTGGCTGGGCAGCCTTTGCACTTCAGACTCGTTGACAAAGGCAGAGATGGGAAAGGGTTCGTAGTGTGGGTATTGGTATAAGTCTTCTGCTCGCTCGATTTTTGCTGCCTGTAGCCAATCACCGTAATTCATAGGTCGCCTTGTCTTCTTCGCTTGGTCGAAGAAAAAAAACGGGAACCGGTATTTTTAGTTCCTCTTCGTTGCTACTAGTAAAAAAATAATAACCGCGCATATTTCCCGTGCGGGTGCGAAGTGGGCAATAGCTGGTGTATTGAAAGCTTTCTCCGGGCTCTAGCCGAGGTTGCTGCCCAATCACTCCCTCACCCTCCACAATTTCTTCATTGCCAAGACCATCTTTAATGCGCCAAAAGCGGCGGAGCAGTTGTACTGGCTCTTCTCGGTGATTGGTAATGCTAATTTCGTAGGTATAAAAATAGTAGGAGTGCTCAGCAGAGCTTTGGTGGATATCAAGGCTAGGCTTTACCAGCACATGTATGTCTTGGTTACGCTCTTGGTAGATCATAGGATCAACATAATATTAATATTAGGAATTGGCAAATTCGCTTTCTAAAAAGCGACGGTGTAGCATTTTAACGGCATCTTCTGCATGATTTTCTTCAATTAAAAAGCATATGTTGGAAGCACTAGCTCCCTGACAAATCATTCGGACATTGATATCCGCTAATTGGGTGAAAATTTCTTTAGATAAGCCCGCCGTATTGCTTATGCGTGTGCCAACTAGAGAAATCAAAGCTAGGTCCTTTTCTTGCTCCACCTCACCTATTTCGGAAAGAGCTTGCAGCAATGACTCGTTGATTGCAGAACTCTCGTTCATTGTAATGGCCACAGAAATTTCGGAAGTGGTAACAAGATCTACGCTAATTTCATGCTCAGCAAATACGCGGAATACGTTTTGTAAAAAACCGTGAGTATTGACCATTCGAGGCGTGGTAATCGTCAGTAGGCTTTGTTTTCGCCTCAAAGCTATGGCACGCACCAAGGGCTTATCTTGTGCCTCGAGTACAATTTTAGTGCCTTGCTTTTCTGGCTCCATGGAGCTGCCAACGTAAACAGGTATATTTTTTCGCATCGCCGGCCATAAACTTGTGGGGTGCAATACTTTTGCGCCAAATGTGGCAAGCTCGCACGCTTCTTTGTAGGTGATTTCTTTTAAAGGTTTTGCATTGTTGCAAAGCCTAGGGTCTGTGGAAGCTATTCCAGCAACATCGGTCCATATCTCCACAAGCTTTGCGCCAATGGCTTCGGCAAACAATGAGGCACTGTAATCACTACCGCCTCTGCCTAGCGTGGATGTATAACCTTCCTCACTAAGCCCGATAAAGCCCTGACTCACAATTACTTTGCCGCTCTTAAGCAAAGGAACAAGATGCTGCTCTGCTTGTTTGGCGGTTTTCTCGATCATCGGGGATGCTGAGCCATAATGATTGTTGGTAGCAATAATTTTTCTGGCATCCACAAGTAAGACTTCTTGGTCCAAGCACTGACTCAAGGCCTTTTGCATAAAAATGGAGGAAAGTCTTTCTCCGTGGCTAAGAAGATTGTCTTTAGCTCGAAAGGAGTAATCTCCTAAAAGTGTAATCCCCTTTGCTAGTGCTTTAATCTCTAGGAGTAATTCATGCACTTGGTTGCTGTCTTCATCACTAAGCTCCAGCGCTTGGGCTATGCTTAAATGACGGTTGTACAAATCATTAAAAAGTTGGTCGCGCTTATTTTCATTACCAGCTAAAGCTATATCAATGAGTTCTAATAATTGGTTTGTCGTGCCGTAGGTAGCCGATACAATGACAACATTGGCTTTGCGATTTTGCGCCACACTTGCGCTACGGCGAATCGCCTTGGCATCTGCCATAGAAGATCCACCAAATTTTGCAACCACCCAAGTCATAATTTGTTTCCTTAAAACCAGGCAATCATATACCAAGTAGCAGGATTTTCTACTAAAATGAAAAAAATTTAAGTGATTTTCTGTAAAAGCCTTCCTATACCAATGCTTATGTATGTATTTCTTCCCATAAGCATTTTAATGGCCTGGCTATTTACCGCCCCTATCCATCTTTTTATGACTGTGCAAGATCTGCAATATGAATTGTATGATGTGAATAAAAAGATGCACGCAAACCTAGAGTTTTTTGAACGTAAAGAATGTGTTTCGGCGGATAAGTGCCGCTGCCTTTTGCTCGTTCATGGGCTAGGAGATAGTGCCTACACCTGGTCAAAAACACTGCGGGCAGATAAAGAGGAATGGGCCATGCCAGTGAATCTGTATGCTGTAAATTTGCCAGGCTCTGGAAATAGCCCCCAGTGGGAGGAGGCCAGTGATTACAGCACCACTAAGATGGCCGAAAAAGTTTTTTCTGCCATTGAAAAGGAATGCCCCCAATGGGATTTGGTTGGCAATAGCTTTGGCGGCTGGATCACTACAAAAATTGCAGCGCGCTACCCCAAAAGAGTGCGCAGCCTTACCTTGTTGGGCGCTGCTGGCTTAAATTTAAGCTACGATCATATTACTCCCATGTTTGCCAAACCCAATGCAGAAAGCGTAGAAAAGTTCCAATCCATGGCCTACTACGAGCCAACGCCTTTGCCTAAGTATATATACAGTGAGATCGCAAAAAGGATGAAGCGTTTACCGATCAAGGAAATGATGTTGGCGCAAAGCCCGCAGGATTTTGTTGAGCAGGACATCAAAAAAGTGAAAGCCCCCATTTATCTGATTTGGGGGGAGAATGATCAGGTAATCCCCATGAATCATGCATTGAAGTTTAAAGAGCTGCGACCTAAAGCCAGGTTGGAAATGGCACGCAATTGTGGCCATTTGCCCCATAAAGAGTGCTTTAAAGTCTTTCGTTCTGCTGTAAACGAACAGCTTTTGGGTATTTGATGTTTTTACAAGGCTTTGCTCTGTGTTTGTTGGCATTTACCATTTGGGGACTAGCTCCAATATTTTGGAAACAGGCTACACACATTCCAACCGAAATCCTTCTTTATCATCGGGTGATATTTGCCAATATCATTTTGGCGCTGTGGTTGATCCCGCATATCCGGGACGTAATTCGTAATATGCGGCAACAATGGCGCCGCTTTATCGTTACGGCGGTCTTGATAGGTACGAACTGGTTTACCTTTGTTTGGGCCATCATCAATGACAAAATCTTAGAAACCAGCTTGGGCTATTATTTGAATCCATTTTTGAACCTTTGTGTGGCCGCGATTTTTCTAAATGAAAAATTAAAGCCCATGCAATACGTAGCCGTAGGCATTGCCTTTATGGGTGTGGGAGTGATTACCTACTCTGTTGGCTACCTTCCTTGGGTGTCAGTTCTTCTTGCCACTTCCTTTTGTTTCTACGGTTATTTTCATAAAAAAAGCTCTTTGCGCTCAGAAGCATCTTTATATATCGAAACCACCCTATTGCTTCCCATATTCTTGGCATTAAATTTTTCCCACCCTCAAACTCTAGAAGTCTACAAAGAGCCGATGAATTTTGTCTGGTTGTTTTTTGGTGGTTTTATCACGGTCTTGCCGCTTGTCTTTTTTATTCAAGGAGTAAAATACATCCCCTTTAGTTTAACAGGGATCTTGCAATTTCTTGCCCCTTCCATGACTTTTTTCATCGCGATATTCAAATACGAGGAACCCGCTAGTCGCAATCAATATCTAGGCTTTTCCCTTATATGGCTGGCCATCTTGATTTATGTTGGCGAGTCCTTTCGCAAACGTATTAAGCGCGGCACGTTAAAAGCTTAGACAAAAAATAAATCGAATATGCGAATTACGCTTTTTATTGACCCATTTTTTTTTGCCAACGTAGACTTGTTAAAAGATATTTAGGAGTTCAAATGAAAAACCTCATATTATGTTTCATCGCCATAAGTTTTGCTTTTTCTGCCGAAGCGAGAGAATCGCAATATTGGTCCTCTGTAAAATTAAGCTCCAAATTAGATGACAAGCTCACCATGCTTGGCGAGCTGCTACATCGCTACTCGGAAGATGATGATAAGTATACCACTCGCTCCGTTCGCTTAGGTCTTGGCTATACCTTTGAGAATGAAATGCAGTATGCCTTGATATTTGAAAACCGTACGGCCGGCTCTGATGCAAGTGATGAGGCTCGCTATATTCATCAACTATCCTACAAACTTCCCTATGATGGATGGAATTTAGGACTTCGAGGGCGCTGGGAAAACCGTGAGTTCTCCAATACCTCATCTTTTGCCAACCGTTTGCGGGCAAGGGTCAAAGTGGATGCACCCATGTATACGTGGCATGAGCTTACCCCTTTTGCTTTGGCAGAATATTTTTATCAAGCCAATTCCGTTGTGGGAAGACCTGAGGGCTCTACCGAGCTTCGCTTGCAAGCCGGGGCCAGCTACCCCATCTGGGGAGGTAAGCTTGCTCTTTCTTATTTGGATAGAAGCACCAAAAAACCAGCCTACCAAGGAGCTGCCAAATCCGAATCGGACTACGGCATAATTGATTTGGCTCTAAGCTGGAAGTACTAAGATGGTGCCCCGGGCCAGACTTGAACTGGCACGTCTGTTACCAGACCCAGGATTTTAAGTCCTGTGCGTCTACCAATTTCGCCACCAGGGCACAGCTGAACTTGGTCTACGTAAGCCTTAAGGGCTTGTCATTAAAAAAGCTAAATCGGCCGTTTTTTCTATTAAAATCGCATACTTTGGGAGCATTTTTATAAGTTTTTTTATGACATTCCCAGAATTCTATGATGGACTTTCTTGCCGGAGGCCTGATGATCCAAAAAAATATGCGCCTTGCTTTTCAACGCCTAATACCTTGTTTGCTCGGAGGCTCAAAGGAGCTTCTGTGGCTCTATGTCTTTTTGTATCCTGTTAGCTTATATTTGAATATACAAATGGAGGGAGTCAGTATCCCCTCCCCAGATATGGAAAGCCAACGAATTGTGGTGATGCTTTCCAGCGCCTTCTTTGATTATTTTGGACAGATCCTTAGAGTGATGGTGACGGTGCATTGTGTTTCTCGTTTGCTCTATCCGCAAAAGTACGAAAACATCTCGTTTTTGCAGCTAATTACCAATAATTTTTTACAGCTTTTGATTGAAAGGCTTCGCTGCGTACTGGCCATTGCTTGGCGTACGGTCTTGCTTATCGTGCCCGGTCTGAGGGAGTACGTCCGATTGCTTTTGGTCGACCAGGTGGTTCTCTTAGCCAAAGATTACGAGCAAGGTAAAGTGGATGCTCTTGAGGAGTCGCGAAAGCGCACGGCAGGCCAATTGTGGCCGCTATTTTTTGCCTGGATGGCGTTTCTTGCTTTGTTAATTTTCAATTCTTTGCTAAGTGTCAACTTGGTGCCAACAGGTGTTGTGCAACATTTTATGGTTTATACGGGTGGTTTTTTGATTGAACTGCTCTTGGCAATATTTATGACCTCGTATTATTTAAGTTTAATTCAAGAAGAAGAAATTTTAATCAAAGGATAAAAAATGACCTTTCGTTTTCAGTGGCAAGAAATTTCCCGTCGACAAAAAGCTCTCACCTACGATGATGTGCTTATCGCTCCGCAAAAGCTTTCCATGCGCTCGCGAAGAGATCCAGATTTGCAAACGCAGATTACTCGTAATCACCAATTGGACATACCACTTGTGGCGGCCAATATGGACACCGTGAGTGAGGCCAATATGATGATTGCTATGCACGAGCTTGGTGGCATGGCCATCTTGCATCGCTTTATGACCATTAAGGATCAGGTACACGAGATTGAAAAAGCAAAAGAAGCCGGTGTAACAAAGCTAGCCGCTAGCATTGGTGTAAACAATGACTGGCAAGAGCGAGCCAAAGCCATGGTGGATGCCGGAGCCAATATTCTAACCATTGATATTGCTCATGGGCACTCTGTTGCAATGTTGGAAACTTTAAGTGAGTTAAAAAATAAATATCCTGATGTGGATGTGATTGCCGGTAACATTGCCAGCCCAGAGGCTGCTTACGACTTGATTGAGGCAGGAGCTGACGCCATTAAAGTGGGTATCGGTCCTGGCTCCATGTGCACCACCCGTATTATTACAGGTTGTGGAGTTCCGCAGCTAAGCGCGGTTGCCATTTGTTCAGAAGTAGGAAAAGAAAAGGGCGTACCGGTGATTGCCGATGGCGGCATCAAAACTTCGGGTGATATTGTAAAAGCCCTTTGTGCTGGAGCCGACACGGTAATGTTGGGCTCCTTGTTGGCCGGCACTCTTGAGGCCCCTGGGGAGATTAAAAAAGGCATGAAGCAATATCGCGGCATGGCCTCAAAGGCAGCTCAAGTATCCTGGCGCGGCGGTGTCCCTGAGGGTATGGCGGCCGAGGGCGAATCCACCATGATCAATATTAAGGGGCAAGCCAAGGATGTTGTCAGCGAGCTTTGCGGCGGTATCCGCTCAGGAATGACCTACATTGATGCTTATAAAATTTCTGATATGTGCGAAAAAGCATTTTTTGTTGAAATGAGTACGGCGGGAGTTTTTGAATCCCACGCCCACGGTTTGCAGCGCTAGTATTGAATTGAGACACGATTGTCTCATAATCATTACGAATACTGTCTCAATTGTAGAAGAACTTGTTTTTTACTATTTCTTTTACAGGACCTTAGTATAAACTCAGGGTACGACGAATAATCTTGGCTCACCTGCATGTAAGTCCACCAAGATAGGATATTAAAGCGATATGCTTGTTCTATTTAAGGGGGTTTACATGTTTGCACGTATCCTTACCACGACTACCTTTGTACTATTAACTGCCTGTGGAGCAGATGACCCTAGTTTTTCTTTGCTGCCTACATCAAACGAATTTCAATCTACCTCTAGTTTTAATAATAAGATCGACATTCTTTGGGTGGTAGACAACTCCGGTTCGATGAATCCATATCAAGTCAATGTGGCAAATAACTTTACATCCTTTATTCAGGATTTCCAGACAAAGGGTTATGATTTCCGCATTGCCGTGACCACAACCGATGCGTGGCGAGCAAATTTTTATGGGATTGAAGCCAATAAGGCTGCATTTCAAGACGCTTCCGGCTCTGCCATCTTAGATCCAAGCACACCAAATCTAGAGGATGCCTTTATCGATAATATTATGGTGGGTGCAAGTGGTTTTGGTGATGAGCGGGCCTTTCAAAGTTTCAAGACAGCTTTGGAATCTTCTCTTAATTCATCCTACGATTTTCCGCGAAGCGATGCCTTTTTTGCCGTGATCATTGTAAGTGATGAGGATGACTTTTCGCATAATACGGCTGATTATGCTTTTCGTAATTACAACTACGGATTGCATACCATTAGTGAATATACCGAATTTTTAGATAATCTAACCAACTCTACAGACATTGTGAAGAATTACAATGTTTCGGCTATCGCCGCTTTAAATCAAGCATGTGTGGATGATCCCGATGCTCACCCGGATACCATCATTGGGCAACGCTATATGGAATTAGTGGAAGCCACCGACGGCATTCAAGGAAGCATTTGTGATAACAATTTTTCTGATAACTTAAATCAAATTCAGACCAAAATTTCGGAGCTTTCCACGCGCTTTTACCTGAACCGCACTCCTGTTGATGGAACCATTCAGGTTTTCATCAACGGTGGAGCTGTGCCGGAAGATCCTGTCAATGGATGGCAGTATGATGAGGTAAGTAATAGCGTTACCTTTTTTGGCTCCTACATTCCTGCCGAGGGTGATAGCATTACGGTTAACTATGATCCAACGGATCTCTTACTTTAATTGATAAAGTTGCTGCAACTAGTATCGGGCTGCATTGGGCTGGTATAACCACAGGTTTTCCAGCGTACTTGCGCCCTTTCAAAATTCTGCCGTAAATATCCCGATGCAGGAAATGGGTTGTTAGTTAAACCCAAACGAAAAGAAGCCGGAGTAAAACCAAACTCGCCGTTACCAGTTATAGTGTTGTCAAATTTTCGATAAACAGCCTCGCCATTATGCCGTAATTCATATTTATAAAACATTTGATTCGCTGAAGTCTTCACAACAGATATTTTTAGATAGTACGTATTTCCAACCTTAAATAGCTTGTCGTTTTCAACACAGGAGCCCTCATTTCTATAGCCAACGCCGAATAAGCCCATTTTGAACTCATTTTCTCCACATTTAACCACGGCCAAACGATAGAGATTGTTTGCATGCGGTACAAATTCTACCAATGATACGTAGTCATCAATTGGATTTACAATCTTAAAACGAAAAGATGCGGATACCCCTACATAAGGGGCGTCATTATTTCCTACTCCAGGTACAATATTCTCAATGGTGCGTGATTGATTGTTGCTGTACCATCTGTTGTTATTCGGAGTGAATGCTTGTACAGCTATACTTGAAGGGTAAGACATTCCTGGTGCCTGCAGCATAGCAGTATGGGTTGTGAATGTAGCCAAGCTTGGGTCTTGCATAGTTACATCCGCTGAATAAGATCTAGAAGCATCGTAGCCTTGACTTAAAGTGTCTTGAAATTCATAGAATGATCCGCCCTGGCACTTTACTTGCTGGCTTGTAACTACTTGACCATTTTTAAATATACGCACTTGTATCGAGTGAGTATTTAGATAGTTTGCAGAAACCTGACAAGCCCCACTAACTTGTACTTTACCGTTGGAATCGATAGAGGCGGAATCAGGGGGGAAAGCAACTAAGATGCCAGTATTGTTTTCACTATTATCTAAATCCTCAGAGCCCAACTCGATAGTATCAAAAGCGGATGTGCCACCCACATCCCCGCAGTTTTGGTAGGAAAATAACAACAAAGCGAATAAGGCGAACAAAGATATTGATCTTTTCATAACAAGGCTCCTCATGTCTCTTATCGGTACAATGTGTATAAAATTAAGCCAAAAAATTGAAAAATCAAATTAATATAATAAATATAGGTATTTAGCCTATTCAGCTGCGCCCTACTTTGGTACAGATTTGCCAGCGAGCAAGGAATCTGGACTTAAAGTATTTATTTAAGACACCGATAAGTCATCGGGTGATTAAATAAGGAGATCGAAAATGTCGAAAAAACAAAAATCACAAGATCAACAAGCACAGAATGTTATAAGCATCAGTCGTTGTCAGGCAGAAGACTGTGCGAAAAAAGACAAAAAGGCTGGCTTTTGTGAGGAACACTACGTTTGGTTTAAAGAGGGATTGATCACCAAAAAAGGCGAAAAGGTAAAAGACTTTGATAAGAAGTGGCAACACTTTATGGCGCGAGCCTCTTAAGCGAGTTCATGTATTACTTTCGAAATGCATTACTTATAGTGAACTAGTCACGACTTAATCTGACACTCCTCGGAATGAAGAGGGGTAAAAAATGGTTACCCTGTTTGTAGCAATTAACACAAACAGGATCCAAACGA
>MDTC01241639.1_pt1 | contig 35552 bp, 66 predicted proteins | sample 811181 | NCBI WGS metagenome assembly MDTC01 (sample SAMN05326644, study PRJNA326480) | marine metagenome | isolation source: seawater | place: Pacific Ocean: North | collected 2011
ATATAGCTATTGAAAATAAACAAGATGGAAAACAAGGCCTGGCTACAAAAGCACTTAAAGCATTTAATAAAGCATGTAAAGATGTATTAAGAGGTAAATCAATTAAATCAGTTTTCGAAGGTGTTAATGAAGCTAAATTACCTAAACGATTTACAGTAAAGACTAAACAAACCATCGATGGAACAATATATAGTCCTGGTGATTATGCTCTAAAGAAGAAGAGAGCAGGTGGAGGTATCTATCTCAATATGGATAAAGGTGAAATGTTAGGTGTAGATGCTAGAAATATAACTAAATTAGAAGAAGGCAAATTAACCGAAAGTATGATTGGTATACAAACCAAAGCAAATTTCAAACCTAATCAATTGAAAGGTGAATTAGAAAGAGCTGGAATCAAAGGTTTTCAGATGAATAGACTATCTGTGACAATGACTGCATTGAAATTGGATAAGAAAGATTTTGAAAAGGCTAAAAAGATTATTGATTCAATACCTACAGCTAAAATTCAAATGGCTAAGGAAAATAATTTAACAGAAAGATTAAGATTTAGTGTTATAGCGAATCAGGATGGATATCAATTAGTTAAAAAATCTAATTCCTCTAGACTAATAATATCTAAAAAAGGAAAATCGGTTGAAGATTTTACAACCTCTGGAGATGAAAAGAAAGATATTATCCAATTCTATAAAATTGTTAAAGGTGGTAAATTAAAAGAAGCTAAGATACGGAAAGGTGATGCTATCAAAATGGATGACGGAGAATATGGTGTAGTTAACAAGGTTAAAGGTAAGGTAGCTTATATAAAATTACCATCAATGCCTGGAAGTTTTCATCCAATTGAAGCTGATAGAATTACATACAAAGGTAAACATAAAGGTAAAGATTTATATTCAGAAATTATGGATTATACAGGAGCTGGTGGAGCACCAAAGACCGAAGCTACATCTGTTTGGAAACATTTAGATGCAAAATGGAAATTGCAAGATACTGTTATGGATTTAGAATATGATATGAAGATGATTACAAAAGACTTAAGTCAACTTCATAAAGATATGGAACAGGAAGCTGAACCAGAAGGTGGTCCTAAAGCTACTAGATATGGTAGAGAGATCGAAAAGAAAGAAAAAGAATATAAAAAGAAAAAAGCTGAATTCAAAAAACTTATGGCTAAATTAGATAGAATGGAGCAATACTAATGATAAAATTAAAGGAATTGTTAAATGAAGAATCAGCAATGAAAGCTATTATCAATGCTAAAAAAGGAGCTAAGGCTTCTGGTGGAGGTTATTCGCCTTGGACTAAAATTGGTAATAATTCATGGAAGAATAAAAAAACAGGTAGGCTAGCTCATAATGCAGGCTTATATGATAGAATAGGTGAATTTAGTGATTTTGTTATTGAAGGTAAATTAAATGAAGACTATTCACAAAGAGCAAGAAATTTTAGAGTCAATCTCAGAACAAGACTTAAAGCTATGAAAAAAAATGAAACAGTAGGAATTGGAAAAATGATCTTTTCAAAGATGGTTGATGGAAATTTTCAAATTACGAAAACTGGTAAAGTATTTGGTTTGGAAGAGGTAGTACAAGCAATCCAAAAAGGTCCAGCAAGACCATATATAAAAACTCATAGAGGTGCAGCTGGTGCTGACATGGTAAATGCTTACGTAAAATTTGGAAAATAATGATTAAATTAAAAGACATATTAGAAGGTACTAGATGCTGGAAGGGCTATACCAAAAAGGGCACAAAAACAATGTTTGGTAAAAGAGTGCCTAATTGTGTAAAAAATGAAGATTTAGTAGATCAAGCTTTTTTAGATGCTAAACCCGTTAATGAAGCTAATATAAAGACAATAGATATATGGTTTACAGATAGAGGTAGATTCTATAGAACTGTTATTGATGGAAAGAAAAGGGTTAGAGGCTGGGATAGTTGGAGAGATGCTGAAGAGTCATTATCAAAATTATTAGGTTGGAAGATATATTTAAGAAATATAGACCACGATAAATTAGATAAGGCTGCTAAAGACCTAAAAAAACAAGGTATTAAATTAACCTATGATGAATCAATGGATGTGAGCTAATTATGAAACTTATGGATTTAATAGAGGTTCAGGGTGGATTAGGTAAATGGTTTAAGGAAAAATGGGTTGATGTATCTAGAAAAACTAAAAGTGGTAAGCATCCTGAATGTGGAGCATCGGCAGGTAAGAAGTCAAGATCTGGTGGTAAAAGAGCTTATCCTAAATGTGTTAAAAAATCTAAGGCAGCTTCAATGAGTAAAAAGGATAAGGAATCTGCTACAAGAAGAAAAAGAAAAGCCTATTCTGGTAAAGGTAAACCTTCTAAAAGTCCTAAAATGATTAACACGGATCCTAAAAACGAAACATTTCTTAAAGAAATCAATAGATTAATAGAAAAGAATATACCATCTGATGCGGCCAAATGGTCGTATGCAAAATCCCAAGCTAAGAAAAAATATAAGGTTTATCCATCAGCTTATGCAAATGCATTCGCAGCAAAAATATATAAGAAAAATGGTGGAACGTGGAGAAAAGGTAAGTAATGATTAAGTTAAAAGATATATTATTCGAAGCACGAATGTTAAGTATCTTTGATTTTGATGATACATTAGCTAAATCAGATTCATGGGTATATGTAACACTCAATGGAAAGGAAGTAGATAAATTAGATCCTGCAGAATTTGCCGTCCATACATTAAAAGATGGTGAAGAATATGATTTCAGAGATTTCGATAGAAAATTACGTAATCCTAGACTAATTAAAAAGAATGTAGACTTATTACGTAAACAATTAAAGAAAGGTGGTAGGAAAGTAACGATACTTACAGCTAGACGATTAGGTGCACCTATCAATCATTTTTTTAGAACAATAGGCATCAATCCTTATGTAGTACCATTAGGAAGTGCAAATCCTCAAGACAAAGCAGATTATATTGAAGCTGAAATATTAAAAGGGTATGATCCGATATACTTTATGGATGATAGTCCTAAAAATATAAAAGCAGTAGATAAATTAAAGAAAAAATATCCAAAAGTAAAAATTGTAACTAGCTTGGTAAAATAATGATAAAACTAATAGACATATTAAATGAAAGCGATATAAAGTGGGGTACCTTAGATAAGATAATCAAAACAGCTAAATATGATCCTGCGACAGGTAAAAAGATTTTGAAGTGGGCAGCAACCCATCCTCCCCATAATCCTTATATCCATAAAGATAATGCAGACATCAAGGATCCATCAACTAGTTATTGGAGGAGAGAGATGAAATTACTTAATAACTTTATTAAAACAGAGGATGATATCTGGCCTGCGCACAAAGACAATTATTTAGATAAACACCAGTTTGGAGCTAATGGTAAGAAACTAAATAGAATTATATTAGCTTATTGGTTTAGCACAACCAGATGGAAAAAATGATAAAACTAAAAGACATATTAAATGAAGGATTTAATAAACAGGATACAGTAGATAAGGTGTATCCTTTTATTGTAAGAAATTTAGGTAGTGCCAAAAGAGGCATACCAAAGGTAGAATTTCATACGAATATCTATGCTAGACTTAGTGGAGATCAACAGGCTACTGGAGAAGCAAATCCACATGCTGAATATGATTGGGATAAAAATAAAATATATTTGTATACACCTAGGATGACTAATGTAGAGGAAATAATTAAAGCCTTACTTCATGAATATACTCATGCTACACAAGACCGAAAAAAGTTTGAATTATATAGAGAAAAAGGATATGCAAATAATCCATATGAAAAAGCTGCACATAGAGCGGAAAGGGATTGGAAAAGGTATACAAAATATATAAAGACTAATGAATCAAAAGACTTAAATGAATGCATTATAACACATAGCGTATTAGATGGTAAGGTATTACTAGCTAAAAATAGAGATAGAGCTTATACGGCTAAAGTATCTATAGTCAGAGAGCTTCTAGGAGATGTGGAATTAGTTTATATTCTAGATAAAGATACTGATTGGTCTGAAGGAATGAATAATTTTGGTATAGGAATAGTTAATTCAGCTCTTATGGTAAACGCAGATGAAAAAGAAAAGAAGATTGCAAAGAAAAAAGGTAAACCATCTGAGGATGGATTAAAAATACGTAAGGCTTTAAGTTATAAGAGTCCTGCTGCTGCAATGGAATCAATAGTTAATTATACAGGAGAAGATAAAATAGATGTAGGAGTAAAAGGTCATACATTTATAGCTACACCAAAAGCTTCATTTGCTATAGAATTGACATCAGAACATCAACCAATCCTAAAAAAATTAAATAGAAAATTTAATCATGCTAGAACTAATCATGGATATGCATATAAAGATTCTGGATATACATCTGGACCTAGTAAATCATCATCTGAAATAAGGTGGGCAATAGCTCAAAAGGTATTAAATAAGGCAAAGAAACCTAATGATATACTAGATGGTCTTAGTGGTTACTGGCCAGTTGATAATATGAGAAACAATCCATTTAGAAATGCAGATATGGTAAAGAATCCTAATAAAACGGATATATTATCTACTACAGGCCAAATTATGATGAACCTTAATGATTTAGAATTTATTATAAGAATGGATCAGGATAAATCTGAATTCTTTGGTATTGATGATAGAACACCGGATCATTACAAGCCACAGATTAAAATAAGGGTTGAACATGTTAAAAACACAAAAATCGATAATAATGAGCGTTAAAAGGTGATTACTACTATTTATATTAAATGAAAAAGAAAGACATACATAGAATCGTTAATGAGGAATTAATACAATTTTTAGAAAGTTGTGGCTATACTCATACTACTAAAGGTAAAAAATTAAAATCACCTGGCGGCACTAGTGAGGATGAACTCAAGGAATATGAAGGGATACCAAAACATAAGGCAAAAAACCAAAATTATGGTGGTAAAACATGGCAAATATTTAGAAATTCATTAAAAGGATTGTCTACATCTACTAAATTATCTAAATTAGCAGCTAGTAATTTTTCTGAAAAGTTAAAGAATAATTATAGGGATGCAATGAGAAGAGGTGGTCAGGTAAAGAAAAAAGGTGCATCAGGAAAATATATAAAGGAATCCGGAGCGATATCAACTGGTATGAAATATATGAATAAATTTCAAAAAGGTCCAGAGGTTGGAGTTATTAAAGCACAGGATGAAGACCCAACAGATGGATATCATAAAATGCCAGATGGATCAATGATGAAGGATTCTGAAATGGATTATGAAGGAAGAATGGTAAGAGCTCAGATGAGAAAAATTAATAGATATTCTAAGGATATCTATAATATGGTTGAGGATGAAGCACAATTAGAAGCATGGGTTCAATCAAAATTAACTAAAGCAGCAGATTATATAGGAATGGTAAAACATTATCTGCGCGATTATAAACAGATGGAAAAATAAGGACCGAAAATCGGTTATAGTATTAATTAAATAAAGGAGAAATAAAATGAGTACAGTAGATTTATACACAAATTTAGATAATCTTTGGGAAGTATTTCAAGAAAACCATAGAAAATTTAATGAAAAAGGTAATAAAGCAGCTGCACAGAGAGCTAGAAAATCTTTAGGTGAGATCAAGAAATTGGTTACTGAATATAGAAAAGCTTCTGTTGAAGAAAGCAAAAAGTAATATATGCCAGCAAAAAGTCAAGCACAACAAAAGTTTTTTGCTATAGTAAAAAATTATCAGCAGGGGAAGATGAAAAATGCTTCTCCCGCTGTTAAAAAACTTGCTAATAGTATGAATAAAAAAGATGTAGATGATTTTGCTAGTACAAAACATAAAGGTTTACCAAAAAAGGTTCGACAAGAAATTATAGAAATCCTTCAGGAATTTATCTAGGAGATTTATATGCCAACACCAGCAGAGAAAGGAACAGCTACTCGGACTAGATTAAAATGGGATACCGCTACAAGACCTTGGTCATTTACAGCAGCAGTACAAGAAGCTGAAGCAAATGCTGATTTAGGATTATCTTGGGATGATTATGTTTTAATAGAATTTATTAGTGGAGCAGGAGCAGATATATCTGCAATCATTGATGAATTACCTTCTGAAAAGAAGAAAAGATTAATAAGATTGATTATGCGACGCAGAGGTATTAAGTTGTATGATGAATCTAAAGAGGTAAAGGAAATACAAACAAAGATTGATGATATTAAATTGATTGTCAAGGAAGTTAAGGTAACCATGGAGATGAATCATGTATAAATTATATACAGACAAAACCGAAATATTTGAATGCAATATAGGTATATCAGGCGCATCATTAGATTCTTCTATAGTTAGATTGATAATCGAATCTGATAATGTAAATCTTTTATATAAAGGAACAATTGGATCACAAGGAGATTGCAAGGTTCCTATAAAGAAATTAGGTGGATTATTAGGTGAAAATGTAACTGGAACTCTTAAATTAGAAGTAATTGCAGATGATACATATTTTACTCCTTGGGAAAGTGAATTTGTTGTAGAAGCTTCAAAACAGGTTAGAGTAGAGGTTAAATCACAAAATAAAAATAAAATAGTAGAATCTAGGAAACCTATAATGAAAGTATCAGGAATCAAAGGTTCGGCGAAATCTATTTCGGAAAATGTTCATATCCTAAACATTATGAAAATAATGGTAAAGGAAAACATAAATGTTAGAAATTTACCTAAAAAGAAATCATTAGTAAATAAAATTATTTCTAATTACATTTCTAAAAATCCAATAAAGGAATCAAAACAAAAAAAGATTATTAATGGAATAATCAAGGTTTTATCTAAACGTAAATAACGGTTATAAAATATGCCAAATAATTTAGAAGGGCAAAATATATCGGATACATATCAAAGGGTAGTCCAATATGAAGACGGGATACTTTCTGATGGAACAGGAAGTGCATTACCAATAACAATTTCAGGAAATGATGTTACCATAACTGGTAATTTGAATGCTTTATCTATATCATCTTCAAGGGTGACCTCATCAGTCGTTTATACAAGTGGATCAAGTATATTTGGTGATGAAGCTTCAGACACACAGACATTTATAGGAAATATAACAGCATCCGGAGTCATTAGTGCTTCTAGAATGACATCCAGTTTTATTCATCTAGCGAATAATAATAGTAGTATAAAATTTGGGAACGGATCTAGAGGGATATATAATAATGGTTCTGCTCTTAATATCTATAGTTATGGAGTAAATTTAATATCACTATATACAGGATTTACATTTAATCCAGATGGATGGTCATCTAAAAACTTTGTTGTAAATACAAATACTGATAATACATTATATATAGCTTCTTCAAAGGTAGCAGTAGGAACCGATGCAACAACAGCAGCTATACTTACTGTAGATGGAGAATTATCAGCATCTGCAATAAGCACTGAAGGTTCAGTATCTGCATCTTTATTAACGGCTCCAAGAATAAGTGCAAGTAACCATATTCAAACTCCAGAGATTAGGGGTGTAGGAGATACTGTAGGATTGGAAGTGAATGGTCATTTATGGTTAAGCGGTTCTACGAGTCATTATCTTTCAGCAAGTATAGTAAGCGCAAGTAATCTTAATGCAACAAATATATCTGCAAGTTATGCTATATTTGGGACACCAGGATCTGGGCATTTCACAATGGATCCTACTTATGGAATTACTGGATACGAAACTGATTCGGTTAGTAATAAATCATTTATATTGGGTGGTGGAAGTCAATTTGGTTATTTAACAATTATGTCTAACGGAGCAACTGCAATTAGTCTTATGGGACTTGGAGCATCTTATTTCAACAGAAATATTGGATTTGGATCATCCTACGCGAGTAATGTAGGTGAAGCGATTTATGTTACAGGAAATATAGAAGCAACCGGACTTATTAAAACAGGACATGTTACAGCATCAGGAAATATAAGTGGAAGTTATTTATCAATGACAAGTGGATCATTTAATACCTTAACAATTGGTAGCGGTTCAGCACCATCTAATTATGGTGATGTAGTTCTAACATCAATATCAGCATCAGGTAATATAAGTGCAAGTGGAGATTTAACAGTAAATAATATAACAGGTGTTACTTCTATTGACTCTACATTATATACAATAGATGGTGTAAACGCAATAGATTATGCATCAGATACTCACTTATTTGGTAGCACTGCTAAATTTACAAAATTAAGAAGTACAGTAGGTATTGAAATGACTTCTGCAGTAACAGCCTCGGGTGATATAAGTTCAAGTGGATATATTTATTCAGCTAATGAAGAACATTGGGAAGTATCTGCTAGAGTGGATAGTGATAATGATACAAATTGGCAAGGACCTAATAATTATGGTATTCATACAAGAGCTGATTGGAATTATGATTATGGTAATGCTTTTGATGATATTACTGCTACAGTGGATGTATTACGTACTGAAGCCAGTACAGGTTGGAGAGTTCCATATAGTGCTAGTATAATTGGATTTGATTTAATGGCTCAACCTAATAGTAATGTTACACTTGGAATTGAACAACAATTTACATGTTCATTATGGCATGGACAGGCTGGAGCTGTTAATACTACAAGTTCACTCGATGCAAATATGGGATTAACAAGGTTGAATCATATATGTTCTGCATTATCTAGACAACATCCGGCTAATACAAATTCTGGTATGTTCAAATATAATATGTATGATTTTTCAGCATCTGCTGCTGATAATTCAACATTACCATATAAGGTAGCAAAAGGTGATTGGATATATCCTAGATTCAGAGCTAATTTATTTGAGGATGATGGTTCAGATTCAACATATGCAATATATCTATCAGTAAAATATAAAAGAATAATCGGATAAGGAGAATACTATGGCACCAAAATATGATGAAGAATATGTTGATAAGGAATTTGAAAGGTATGATGGATTAGATACACCAAAAAATCCAAAAGGATTATTTGTTGTTCCAACAGGAAGTGCATCAATATTAAATGTTTCATCATCGATAAAGGGTGGAACAATAGGCTCTACTAAGGATACATTGAATTTATTAGATAATTTATCTGTTGGAAGTGATTATGAGGAGCCTTGGCATGAACCTGTTCATTATCTTGATAAAAGGGTGACTGAACTTTCAGTTGGATTAAATAAACTGGCAGATGCTCAATCAAACCTATCAGGATCATCTGCAACCTCTATAGCAACTAATAGAGCAAAAACACCATTAGTAATAGGTACAAGAGCAACACAAGCAAAGGCAGGTAATACAACAACTATATCGACAGCACAAGCAAATGCAATTACTTTTATGACAGCTAATCAGGGTAAGGGTATAGATAATAACACAGGTGCATCTATTGTTTTTTCAATGAAAGGTAATGCATTGCAGATAACTATAGGATCTAATATATATTTAATTGCTCCAGGTGAGCATCCAGCTGGATAATATATGGCAACTACAACATCATTTGGAGACTCACCAGTACAAATTACAGCAATCGATGGAATTGTAACTAGAAATGCAAATTTTACTGTTGAAGGATACCATGATTTATCAGTTCCTACAGGAGCAATAGTAAACGGAATAGTAATAACATGGACTGGTGGGTATAGTAGTGGTGTAGATGTAGGTGCAGAGGTGATGACTGTTGCATATGGAGGATCAGGTAATAGCTCGGTATTAGCAGCAAATAGCACACCAGAGATTTACTCAGACATTTCTACGGTTACTTATGGATCATCAACACAATTATGGGGACTTACATGGACACCTGCCCAGGCAAATGCAATAACCACTAAAATGTTTACAGAATCTGGGACATTCTATCATGACGCATTTCAGGTTACTATACATTATACGGCATCAATTGTCTTTTCTTTATCTACATCAATAAGTTCAGGAATTGTTAAAATTAAATCAGGAAAAGTAGTGATCAAATAGTTGGATAAATGATTTAATTTTTGTATATTATATATTATGAATAAAGAAGGAAAAATAACATTATGTATACTGGCTCTAATAGCAATGAGTCATATTATTTATACTGTAGATACACAACGTAGACATCTAAAGAGTATAATAAAAAATTCTGAAATAAGAATAGATTCTGCATTAAATGAATTACGCAAACTTAATTTACATTATGATAGTTTATTAAATATTGTGGATAGTCTTCCATTAGGATCTCCATTAGATTCATTGGAAATATCAAGCGAATATGGTTGGAGAAGGAGTCCCTTCAATGTTGGATGGCAAATGCATGGAGGAACAGATTATATGGCAGCATGGCACGATACTGTATATGCAACTGGAAATGGAGTAGTAAGTAGATCAAGATGGATTGGAGGTTATGGTAGATGTATAATTATAGAACATGCATGGGGATATGAATCAAAATACGCTCATCTTCATAAATATTTTGTTAAAAAGGGAGATACGGTTTATAAAGGTCAGGCTATAGCTAGAGCAGGAAACTCAGGAGCTGTTACAGGTCCTCATTTACATTATGAGGTAAGAAGAAATGGAAAAACCACAAATCCAGAGGCATTTATGTTGGATTAGTGATAAATTTTTTGTATATTTATAATAATAACTAAATTAATTAAAAGAAAAAGAAAATGAAAAGAATTTTATTAGTAGCATTAGTCCTGATAGGACTACAAACACAAGCACAACAATCAACACCATATTTCTGTTGTGATTCAATAACTTATTGGACAGACCAGGCTCAAGGATTTAATATTGGTCTAGATACATCAAACATAGTTCATAATCCAGATTCAATAGAGGTATGGTGGACAGTATGTACTAATGGTTTATGTTATTCAGGAGATGGTATGTATGATTATTTCCCTCAGGTTACAGTATATGATACATTAAAGGTTGGTTACGATGTTTATCTTTATGAAAATGGTATAGCTGAAGTATGTAGTAGAGAAGATTGGTTAGTATTCGATCAGAATAGTTTTTCATGGGTATTACTTAATATGTTACCGACTTCAATAAATGAATTATCATTTGCCAATATTTATGATAATAAAATTTATAATATGTTAGGAAAAGAGGTTACTAATGTAACTATTGGTCAGATGTATATTAGAAACAATAAGAAATTTATTAGAGTAAAATAATGAAAAGAATTATATTAACAATAGCATTAGGGTTAGGATTACTAACAGCTAACGCACAGATTGAAAAATTATCAGGACCTAGAATTGGAATAACTTTGATTGGCGCAGGACCAGTAGCAGATTTTTTACATGAAGGATTTGATTTCGATGAAGAAGATGGATTTGGAAGTACAGGATCGGCAATAACAACTCAATATGGTTGGCAATGGGAATCAAGATTTGCTGATGGTGGTGGAGAGATTGTAGGTATTGTAGAATGGATAGTATTAGTAGCAGGAATGGAGCAAGGTAAATTTTTACCATCTGCAACATCTGTAATTGGAGCAAGAACAGATAAAGGATTAGAATTTGGAGTAGGTCCAAACCTATCATTATCAGGAGTTGGTATGGTATTTGGTGTAGGTTATAATTTCAAATCAGGTAATCTTAATCTACCTGTTAATCTAGTATTTATGCCAGGAAGAAAATTAACTGGCAACAGATATAATGGTGAAGAATATAAATATAATACTGGTTCAAGGATATCTATTATGCTTGGATTCAATATGAGTAAATAATTGGGATTCCATAAAAGGTATATTAATAATAATCAGGTTATAGAAATGTATAAGGCATATGGAATACAAAAGGTTTGTGAATGGTATACCAAAGGATGTGATGCGGTTATCACAGAGGATGGATTAGCAACGGATATTAATGATTTAATTATTACTCTAAAAGAAAAGGAAAATCTTGTATCCTTATCAAATTTAATAGATTATCATATAAACTTTCCAAAACAATGAAATTAAAATTTGAATACATCTGGTTAGATGGTTATACACCAGAACCTAATTTACGTAGTAAAACGCGTATAATTAATATGGATCCAGATACGGTTCCAATTGTAGATGATTTACCATCATGGACATTTGATGGCAGTTCTACTAATCAAGCATTAGGAAATAAATCTGATTGCATTTTACAACCAGAAAGAATTTATCCTGATCCATTTAGAGATGATGGATATTTAGTTCTATGTGAAGTATTAAATGATAAGGGAGAACCACACTTATCAAATGATAGAAATAAAATATCAGATGATAATGAGGAATGGTGGTTTGGATTTGAACAAGAATATGTTTTATATAAAAATGGTAGGATATTAGGTTGGCCTGAAGATGGCTATCCTTTACCACAAGGAAATTATTATTGTGGAATAGGAAATAATAATGTTGTTGGCAGGGATATTATGGAAGACCATATGAATGCATGCCTTACAGCTGGACTTATCATTACTGGAACAAATGCAGAGGTATTACTAGGTCAATGGGAATATCAATTATTTGGCAAAGGAGCAAAGAATACTTCAGACGATCTATGGATCAGTAGATATATATTGCAAAGATTGGTTGAAGTCGAAAATATAACAATAAATTATCATCCTAAACCTATTAAAGGTGATTGGAATGGTTCAGGTATGCATGTAAACTTTTCAAATGATAAAATGAGAGAGGTTGGTGGTGAATCAATGATGAAAGGTATATGCGAACAATTAAAATTAATGCATCAGGCACATATGATAGTATATGGTTCGGATAATAAAGAAAGATTGACAGGAAAGCATGAAACACAAAATATGGAAATATTTTCATATGGAGTTGGAGATAGAGGAGCTAGTATTAGAATACCTATATGGACTGTATTAAATGAATATAAAGGTTATTTGGAAGATAGAAGACCTTCATCTAATGCTAATCCTTATAAAATCACAAACAGAATAATACAAACAATTAAAGAGGTTAAATAAAATGGATTTGGATAAAGCAAAGCAAGAGGAATATGATAAGATTGTCATTGAATATGAATCATTTATGAATGAATATGGTGCACAAATAGAAGCTGGAGATATGAAATTATTACAGCAAATGATGAAATTGGAATCAAAGAAGGCAGTATTTGAAGCTCTTAACAAAACGGATAATAATAATGTTTATGGCAACAATAGATTTAATTCAACTGATACTCGTGAACAATACACTGAAAAAATACAATTAGGTCAAGGAGGATCATTAAATCCAACACCATCTCCTAAAATTGAATTGCCTCCTGCTGCAGTAGTACAAGCATTAAAAAAGGATGCACCAGCATCCAAACAAGTTACTGAAGAGAAGAAGGAATCAAAACCCTTAATATCGGTAGATCCAGTAACAGGTAAAAAAGTATATAATGGACCAAAATTAAGAAATAGAAAGGTAATAAATGGTATAGAACATGACCATACAGTACCACAAGGAAATGAAGATGATGAAGAATAAAAATAATTGGCAAGGTAAAAGAAAGGATCAAATAGAAAGCTCATATAAATTAGCATTTTGGTCATTTGGTGGAATAATTATGGTTATGTTAATAACATTTATAGATATTTCATGTATATTTAGTAAAGAGATATCAGAAGGCATATCCAATGATCCTAGACCAGCTAATCACTTATCAAATTATATGGTACTAGATAAAAATGATACGGATTGGACGGGCACAACACAAGGAGAACTGACTAAAGAGGAAATGTTATCAAAAGAACCGGATTGTATATATTATGATACTATTGAAATGCAAAGAGAAGAAGATAGTATCAATGCATATATGAAACATTGGTATGAGGTATTAGATACTAATAGTGATGGTGATATAGATGATAGTACAATAGAATGGTTAGAGGAATAATATGATAGAATTATTTATACTTTTATTTATAGTATCAATCTTATCAGGATTGGGGAGATGGGCTACTGATCGAAGATATAATCGTAAATACGAAGAAAAATATAAGGATTGCTGCGGAACAAATTGTTGCAATCATGAAAAATTAAAAGAGAAATAGATATGGAATATGTTATTGGATTTTTATTAGGAGTAATATCAACAATGATATTCTTTTACATTTGGGGATCAAAGAAGATGAAAAGAAATAAGGATGTTGATGAAGTAATGAACATTTATAGTAAATTACAAAAGAAAAGTAAAAGTGCTAAAGGCATTAAAGATAATGCAGCAAGAGTAGCAGCTATGGAAAAGGCTATAGGAATATTAAAAGGAAACGATGAAACCATCAACTAAAAAATTATTATTTGAATGTTTGACATACTTTCTAGTTGGATTTATTATATGGGAAATTATAAAAGAATTATTTTAGTATTATCATTAATACTATCAATAACAATTACATATGGTCAAACGGTTTATATTACTCAATATAAACATCAAGCTGATTGGACTATATATGTTACAGACTACAAACATCAAGCAGATGATTTAGTATATTTAGTAAAGTATTCTCACGAGGTTGGGAATGGAAGAATATATTATACAAAATACTCACACCAAGCAGATTTCAAAATATACTTTGTAGATTACAAACACCAAGCAGATCGTGTATGGAACTATGTAGGATACAGACACCAAACAAAGATGACCGAGACGCCGGAATAACGAAAACCGTACGCCCGGTAAAATTACAAGTTATAGACACACTACCTAAATAATATGCCTAAAATAAGAAGAGATGAATTGGATAATTATAGACCTTATAAGGAAAAGATTATTCGTAAGAAAAAAGAATCCTATGAAGAATTCAATAGAGATCCAAGTAAGAGAAATAAACGAGTAAAGAAGAAGCAATGATATCACATAAACATAAATTTATATTCGTCCATATTCCAAAGAATGCGGGATCATCTATCAATCATGAATTGAGAGGAATGTGTGAGTTATTTGCGGAAATTAAGTCTAAAGATATTCCCTTAGCATATGGGAAACACGCAAATGACAATCACATGAGAAAGCTACTCAAAAACGAGTATGGAGATTATTATAAATTTTGTGTAGTGCGAAACCCATGGGATAGGATGGTATCTATATATTGGTATGAATTAGGAAAGACAATTCCTGAAGGTTGGGCGTTTTCAAAATTTCTAGAGGCATATGATAAATTAATAAGAGCTGCAGAGAAGGGAAGACGTATAGAAGATGGACGAGCTATTAGTTGGGATTATAAAAAGATTATTCCTAAACTATCTTTGAAAGATATAGAGAATCAACCTGAATATAAGAATATTGAAAGGGAAGATATTGAACATGAGTCGGCTTTATATAATACAATGAAGAGTCAATGTAAGTGGATAGATAGTAGTAATAATAAACATGAACAGAATTATCATATTGTCAGATACGAGAATCTTGATACGGATATGCTGAACGTGTATAGGAGTATAGGATATGAATCTAATGGTAGGTTAGGTCATAAGAATAAACGTAATAAATATAATGTAAGTCTTATCAATAAAGATATGGTTGATATTCATTATAGAGACATGTATTCTGAAGAAGAAGTAGAGATAGTACGGGTGTTATATAGAGATGATATAGATCGGTTTGGTTATAAATTCTAGGGGTAAGCTGTGTAAGGTATCATTGGCCCGCGAATGTTATCTCCTATTAGACCTCAGGTATGTGCGTGTCCGAGCCTATAAATTGCATACTCTTACAGATTATAAGAATAAATAACAGTGTTCTAGATCTATGTCTTTTTTAATGATTTATATATTTATTTACATAGTATAATATAACATAGACATATAACATGTATTGAAATATAATCAACCTATGCGTGTGTATTTTATGTGAGAAAAACAAATTTTTATAGAGGAATTTTTTTATGGGACAATTCGGAAAAGGCAGAGAGCCTATCAATTTATTAAAGAGCAAGGTGCTCTACGCAATGGAGAATAGTAAATCCAATGCGGAGGCGGCTAGGTTCCTTCGTGTATCGTATCCTACCTATAAGAAGTATGCAAAACTTTATAAGGATGATGAGACTGGACAATCCCTATTTGAATTGCATAAGAATCAAGCTGGGACTGGGATTCGTAAGCCATATAATATTAAGAAAGGCAAGTATGCGTTGGAAGATATATTGGAAGGTCAGTATCCTGAGTATCCTATATCTAATCTGAAGAAGCGGATCATCACCAATGCTATCCTAGAAGAAAAGTGTGACAACTGTGGCTTCTGTGAACGTAGGGTTACCGACTATACGGTCCCATTATTAATAGAGCATATTGATGGTGATCGTACCAACCATTATGTTGACAATCTCAGACTCCTATGTTATAATTGTTACTACCTTATGGTGGGTAATGTCACTGGTCGTAATACAGGGTTAGACCTTTGATTATCAACTAGTTAAAAGTTCATAACTTTTCATAACTTTTTTTAGTTATGATTATTTCCGAGCAATCCTATTGTTCATAACTTTCTAAAAGTTTTTTGAAAATAAATGCCTTTTTAGTAGGATAAGTCATATATTTTTCGTATCTTTATATTATAAATAATAAAGATGATTAACATGCCTAAAGAACTAGAAACAAAATACGGAATTAAAATTACTAAGCCATTCTCGAAAGAGATGTATCAACACAATGATGAAGTGGCACATGCTATGAAGAGTAACATGGGACAAGCCTTATCTGAGAATTATGATAAAGCTATGAACGAAGATGGAGACCATGATGTGAAATTAGAAGCTATTGGTGAGAAACATTTAAGAGATATAGGTATGGCTATCGAAGGCGTGGGCTATGGTGATGGATATGAACTAGATGATGTATTACAGGGAGCCCTGAATCATCTTGATAATATGGCTAACTGGATGCTTCATGAAGAGTATAGTTACTTATGCTTCAAAGGCATTGTTCCTAGAACACGATTTATGATGGTCGGGTTTGATTGGGAGAAACATGATTATAGTTTCTGCACAGAGGCTGATTTATCTAATTCAGCTGTTCATAACTTATAAAAAATAACTCAGAAAAGAGTAGGAAAATCGCAAAAAAGTTTGTATATTTATATATAAATAATTAAGAGTGCTAACCTCGAATAATAATTAAAAATTAAAATATGATCGGATATTACAAGGTAGAAAAATTCTCGACAACAAAGTCGATAGTAAAGGATGTTAATGGTAACGTAGTAACAAAGGTACCAGGAACATTGTATAGCCAAATGAAGGCTAAAGTATTAAACAACGGTAATGCGTTATGGTTTGATGGTGGTAAGTGGAAGCAGGTTCCTATGAAGGAATATGAAGCTGAAGCTAATAAGGTGGCTACGCCTACACCAGATTCAGAAATGCCAGAAGAACATTTAGCTGTTATGAATATGATTCATAGTAGTTATGATCTTAAGCCTAAAGGCTTGAAAATGAATGAGTTAAAATGGAAGTATCTTATTCGCTCAGGGGTGAGAGGTAAGAATATAATGATGACAGGACCAGCTGGTTGTGGTAAGACCATGGCTGCGAAGGCATTAGTCAATGCTTTAGATAGACCTGATTATTATTTCAATCTTGGAGCTACACAAGATCCAAGGGCTACCTTAATAGGTAATGTTACATTTGATAAGGAGACGGGAACGTCTTTCTCTGAAGCTCTGTTTGTAAAGGCTATACAACAAGAGAATGCTGTAATATTGCTAGATGAGTTATCTAGAGCACACCCCGATGCCTGGAATATACTAATGACTGTATTAGATAGTGGTCAAAGATACTTAAGATTAGATGAAGCGGAAGATCAAGCTACAATCAAGGTAGCTGATGGTGTTACATTCATAGCTACGGCTAATATAGGGAATGAATACACATCTACACGTACAATGGATAAAGCCTTGATGGATAGGTTCACAATCATTGAAATGGATCTATTATCTTCAACGGAAGAGAGTGATCTATTACAATACATGTTTCCGCTGGTTAATAAGAAGGCATTAGATAATGTGGCTCAGATCACGGCAATGACAAGACAGGAATGTAATAAAGAAGAATCTCGATTGTCATCACCTGTGAGCACAAGAACATCGGTTGAAGTAGCGGGCTTATTATTCGATGGATTTAAGTTGGAAGAAGCCGCTGAGATAACGATGTATCCACAGTATAGTAATGACGGTGGGATAGATAGTGAAAGAACATTCGTTAAGCAAATCGTACAGAAGTTCTGTGATGATGGTACAGAAGAGGATCTATTCAATGTGGAAGAAAATGATGATTCAATGGAGTACACAAAAGCCAGCTAAATGAATGGAAACAATAGATATATGACAGACACGTATATATACAACACAATAGGTATCCGATATGACGTTAGCACTCGTATCAATGGTCAAGGGGGAGAGTTCTTCTCCCCTACACGACCTACCTCTGTATATATGGCTATAGTCTATGGTATACTACGGTATATAGGCATAGACATGCGTGTTTTCTATACAAATCATGCTATAGGCAGTGTTTTCTATAGAAATGAACACCTAATGAAGAAAGAAATGAACAATCAATAATTTACGAACAATAGCATAAAGTTATGAACAGGAATAAAATAGCCTATAGGCACTTTTTTGATTTAATCGGCCACACAGTGCTTTTTATAGCGAGCTCATTTTTTTTGCTATAGGGGGTTCATACATAGCTCTACGTTAAACGTATAATGTATATAAAAATAATTAATAAGAATGAATATGAGAAATTGTAACAAATGTCAAGGACCTATCCAAGAGGGTAGAATAAAAGCTATACCTGATGCTACTACTTGTGTAGCATGCTCGACTACGAGCCAGTGGTATTTAAGGAATATAGTATCTGGTAAGACAGAGTATATGGAGACCGAGATTATTAAGGATCCTAAGCAAGCAGCAATGCTCAAGGAGATGGATAAGAAAGTTGGATGGGCTTCTAATCTTGTAAAGGACTCTGGAGCACAATAGTATGGGAGATGCTTACTTTCATAATATGAGTGGTCGCTGGGCTATAGGTCCTCACATCTCAATGTATCATATGAATGATGATTTACAGTATCTAGATATTGATCATGATATTTTATTATCAGATGCAAGTACTATTCGTAGACAGTATTGGTTTGATACTACTAACGCAACGTATATATCTAAGTCTTATGAATATGAAGGTAGGTTGGTTGATAAGCCTCTATCTGAAGATCCTCGTTATACAGATGTTTTAGTTAATGGTGATTTAGATCTTAGAGAGTTTTCAGGTCATGCTATACCTATGAAAGATCATCTATATAAATTTAATACAGTAATGCCCAAATTAATTAAATGTTATAATAGAGTATACAGGTATGTTAATTCAGGTGATCCTCTTACATCTAAAACCTCGTATGATATTGCAGCAAGAAATCTATCTAATATAGCTTCTATGTTAGAGCCAGAGAATCACACATATATTAAACAACAATTAGCTAGGGATATGTATTTCATTGATAATGATATGATGCATTATCTTAATAATACATATAGGAAATATAGGCTCAAGAATCGAGATGAAAGTAGTATGAAAACATTAGATGGTAAGTATACAAATATATAAGCCCCAATGGTTGACGTCGGCTTGCCGGCGCTTACGGTTGTCGAGTGTGGCGCGAACGGCTATCGGGGATTCCGCACAAAAGAGTAAAGTAATTAATATGAATAAAGGAAAATAATATGATACAGATAATAGGAATAGTATTCGTCGTGGCTTGTACCTCAATAGCATTAATCTCAATAATAGGTTATGCATTAGGATCTAGCTTTGATCAGAATAAGGAGTTAATGGATAATATGAATAAATTTGATAAGAAGAACAAATGATAGAATTTTTGAAACATGCAACAGGATTATGTGGTGAGCCTCATCCTAGTTTGTTAACAATGTTATATGGCACACCAGTATTAGGTTATGTATTATATAGAATAAAAAATTATGGTAAAGAAAAGTAAATACAATAGACGTAGGGCTATTGATTGTAAGTTGGTATCAAGGAGCAAAGCTAATCCAGGGTACTGTAAGTATATGGTTACCATCGCTGAGTTAGATGGTACTGTTCATACACAACCAGCATATGGTAAAGATATGCAAGGAGCATTAGCTAGATTAATGCATACAGAAAGAACCGTAAAGGTTGAAAGGAAATTAGAAACCAATGTAGGATTGATATTCATATTATGGCTACTCATAATGGGAACACCAGCTATATTATTTGGTGCAGAGAAGACACCATGGGTTTTGGTATATACATTTGGTTCCATTATAACAATAATGGGAATAGCCGGGTGGTGGTATAGTTATATAAAAAAAGGAGAATAATATGTATAGAATTGTAAGAGAAGTAAATCATTTAACTGATAAGGTTCAGTATGTGATAGAGCGTAGGAAATCATTCCTATGGATGGTCAGTTGGACAAGAGATCTAGGATTGGATGTAGTCATGCGTGGTACTGTTGGTGCACCATCATTATCAGGTGCCCAATGGAAATTAGATCGTATCAAATCGAGAGATCGAATAATGATGGAAAGAGAAATAGTATAATGAATGATTTAGAAAAAAGAATTTGGGCTAAGGCTCAAACCATTAAAGGTGGTGAATGGCAAGCTTGGTATGAATCATTAACTGCTGCAGAGAGATCTGCATGGGCTTCTGCCAAATCAAAAATAGGTGATCCAAGAGATAATAAAAGATCTAAATAATTTGGATATGTCAAATATTTTTTGTATATTAAAGTAATAATAAAATTAATCGTATGAGTGATGATAATCGCAAAGAAAAGTTATGGGAGCCGTTTGTTGGAGATGCTCTGTTTATACTTTTCAAGACAAGTGAGGATAAGATGGTATGGCATAGAGCATTGCCTGGAACCTTTAGATCTTGGAAAGGCAGAAGAAAAATTATAAAGCATACGACAGCTCATAGGCAGCCAGTAGTTAGTACAACGGAAGAGGAATATTTCGGGCCTGTATTTTATAGAGATACAAATTTTTATTATGATGGTACCGATACATATGGTCTTGCAGAGAGATCGGATAAGCCTCGTCTACCTACAGTACCTAGACCTCATGAAGATGAAGCTTGGATGAATGGACCTAGTATGTTAGATGGTGAAGTAGTAGATAATTTTTCAGGTCTCAAGGAGACTAATTATCAGGATTGGGATTCAAGTATTAAGATGGATGATCTAATGGTTAAGAGTACAAAGGAAGAAGTATTAGGTTTATCAAATGATGAGGTTAATGAATTAGATAAAGCTATTGATAATCAAAAAGAATTTTTGAATGGCAAATATAAATAAGATACCAGCAAAGCCTACAGGTAGGAATAGATCAAGATTTACATGGTGGCGTAGGTTTAGGCCTCATAAATATCTTCCAACTCGTAGGGGATTATTAGCTAGGATAAAGAATGGCGATTTTGAATATCCAGCTTTATTCGAACATGCTAAATGGGAATTGAAATGGATGGAAGATGATCAGAAGGAATTTGTATCAAAGTATCAAGGTAGAGATTATATGGGCGATTCATTATATCATGATATAGGAAGAAAGTATATTAAGAGATATAATAGACTTATGGAGGATGCTCATGAAATGGAATTGAGGCACCTTAATACATTAGTAGAAGATTTGTGTAATGAGTTTGATGTGCAAAAGGATTATGTAAGAGATATAATGGATACTTGGGATGATACTACAGAGTCATTATATTATCATATAATAAAAGATCAAGGTATGAATGTTGATACATATCTTAAAATTAATAATAAAAAATTAAAAATTAAATAAATGGATGAAATAGAAGAGATGGAAAATGATCAGCGTATGTTAAGATCCGCAATGGAGAATACATATAAGATCCTAACTGGTAAAGCTACATGGGATAGTTTAATGGATAAAGTATCTATGCAACCAGGTAGTATAGATCAGCATAATGATACAGCGTTATTATTTAACCCTATGTCAGATGATTATAATCCAAAATTTCCACACTTGCATAATGATGTTAATGGTAATGATTTAATCGATTCAATGATTGATTTTTATGTAGAGACAGAAGAGTATGAGAAGTGTTCAGAACTAGTAAAAATTAAAGAGAAAATAAATGGCTAAAAGAGGAAGACCTAAAAGTAAACCGATTCCAAAATGGAATCCAAGATATTCAAAGATATCAGTGAGAGTAGCATTACAGAATGCATTAACAGATGGCGGGTCGTATGATCCTACAAGAGAACATAAAAGAATTATAGATCAGGTATTAGCTGAATGTGATCAAAAGGTTATGGATGATAAAAGTATAATTGATGAATAGATTAATACATCAGTTATATTATGATGGTAAGATAACCCAAGAGGTATGCCAACAACTATTAGATCAATTAAGTAAGAGTAAAGAAAGAAGAAGATATTATTAATATGGAGGAAATGCATAAAAGACAATATAGAGGTGCAGCTTTTTATTTGAAGAGTTCACAAGTAACAAATGATGGCCTAATTAGACGATATCAAATACTTCTTGAGGATGCTGATGGCATCGATGTAAACTATATGGTTACTATTTTTGAAGCACATGAAAATATAACAATCGTAACGGATATGAATACAGGTGCTGGAATAGAAAATAAGTATTTAATAAATAAGATAATAACATTTCTGAATAAACAATTAAAAATAATAAAATGAAAAAAGAATATTTAAGAGTAGCATTTTGGATGATAGCATCCACATGCCTTATAGGTGCAATTATAGGATTAAATAAATCCTTAGATGAAGATCGTAATGATAAAGTAAATGAGCCTATTCAAATGAATGATACTATATGCCCAGTGGATACCATAGTACCAGATGATACTATTATGATTATTAATGATATAAATAAAATTGAGGTATTCGCAACCATGTATCATCCCGTAATAGGCCAATGTGATGATACTCCAGATATTACAGCTGATCAAACTAAGATACCTAATATTGATAGTTGCAGCCATCTTAATTGGATAGCAGTAAGTCAGGATCTATTATGGTTCAATGATGGTCCTATTCGATATGGAGATACCGTTTATGTAGAAGCTGGACATAAGACTGGATACTATATTGTTAGAGATGCTATGAATAAAAGATTTAGGAATAAGATAGATTTTCTAGAATCAGTAGGTACTGAAGCGTATAGATATACTGATGCAAAGTTATATATTAATTCCTAATTAACGCCTAATGCAAATACCGTTATCATTAATATAATATATATGAAGGGGCTAATGTCTATCTTTGATTTCATGAAAATAAATAACATAAATAATGCTCAAAGTATATAATTATATATGAAGAGTTTATTACTAAATTATTAACAAAGGGTAAATTATGGTTACAACAATTACATCAACAGTAGCAATTATGGTATTAGGTTATATGATATATGACAATCATAAATTAAATAAAAGATTAGACTATCTAGATATTAAATTAATGGATCTTGATGATGCCATTGAAAGGGAATCTAAACATCTAGATGATGCTGATGAACTTATTCATGTAAAGATTAACAAAACACATTTGGATAATAATACGCAGATGAAAAACTTACAAAATATAATAAGAAACCAAGGAGATAAAATTACCCGCCTTGAAGGTTTATTGAACGACAGCAATTGGAAGAGTTATTAGCGATGAGCAATGTCGAAGATATATTATATCAGGCATATGATGAAGGCATCTATGATGAGGTGATGAGAGTATCTAAAAGCCTATCAACACAAGATAAATATAAATGGATGGAAGTATGTGATAGAATGGATGCAGCATATCAAATAGTTAAGGACAATAAGGGAAAGAAAAGTGGAACACATAGAAAAGGATCCAAGTAAGCGAATGGCAATATGTAAGGCATGTTCTAACTTCTGGAAGATAACCAGACAGTGTAGTATATGTAAATGTTTTATGATAGTTAAAACAAAGGTTCCAGGAGCTAAATGTCCGGATAAACCAAGACAATGGTAATCAATAAAATAAATGAAGAAACATTTGGTTATTAAATATATTTTTTGTATATTATATATAATATAGTTACGTTATATGGAAGTCAATGGGTTCCTCTATACTTCCATAGCTTTACGAATAAAGGCCACCTTCACGTGGTGTAGAGTGTTAAGATTATAGTTGCTCACTTATATATCCAACTGATAATCGACCGAGAGCCTTTTTTTTATTTTTGTTCATAACTTATAAAAATAAATGCCAAAAAGCGTGTATATGTCAATTATTTTTCGTATCTTTATATTATAAAGATGAGAGATGATTAAAAGCGATAGCTATATTAAATGTAAATTGTTCATAACTTTTTATGATTTCAGTAGGTTATCTCATTTATTCTTCGTATCTTTATCATAGATAAAGAGAGATAATAAAACAATAAATTATATGCAATACAATAACAATTCAAATTCATCATGGTGGCTAGGAGATAGCCTATTCGATAATAATAATGTAGATATCCTTACTGGTTTAGAGGTAAAGGATAAGACACAAGATTTAATTAAGCTTGCTGGTTATCGAAGAGCAATAGCTAATTTCGTTAATATAGTTACAGGTAAAAATGTTCCTGTATATTTTAGTGGTTCAGATTCTTATACGGATGGTAAAGCGGTTAATATATCTGCTTCATTAAAAGATAAAGATTTTGATGCTGCTGTTGGTTTAGCTTTACATGAGGGATCTCATATTAAGTTAACAGATTTTCAAGTGTTAAAGGATTTTCTTAGGAAGGATGATATTCTTAATGATGAAATCGAATTGGTAAATAATATTGCTAAAAAGTATTTTGATCATTTAAGAAATGATCATCAATATCAAACGGATAAAACATTTAGATATATTAGAGATCATGTTAAGCCATTATTAAATATAGTAGAGGATAGAAGAATTGATAATTTTATTTTTAAGTCTGCTCCTGGTTATAAAGGTTATTATCATGCATTATATGAAAAGTATTTTAATGCTAAGATAATTGATAAAGGTCTTATGTCTTCGGAGAAGAGAGATCTTGATTGGGATTCTTATATGTTTAGAATTTGTAATATTACAAATGAGAATAGAGATCTTGATGCATTACCTGGATTAAGAAAGATTTGGAAAATAATGGATCTTAAAAATATTGGTAAGATAAAAAATACAGAAGATGCTCTTAAGATTGCATTGGAAATATTTTATGAAGTAGAGGAAAATATACCTGCACCTGATTTATTTCAGAAAGATGATAATACAGGGGATGAAGAATCCAATGATGATAATAGAGGAGAAGATTCGGATTGTCAAGGTGATAATTTAGGATGTTCAAGTCCTAAAGGATCTATTGAAGGCGATAGTGATGATGATGGTTCGAAGGCTGAAGGAGAAGAAGCTAAGAAGTCTGGTGGTTCAAGTTCGGTTGGTAATGGTCCTATGTCTCCTCCTCAGAATAGAAAATTAGCTAATGCTATTAAGAAGCAGGAAGATTTTATTCGTGGTGAGATAAAGAAAACAAAAATGAATAAAACGGATCAAAAGAAAATGAAGGCTTTAGAAGAGTCGGGTTCGGAAATTAAAAAGGTAGGATCCACGTATTTTAATAGATGGGTGAGTAAAAATAAAAAGCCTGATACAGAATGTATTGTTATTAATAAATTAACAAAAGGGTTAATTGATAGTGGTGGTTATGATTTTTTGATTAGTCATGAATATCATAGATGGAGAAAGGAAGCAAATGCGGAAGCCATAGTAAAGGGTATTAGATTAGGTACGATGCTCGGTAAGAAATTAAAATTAAGAAGTGAAGAAAGAAATACTAAATTTTCTAGATTAGATTCTGGTAAGATTGATAAGAGATTAATCGCTTCATTAGGTTATGGTGCGGAGAGAGTATTTCAGCAGGTAATGAATGATAAATATACTCCTGCTAATGTTCATATTAGTATTGATGCTAGTGGTTCGATGAGTGGAGATAAATGGTATTCTAGTCAGACAGCAGTGGTTGCTATTGCTAAGGCAGCTTCGATGGTGGATAATTTAGATATACAATTATCATATAGAACAACAACAGGTAAGGAAGGAATACCTTGTGTGATGATTGCTTATGATTCTAGAGTAGATAAATTTAATAAGATTAGAAGTTTGTTTAAGTATATTACACCTTCTTCTTTAACACCTGAAGGTTTAACATTCGAAGCTATTCAAAATCATTTAGTAAAAGCTTCTGGGGATAGAGAAAGTTATTTTATTAATTTCTCTGATGGAGAACCTTATTGTAATCCTAAAGGATTTTATTATGCAGGTGATGAAGCTGCAGCTCATACGAAAGGTGAGATTGATAAAATGAGAAAGAAAGGTATTAAGGTTCTTAGTTATTTCATTTCAGGATATAAGAGAGATGAGGTAGGTAGTACATTTAGAAAGATGTATGGTAAGTCATCAGCTAATGTTGATGTATCTTCATTAGTGCCATTAGCAAAGACATTAAATAATTTATTTCTAACTAAATAATAATAATATGAAAAAGAAAATTTGTTACATTGATATGGATGGAGTCTTATGTGATTTTTATGGAGCCATCCAAAAGCATCCTGATAAGGATAAGTATAGTAAAAGTACATATGATATGATGCCTGGTATATTTGATAATTTGGATCCTATGCCTGGCGCTATAGATGCATTTGAAAAATTGTTTGAAATGTTTGATGTATATATTTTATCTACTCCACCGTGGAGAAATCCTGATGCATGGATACATAAAAAGAATTGGATTGAAAAGTATATTCCTAAAGCTAAAAGAAGATTAATATTAAGTCATCATAAAAATTTAGCAAAGGGTGATTATCTTATTGATGATACCTTTTATAGAGGTCAAAAGGATTTTGAAGGCGAATGGTTACATTTCGGATCTAAAAAATATCCAGGATGGGATAGTGTAATGGAATATATGAACAAGCAGGTATAATATGGTTACAGTGGCTCCCTACTTACATATGTGTGTGAGTTAGAGATCTCTTGTTAAATCAACTAAAAATAGCAAATATGGATATAAATCCAGACGATATAACAGCACAAGATTTAATAGATAAGTTAAATGAATTAAGTAGTTCATGGTATAATATGATGTATAAAGTTATACTAGAAGATATCACTATGTGGAATGAATGGCCTGGTTCAAAATATAAGAAAAGAAGGCTTCTTGATGAGATTATAGAGTATTATATTACAACCGAGGAGTATGAAAAATGTGCTAAATTAACGAAGTTGAAAGAATGGTAGGCACTATTTATATACCTATGGCAACTAACAGAAAGGTTGAGATTCTTCTCACCAGGAAACGTGATGTCGAGCGAGAGCTAAAAGTTATAAGAGATAAATGTAAACACGAAATTAAAGTGATTCGTTTGATCCCAAAAAATCTTTCACCCTCGCAGGTTGATATAAGATGGGTTTGTGAGGGCTGTGATACAACTCTTGGCTACCCAACAGAAATGGAAGTAAAGAATTATATAAGCAATTAAGGAGTTATGAATATGAAAACAGAAACACATGAAATCCAAGATTTAGAAGTATGTCCAAGATGTGGATATGCTCATGCAATCAAAACCACCTCACCAGAAACCTTAGCAGAAACATTATTATGTACAAGATGTGGAACCCAGGTTAGATCTGAAGTAGAAAATTTAGAAGATAGATTATATAAAAGAGGTCCTAAGAAAGGAACAGAGAAAGCTAAGTGGAAAGCGAAGTATAATCATTACACAATTAATCCTATAGCACAATTCAAATTAAAAGAAAAAGATATGATAGGTTATCAGATGGGTCCTGTTCCTACTGATAATGATCTTGTTAATTTTCGTACCAATGTAAAAGATAATTTGGATAAATTAGTATATGCTAGGGTTACCTATTTAGCTAGTGAATCCGAATTGATAGGAAAGTGGGTAGAAGAGGATTTAATAACAGGAGACATAAAGGAATTTAGTAAAGAACCAAAAATAATATAAATGAATATAAATGAGTTACGTGAATTTCCTACAGAAAAGAAAAGGAAATTATTCACAAAATTGAAAAAGAAGGTTACAAAGGTATATCCAAGAGCAACTACAAGCAGACAATTAGATGGTAGATATTTTGTATCAAATGGTATAGGAGGAGTATTGGGTGATGATCTAATGATTCCACCATCTAAGACTATATGGGAAGCATGGTATAATGCTGCTGAGTATGGAGTTAAATTATCCAGGAATATAAGACGAACACATCCTGATAAATTTACAGGAGAAATGGTAGAAGCTAAAATTAACCGTATAAATAAAAGACGCGGTAATAGATATAAATCATAAAACAGTAGGATATTACAAATAAATTTTGTATATTATATATAATTAATCAATAAATAATAAAAAGATGAATCAGAAGTTTAGAGGCAGTGTTGCCCAAGCGGGATTGCATACGCACCCAAGAGAAAAAAAGTATGGAAATTTATGGAACCAAATCGATTTCGAAATTAAAGAAGGAATGAGAGGAGATGGTAAGGATGGATACAATAATACTACAATCGGAGAATTAGTGATTGGAGATATTAGAGTGCCACTAACGTTTACTGAATGTAGTAAGATAGGAGACGTATTAGAGGCAGGTAAACATTCTTATAAGGTTGCAAAAAGTTTAGGTACATTATAGGAGATAATATGGAATTAACAGGAATTATATTAGCAGTTGTCGGAGCCCTTGTCGGAGCTCTGGCTTCTTTTTGGTATTTTAGTAACAAAATTAGTGAATTAAAAGATAGAATGCTAGATAAAGATTTAGTAATCAGTCTACTGAAAACTAATACTAATAAGACTAAAAAGAATGCATATAAGGCACCTAGAAAGGTGAAAGCCAAGGTGCAATAATTAAGTGTTCGTGTATAGAAGATTATATGACAATATATAAAAAACCTGCGGGTTATAATTATACTCAGTAAGATTCGGTGCACGAATATTTTATTAACAATTAACTATGAAGGTAAATTTTAATTTATAAAGGAGAGAAAAAATATGAGAAATTTATTTTTAACACTAACATTAGCATGCGCTACAATGTTTGCTTCAGCTCAAAATTTTATGGTAGTGACTACCTATAATGCTGCAGAGGAAGGCGAATCATTTGAAGTTGCAAATTTAACAGACAATATGGGTATCGGATATAAAATAGGTGATACTTATGTTGTTGGTCTAGTAAAGAATGGCGAAGACGCTGAAGGTAATACTAATTATGATCTTTGGGGTAGATACAATTGGAATGCAAATATGTATGTTGCAGTTCAAGCGCCAACCGAAGAGATGATGGACAATTTAACAATTGGCCTTGGTTACTCTTTCGCTGTGTGGAATGGTTTACATGTTGAACCAAATTACAGCATGGGTCTTAAAGAAGACGAAAACGGGGAACGAGAAGGTAGCTTCAACCTAGGGTTGGCATACCGATTCTAATAATCCCATAATGGGGACCCTTCATAGTTAATAGGACAATAGTGTCCAATAACAAGTAGGACGACAAAAATATAGGAGATTTTAACATGGATAATGTAATCAAATATGTAAGTGGATTCTTTACAGGATTAGGAACAGTCTTAATGGCAGTTCTTCCAGTAACAATCCTTTGGTACATCTTAACAGGTGGATCAGTTTTCGGAATGGATGTAGTAGCTAACTTAACAGCACTTATCACATCATTAGGTAATGGTGGATTTGTAGGGTTAATTGTATTAGTTTTACTAGCTTCTTTTTTCGTTAAGAAGTAATTGTATAATTTTGTAGAAGTGGTAGGCGGTATAATTTACATCCCGTATTTATATCGTCTACCTTCTACTTAAAAAGAATAAAGGGAAAAATATGTTATATGCAATAGCAGGAGTACTAGGTTTATTAGCAGGAATAATATCGGCTAATTATGTAAACAATAAAAGAAAAGGTGAATTAGATAAAGTTATAGATGAGCTTAGAAGAAAGTTAACACTATCTAAGACTAGAAGACCTTCCAGAAACTATAAAAGAAATGGCAAAAAGAAAGCGGCAGTCATCGTCAGCAAAAAAGCTAACGTGGGTGGAAAAGGAAAAGCGAAAAAAGCTAAAGCAATTAGCTGATCGAACTCTTAACCAATTAGAAATACAAGATGAATTAAAACGTATTGCTGAAAATGATCCTGTTCAGGGTGCTAGAATTAGAAATACTATTAGTGGAATCATTGATAACGTATCTAATGATTATATAGAAAGTACAAAGGGTGATAAATTTAGATCCAAGCTTCAATCTCTTAAAGACATAGTCTTAGAAAATATAGAGTTAAGTAAGGATCTAAATAATTTTGATACCGAATCATACATCAATGATAAAAAATTTATTAATGATATGATTTTTAATTATGAAGCTATAGATAAAATTTATACAAAAGAAAAAATACGTATGAATGATATATATAAGGAACATAAAAAAATAAATACATTTCTCAAGCCAAGTTAACACTTATTATATACTATTTATTATAAACAATAAGAGAGGATATTATGATTACTATTAGATTTATGTTACCAAGAGTTGCGCACTGTCCAAAGGGTTGTTGACGGGTTTATGAATATAGATCCTATACATAGCACTGATGACAAGCTTTTGCATTTAGCTGTTAACAATACGTTTAGGTTTCTTAATGGCAAAAAAAAGATAGAAGATATTAAACCAGGTTCTTGGTTATTATCTAATGCAAACTCTATAGATACTATTGATACGATGATTGAATATTATATTTCAATTGAAGCGTATGAAAGATGTGCAAGGTTGGTTCAGATTAAAGAATCAATACTTGATAAGGAAACGACTGTTTGACTTATATTAGCTGCATTGATGGACGAGGGTTCGATACCCTCCACCTCCACTAAATTATTTAACTTCATGGGGGTGACTGGATTTGACACAATGATAAGGGTATAGGAAGGTCGACGCGTAACTGGCGAACAAGTTGAAATGGCGATGGCGGCTTAGGCACCCTGACCCAACGGCATTAATAGGGCAAGTCGTTAAAGCCCGGTGGTGGTTGGTTATTTTTATTAGGAATATTATGAAGAAAATTGTTGCACCATATCTAAAGAAGCGTGTTAAGGTTGAAGGTAAAAAATACAACCTTGAATACTATAATTGTGATGATGAATTAATGTTCAATTATTTAGATATGTTAGATGATGAAATTCGTAATAAAATATTATCAGATAGGAGTATTGATTTTCAACGACAGGAAATAATAAAACCTGAACCTCCTATAAGGAGAATAACACCAGAAGATTATAAAAAGGAATTAGATGATTCATTTCCAAGATTAGATGATATTACTAAGTCAGGACAATGGACGTCTCATTCAGATAAATTATTTGATCCGAGTGAACTAAAAAATGATAATTTTAATTTTGATGAATGGTTCGACTCATTGAATGATGATCAGCAAATGCAGTACTCCCAAATGATTGGTGAAGCTAATGAAATAATAGCTACACTAGTATGGGAAAAATTAAGAGCGATAGATAAGGAAGAAATATTTATGAATGATTATTCTAAATATGAAAAGTGGTTCGACACTCTTGATCCTGAAAATATTGATTTTTATATGGAACGACTTATCAATGGTAAAAGATTAATACCTAAATTCAAACCATGGTCTCCAAACATTAATACATTAAAGGCATTTGGTGTAGTTCCAAATTCTGAATTGGATTATGAATTTGTACAGAACATGTTTAATAGTGCATTGCTGGAAAACCTAAATGATGGAATGGTTAGATGTACTACGGTAGATGGTATGTTAATTATATGTTCTCTAAACAAATCACGATTAGATTACCTTAAGGAAAAAATAGTAAATAAATCAAACGTAGGCAATTGCGAATATCGTAAGAAAGTAAATCAGGCAGGCAATCTGGTTCATACTTATATATTCGAAATGCCAAATAAATAAAGGAGATGTATTATGAAAAAATTTCTAACAATCTTGTTGGTATCATTATCGATATCTGCAATATCACAAACAACAATTAACCCAGACACAGTATGTGTTAATGCAACAGGAGAACAATATTATGTTGCTGTCACACCTACATCAACCTATCAATGGACAATAACAGGTGGTGGTGGTATTTTACAAACAGGCCAAACCACAAGTTCTATTACAGTAGATTGGGGAGGTGTATCTGGTCTTTATCCTAATGCAGTAGAAGTAATAGAATCTAATGCGACTGGTTGTCCTGGCACACCACAACTCTTAGATGTATTTATTTTAGATCTATCAGGTAATACCATAGGACCATTTTGTCCTGGTGATCCAACAACACCATTAGTAGGTAGCCCTGCAGGAGGGACTTGGTCTGGTACAGGTGTAGTAGGTAATAATTTTCAACCATCAACTGGAGTTGGTAATTATGTATTAACCTATTCTATGGCTGGATGTAATACTACAATAAATGTAACCGTAAATAATGGACCTATCACTGGTCCGATCCAACATTTTTAATATGAGATGGTGGGTATTAATATTACTACCCCTTCATTTATTAGCTCAAGAAACCTATAACGATTGTTCAATTATACAACCACAATCCTATCAGGTTGATTATGAAGCTGATAAAATATACTATTGGTCAATCTCGCACGGAGACATCATTTCCGCATCATCTAACACTATCACCGTGCAATGGCCAGATAGTGCAGGAGACTACCTTATATCAGTTTATACGACTAGGTTTGGGTGCGATGGAGATACATCAGAATATCAGGTCTCTATATCTCCTTGTCCTTATGCAACTTTATTCTTTCCTAGTTCTTTTACTCCTAATGGTGATGGTATTAATGAACAGTATAATGTAGGTGGTAGATCGGTTAATGATATAGAATATATTGCAATCTATAATAGATGGGGACAACGAATATTTGAAGCCAATAGTAATATGCCATGGGATGGAAAGGATAATCCTATAGGCGTTTATACCATAAATGTTTTTATAAAAAATAATAGATTTGTAAGACCTATAACATTAGTAAGATGAAAAAAATAATAATTATAATATGTATCCTATTTAGTTTTAATGCTGTTGCACAACCATGCCTTGGAACTCAAACCCATTCATATTCACCAATCTCATCACCCACACTACCTATTGGGACTTTTATACCTGGCCAGGTAATTACACTTACATATACCCTTCAATCATTTAATGGAATTAATATAAATTGGATCCATGCATTTCAAATTATCCTAGGACCAGGGTTTACAAATTTAACACCTATTACTGCACCTGGTAATCCTGCAGGAGCTATTGGTAATTGGGTATGGGATTTACAACATACTTATCCTGGTGGATATAATTTTGGTCCAGGATGGAGATTCATAAACTCAGGAACAGCTGGATGGGGAACAAGTTCCACTGGACCATTTACCATGAGCTTTCAGGTAACAGTCGGTCCTACTTGCACACCAGATCAGTTATCTATATCTATGGAAGTGTTGGATGATTGTACTACAGGAGGTTGGGCTAATGGAACATGTTGTACTGATCCACCTATTCTTATGCTTTTAGGATCCGTATCGGTTCCTGGTGTATTTACTACTCCAATAATTCACTATTAATTTGGTAGTTAAAGAAATTTTTTGTATATTTATATTAAAGTAACTTATTGATACTGCGGGTCAGCAAGTTATGTTAAAACAATAATGTTTAATAATTAAAATTATCTAAGGAGATTTATTATGGGAGAATTAACACCATTCGGCACTTCGCCATTCGACGTCCTATTTAAGGACTTTTTCAAAACAGATGTAGACTATCAGTTTGCAGATGCAACTAAACTAAACCATCCAGTAGACATATATGAGGCCAATGAAGGTCTTAATATTGATATAGCTTGTGTTGGATTAACAAAGAAAGATATTGATCTTACTATTGAGGGAGATATACTTCGAGTAGAATACAAGAAGGAACCTGGTTCTACTTCGGCAGAATACATTCAGAGAAATATAGCTAAGCGGGCATTTAACTTTGGATGGAGAATCAGTGGAAGATTTGATTTATCAAAATTAGAAGCTAAATTAGAAAATGGTTTATTAACTTTATTTGCACCACTCGCAGATGAAGCTAAACCTAAACAGGTTACGATTAAGTAGAGTCTATTATGATGTTTGCAAGTAAGAGAAGAAGTTTATTAAAGACCCTAAGTTGGAGAACTATTGCCAGCTTGGATACTCTTTTATTGACTTGGTTAGTCACTGGCAGTATTACTGCAGGATTAACTGTTAGCGGATTAGAGATAATTACAAAAATGGTTTTGTATTATTTTCATGAACGTACTTGGATTAAATGTAAATATGGTATAGACAAGAACGTAAAAAAGGTTATAGAAAAAAAATAAAGGCTGACCCGCACGTCAATACGTTATGAATATCAAACATAAAATATGGAACCATAAAGGTTCATTATATATAATACACAGAGCTATTCCTGAAACTCAAATGCATCCTAATCATTATGGTATTAATTCTAATGATGTAAATAAGATCGTAAGGGTTTGGGCTGAATGGTTAAAAGACAATCATAAATCTATAAATAAAGTATTTCAGAAGAATGGGAACTTCCTATTCTGCGAAAGAATAGAAGATATAGAATATGAGGAAAATAAAAAATATTAAAAATAATCTGTAAATCATTAGGATCGTATTGATATTTTTTGTATATTTTCTATTAACGAATGGAAAAAAAGTATAATATTAATAATATTATAATATTTATATATATAATATAATAAAGGAGAACACTATGAAATATAAACAACAACTATTAAATCAGCTAGAAGCACTTGAGAATTTAGCATCACACATTTCTAAACAATTAGAAGGTGGCCAAATTACTGCAGCCGAAACCGTTGCAGCATTATCTACATTAACTAAAAAAATTGAGTCAACAAGAGAACTACTAGAACTTGAAGATTAAGTATGAAAAAACGATTATTTCCATTTCTAATAGCATTGTCAGCATTAGCAGTATCGGGTTCTGCAGCATTCTATTCAGTATTTGGATTAAGTAAATTATTTGCAGGAGCATCTACAGAGGTAATTATAATGGCCGGCTCTTTAGAATTTGCTAAATTAGTCGTAGCATCTTTATTATATCAATACTGGGATACTATAAATAAGTTCCTAAGATTTTATTTAGGTATAGCTTGTTTTATATTGATACTAATAACCTCAGGAGGTATATATGGATTCCTATCAGGAGCATATCAATCTACTGCAACCCAATCCGAATTATTAGATAAATCATTATCCATTCTCAATCAAAAACAAATTAGGTTCGAAGAACAAAAGGAAGATCTTAAAATAGAAAAAAATGGTTTAACTAAATCCATATCTGATTTACGTATAGCATTATCTAATCCAGCACAGGTTCAATATATAGATAAGGAATCGGGTCAATTAATTACAACATCATCATCTTCAGCACGTAGAGCTTTACAAAACGAATTAACTATTGCTACAG
>MDTC01105613.1_pt1 | contig 35549 bp, 24 predicted proteins | sample 811181 | NCBI WGS metagenome assembly MDTC01 (sample SAMN05326644, study PRJNA326480) | marine metagenome | isolation source: seawater | place: Pacific Ocean: North | collected 2011
AGTGTTTCTTCCCTTTTGCTGACCAATAAACATATAGCTTTTGCCGTCAATATCACCAAAACCACCAATCATTGCTTTATCATCTTTTACATTCCTGTCTCCATGCAACTCTAAAAAATTATTATTAGTTAGGGATTTAATATAATCTAATGTATATGGTCTATCTGGATGTCTACTTAATTGTACTTTTTGCCATGGAGTTAAATTATTAAATATTCTTCTTGTCGTGGCAGCTAGTTTACTTTCCAATTCTTTCACTGTCGATTGTATATCGACTTGGCTTTTAATTCCTATTTCTTTAGATTTTAATATCTGTTCCTGAATTTCTTCAATTGGTTTCTCGAAGTCTAGATAAGATCTTTCCATAATTAGTTAAATTGGGTGGTGAAATTACAAATTATTAAACTCTCCTAGTGTAAATTTATTTTTTTTTAGTCAATAAATATAAATTACTACTTTAATTAATTTTCTTACAAAAGAAATAATGTATAATTTTTGATAAGAACAAAAAACTATTACTTTTGCACACTATTAAAATTTAAAAGATGAGTAAAAGAACATTCCAGCCATCAAATAGAAAAAGAAAAAATAAGCATGGTTTTAGGTCTAGGATGGCAACTAAAAATGGTAGAAAGATTCTTAACGCTCGTAGAAGAAAAGGGAGAAAAAAACTTTCAGTCTCTGATGAAGCGAGAGCTAAAAGATAGTTCGATCAAATCTTAATTTCTTATTTCTGATATATTTCATTATTGAACCCAGTTTTGCTTAGAAACTATAAGTGCCTCCTGAACAGTTATTCTTTGTCCGAAATTATATGCAGTCACAAAAGGCCCAGGGAATTCATGGGTATCTAATTCATTTCGTTTATTTCTCGCGTTCTCATATTCATCGTAAGTGCCCGTAGTATATTTAATCCAACCTTGGTGATTCTCTAAATCATATTTTTCTTTGAAATGAAATTGATTTGTAATGTAACTCTCGCTTGCAATCCTATGAGATGCTAAAATTTGGACTTTATAATTAATTCTTGAATTTACTTTTGTTGTGCTTATAATATTTTCTGAGATATAAACCTCATCAACTTCATTATTTTCTGCCTGCTCATCATTTTTTTGAACTATTTCATTTTTATCTAAAATATCTTCATTTTCAATGTTTGTATGTTCGTTAGTTAAACTATCTTCTTTTTCTAACTCCGTTTCAATTAATGTAATTTCGTTATTTACATCTTTAGATTCTATATTCATATTTTTATTGATATTAGAATCTAATTCAATATTGTTAGAATCATTTTTGTTAATCATACTAATTTCTTCGTTTTTGATTTGTTCAGAAGTATCGTTAATTAACTTGTTATAACTTAACTCACTGGATTCAGGATTGTAGTTGGAAGTTGGAATTTCTATCCCAGAGTTTAAACCAATATTTATTAATTTTTCGGATGCATAAACTCCTGAAATACTGAATGAAGTATCTTTTCCTGAGGGATTAACTAATTTATAACTAACTGTGAAGCTTTCAATGCTTGAAGGAAGATCAGACCAAATAAATTTTGCTGAACCATCGATATTTTTAAAAATCGCTCCAGCACTTTCAAGTGGGGTTGCAATATACCCTTCTGGTAGCTCATCTTTTATTCTCGCAAATCCTTTATGTTTTCCTTTTAAAGCATGAATTTTAACAGTGTATTCACCATTATAGCCTTCAATAGTTCTTTGTGTTTTTATAAGCGTATCGATATTGTCATCTATTGATTTAATAACACTAATTGTTAAAGTATCAATTTCATGACTTATTCTATTATTTCCGCTTATGTATGAAAAGTTTCCTGTGATTTTCTTTATCCCTGAAGACGATTCATCTGCATAAATTAGATAAGTAATTTCTATATTTTTATTCTTTGGTAAATCGTACCAAATAAAAAGTCCTTCATTATTTTTAAAAGTAAATGATGCACCGTCATTTTCCATTTCTGAAAGTTGAATACCGCTTGCATTGGTAAGGTCTAGCTTTAGTCTCCCAGGCCCAGATAAATCATCTTTATTAATAACTATTCTTACTTCTTTCTGTTTTCCTTGAGGAATTTCGCATGTGTCAAGCTCACATGCTTTATGTGAAATCACAATTTCACCATTATTGTATAAGCCAAGTAAAAAAAATCCTATTATGTTTATAAATATGAAAAAAGATTTTAGCATAGACTTACAATATGTGATTTACACAAATCTAGTTTTGAAGTCTGATGTATTAGCTTAGTCTTATTTCATTTTATCCATATAAAAATGTTGAAAAGCGTAATTATTTGTTAAATAATACTTTCTGTAATTAATTCTTCCTTTCTTCCGCTTATCAAAAGGGAATAAGATATTTTTTTACTTTTTACTTTTACCAAAGAGGAATTTAAAAACCAATTTTCAGGTTTAGTGAAATAGTTAAAGTTCATATCTTCATAAGGAAGTGGCTCTATGATTGGTTTTTGTTCTTTTACGGAATCATTAATGAATCTTTTGATATTTAATGAATCAATGTTGATTGAATCTCTTCCGGACGTATCAATAGAAAATGTTTTATTCATCTCAATTTCAATCGAATCATTTCCTAAGGCTCTAAAATATATTAAACTATCTGTCAATGATCTTCCTAATTCGTCAACATGAAGAATGTATTTTGAATTTGGTTGTACATCTTTGTAATCAGGAACACCATCTTTATCCGTATCAACGGGACATCCATTTAAATCAACTTTAACATTTTTTGGAGTATGATGGCAACGATCTTTAAGGTCAATAACACCATCCTTATCTTCATCAGAAAGATCAAAATCTTCCAAATCTATGCTTATTTTTTCAGTCATTATTTTAGTTATCTTGTGAAATGCGTAATTAATCGTGAATCCCAATGAGCAGTAAGAGTCGTTATTTTTTTCAATCTTTCCATCAATGTTATCAGAAAAAAGAGCATTAAACGAGCCAAAAATACGACCTTGAAGATATGGACTTAATTTCCACTTAAAACCTACGCTAATTGGGGCAAGTAAAGATATACCTGCTTCAAGTGGTGTTTCATAATTGTAATCTCGAAAACTATTAATGTTGTATAAAATAGTGTCTCCCTGAAATATATCTGTTTTGGAATCAAAATTAATTATGCCAAATCCAATAGCCGAATAAATGGAAAAATTGTGTTTATTGTCAAAATAATTATCAGTATTAAAAACAAAATTAAGGTTGGTTTTCAGAAAATTAGTAGAGAAATTATCTGGGAAATTATGATCTGCTAATTTGCCACTTATGAGCATTATCTGTAGCCCAATAATTTTACCAAATCTTTTTTCTAAGTCAAATGACATTGCTGGTCTATTGTTTGTAAATATTTTTAAACTAGAATTAGGACTTATATCTCCAAAAAAAGTATTTACTTGAGGACCAAATCCTACAGTAAGTATTTCTTTTTTAATTGAATCATTTTCCGTTTGACAAACTGCTGAAAAAGAACTGATCAGTAATATACCTAAAATTAAAATTCTCAAAATAATTAGTTTTATGTAAATTTATTCAGAATCAACTAAAAATTAGGTTTTAATTGGTATTTTTTGTAAAATTCATTGATATGATTTACAGCTTCTGTAGGTGAATCTACAATTTTTATTAAATCTAGGTCTTCAGGACTGATATTTTTTTCTTGATCTAATAACACTTCTTTTATCCAAATTAATAATTTCCCCCAAAATTTTTTACCAACTAAAATAACGGGGAATTTCCCAGACTTATTAGTCTGTATTAATGTAAGTGCTTCAAACATTTCATCTAGAGTTCCAAATCCACCTGGTAACACTACAAATCCTTGGGCATATTTTATAAACATTACTTTTCTTACAAAAAAGTAATCAAAATTAATAATTTTATCTTTGTCTATAAATTTATTCGATTCTTGCTCAAAAGGTAAAAGAATGTTAAGACCCACTGATTTTCCACCTCCTCTTTTTGCTCCTTTATTACCAGCCTCCATAATCCCTAAACCTCCGCCAGTTATTACTCCGTATTTATTTATTGTTAGCTGATACGCTAATTCCTCAGCAATTTTATAGTATTTATTTTCTGGTTTTGTTCTTGCTGAACCAAAAATTGATACACAAGGTCCTATTTTTGAAAGTCTTTCAAAACCTTCAACAAATTCAGACATTATTTTAAAAATTTCCCAACTATCATTTGTTTTAATGTCATTCCAATCTCTTATTTTGATATCTGGCATAATACGTATTTAAGAATTTTTCAGTTCCAAAGCTAAAAATTTTCCAGTATAACTATTTGGGTTTTTTATTAGATTTTCTAAACTGCCCTGATAAATAATTTCACCTCCTTTTGATCCGCCTTCAGGTCCTAAATCTATAATATAATCTGAGGCTAAAATTACGTCCATATTATGCTCAATAACTAACACGCTATTTCCAAGCTTAATGAGTTTTTTTACAACAGAAAGTAATAAATTAATATCCTCGTGATGTAAACCTGTAGTAGGCTCATCCATAATGTAAAGAGTGTTTCCAGTTTGTTTTTTCCCTAACTCGGAAGATAATTTTATTCTCTGTGCTTCACCACCTGAAAGAGTGATTGATGATTGTCCTAAATGTATATAGCCTAGACCAACTTCTTTTAAAACTCTTATTTTGTCGGCGATAAAATTGATATCTTTAAAAAAGATAAGTGCTTCGTCAACGGTCATGTTAAGTACATCGTTAATGGACTTACCTTTAAATTTGACTTCTAAAGTTTCTCGATTGTATCTTTTGCCGTTGCAATCATCACATTTAACATATACATCAGGAAGAAAATTCATTTCAATTAATTTCATGCCAGCTCCTACACAGGTTTCACATCTTCCACCTTTTACGTTAAACGAAAATCTACCTGGTTTGTATCCTCTAATTTTAGATTCTGGAAGCTGAGCATATAAATCTCTTATATGGTTAAATATTCCTGTGTAAGTAGCAGGATTTGATCTGGGTGTTCTTCCAATTGGTGACTGATTAATACCGATAACTTTATCAAGTTCATTAATCCCTTTAACAGATTTATATTCAAGGGGATTCTTGACAGAATTATAAAAATGTTTATTTAAGATAGGAAATAGTGTGTCATTTATCAACGTAGATTTTCCACTCCCCGAAACACCTGTAACACAAACAAAACAATTTAATGGAATGGTAACATTAACGGATTTCAAGTTATTACCTGTAGCATTATTAATTTTAATATGTTTTGAATTTTTAGATATTTTATTTTTAAAAACTTCCCCATGTTTTTTATTCAAATATTTTGCAGTTATCGAACTGTTTATATCCAATTCTTTAGGATTACCCTGAGCAACAATATTTCCACCTAATTTTCCGGCTCCTGGTCCAATATCAATAATGAAATCTGCATTATTCATAATGTCTTTGTCATGTTCTACAACAATTACTGTATTGTCATTATCTCTTAACTGCTTAAGACTTTCTATTAATTTAAAATTATCTCTTTGATGTAATCCAATCGATGGTTCGTCTAGTATATAAAGTACACCAGTTAGTTCAGACCCAATTTGAGATGCTAATCTAATTCTTTGGGCTTCACCACCAGATAATGTTGATGCAGGTAAATTAAGGTGCAAATACTCTAATCCAACATTCATTAAAAATCCAATTCTGCTTTTAAGCTCTTTAATTAAATCTTTAGCAATAATTTGTTGTTGCTTGTTGAGTTTGTCATTTAGAGATTTAATCCAACTTTCTAGATTTATTATATCCATTTTAACAACATCACCAATATGCATTTCATCGATTTTATACCACTTATGATGGTCTTTAAGTCTTGACCCATTACACTTTGAACAAACTTTTTTATTCATGAAACCTGCTGCCCATCTTTTGATTTTATTTCCTCCCTCTTTGTGGTGTCGTTGAATAAAATTACCTAAACCTTCATATCCATTGAGCACTTTATGAACACCATTACTACCTAAGATTTTAATTAGTTTATTGGTGCCATATAGTATATCATTTAAACATTCTTTACTAATTTTCTCAATAGGTGTGTTAAGCTCAAAATTATGAAATTGAAGTAGTAAATCTAATTGTTTAAATGTCCAATTATTTTCGTATAAACCTAAAGCTTGTATGCCCCCATTTTTGATAGATTTTTTGGAATTTGGTATAATTTTTTCGATTTCTATTTCGTTAATGTAACCTAGTCCGTTACAAGTCTGACATGCCCCTTTTGGTGAGTTAAATGAAAATAAATTTGGTTCTGCAATTGCTAATGAAATACCACTTTCAGGACACATGAGCAGCTTGCTAAAATTTCTTGAACTATTTTTTTGATTTATTATTTGAATTTCTCCTTTTCCCTTTTTGAAACCTAGTGTTAAACTTTGTTTGAGTCTCAATTTATTTTTGTGACTTACTGTGATTCTATCAACTACAAGTGATATATCATGTATTTTATACCTATCCAGTCTGAATCCAACTGTTAAATTTTCAATTTTACCATCTACATAAACTTTTGAAAAGCCTTGTTTAATAAGTTGATCAAAAAGTTCTCTGTAGTGCCCTTTTCTAGACTTTATTATTGGAGCTGCTATAGTTATAATTTCATCATTAAAATTTTCATAAATTAATTTTATAATTTCATCCTGACTATAACTTACCATTGGTTTACCGTTAAAAGGGGATATGGGTGTTCCAATCCTTGCAAAAAGAAGTCTCAAAAAATCATAAATTTCAGTAATAGTACCAACTGTTGAACGTGGATTTTTAGATACTGTTTTTTGTTCAATTGCAATTACAGGGCTTAGGCCTGAAATATGATCAACATCGGGCTTGGATAGTTGACCAATAAATTGTCTTGCATAAGCATTATATGTTTCAAGATATCTTCTTTGCCCTTCAGCAAATATTGTGTCAAAAGCTAGAGAAGATTTACCACTCCCACTGAGTCCCGTTATAACAACTAATTTTTTATTTGGAATTTCTAATGAAATATCCTTTAAGTTGTGGGTTCTAGCACCTTCTATTTTAAGAACTTTAGACATAGCAAAAAAAAAAGTAAATATAACTGCTATTTTCTTAAGTCCTTGTGTTGTTGCGTGGTAATAAATAAAGAAAAGAATATTGCTAAAAAATATATTAAGAATAAGATATTATTGACCCAAGTCCATTTATCAACAAACCTGTAAATTATCACAGTAATCAGACAGGATATAAAGCTAATACCCGCAAAAATAAAACCAATTTGTGCATCTGTAAAACCTAAATATGAAAGGTGATGAGTAGTATGATCTTTCCCTCCAATAAATGGCGATGATTTTCTTGATAATCTATTAATAACCACGGCAGTTGTATCACAAATGGGAAGTGTAAATACAATTAATACCATAACTAGCTGTTTACCAATATTAGCTTCATTTGTTTCAAATGATTCAACGTTCCAAAAATATTTTATACCTATGGCTGCTATGAGAATTCCTAGAAATTGACTTCCCGAATCACCCATGAACATTTTTGAGGGATGCCAATTATAGAATAAAAACCCAATTAAAGAACCAATTATGCCAGTTAAAATCATAAAATCATATTGATTATACATATTATCAATACTTAAAAATACAAGTGCACAAATGATTATAAAGAGTGATGTAATACTAGTAATACCGTCCATATTATCTAGCATATTAATGGAGTTCATAATCCCAACAACCCATAAAATTGTGAGAATATAATTTAGTATAGGATATTCGAAAATTTTAATTACCATTAACTTTTCTTGGAAAGAGAATTTCGATGCAAAAATTAAAATTACACCACATGAAAATTGAACAAAAAATTTAAGCCATGGTTTAGTATTATAAGCATCATCGGCAAGACCCATTAAAAAAGCTAGTGAAACTGCTGCAATAAGTCCTATGATTTGACCATCATTGAATAAATCTTGGGAATTAAAAAAAATCCCATAGCATGCAGTACTAATTAAAAAAGTAATGTAAAAGGAAATTCCACCAAGTGCAGGTTTTGATACTGAACTCCATCTTATTAAAGGTTTTTCCTTATCTCTTATTCCTAAAGTTGTAGAGAATTTTAAAAGAATAGTATTAATAAGAAGACAAAATAAAACTATGCTTACAAAAAATGCAGCATAGACTAAAAATATATATTCACTGCTAACCAACCTAAAAGATTAAAACTTGGATACAAAAGAAGTAAATTTTTTTGCATTTTGATCTTTGATTGATAAAATTGGGTCTTTTACTGGCCATTTTATTTGTAAATCTGGATCATTCCAAATAATACAGTCTTCAGAACTTTTATCATAAAAATTTGAACATTTATAGCTGAATATAGTATCATTTTCTAGCGTTAAAAATCCATGAGCCATACCTTCAGGAATATACATCATTGTGTGATTTTTATCACTCAATTCTTTCATAACATATTTTCCAAATGTAGGCGATGACTTTCTAATGTCTAATGCTACGTCAATTACACTTCCTTTTATCACTCGAACAAGTTTAGCTTGGGCATATGGCGGATTTTGAAAATGAAGCCCTCTTAGAACTCCTTTTATTGAAGAAGATTGATTGTCTTGAACAAATGAGGTTTCAATTCTTGTAAGTTCATAAAATTCTTTTCTATTAAAAGACTCTAAAAAGTAACCTCTTTCATCATTGTACACATTTGGTTGAATCAATAAGACTCCTTTAATTTTAGTTTTCAGTATTTTCATCTGATTTGAAAAATGATTTTATTCTATCAAAAATACTTTTTTTATCTTCACCTTCCTCCGTGTAATAGGAAGAATAAGAATTTGATCCATATCCATAGCCGTAACCGTATCCATATCCATAGCCGTACCCATAGCCATATTTTGATCCATAGCTTCTATTATTAGTTTCGACACCATTTAGAACTACTGATAATTTTTTTAATTTATTTTCATTGATTAATCTATCGACATTTTGAACGAAATTTTTCCTTGAAAAGTTTGCTTTAAAGACATAAATTGGATAATCTGCTTTTTGTAGTACTGGAATGCCATCAGTTACTAAACCAACAGGGGGATTATCTATGACAACCATATCGTATTCTTTTTTTAAATCCAACATTGTAGAATTAAAAAGATCGCTGACGATAAGTTCTGATGGGTTTGGAGGAAGAGTACCAGCAGTTATGAAATCAAGCCCTGAGAGTTCACTTTTATTAATACATTCATTATATTTCAATTTCCCTGCCAATATATCGCTCATACCTTTTTTGTTTTTAATATTAAAACCTAAATGGATCTTAGGTTTTCTCATATCTAAGTCTAGAATAACCACTTTTTTTCCAGTAAATGCAATTATCCCAGCTAAATTAATTGCTAAAAAAGTTTTTCCTTCACCAGAAACTGTGCTACTTATAGCAATAATTTTGGAACTTTTTTCACTGCTAATAAATTGAAGATTGGTCCTAATTGCACGAAATGACTCTGTGATCAATGATTTTGGGCTTTTGTCAACAATTAAAGGGGAGATTTGAACCTTATTTTTCATCATTGGTATCATACCCAAAATGCTAATTGTTCCGCTTGAATATTTAGAAATTTCAAATAATGAAGTTATTTTATCATGTAATAAGTAGTTTACAGTTGCAATTAAAATACTCACAATTAGTGCAGATATAATACAAATTAAATAAACTAATACAGGAGTTGGGGATATTGGTATTTCATTTAACTGCGCAGGTTGAAGAATTTCATTATAAGTTGTAATTCCTGCTTTGGACAGTTCATATTCAGTTTCTTTTTCAAGAAGCAAGGTGAAATATTTATTATTTATTCCATGTATACGTTCTAGTCGAGTAAGTTCAAGTTCTTTCTCAGGAAGTGATAATAATCTTATTTCAATATTTCTAGATTTTTGTTCTAGTTCAATAATTCTTTTTTGTTTTTGTTCTTTTATTATTTGCAAAGCATGTTTTATTGAAATTATTTGTTGTTCAATTTTATTACTTATTAGAATAATATTCTCATTATTTACTGTAATATCTCTAAGTAAATCGTCTCTTTTAATTAAATCTTCTTTTAGAACATCTAACATATTTAATATGAATTCATCATTGTAAAATATTTGTGTTAAAGAAAAGCTATTTATAGAGTTTGAATTTATTTCCGAACTTAAAGTTTGATTAAATTTTTTTGTAAAACTTTCCATCATTGAAATCTCCAGTCTGATTTCAAGAATTTTTTTATCCATTTCATCTATTTGGCTGATATTGGATGATTTTAAAATATTAGATGAGTTAACATCATTCAATTTTTTAAATCCCTGAATTTCTCTTTCACTGGCTTTTAGACGAATTTCTACTGAATCTTTTTGAGCATTGATAAAATCTACAATATTTACAGAGCTTATCGCTTTTTTTTGAAGGTCATACTTTAAATACTCCTTTGCTATTGAATTGCATATATCTTGAGCAAACTTTGCATTAGAGTGCTTGTAGGAAATATTAATTGTATTTGCTGAATAGTCTAAAATATTTATTTCCAGTTCACTTCTTATCTCATTTCTAAGGTTTTGTATGGAAGGGAAAATTAAAAAATATTTTGAATCTTCTAAAGATTCTTTTAAGTCAGTAAATGTTTGACTTAATTTAATTTCACCAGAAAAATAATCAGATGTAAAATAATTATTTGGTTGAATATATTCAGCATAAATCGTTGATTCCTCTTTATTTGTGAAAACTAGATATTGATCGTTCGCACTTAAGTAAAGAGGTTTTCCAATTATTGTAGAGTCTTTAATTATTAAGTTTTGAATTATAAAAGGTGAAGATTTGTATAAATTTCTCGTAAGAATTTCACCCTCGCTGTAGTAAGTTGTTTTTAAAGACATACTATTGATTACCTTATCAATAATAATTTGTGATTTTAGTAATTCAACTTCTGAGCTTAGATTAGTTTGTTGCTGGTAAGAATATATATTTAAAAAATCATCATTTTGTTTTTTAATATTTAATTGGATAGTTGTGTTTGTTTTGTATTTATTCGGAGTATACCTAAGGTATATAAGACTTGCAGAAAATGCAGCAATGAAAATAAGAATAATGATCCATTTAACTTTATTTAACAGATAAATAAATAGACCTAACTCAAACTCTTTACTAAAATTATTTATCCTCTCACGGTATCTTAGAAGGTTATCTTCTGTATTTTTTATTTCTTCTGGAATCATTGTGTCGCTATTTGAGTAATTGTGAACCAGGCAAGAGTGATAGTTGAAATAAAAGACAGTATAGGGTTAAGATCATCCATTATTTCAGTAAGAATATTAATATTTGGAGTTACATAAACGATATCGTGAGATTGCATAATCATATTACCTTGTTTAATTCCTTCTATTGTTGACAGGTCCGCTTTAAATATTTTAATTCCTTTTTTTGTTTTTCTAATGATTTTAATTCTTTTTGAGCTATTATTTTTATCAATACCTCCCGAGCTTGCGAGAACTTCAAAAAGTGTCATATTATTATAAGTTAGAGGTACAACACTTGCTTCACCTCCGGTATTACCCCTAAATAAAAATATTCTTTTACTATTAACTCTTAAAATTATAAAGGGATCAACATAAAATTCTGAAAATATACTTTCTAAAAATAACTCTGCTTCTCTTACAGTTTTACCTACTAAATTTACATCACCAATTATGGGAAATTCAACTAAGCTATCTTGTCTAACATTATAAAAAAGACCCTGATTTCCGCCAGAGAAAAATCTTTGATTTTGTAAATTATTTCCATCTTGGCTAAACATATCAATTAGTTTAAAACCATTATTTGTTAAAAGCTGGAATGTTATTTGGTCATTTATATCTATTTTATATTCAATGATATTTAACTTTTCTTCAATTTCATCAAATTTATATTTGTTTGGGGTTCTTAACATTCTATTGGAGTTTATAGTACAAGAACTCACCATACATATTATTGTAAATAATAAAAAATAGAGTTTATGATTTTTCATAATTCAAAGCTAATAAATTTTTCTTATAAAACAAAGTTCTTTGTAATTCAAAGTTATTGTTCATACAGTTTTTTGGTTTTAGAAATTAAAGTTTTATAATTAAATTCAGATGATTTTTCCTTACTTAGTTGGGTTAAATCATTTCTATATTTTTTGGACTCAATTAACTTCAATAAGTTTTTCACAAATCCTTGGATATCTCCATTTTTTGATAAAAGAGCTGTTTTGTTTTTTATTACTACATTTTCAATACCACCAGTTATTGTACTTACTATAGGTTTTTCGCTTGCCTGGGCCTCAATTAAACTAACAGGTGTACCTTCATTTTTAGAACAAAGACATATAATATCCAAACCTGCATTAACAATATCTATTTCTTTGATCCACGAAGTGAATTGTAATAAGGCAGGTTTTTTGTCTACACTAAATTCTATATTTTTTGATATTGAGTAGTTAATCAAGTTTAGTTTTTCTTCACCATCTCCAACAATGAAAAATCTTATTTTTTTCTTTGTTTGTAGAACTATTTTTTCTATTATGTCGATGAAAAATTTATGATTTTTTATTGGGACAAGTCTTCCAATTATTCCTATTGCAATTTCATTTTGTTTGATGTTCCATTCATCTCTAAACTTTTTTCTTTTTTCGTTATTTACATCATTAAATTTAGTTAAGTCGAACCCTAAAGGAATAACTTCAATTTTATCTTCACTACAAATTTTGTGGACATTACTTAATTCATGTTTCTGGATATCGCTAATTGCTATTATTTTGTTAGACTTTTTTGCTAAATTTTTTTCAATATTTTTATATATGTTAGATTTTAAAATCCCAAAATAAGAGTGGAAAACATGTCCATGGAAAGTATGATAAATTTGTTTAGTACCTAAATTATATGCTGCATTCCTTCCAATCGCACCAGCTTTTGATGCATGAGTATGTACAATATCTGGTTTGAAGTCTTTTATTATTTTCTGTAATTTTTTGTAGGCTATTCTGTCATTTTTAAAATTTATTTCTCTTTTCATCTCAGGAATTATTATTGGTTTTAAACCTAACTCCTCTATAATATGCATTGAGCTTTCTTCTGAATCATCATGTTGCCCACCAACTAGTAAGGTTTCGTAATCATTTTCTAAATATTTAGTTAGATATGCTGCGTTGTAAGTAGGTCCTCCTAAATTAAATCTATTAATTACTCTAAGAATTTTTCTTTTCATAAGTTGTAGATATATTTTTTAAAAAAATTATTTAATACTACTAATGCCCATATATGATAAACTGTATTTCCAGAAGCACCATTTTTCCATATATAATGAATTCTGTCAAGACTATTTTTATTTAATAAACCTTCTTCTTTAAGAATATTATTTTTGAATATATCATTCTCAATAAATAAATTCATCTCATTTTCAAACCATTTCTTTAATGGAACTTCGAAACCATGTTTAGATCTTTTAAATAAATTTTTTGGTAGATGGTCTTCGAATGTATCTTTTAAAATTTTCTTTCTGATATTTTTATCTATCTTGAAAGAAGAAGGAAGGGAAAAAACATATTCTACTAATTTATGATCTAAGAATGGTGTTCTAACTTCTAGACTGTTGGCCATACTCATTAAATCAACTTTTCTTAACATATCATTATCCAAAACTAAATTAAAGTCGTAAAATAAAAAGTTATTGAATATATCATCATTATTTTCAACAAATTCCAAATAATCATTTTGCATATTCCTCCCTGTTAATTGTTCAACAAAAGAGTCATCCATAAATGATGCCCACTCTAAATATCTATTATTAACATCCTTATTTAAACCCGTGTGAAGCTTTTCAAGCTTTCTACCCAAATTACCGATTTTACTATTTCTGGAAGAGGGGAGAATTTTTGATAGACTTCCAAAGTTTTTTATTGCTTTTGATGTAAAATTGTTTTGAATAGAAAAAAAAAGAGCTTGATGTTTATTATATCCAGAAAATAGTTCGTCTGCACCATCACCTGAAAGAGAGACCGAAACCTTGTTTTTTGTTTTTTTTGAAAGTATAAAAACGTTAATAGCGGAGGAATCAGCAATAGGTTCGTCAATATAATCTAGAATGTCTTCTAAATTTTGATACAACTCTTTATTTGTTACTTCAAAACTGTGATGTTTAGAGTTAATATGTTTAGCTACTTTTTGTGCATATTTAGATTCATCAAATAATGGCTCGTCAGGAAAACCTAAAGAAAATGTATTTAAATCAGACTTATGGTCCTTTGCAATAGCGGATACTATACTAGAATCAACCCCCCCACTTAAAAATGTGCCAAGTGGCACATCACTAATTAGTCTTTTTTCAATAGATTCATTAAATAATTCTTTTATTTTTTTTTGAGCTGTTATGTAGCTGTCTTTTACTTGTTTAGTAGGATAGTAGGAGTGGTATTTTTTTATTGTTTGAAATCCATCTTTAATCTCTAAATAATGACCTGGAAGCAACTTTTTACAAGATTTTAAAATTGTTCTAGGGGCAGGTATGTAAGTATGTCTAAAATATTGAGCTAATGCCTGTTGATCAACTTCTTTTTTAATGTCGTAAGCTAAAATAGCTTTGAGCTCTGAAGCAAAAATTAATTCTTTTTCTGTTTTAAGATAGATTAATGGTTTTATTCCAAATCGATCTCTAGCTATTAGAAACGATTTATTAATTTTATCATAAAAGCAAAAAGAAAAAAAACCATTTAATTTTTTTATAAAACCAACTCCATAATAAATTAAACCATACAGTAAAACCTCAGTATCAGAACTGGTTTCAAAAATCATATTTTTTTCTTCTAATTCTTTTTTTAACTCCTTGTAGTTATATATTTCTCCATTAAAAACAATTGTATATCGATTAGATGAATCAGACATTGGCTGGTTTGCTCTTGAAGAAGTATCAATAATACTTAATCTTGTGTGACCTAATTCACAGTAGTTGTCCCTGAAAGTTCCCTTGTTATTTGGTCCTCTTTTTTCAAGTCTCTGCAGAGCAGTTTCTAAATATTTTGTTGAGTGGCTAATAGCTTTATTAAAGCTTACAAACCCAGCAATTCCACACATTAATCTTTCTTTTTAGCTAATTTAACTATTGGAATGATAATTGGAGTTATTTTTGCTAGTAGTTATGAAAAAGTCATTTTTAATAGTCTTAAGTCTGTTATTGTTAACTTTCTCTGTTAAGTGTCAATCAATATTTGATTATTCATTAAATCAATTTTTAAATGATGAAAGTGTAGAAAATAGTTCTATTAGCATACAACTTATTAATGGATCTTCAAGAGAAGTATTAATGGAATACAATTCAGAGAAATTATTAATACCTGCTTCGATACAAAAATTATTTACAACAACATATGCATTAAAGCAATTAGGAGAGAACTATAAATTTAAAACCATAGCATATTCAAGTGGTTTTGTTGATGTAGGAAATCAAAAATTGATTGGTGATCTTATCATCCATTTTTCCGGAGACCCAACGTTAGAAAGTAGGTATTTTGATTCATTAAGTTTTCTTACTCAATTAAATTCTAACTTAAATAAATTAAAAATTAAGTCTATTGAAGGTCAAGTAATACTTTTTCCTAAAAAGAATGATTTTAGTGTTAATAGTAATTGGTTGTGGGGAGATATAGGCAATTATTATGCTACTGGTTACTCAACACATTCATTTAGAGATAATTATGTTGATGTAAATTTTGATTCTCCGAATGAATATGGTAGACCCACAAAAATTAATGAGTTTTCTCCATTTTCAAAAAACTTTAATATTAAAAACAAAGTTATAAGTTCATCGACTAAAATAGATCTCTCTTATGCTTTTGGAGCCCCATTTCAAAAAGAAAGAAATATGATTGGTGAGTTACCTTCAAATAGAAAAAATTATAACGTTAAAATTTCTATGCATAACCCAAAGGATTTTCTAAGACATTCTTTAATTCAATCACTTGAAAATAATGGTGTCACGATAATAGGTTTAAAGAATTTAACGTCATCAAAAAGAGATACTATTTTAGTATATGAATCTCCATCATTAGAAAACATTATTAAAATTATAAATTACAAAAGCAACAATAATTTTTCTGAAAATATTTTAATTCATTCTGCATTGAAAACGGATTCTTCGATTACGTACCAAAAGTCTCCTGAACTTATGCAGGAATATTGGAAAGAAATATTAAATATTTCAAATATTTTTTTCAGCGATGGGTGTGGTCTTTCGAGACTAAATTTAATTTCTTCGAATGCTATTAATAAATTGTTGCTACACAACTTAAATGAGCTAAAATCTAATGTGAAAAAAGTGTTTATTTCTTCCCTTCCTGTCGCTGGAATAAGCGGTACTCTGAAATCATTAGGAAAAGGAACCACTATTTCTGGAAATTTTATAGGAAAAAGTGGATCTATGAATGGAATCAGATGTTATTCTGGATATTTTGTTAAAAATGAAAATTTTTTTCCATTTAGCATAATGGTAAATAACTTTATTTGCGAAAGTTCAATTATTAAAAAATTGATTGAAAATTTAATGGTTGATATTTATGAAAAATTATAGATTAGGGAAACTTTGGTAGGTTTTTAAAATTTGGATCCCTTTTTTCTAAAAAAGCATTACGTCCTTCTTCAGCTTCTTCCGTACCATAAGCAAGTCTTGTTGCTTCACCAGCATAAACTTGTTGGCCTATAAGTCCATCGTCAATTAGGTTGAATCCAAATTTTAGCATCTTTATAGCTGTAGGGCTTTTTTTCATAATTTCTTGGGCCCATTTGAAGGCTGTAGTTTCCAAATCTTTGTGAGCAACTACTTTATTTACCATTCCCATTTCGTAAGCTTCTTTAGCTGAATAACTCAAACCTAAAAAAAATATTTCTCGTGCTCTTTTCTGACCTATTTGCCTTGCTAGGTACGCAGAACCAAAGCCTCCATCAAAACTTGCAACATCAGCATCAGTTTGTTTGAAAATAGCATGTTCTTCACTTGCTATAGTCATGTCACAAACAACATGTAAGCTATGTCCACCACCAACTGCCCATCCTGGAACAACTGCAATCACAACTTTGTTCATAAATCTAATTTGTCTCTGAACATCTAAAATGTTGAATTTATTAACTCCGTCTAAACCTTTATAACCTCTTTTTGCTCTTACCCTTTGGTCACCTCCTGAACAAAATGCCCACCCTCCATCTTTCTTTGATGGGCCTTCTCCTGTTATAAGAACAACCCCAATTTCTTGACTTTCATGGCAAATTACTAGAGCTTCGAGTAATTCATCAACGGTTTTTGGCCTAAAAGCATTACGGACTTCAGGGCGGTTAAATGCTATTCTAGCCACACCTCCAAATTTTTTAAAAGTTATGTCTTCGTATTGTGAAATAGTTTTCCAATCAATCATCTCTTAGTTTTTAATAGCTTTAAAATAGTCAAAAAGTATTTTTTCATTTTCAGAATTTGCAGTAAAAAGTTCTAAAATTTCGGGTTCTTCACTACTTAAAATACTTTTTAAATGCTTATCAGCTTCTGGCTCGTTTGCAGCGTACTGGTAATTAATATTAAAAGTTCTAGCTATATTTTTTAATTTTAAATTATGTTTTGTTTCAAAATGTTTTTCTGAGTATGGTGTTTTTTTTGGTCCAGGAATAATATTAAATATTCCTCCACCTTGGTTATTTATAACAATAATTTTTAAATTCTTTGGGATTGAGTTGTTCCAAAGTGAATTTTGATCATATATAAAACTTAAGTCTCCAGTAATTAATAAAGTTAATTTATTAGTTACTTCTGCAGCACCAAGTGCTGTTGAAGAAGAGCCATCTATCCCACTAACTCCTCTATTACTATTGTAGGTTACTTGTTTTTGGGTTTTGAATAATTGGATATATCGGACACTAGAGCTGTTACCCATTTGAAAATTTATATTTTTCTTAGTTACGTGTTTTTGAATTAGATAATGTGCTTTAAGATCTGACCAACTACATTGTTGAAAAAATTTAGTATGCTTTTTTTCACTTGTTTTAAATTCTTTTTTCCAATTTAACCCAAATTTAGAATTATTGATTTTTTTGATGTTTTTTATAAATTGACTAAAGAAATCTTCAGGATCAATAGGAATGAAATAGTTAAGTGAACTAAATACATCTTGAGCTCTGTTTGTATTTTCGATATGCCAGTGATTAGAAGGGTTGTAATTTCTAAGTAGCTGTTTTAATTTTTTTGAAATTATTGAATTCCCAACTGTGAGCACAGTGTCAGGAATAAATGATGGCTTGCCATAAATTCTTTCAAGAGTTCTATCAATACAGCTTATAAAATTTTCGTCATGTAAATTAGAAGTACTTTCTGTCAGTATTACAACGGAATCGTCTTTCGATATTTTACTCAGTTGCTTATTTAATATTTCATTCTTTGGAAGCGAACCACAAATTATCATTTTCTTCTTTGACTTATTCCAAATTTCTGAAAGCTCTGCTAGTTGTAAGCTTTTAAGACGCTTTTCAACTTTGAAATGTGTGATTTTTCGAGAGTTTTTACTTGGGCTTTTTACTGTCTCATAGAGTGGCTCCCTGAAAGGAAAGTTAATATGAACAGGTTTTGATTTTAATTTTGCAACATTAATAGCTTCATTTGTCATCACACCAGTTTGCCAGAGTGCATCAGGATGGTCTAACATTGGAAGGTTAAAACTGCTAGCAACAAAGTTTTTGTAAACCTTATTTTGTCTTATAGTCTGACCTTCTCCGTGATCAATCCATTCAGGAGGTCTATCAGCAGTAATTATAATTAAAGGGATTTTTTGATAGTATGCTTCAGCAATTGCAGGTGAATAATTTAGGATTGCACTTCCTGATGTTGAGCATATAGCAACAGGTTGTTTAGTTTGTTGTGCGATGCCAAGTGCATAAAAGGCAGCAGATCTTTCATCAACCAAAACTTTGTTTTCAAAGAATTCATCACTGTTAAATCCAATTACTAGTGAGGCGTTTCTAGAACCTGGCGAGAAGACTATGTGCTTAATTTGATGTTTCTTGAAAAGGTCTACAAATACTTGAACCCTATATGAAGCAGATGTCATGGAACGAATTTCTATATTTTTTTTATCACTGACAAGAGCGTTTGAGATTTAATTTCGGTTTCCAAATATTCATCAGTCGGAATACTTTTTTCAGTAATGCCACCTCCGACAAAAATTTGAATTTCTTTTAGATTTATTCTTGCACATCTTAAGTTAACGTAAAGATTACAACTATTGTTATTAATCGTTCCTAAGTACCCACAGTATAAGCTCCTAGAATGATCTTCATATTGATTAATTATTTTTAAACTTTTTTTTAATGGAATGCCAGCAATTGCTGGGGTTGGGTGAAATTCGCTTATAAACTGAAATAAATCGCTTTTTAATTTAAAAAAGAATTCTTGGTTCAGATGTTGAACATTACCTGCTATTTTTTCATGAACATCCGATGTTTTAATTATCATTCCATGAGATTTTATTTTAGTTCTTAAATGTAGGGCTACATATTGGTGCTCTTCTATTTCTTTAATAGACCATTTTTTTTTACTAAAAGATATTTTCGTTCCTGCAAGGGCCTGAGAAAAAAAACCTTCATCACTATTTCCACTTAAAAGTGTTTCTGGTGAAACACCAATCCACATTCCGAACATTGGATGATTTAATATGTAGGTAAAACCATGCTTATATTTTTCAGTTAACTTTTGATAAATTGTAAATAGGTTAGATTCATCATTCTTTGAAACAATAATTCTACTTAATATGCATTTTTGAATCTCACCATCTTTACATTTTTTTATGATGCTATTTACAGAGTCTAGATAGTTTCTTTTGTCGGTAGAGATAGTATTTATATTTTTTGCAGATTTAATTTCTACTTTATTTTTAAGTTTACAAATCTTTCCTTCCAGCAGATAAGTCAAACTGTCAAATAGGCTAAAAACAAAAGTATTTTCTTTAAAGGAATGGTTTTTATCTAACTTTTTCCAAATACCCATACCAATAAATGATTGTTTTTTTTGTGGTTCTTGATAAATAATAAAGCTATCATCTTTTGAAAGTTTGATCATTTTTTTTTGGCTTTTTTAATAATCATGACAGTAAGTCTTGAAACAGAAATTAATCTATCATTTTCGTCAACAATTCTAATATTCCAAACGTGAGTTGATCTTCCTTTATGTACAATACTTCCAATTCCAAATACGAAACCACTGGAAATACTTCTCAGGTGATTGGCATTAACTTCTAATCCAAATGCACTTTCTAACTCACTATTAATCAACATGTGGGAGCCAATGCTACCAATAGATTCAGCCAATGTGACACTCGCACCCCCATGTAGTATTCCTGCAGGCTGAGAAGTGTATTGATTAACGGGCATTTTTGCAATAATAGTATTGTTTTTAATTTCAATAAATTCTATTCCAATATGTGATAAGATCGTATTTTTTGTTAATGAGTTTAAATTTTCAGGACTTATTTTTTTGGGAAACATATTTAAAATATGATAATTTTATTTATAGTGTGACTATTTTGGGGCTTAACATAATAAATTCCAGGTTTAAAATTTTCAAAATAAAATGAATTTCCTTCTATATGTTTAAAAGATTTAATGATTTTTCCTAACTGATTATAAATGTAAAACCCTTGTCGGTCGAAAGTGATGTCTTTAAATTCAATTTTAAAGCATCCATTATTTGGATTTGGAAAAACTTTAATTTCATTTTCTAAAATTGGATTAACATCTGTTGTGTTAATAACATTAATTTCCAGGGAGGAAGTACAAGTTTTTCCAAAATTATTTGTAACTAATAATGAAACTAAATATAGTCCCGAACTATCAAATATAATATTAGAAGGATTCTGCAGATCAGAATTTACAGGACTAACCCCATCATTTTCATTAACATCAAAATTCCAATTCCAACTTTCAATATTAGAACTAGCACTTCCAAAAAAATTAATTGAACTTCCAATTCCAGCAGTTGTAAAATCTGCACTGGCATTACATGAGAAATAGATGCCGTCAATATAGCTTAAAGTACTGTCACTAGGATTAAGCCATGGAGAAAGCTGTGCGTAACTACTATCTCCGTTATTCTCCCAGTTAGTTGAAAATTTCCCATAAAAATCTGGATCATTTGGAAAGTCACAATAAGAACTCCCACCACTTAGCTGACCAACAATTCTTTTTTCTTGATTAAAAATGGGAGATCCTGACGAACCAGGTTCGGTAACACCATGGCCATTTTCAGTTTCATCCCAAGTTACAACCCAGTGTGCATTTGGTGCTCCTCCATTGTAATTATAACTTTCCAAATTAGAACTAAACGTGGAAATTTTTTTTGCACTTCCATTAGGATGATGTATACTTACTCCGCTATTTGCAGGTGCGTTAGTGATATCCCAGCCAGCATAATAGGAACCATAACTTTCAGGAATTGTCGATGTCATTTCTACAAGTGTAAAATCTGAGCCTGCTAATTGATTAGAATTTGATGGAGGATTATTTAATGTTCCACTTCCAGAACTTGAAATTACTAAGCCATTTATCATAGTTTGATTTCCTTTGAATGGATCATTACCGTTATTATTTGGTTGGCAGCTTGATTTTTGATAATTCCAATACCAAGTATATCCGTTTAAATTTTCATTAGCAGTGTGGTTTCCACAGTGCCAGGCTGTTAAAATATAAGGTTTTAAATCATTGTTAGTGTTATTGATAACTGAGCCTGAACAGACATAATATAAATTTCCGTCAGGGTATTCAAAATGTACAACAGCGTCAATTTGTTTTTCCCACCCATCGTTTTCTGGAAAACAAGCAACATCAACTTGGCAGTACTCTGCTATTTGACGATTGTTTTCACTTTTAAATGGACTTAGATAATCTTCAAATCCTCTAAAATAATATCTAATACTTTCAATTTCAAAATCAAAAACCTCATTGCAATTGGCAGGTTCGTGATATTCAATAATTGTGGTTGAACCCTCTATTATCTGCGTATGAGTAATTGGATTGATTTCATTTCTAAGTGATGTGAATTTTCCTATTACATGATTTTTATTTTCGTTATACAAGAATATTTCAGCACCATCAGGAATATGAAATTTTTTATAATTGAGTGACAACCCAATTGCATCATCGATTGTTATTTTTAATAACCATGATTTTGAACCATCAGTGTGGTTAATCCAAGTTCCGCTATTAGAAGGATTCAGAATGGTTTTTATTTTTGTACCTACACAGAATGAGTTTTTATTGGAGTTTTCTAAATATTTAATAAAGTTTTTATTTGGTGGTGTTAATCTTTTTTCATTTATTTTTCTATTGATTGGATTTGAAAATGAAAAAGGAGTACCAGCCTGAGAAACTTGACAATTGCTACTGTTAATAAGGAAAATAAAAAAAATTAAGCTAAGTATAAATTTCATTAAATTGTTGTTTGGCTTAAATATAAAAATAATAATATATAGTCCATTGTTTCTAAAATACTACTTCAGTATATGGGTTTTTTTTAATTTTATAGAATGAAGAGAATATTATTGGTGGAAGATGAAGAAAATTTACATTATGCAATTAAATTAAATTTAGAGATGGATGGTTTTAATGTAATTTCCGCTTTTAATGGGAAAAATGCAGTATCAAAATATAAGAAAGGTAGGTTTGATTTAATTATTCTTGATGTAATGCTTCCTGAAATGAATGGTTTTGATATTTGCGAAGTAATTCGTTTAGATAATTCTAATATCCCAATATTATTTTTAACTGCTAAATCTAATAATGAAGATAAAGTAAAAGGTTTAAAGATGGCAGATGATTATTTGACTAAACCTTTTAATCTTAAAGAATTGTTACTAAGAGTGAAAAATCTTTTAAAAAGGACTAATGTTGTTGATGTAAACGTTGATAGTGCCAAAACCTTAATTGCGGGCTGTCTTGTAGATTTTAATTCTTTTGAAGTGACAGATAAAGACAATAATAAAATTAGTTTAACACACAAACAAATTAAACTTTTAAAATTATTTGTAGACAAGCAAGATGAGGTTATTAGTAGACAAGAAATTTTAGAAAAAATTTGGGGTTATGATGTTTATCCTTCATCAAGAACTATTGATAATTTTATATTAATGTTTAGGAAAATATTTGAAAAAGATCTCCCATCAACAACACACTTTAAGTCTGTTAGAGGTGTAGGATATAAATTTACCCCTTAGCACCACTGACAATATTTACTTTCATTATTATGTCTGTATACCATATCCTTACTATTTATTTTTAAAATAGAATCCTCAATTAAATTGTAAAATGAAACTAAGTTTTCATTAGAAATGTTGTCTTTTTTATCTATTGTAAGATTCAACTTATGTTGCTTAGTATTTTTTATGGAAATTATCTGTCCAGAAATAGATTTATTAGACTTAAAATTTTCTGTAAATAACATTGCATAAAATAACAATTGAAAAGCTTTACCTCTTTTTTGAACTTGTTCTATTGAACTTAATGCTAATTCATTAGGTCTAACTAAGCCTGATTTATAGTCAACTAGTCTTATACCTCTAGCTGTAGAATCTATTCTGTCAATAATCCCTTTAAATTTGATATTTTTTAAAGACCCATTAATTTTAATTTTTGTTTCATAAGATAGTTCTTTTTCAAGTTCTAATATGCGATAACTTCCAAAATTTTTGACTTCTGAAATCTCAGTTCTGATAAAATTTTCAATACATTTTTTGTAATGGTAATAAATAAGACCATTTTTTCCTTTAAGATATCTTTTATCATCAAAAATTTTGTAAAATTCATTATCCACAAACTTATCTAGAATATTTAACATTTTCTTTAATTTATCAGAGTCTATGTATTCATATTGACTATACAAATTTTCTAGAGTTTTATGTATTGCAGAACCCCATTCGCTGTTGTTTAGAAAATTTTCCGGACTTTGTTCCTCTTTAATTTTCAGAACATATTTGTAATAGAAGGAAAGTGAACAATTTGAAAATGTTAACAATGATGAAGGGGATATACCACTTTCCATCCATTTAGTAATACTGAGATTGATATTATCATTATTTAAAACATAATTAGATACATTATTAGTTGAACTTTCAGAATTAAAACTATTTATTTTAATTTTAGGAAGTGCTTTAAATTCAACCTCGATTTGTTTTATATAACGACTTGTCTCATTGTACTCAAGTCCGTTACTACCCTCACTTATTTTTATTAAATGAATATTTTTTGCATACTGTAAGCTTCTATAAAAATAATAGGCAAATAGTGCTTCTTTTTCATATTTTGTAGGTAGACCGTAGTGATTTCTTAGATCATTTGGAATTAAGTTATTTTTTAAATCTTTTTTTGGTAGAAAATCTTCATTACAGGACACATATATTATATTTTCAACGTCAATCGTTCTACTTTCTAGCAATCCTAAAATCTGAATTTTAGCTATTTTACTTCCTTTTAAAGGTATTTTAATTTTATTAATATGAATATTTAAAGTATCAATAACTTGCTGACTATTTAAATCAAAATTGTGTTTGGTACATTTACTATTAATGTTTTGAAGTTGCTTTTTAATAATTGATAGAACCTCACATTGAATTTTATTTTCAAAATAAATTTTTAGTAAAGAATTTATTAATTCATTTAATTGATCAAAAAAATTATTATCGTCAAATAAATTTATAACAATATATATTAATTTTTCAAAGTCCTTATTCTTCCAAATAATATTCTTAATTGAAATTTTAAAAGACTTTTTATTTTCAAATTCTTTTTCTAATTCATTGAAGTTGTAAAGGTTTTCTTTTAAGATTTGATAGTTTAATATTTTTTTAAATGTTGTATAATCAATTTTATATGTCTTACTAATTTCTGTGGGAAAATCATTTGTGAAAAATTGTAAAAGCTTTGCGGATTCAAAGTGACTAATATCTAACCCTGATGAATAGTTTATATCGTTTTGAACTTTTATTAAACTTTCATAGATGAAAGGTCCTAAGCTTTCATCCATTAAAACAATTGTAAATTTTTTCCTATTGTTATTAATTATTATATTTTTTACGATTTCAATTTGCTTAATGGATGTTGGGGATTCGTGAATTAATACTTCTTTTTGAGAATTTTCAATATAATCTACCGGTTTATTATAGCGGTGGTATTTATGTTTTCTGAAAAAATAACCTGCTTCATGATTACTATTAAATGCATAATATTTATCTGAATCATTAAAGACATTTGCTAAATTCTCACTGACTAAATAGTCTACTATAATTTCTTCGCTTTTAGATAATGCATTTAAACCTATAAAAAAAATGTTTTTTTTATCTGAAAAATATGTATCACAATTTTCAGCAACTTCTCTATAGATAGTACCATATATTCCTTTTTTATAATAGAGTAGAGTAGATTTAAATTTCAAAAAGATGTTACCAATAACATTAAATTGCGAAATAAACTCTAATTGATTTTTAGATAGATCATCTTCATTCAAGCTCCAATTTTCTATATCTCTAATATTTGAAAGCTCGTAGAATAATTTATTCGAGTCAATCATATAACTTTCTACACTATTAAATTCTTTAATAATAGAATTAGATTTTTTGTAAATAATTTCTGCGGATGTTTTTTTATCAATTGATGTAGCTATCTTACAAAAAATTATTTGTGCTTCGTAGCTGTCTATTAGGTCTAATTTTGAGTTCTTTAAAATAAAATCATGAATAGTATCTATTTTTGGAAGGATGAAAGGTTTCTTGGCTATCGTTTTAAATGATTTGCTAATTTCCCATTTTGATCGCTGGGAAGGGACAACAAGGTGTAATTTATGAATTTCTGAAATATCATTTTCTAAAGTGAGATAATTAAATAATCTTTCAGAAAAAGTTTTCATAATTTAAATTAGTTAATTATTTCCCAAGTATGATCTGCAAGTAACCTGACGGTGCTAATAAAATTATAAGGACAGCCCGATCTTCCCCACTCATTAATTCCTATCATAAGCAATATAAATTCCCCATTATCTTTTTCATAAAGATAATACTGGTGGGATATTAATGGTTCAAATCTTATCTCTGCATTATATATCATTTGAGAAATTTCTACTCTTTCTTTGATACTTTTTGCTTGCTCTGCCAATAAATTCATTTGTTCTTTAATCTGCTGTAATTGTATATCTGTTTGATGTTCCATAGCAGCAATAGATTTACTTTTTATTACTCCCTGTTTTGTCGGTATAACAGGGAAGCTACCTCTATGATGCGCATATTTAATAGTACCAGGTTCTTCTGTTACATTGTCCTTATCAATAGGGTTTTGTTTTTTTGAATTTTTCTTCAATTTTGATTAAGTTAAAAGGGATTTGAAAATTTAGGATTATTTATAAAATCTGGGTCTGAAAGTGTTAATAAAAATGCTTTTAGTTCTTCTCTTTCCTGGGGATTTAGTTGAACGCCTCCTTGGCTAGAAAATTCCATTAAAGGATCAATATTTGGTGAATTTGGATGAACTCCAGTACTATAAAAATCAATCACTTGATCTATCGTATTAAACCTTCCATCATGCATATATGGTGCACTGTATTCTAAGTTTCTAACCGATGGAACTTTAAATTTAAAGTAATCATTAAATGATTCTGTAACTGTTCCTCTTGCAGTATCTGTTGGAAATTCGTCTAAGCCATTATTTTTAAAAGAAAAATCTGTGCCTAGTATACCTCCATGACAATGGAAACAATCACCCCCAGAGAAACTATTAAAAGATACATAACCAGCATTTTCTTCAGTAGTGAACACTGCTTCATTTCTCAGAACTTTATCATATTTTGAGTTGGAGGAAATCATTGTAATTAGGAACTGTTCAATAGCCTTTGCTACATGACTAGAGTCTGGATTTATTATTCCAAATGCATCATAAAACATCTTATTGTAATTTTCATCAAATTTAATATCATTAAAAAAACTGTACCAATCTTCATCCATCTCAGTTTTTTTTACAACTGTTGATAAAATTTGTTCTTCTAAAGTCACTTCTCTTCCATCCCAAAAAAAGCTTTTTGACCACGCTAGGTTTTGCAAGACCATAGAATTTCTTGATCCCACATCCCCATTTATTCCAATGCTAAATGGATTAGGGTCTGAAAATGCATTTTTTGGACTATGACAACTTGCACACGACATGGAGTTATCTCCACTTAGCCTAGGTTCCCAAAATAGATGCCTACCTAATAAGATACCCTCTTCAGTAAGTGGATTTTCTTCATTAATTTCAACAGGAGGAAAATTATCAGGAATTTGTAGTTTATAAGGCTTTGGGGAGAAGATTGGTGAAATCTCTTCCTTTTTTTTACATCCGTGTAATAAAATTGTAAATAGAATAATAAATAATATTTTAAATCTATAATTAATCATTAAATTAAAAATTAGCAGTAATGAACTGCTCAGAATTTTCAATAACTTTTGTAGCTAATGAAAAATTATCAGATGTATGAGTGAAATTATCAATAGATAGATTAATTTCTCTGATAAGAATGTCCCAATTTGCCTTTAGATTCAGTTCTACAGATGAAGAGCCAGTTTTTACAATATTACATTGTAAATTATTTTTGATAAGGCTGAAATCATCACCTCCAATGTGGAAAATAAAATTTTCTCCGCTTTCAAAATTCTGATTATTATTAATATCAACTTTTCCCTCAAGAACAATGAAAAGGTAACTCCAATCAGATGGGCTTAAACCCATTTGCCAATGCATGCTTGGAGTCTGGTAAGATAGATCGTTTGCACTTTCATAGCTTGCAGGATCCAGGTGATTTGTTATAGAATCAACTCCAAGAATAAAATCAATATAATAAATATTTGTACTGTTTATGGTATCGTAATCATAGTCAGTCTCAGTTGCTGAAATAAGTAGATATTTATTAGAATTATCAACTATTTCTTTTGTGCTGTCCTTAAAATGGAATTTTCCAAGATAAAAGTTTGCTCTTGAAAATTGAATTTTGTTTCCATAGTCATCAGTGTATATTGAATCTAGAGAAAATATATCATCACCAAAAAAATGAGAAAATTTTATAGAAAAAGTTGTATCCAAAGCGTATTCACATGAATTATCACTTTTTTTTGCATAGGAGTCAAAATTTATCGCGTTTGGATCTGTACATCCTAATTTTCGACACGAAAAAGTCAAAATTTGAGCTAAAAGAATAATAGCAAAATATATATATATTAACTTAGAACTCATAATTTTTAACTAAAATTATTGTAATTTACTCATATAACCTGAATTGTTTAAATTTATGTAAATGATATTTAGATGGCTTATATTTTTACTATTTATTTTTTGTTTAAATATATATTCTTCACAAGCAATAAAGACACTGACCAAAAGTTCTTGGATTCAATATATTTTTATAATATTAAATATCATTGTATTAGCAAATTTTATTATACAAACTTATTTTCTGGACAGAAGCGAATTAACATCACCTTACTTTTCATATTCTTTAGGTATATTTCTAACCGCAGCAATCTTTCAGTTATTAGTTATAATTTTTATTTTGTTTGAAGACTTGTTTAGAATTCCCCAATGGATTTATCATATTTTATCAAAGGGTTTGGGTAACTCGTTTAATTTCATGCCTGAAAGAAGACATTTTATATCTCAGCTTGCTGTTATACTCGCAAGTATTCCTGCTAGCGCACTTTTTATTGGAATGTTGAGAGGGAAATATAGTTACAGAGTAATTAATCATATCCTTACATTTGAAAATTTGCCCAAAGATTTTGATGGATTTAAAATCGCTCATATTTCAGATTTTCACTGCGGGAGTTTCGATAATGTTAAAAAATTGAGTTATGGAATTAATATGATAAATCAACAAAAACCGGATATAATTTTATTCACAGGTGATATGGTTAATAATATTGCTAAAGAAATTATCCCTTGGAAAGAAATTATTTCTGAACTGAGTGCACCAAATGGTAAATATGCAATATTAGGAAATCATGACTATGGAGATTACATAAAATGGAGTTCGAGCGAAGAAAAACTTAAAAATTTTGAAAATCTTAAGTTTTTATTGAAAGAGATGGGGTTTAAAGTTTTACTTAATACATCTGAAAAGATAAAAGTAAATAATTCTACTATTTCTTTAATTGGTGTAGAAAATTGGGGTAGGGGTGGCTTTAAAAAAAATGGAGATTTAGATTTAGCGACCAAAAATATTAAGCCTAGTGATTTTAAAATATTAATGTCACACGACCCGTCTCACTGGGAGGATAAAGTAATTAATCATAAGCATCATATTGATTTAACTCTTTCTGGCCACACACATGGAATGCAATTTGGTATAGAAATTCCAGGCTGGATTAAATGGAGTCCTATTCAATATCGATACAAATATTGGGCTGGTATTTACAAAGAAAAAAATCAAATCATCAATGTAAATAGAGGATTTGGCTTCCTGGCTTACCCAGGTCGAGTGGGTATTTATCCTGAAATCTCAATTCTTGAACTAAAATCAAACTCTAAAAGTAATATTCCACAATCCTAATGAATGGTCTAACTGTTTATCGATCTTCAGCAGGTTCTGGAAAAACATTTATTCTAGTTAAAACTTATCTCACACTTTTATTTAATGCAAGACTTGTCACTGGATTTAAACAAATTCTGGCAATTACATTTACAAATAAAGCAGCGGAGGAGATGAAAAAAAGAGTTCTTTCAGCGCTTGAAATGATAAATAATGAAGGTAATGTAAACTTACTGGCAAAAGAAATTGCTTTAGAAATTAACTGTAATGTAGATGATATTGTGAACAAATCATCAAAAATTTACAATAAAATTTTACATAATTACAGTGACTTTAGCATAATGACTATTGATAAATTTACTAACCAAATTATTAGAGCATTTTCTAAGGAATTGAATTTATCTGATACTTACGAAATTATTCTAGAGGAGTATGAATTTTTTGAAAATGTAATTTCAGAATTTATTGATCAGACCGAAAATAATGAGTATAATTTTAAGTTGATTAAACAGTTCATTGATGAATCAGTAAGACAAGGAGTTCAAAGTAATATTGAAAATCTTTTGAAGAAATTTAACAAAATAATTTTTCAAACTGATTTTATAAAGAATAAACAACAAAGTCGGGATAATCTAAAAAATCTAAGAGATTACTTTTTAAAAAACTTAAGGCAAAATGAATCAGAGATTAATACTCATTGCTTAAATGGAATATCCATTCTTAAAAATTCAAACGTTGAAAGTAAATGGCAATTATATTCAAGAGTCGATAAAGTTTTAAATTCTTATAGTAATTATAAAACGTTAAGCTATGATGAGGTTATAAAATGGTCGGAATGGGGAGAAAATGATAAATGGTTTAAAAAATCATTAAATGTCGATCAATTACAGCAAATAAATAATGTAAAGAAAGATTTATTAATAGAACTAAATCATATTATAGCGAAATTATTAGAATGGATAAAACTATTAGAATTATATAGATTAGTTACTCCTTTTTCATTGGTACATTCATTACTAACTAGTTTGGATAATAAAAAAAGTCAACAAAATGTGATTTTGATTTCTGATTTTAATTTTTTAGTAAGTGATATAATTAAGAATGAGCCAGCCGGTTATGTTTTTGAAAAAATTGGAAATAGGTATAAATACATTCTTATAGATGAATTTCAAGACACATCCAAAATGCAATGGGAAAATATAATTCCTTTAATACATGAATCCTTATCAAATGGTGGTGAAAATTTAATTGTTGGTGATTCTAAGCAAGCAATATACAGATGGAGAAATGGTAATGCTGAACAATTTGTAAACCTCCCATCGATTCCTGATAATAAACAGTTTAGTTCCTATCAGTCATTAATTACTCAATCTTTTAATAGTAAGGTTTTAAATAATAATTGGCGTTCTGCAATTAATATTATCAAGTTCAATAACTGGTTGTTTGAAAACGTTTCAAAAGAAATAAATCACCGTGAAGTAATAGCAGCATATGCAGATGTAAAGCAAAATATTAAAAAAACAAATGTTGGATCGATACATTTTTTAGTTAAAGAAAAGGGTGAGCTAAACCTGAAAATTTATATTTCCAATAAGATTAAGAAATTGTCTACAAAGGGCTTTAGTTACTCTGATATCGTATTTTTAGTTAGATCGAAAAAAGATGGGAATAAAATTATAGAAGTTTTAGAGGATTTGAATATACCTTTTAAATCTGATGATAGCGTCTTTCTTGGTTATTCGAATTCTTTTAAATTGTTATATTACGCTCTAAGATATTTTGAATTTAAATTCACAGATGATTTAAAATTACTTGGACACTTTCTAGAGATTTATTTTAAAAATAGTCCAGACTTACTTTTAAAAGTTAATAATAATTTAAAAAACTTGAATTTTAGTTTCTACAAAAATCTGTTTGATTTTCAAAAATTAAATTTTGTTATAGATACATTAAATTTAAATTCTAAAGATCCATATATTGATGTATTCCTTAATACAGCATTAGAAAAAATAAATAAAAATAATTTCACGGTTGGAGAACTTTTAAATTTTTTAAAAGATAATGCAATAAAAATTTTAGTTGAATCTATATCGCTAAATGCAATACAAATTATGACCATCCATAAATCTAAAGGTTTAGAATTTCCTGTGGTTATAATACCATTTGGTTCATGGGTTAACAAAAGCAATCTTAATCCTTCTTTTATTGGTATTGAAGATATTTCATTAAAAAACTTAAAAATTGATAATTACATTGGCGAGTTAAGTAAAAAAAGTTTACTTTCTTTAGGGAAATTTAATATATATGACCAAGAACAAAGTTCACTTATTCTTGATAATCTAAATCTATATTATGTCGCTTTTACAAGGCCTGTAGAAGAACTTCATGTAGTAATGAACGATTCAAAAAATGTAAATAATGTTTGTGATGTAATAGTAAGTAAGATTAAAAATCATGATTTATATAATCCAAAAAATGGCGAGATACTAATTGAAGAAAATAGTATTCATACGCCCATTAAGAAGCAGCAAGCAATTGATCCAGTCTATACTTTAAACAAGGGGACTTCCCAATATAAATTTAACAATACACAAGACTTTTTAATTTTTAGTAAAAAACCAACGGTTGGTGAAATATTTCATGAATCCATGAGTAGGGTAGAAAATGATTTTTCAAAGGCATACAAATACCTTGAACATTTACATAATAACCGCTTATGTTCTGAGATTATTATTGAAAAATGTAAATTTTTCATAAATAAAATTGAGAAGTCAAATTCATTTGACTTTATTTTTAAAAATTATGATTTCGTGTATAACGAGAGAGAGATATTTGATGAAAATGGAGGTTTATTAAGGATTGATAGATTAGTTATCAAAAATTCAGAAGCAATTGTTATTGATTACAAGACAACAAAAGAGAAATTAAATGCTCACATCGATCAAATAAAAAATTACATAAACGTTTTAAATCATACTGCATTTGAAAAAGTTTCTGGCTATTTACTTTATGTAGATAGTCTAGAATTAGTAAAAATTACTTAGCCAACATTAAATTTAGGTTGTCAGTAATTATCCCATTAATACTCATTTTCAACAATTTTTTTTTTCTTCTATATCATTTACCGTCAATGTATGGCTCATGAGAAATCACTAAATCTAAGTCTTTGTTTACAACAATATCCAATTTAATTCCATCAACACCTAGATCAATGACCTTATGAGATCCAATTAATGTATTTTGGGCAAACATCGCTAAATCCACGTTGTCCAAATATTTCAGTATGATATTTGTTTCTCAAAATAGTCATTTGTAGATAAAGGTATTTATGCTCCTTATATTTATCTATATATACTGATTGACCCTTTAAAGAGTTTATTTTTTACAGAAAGTGTGTAAAAGTATGTTCCGTTTGGAACAATTTTACCTACATTATTTCTGCCATCCCACCTCAAATTATTCCCTGTGGATAAAAATTGTATTTGACCCCATCTATTGTATATCGTTAGATCTGTACATTCGTAAATTTTCCCAGGCACATCAATATAAAATATATCATTTTTCCCATCTCCATCAGGTGTGAATACGTTTGGTCTTGTAATTTTAAAATAGTCATCAAACCCTAAAGACTTATCGGATATTGTAGTAGAACTTTCGCATCCAAATATATCCGTTACACTCAGCGTAGCTGAATAATCTTCATTAAATGAAAATATTTTATCTATTTTTTCTTCATTTGAAGAAGTTCCGTCACTAAACATCCATTCAATAGTCATATTTTCATCTGAAGTATTAATGTAGCTCAAAATAATACCATTACACCCAGCATTCAAAGCTGTATCAAAGCTAGCAAGAGGGGTAGATACATCAATTATAAATGTGTCTAAAATCTGACACCCTGCAGCATTCTCTATATTAACAGTGTAAATAGTAGTACTTTCAGGATAAAAATATGGATTGTCGATAGATGTATTAGAAATACCTGTAGATGGATTCCAACTAATATTTGTTGCTGGATCTCCAAAAATATCTGCTTGGATAGTATCTCCTACACAAATTACAGTATCATTATTAGTTGTTGCATTAAACACCAAAATTTGTACTGTATCAAAATCTACACATCCGTTAGAATCCGTAACTTCAAGAACAAAGTTCATATTTTCATTGGGGAATGCAAATGTCGTTGCGTTTTCAGATAAATCAACAAACTCTGATGGTTCCCAACTATATTCAATACCACCAGAGCCTGATAAAATAACAGAGTCATCTGGACAAATACTTGAATTGAACCCTGCATTTGCATTTGCAGGTTCATGTAAATAAATAACTACTGTATCGTAATTAATACATCCATTTGCTGCAGTAACTTGTACTACATAAGAGGTAATAGTATCTGGTGTTGCAATAGGATTAGGGATTAAAAAATTACTCAAATTTATTGGATTTAACCATACATAATCTAATCCACCAGATCCATTGAGCTCTGTACTAGTTTCAGGACAAATTGTATCATCAACTCCCGCATTTGCGTTTGGTAGTGGGAGAACATTTACCAAAACAGAGTCATGATTTTCACACCCATTTCCGTCAGTTCCAATTAAGTTAAATGTAGTAGTGACATTAGGATTTGCTATTGGAAATGCTGTTGAACTGTCTGTAAGATTTTCTGCTGGGTACCAATAATATGTTACTGCACCTGTCCCCAAAAGTAATGTTGATTCTCCAAAGCAAATTGGGTTATTATTAGCAGACGCATTTACATTTGGAAGTGTATCTACATTTATATTAATAGAGTCATAGTTTATGCAATTATTACTATTAGTTACTGTTACATAATAGGTTGTATTAATTGTATTATATACCGTAGGATTTGCAATACTTGTATCAGAAATATTATAATTCGGAGACCAAGAGTAAAATTCTCCATCTTCTGCATGCAGTAATAGGCTATCAAAAATACATATTGAAGTATCAGCACTTAGGTTAATATTTGGTAAAGTATTCACATTGATGACAGTAGAATATACTTCTGAACAATTATTTTCATCGGTTATTGTAACCTGAAAAACTGTGGTGTCATCAGGGAAAACAATTGGACCTGAACTAGTTTCATTGATAATTATGGTGTCACCGAAATTATTTGTAACAGGATGCCAATTATAATTTTCTCCTCCGTTTGCATTAATTTGTATAGAATCTCCGAAACAAATTTGTTGATTTTCACTTGCGCTACCAACAATAGGGGGGTGAAAAGTTACGTAAACAGAATCTTTTCCATTACATACAAAATTAGTTGTTGTTACTATAAACCAAGTTGGAGCAATGGGTTGTGCAATAGGATTACTTACATTTATTGAATCAAGTAGTAAATCTATTTCTGATACTGGATTGGTGCTCCACTGGTAAATACTTGATGGAGGTGCGGTAGGTGAGCCTCCAAGCTCAATGGTGTTTCCCTCACATACATATAATATTTCTTGACCAGCATCTGTTGGAACTATCGAATCTACAGTCACAATAATTGTATCGCTGTTGAGACATGAATTTGTATCAGTTATTGTAATAACATATTCACAAGTTACAAGTGGTCCTGCATTAGGATTTTGAACAAATCCATTGCTTAAAGTTGAATCGGGTGTCCAACTATAAATTGAGGCTTCGTTAACATTTAGTTTTATACTATCTCCTGGACATAACCAAAGATCATTACCTGCGTCAATACTCGGAAGATCTAAAACGTTAATAATAACAGTGTCGGTGTTTGAACATTGATTCACATCAATTCCTTCAACGGTGTATGAAGTTGTAACTAAAGGCCAAACATCAGTTAAGCTTTCACTTGTTGATAGTATATTTAAATCAGGTGTCCATATGTAGTTTAATGCCCCTGAGGCTTCAATAGACGTACTATCACCGACACATATATTTTGGTCATTTCCAGCGAAGACATTTG
>MDTC01277510.1_pt1 | contig 35540 bp, 37 predicted proteins | sample 811181 | NCBI WGS metagenome assembly MDTC01 (sample SAMN05326644, study PRJNA326480) | marine metagenome | isolation source: seawater | place: Pacific Ocean: North | collected 2011
GCATTTAAAGACTCTATGACTAACGTTGAAGCATCTGCCAATCTTGGTGGATGAGTAACTCTAGTCATTAACATTCCTTGTAATCCCTTTTTTTCATCTCTTACAAATGGATTCCAAAAATTTTTAGCCACAGCTTCCCCTGCTCCAAATGTATGAGTTCCATCGGGATTTATTATATAGAATGGGGACGCGCCATATATTTCAACGCCCCTGTATCTTAAAATATGGTTCCAGACATGATGGAGTGCTTCAGTTGGATTTGGAAAAGGTATGCTGCCTACTACTCCTTCAATTCCTTCACCATCGTCTATTAATAATGCATTTTTATCAGTTAATTCTAAAACTTCAGGTGGTACAGCACAACTTCTTCGTGACGGATAAACATTTATCTTGAATGTATCAGGATACGTTTCAAACATTTTAATTTGACCAGGAGTTAAAGCAGCTTCCTTATATGCAGTATAGTTAGTAGCATTGAGAGTGAGCAGAATTTGATCTGAGGAGAATGGATCCGGATATGAGTCTGACCCGGGATCATATTCTACAAGAGGACTCGTAATTGGTACCCTTTCTCCAATATTTTTGAATGTAAAAGTCGAGTCTGCATATCCACATAACGGAATAAGTAAAATTATTAATGAAATTTTAATTTTTTTAATCATATTTATTATGATAAAAGTTCAATTATTCAATATCAATACTAATTATTAATATATATATATATGAAACAAGATATTAGAAATTTTGTAAAAATTGGAAATTACATTGCAGATGAGTCTAGGAAAATATCATTAAAGTATTTTAAGAATAAATTAAAAGTCCAATCAAAGGACGTGAAGAGTTTTGATCCAGTTACAATTGCAGATATTAGTATTCAAAAAAAAATTAATAAAATAATCTCAATTAATTACCCAAAGCACTCAGTTTTAGGTGAGGAAGCAAGTATCCAAAATAAAAGTGATTATGAATGGTGCATTGATCCAATTGATGGAACGAAATCATTTATCCAAGGCTTTCCCATATGGGGTACTCTTATTTCCTTATCCAAAAAAAAAGAAATTATTCTTGGTATTGCAGATATACCTGCTCTTGATGAGCGCTATATAGGACATTCAGATATATCTTATAAAGTAATCAAGGGTAAGAAGAGCAAGCTTAAAACAGGAAATACTGTCAAACTAGAAGAGAGCGTTTTAAATACAACCTCTCCATATGTTTTTGCAAACAAAGATGATCATAGAATTTTTGAGGAAGTAGTTAAACATGTTAAAACAGTGAGACTTGGCGGAGATTGTTACAGCTATTGCTTATTAGCAGATGGTCATGTTGATATTATATTAGAAAGTGGACTAAAACCTTGGGACATTAGAGCATTAGAGCCAATTATAAAAAATGCTGGGGGTGTATTAAAAACATGGGAAGGTGATAGAATATATGATGGAGGAAGGATTATTGCTGCATCAAATAAAAAGCTATTTCAAAAAACTAAAAAAAAATTAATTAAAAAAAAAGCCCAGTAATTTATAACTAGGCTTTAATTTTATTTTTTTCTAAAAATACTTAACCGAGAGCATCCATTACAGATTGCAATTTCATTGCAATAGACATATCACCAGATACTTTTAATTTACCCTGCATAAAAGCAGAAGTTCCATCAACTTCACCTGATCTCATTTGCTCAAATGTTTCCATTGACATTGAAAGTGTACAGTCAGCATCCTGATCTTGATCAGAGACAGTATTAGGATTAGATTTTCCATCTAAAAAGATACAACCAGCCCCCTCAAAATCAAATTTTACGGTAGCACCAAGACCAGTGTCTTTACCTTCAATTCCTTTTTGAAACTCAGCTAATAAACTTGCTACGTCAGCCATATATATTCTCCATAAAGTTAATTTAGAATGACAATAGACCAATTTACATTATATATGTCAATACGTAATTTTTTTGAAATACTAATATGAAAAAACCAACTTTTTGGGAAACTGCAAAAAAAGATCTGACTAGAAAAGATAAAAAACTTGGGAAAATTATACAAAACTACCCAAGTGACTTTCTTTTTACAAAGTCTGACCCGTTTTATACGCTTTCTAGATCTATTATAGGTCAACAAATTTCGGTTAGTGCTGCTCAAGCTGTATGGAACAGGTTTGAACTAAAGGTTATAACAGTCAAACCACAAATAGTGAAGAATATACATTATATGAAATTAAAATCTTGTGGGTTATCAAAACAAAAAGTTACTTATTTAAAATCTCTTTCAAATGCATTCATCGAAAAATTAATTCAACCAGAAAAATGGAAGTCTATGGAAAACGAGAAAATTATTGAAGAGCTAACTCAAATAAAAGGAATTGGAAGATGGACTGCAGAAATGTATTTAATTTTTAATTTATGCAGACCAGATATTTTCCCAGCTGATGATTTAGGACTTATAAAAGGAATATGTAAATGTTATAATTATAAATATCCTATTTCAAGAGAACGGGCTATAAAAATTTCAAACAGGTGGAAACCATGGAGATCAGTAGCCACATGGTATTTTTGGAGGAGTCTAGATCCAATACCAGTAGAATATTAATATGAATAAAATTAATTTTTCTTATGCATCAAAGTCTGAACATAATTTTGCACAACGTTTAGTTATAAAAACCATTGAAACATTAACTGGCAAGAAAAAGCTAGAAAGTGTCTATAAGAACTATTCATTGAAATCTCATGATCCAAAAACATTTTGGTCAGATATTTTAGATGAAATGAAAATTAAAATAGTTAATAAATCTTCTAATGAAGTAACCATACCAAAAGAAGGCTCTCTATTAATAATTGCTAATCATCCATTTGGAATTATTGATGGATTAATTTTATGTTCCTTAGTATCAAAAGTTAGGAGTGATTTTAAGATAATGACACATGAGACACTTCAATTTTTGCCTCATTTAGAGCAGTTTATATTGCCTGTTGATTTTAGCGGAAAAACTAAAGAATCAAAAATACAAAATATTCAAACTGCCAAAAAGGCAAAAAAACACTTAGATGATAAGGGAGTTTTAATCATTTTTCCTTCTGGCGGAGTTTCCACAGCCATTAACATCAAATCGGATGCAACAGAAGATGAATGGAAATTGTTCCCTGCAAAGCTTATACACCAAACTAAGAGTAATATATTGCCAATTTATTTTGATGGCAAAAATGGTTTATTATTTCACTTATTCGCATCAAAATTAAAGAGTCAAACTCTTAAGTATTCAACTTATATTCATGAAACAAAAAAGAAAATTGGAAAAGAAATTCAAATATATATCGGTAAAATTATAAATTACAATGATATAAAGAATATTAAAGACAGATCAGATCTGACTGCATTTTTAAAAAATAAAACGTATAAATTAAAAAATATAAATGAATAATAAAACCTTCTATATTTTTTCATTCTACAGGTTTGTGAAAATAAATAATTTAAAAGATGTCAAACTTAAAATTGAAACATATTTAGATAATAGATTGATTAGAGGAACAATATTACTTGCTAACGAAGGAATTAATACTTCTATATCTGGCAAAAAGAAAGACCTTGAAAAAGTTCTATCTAAAATAAAAATATTATTGGGTATAAGAAAAGTCTCTTTAAAGATAAATAAAAATGATTTTTTACCTTTTAATAAAATTAAAGTAAGATTAAAAAAAGAGATTGTTTCTTTAGGGAAGGGTGATTTTAATTTTGAAAATAATAAAAACACTATACACCCCTCCAAATGGAATGATATGATTTCGTCTCCAAATATAAAATTAATTGATACTAGAAATAATTATGAGATTGATATTGGGAAGTTTGAGAAGGCAATTAATCCAATCGCAAATTCTTTTAGGGAATTTCCAAAGAAATTAGCTGAGTTAGATATAAATAAAAATGATACAATTGCCTTATATTGTACTGGAGGAATCAGGTGTGAAAAGTTAAGTCTCTTTTTAAAGTCTAAAGGATATAAAAACATCTATCAGCTCGATGGTGGGATCCTAAATTACTTAGATCATTATAAAAACGACAAGAAATATTCTTTGTGGAACGGTGAATGTTTTGTTTTTGATAATAGAGTTACTGTCAATCATGAACTTGAAAAGGGCATATATGAGCAATGTTATGGTTGTAGACACCCTATTACTAAGGCTGAAATTAATTCAAAAAGATATAAAAAAGGGATTTTCTGCCCTTATTGCTATGATAAAAGAAATAAAATACAGAAATATAAATCTGAAACACGTCAAAAGAATATCAATATATCTGAGGCTAAAAAAAAATCACATACTTTCAAAAAAATATTTTCATCAGAAATTAATTAAGTAAAAAAATTAATTAAGCATTTTTAATCTTTTGTTCCATAAAAATGCATCAGAGCACATTTCTTCTAAATTTCTTTTTGCTTTCCATTTTAATTGATTAAATGCTTTAGACGCATCACAGAAGTACTCTGGTATTTCTCCATCTCTGGGCTTACTGATAATATAAGGAATTTCTTTTTTTGATATTTTTTTAAACATATCTAAAACCTCTATCACTGACGTGCCTTTGCCTGAACCTAAATTAAAAGTGTTAAAACCATTATTCATATCTAGATATTTAATACCTAAAATATGACCTTCAACTAAATCAGATATATGAATATAGTCTCTAATGGCACTGCCATCATCTGTATCAAAGTTACAGCCATATATTCTCAAGATACTTTCCTCATTTGAGATTTTCTCTAAGATTTGAGGTACTAAGTTATCAGAAATTAACTTTGCATCCTCGCCTAGTAATCCTCTGTTATATGATCCAATAGGATTAAAGTATCTCAAAGATATTGCGCTCCAATTTTTTTCTGAGTTTACTATTTTTTCAATAATTCTCTCAGTAATTAATTTGGTTTCTCCATATACATTAACTGGCTTTAGGTTATGGGACTCATCGATAGGCAAATAATTAGGATTACCATAAACAGTTGCTGATGAGGAAAATAAAATCTTCTTAACACTATACTTCTTCATAGTTTTAAGTAAATTTATTGATCCAGTAATATTATTATTATAATATTTTATGGGATCAAGCATTGACTCAGTTACTGACTTATATCCCGCTAAATGAATTACAGAATGAATATCATAAGATTTAAAGACCTTATCAATATCATGTAAATTTGTTAAGTCGACTTTATGAAAGCTTATTTCATTTTGTGATATTTTTTCTAAACGACTAAGTGTTATTTCTTTAGATGTACTGCAATTATCAATAACTATTGGGCTGTGATTATTTTTTATAAGATCTAAAGCGCAATGACTTCCAATAAACCCCAGCCCACCTGTTAATAAAATATTCATTAATTAAATTGAGTAAATAAATATTTATTTTTTACTTTTGGACATTTCATAATCACACATTATTTTAATGAGATCATTTAAATTTGTTTTTGGAGCCCACTTTAGAATTTTTTTTGCCTTGCGAGAGTCCCCATAAAGATAGTTTACCTCTGTGGGCCTAAAGAATTCTTTATCTATTTTTACAATTGTTTTATTTGTTTTTTTATCAATAGCCTTTTCTTTTATTCCCTTACCTTTCCAAATTAAGTCAAAGCCTAATTCTTTAGCTGCTTTATTGACAAATGATTTTACTGTATAGGTAGTACCTGTGGAAATTACAAAATCGTCAGGTTTTTTTTGCTGCAACATCCTCCACATTGCATCGACATAGTCCATCGCATATCCCCAGTCTCTTTTAGAATAAATATTTCCGAGCTTGACTAATGATATTTTACCCTTTTTTACTTTTACGAGTTCAGTTATAATTTTTTTTGTTACAAACTGGTGTCCTCTAAGTGGAGACTCATGATTAAATAGAATACCTGAACAGCAATAAAGATTATATGCTTCTCGATATATATTAACTGCCCAATGAGCATATAATTTAGAAGCAGCATATGGACTTACAGGCTGGAAGTATGACTTTTCGTTTTGTTTTTTCGATATTGTATTGCCATACATTTCCGATGTTGATGCTTGATAAAATTTCGTAAACTTTGAAAAGTTTCTTATCGCCTCTAAAATTCTTGTCACTCCTAAAGCATTTACATTCGAAGTAAATATAGGAGTATCATAGGAAATACCAACAAACGACTGTGCAGCTAGATTATATATTTCGTCATACTGCCCAGTTCTGACTACATTATTTATGATATTTTCTTCTAATAATTCGAAAGGTATGACTTTAATTTTTTTGGAGATACCTAGTTCATCGAGTCTCCATAGACTACCACTTGCATTTTGTCTCTCACCACCAACAACATCATAACCTTTCTCAAGTAAGAGCTTAGCGAGGTAGGCGCCATCTTGACCTGATACTCCAGTAATTAGTGCTTTTTTTTTGGGCATAAAATTTACTTATTTAGTTATCTTATAAATGTGTTTACGAAATTTTTTCCAATCATCAGAAGAAATAATATAGCCAATACAATTTTTTTGTCCACATTTACATATATGATCTTTATAATCATACTTATCAAATGGATAACCATAATCATAAGTTAGTTCTATACCAGACTTTATATTTTTAATTGATGATATCCATATTTTGCCATCAATTATATCTACGTCACAATTTGGTTTACAAGAATGATTTATGTAGCGTGCTTTATTGTATTCAAAATTACCATCAATATCATATTTTTTATCTAATTCGAATATATAAACAGAACCTGTTTCCTCAGAATGTAAAAACTTTTTGATTCTACGTGCAGATCTTTTATCTCCCTCTTTTTTTGATATTTTTTCACCTATGTATTCTATGATAGGTACATTCTTTTTTATATTCTTTGTCGCGAAGACTCCCGCTCCATGGACTTTAGACTTTTTTACTTTCCACATAGATTTACACCTTTAAATTTTCTTTATAATATAGACAACCTAGTCTTTCTTTAATGGCATTGAATATCTGAAAAAAAGAAAGAAACCAATACTTAAGTAATAGATAACATTAATCCAGTTATTAAAAAAATTTAACGTCGGTAACAGTGGCCATAAAGTAAGCAATAAAGCGATATTAGTGCATATTTGAACATTATTTAATAAACTATTTTTGTAGAAATGATAATAAAATAAATACTTTATTAAAGTCATACTTATGAATATAAAAAATGAACTAACGAAAATAAACCCTATAATTCCTGTTTCAGCTAAAAGCTGAACATAGTTATTATGAGGGTGAGTATTACATGAAATATTATTAACCTTATACTCATCTTTATTACATAATTCTCTAAATATATTAGGACCTTGACCGATAATAGGGCGATCAATAAACATTCTTATAGCAGTTCTTATGTAGCTATCATGATTTTGAGAAAAAATTTGTATTTCTTTTTTTTCATTATTCATGCCCAGTTGTTCAATTGTATTATCAATATTTCTTTCTTTAATACTCGGATTCATAACTGATATTATTACTATCAATAGAATAGATGCTATAAATGTTGTAATTCGCATAATCCTAAAATCAGATATGAGAAATATAATTCCGATTGTAGCTATTGTAATTAAGCCTAAAGCAGTTCTTTCACCCGTTATAAAAATCAAAACATCAGTTAAAATAAATAATAAGGCCAGTAACATATAATTTCTAATATTTCCTTTTATACAAACAATAAATAGAGCAAGTACTAATGGAAACAATCTGGCAAGAAAACCTCCTAAGATTGCCCGTTCATTAAAGGGAAGGGTTAATCTATTATAAAATTCTGATTCAATTCCAAAAATTGATATAGAAAAAAAGTATTGATAGTAGCCATCAAGTATTGCGAATATATAAGCTAGAAGTAGTGCATAAAAGAATTGTCTGATTAATTTATTATTATTTTCTAGCAGGTACCATACTGCAAAGCTGAAAATAAAAAATCTAAAGTAAAAAAAAGTACTTTTAAGAGAAAATAAGATGTCATTGGATAAAATAGATGCCAACAATAAAAAAATAAAAAATGAAAAAAAAGAATAAAAAAAGGGATTTTTATAATACCTATTTAAATTTTCCGTAAGTAGCGAATAGATAAAAATTAAACTGATTATACTCAAGAATAAATCTGGAAGAAAAGGACCAGTTAATAAAGCTATTGGAATTAAACATAATAGCATACTTGCTGCTTTTACTTGAACCGTCATACACACTTACTTTAATGATTTTTTACTATTTTTGAAGGATTGGTTGCGGGGGTAGGATTTGAACCTACGACCTTCAGGTTATGAGCCTGACGAGCTACCAGACTGCTCCACCCCGCGGCAATGAGGTAATTTAAAGTTTTAAAAATATAAAGTCAATTAGTTCTCTTGAAATATATCTCTAGAATAGACTTTATTTCTTACATGATCTAAATCTGATGAAAGTCTATTAGCAATAATAAGATTTGATTTAGAAATGAATTCTTTTAAGTCTGAAATCAATTCAATTCCATTAAAAATATTTTCTTTTAAAAAAGGCTCATAAAGAAAAATTTTAATTTTATTTTTTTGTAGTTCTTCTAAAATATTAATAACTGCACTTTCTCTAAAGTTATCTGAACCCTCTTTCATAATTAACCTATAGACACCTACTGTCTTTGGTGATTTATTAACAATTGATTTTACAATATATTTTTTTCTAGTTTTATTTGCTTCAACGACTGCACTAATAATATTATTGGGAATATTACTAAAATTATCTAATAGCTGTTTAGTATCTTTTGGAAGACAATATCCGCCGTAGCCAAAAGAAGGATTATTATAATAGTTTCCAATTCGTGGATCTGAACTCACACCCTTTATAATTTTCATTGCAGACAAATTTTCAATTTCACTAAAAGTATCTAATTCATTAAAAAAAGATATTCTCATAGCCAGAAAGGTATTTGAAAATAGTTTAACTGCTTCAGCTTCCTTTGAGCTCATATTAATTATTGGCGTATTATCTTTGTTGTTAGAGCACTCTAATAACATGTTACCAAATTCATTTGCTTCAGAGGTATCATCCCCTAGAACTATTCTTGAAGGATACAAATTATCATAAAGAGCTTTACTTTCTCTTAAAAATTCTGGGGAAAATATAATGTTTCTTTTTTGGAATTTATTTCTCATTTTATCTGTAAACCCCATCGGTATGGTTGATTTTATAATTATTGTACTTTTTTTATTAATTGCTAGGGACTCTAAAATTACTTGTTCAACGGATGATGTATTAAAAGATGCAGAGATGGGGTCAAAATTTGTTGGGGTTGCTATAATGATAAAATTTGCATCATGGTAAGCAAAATTTTTATCAGTAGTTGCTGTTAAATTTAGTTTCTTTTCAGCTAAGTAATTTTCAATTTCTTTATCATTTATTGGAGACCGCTTACTATTTATTTCTGTAATCTTATGCTTATCAATGTCTAACGATGTTACTTTATATTTTTGAGATAAAAGTACTGATAAACTCAGTCCCACGTATCCCATTCCCACAACAGTAATCTTCATACTAAAATTTACATGTGCATCAATATTCTGTAAAGTATGAAAATTTAAAATAAATTATAAAAATTTTATTTATGTTAAATATATTTATTACATACTCAGAATATAACATTGATTTAAAAAAAGGGTCATGGACCAAATTTAAGGAATACTTAATATTATATTGTTTTAATTAGGTAGCAATTGTTAAGAATTTAAGTGCAACTTTTCTTATTTTATTGTAATTTAAAATGCTAAGATGAAAACAGATTATCAAGACTCAGACATAAGCTTTATTCAAATATTTGACACCCTTTGGAATAAAAAGTGGATGATCATAATTATTTCATTATTAATAAGTATACTAAGTGTTTTAGTCAATGGATTACTAATAGAAAAATCATCTAATACTAATCTAATAATTAATTCTCTCCCAGAAACGAAGTTCATTGATTACCAATATTATAATCAAATGATAAGAGGTGATGTAACAGCGGCCCTAGGTTCTATGTCGAGTGAATATTTAATAATTGATAATAAAAAAATATTTAGCTCATTTATTCAAAATCTGAATGAAAGAACTGTCTTCATAGACTCAATAAAAAAATATAATTACATAGATAGAAGTAAATTTTCTTCGGAAAAAAGCTTTGAAGAAGCAGTCTTAAACGAGGCATACAAAATTAAAATTAGCCAATCCATGATAAATGATGAAGATACTTTTGTAGATATCACCTATAGCACAAAAGACATAAAAGCTTATAAATCAATCTTACTTGCCGCGCTAAATGATGCAAAAGAAAATACAAGGATTGAACTCATAAATAACTTTAATAAGATGATGGTAAACCAAAATAAAATTCATGAACGTAAAATTAAAATGATCAGTAAAGAAATCAATACTCTTAAAGAAGACTACTTAAAATATACTAAAAAAAGGATCGCCTACCTCAAAGAGCAGGCTGCAACAGCTCGAGAATTAGAAATTGAAGATAAAAATTTAGAAGGTGACACATTTATTAATACAGTAAACTCATCAGAAAATTTAGTAGTGAGACGGCTTGATTACTTGCAAGGTTACAAAGCTATTGAAACGGAAATAAGATTAATGGAAGAAAGAGAGGATGATTATATTTTTACTGAAGGATTAATCGAAAAAGAGAGAATGCTAGAAAATTTAATGCAAGATAATTTTTTACAAGAATTGCAGTTTGCTTTTGAAAAGCTACCCCTAATTAACTCAGAAAATTTCACGATTATTAATAATCAACCACTTAATGTCTATAGTAATAATAATAATAATACGTTTCAGCTAATTATAATCACTTTTTTAGCTGGCATGCTTATAACTTCTTTAGTTATTTTAATTCAAAACAGTTATACTAATTACAAATCTGATTTGAAAACATAAATTTTTTCAAATAAATTACACCTTTAGATTATGTTCTACATATATATTGTCGACAACTACCTTATTTGGTAGGTAACCATCAACTTTATTTTCAAGAAAATCTAGAATATTGCTTAATTCGTTATTATCTAAATAAATTTTAAGTTTATTCAGATCAGCTTCTAATATCTCCCATTTAATAAATTGATCTTGGGCTTTTTGAATTTTTGGATGACTTGTTGGAAGAGGGTTATGCCCTAATTGCAGCTCCTCAAACAGTTTTTCTCCTGGCCGTAATCCTGTAATTTGGATTTCTATATCTCCTTCACTATTTTCCTCATCTCTAACAGTAAACCCTGACAATTGAATTATATTTTTTGCTAATGGATAGATCTTTACTGGGTCTCCCATATCTAAAACAAATACTTCACCTCCCTCTGCCATAGATGAAGCCTGTATTACCAATTGAGCAGCCTCAGGGATGGTCATAAAATAACGGGTTACTTCCTTATGTGTTACTGTTACTGGACCACCTTCCATAATCTGCTGGTGGAATTTAGGTATCACTGATCCAGATGAGTTAATAACATTACCAAAACGAACCATAGAAAATATTGTCTTTGTTTTTTGTTGGAAAGAAAATATTCCCTGTAATACTAATTCTGAAAGTCTTTTACTGGCACCCATTATATTTGTTGGTCTCACTGCCTTATCTGTAGAAATAAGTACAAAATCTTTTACATTATATTTAATTGCACAAAGGCAGATATTTACAGTTCCAAATACATTATTTTTTATCCCTTCAACTACATTGTGTTCAACTAAAGGAACATGTTTATATGCAGCTGCATGATAAATTGTATCTACATTCCAAGTACTTAAAATATTTTCCATACGTTGTTTATTTTGTACACATGCTAACAATGGTATAACATCATTGCTATTCAAGTCAGATGAGTGCTTTATTAGCTCAAGTATTTCATTATGAATATTATATAAATTGAATTCATTTATTTCTAATAATAGAATTTTTTTTGGGTTTAGCATTACTATCTGTCTGCAGAGTTCTGATCCTATCGAACCACCCGCACCAGTAACCATAACTACTCTTGAATTTATCTTCTTATTCATAAGAATATCTTGAGTTTGAACAGTTTCTCTTCCAAGAATATCTTCAATATCTAATTCTTTAATGTTAGAGACTGTTACTTTTCCATCCACTAAATCATCTATAGAGGGAATAGTAAGAATTTTTAGATTAAATTTTTTAAATTTATCAATTATTTCTCCTCTTTTTTTTCGATTTGATGATGAAACCGCTAATATTAGATATGATACTTTTTTACTATAAATTATTTGCTCAATATTATTTGGTGAGAATACTGAGATGCCATCTATTGATCTATCATGAAAAACTTCATCATCTTCTAAATAACCTACCACTCTTACTAAATTACTTAATTTTAAGATATTATTTAATTTGCGGCCCTGTTTTCCAGCACCGTAAACTAGTGCGTTTGGCAAGAAATTTAATTTTTCTTCACTTTGTTTTTCATCATTAAAAACATAGAAAACAATGAATCTAGAAGTAGCAATTAATAAAAATAATAATATGGGTTGTATTATTCCTATATTTCTTGGAATCCCATTAAGTCCAATCAACGTAACAACAAATAGATAAAAGAAAGTATAAATAACAATAGCTCGCAAGATTACTGATAATGTCCCCCATGCTGAATACCTAAAAATAGCTTTATATATTCCAAAATACATAAGTAGTGGAACAACTGTAACTATTGACACAAATATTGGTGTAGCCAATATCAAGTTGTTATTCGGCAAGTGGCCAAGTGATATTACGTAAGCCAAGACAACTGCTGAAGCACAGAACAATATATCAAAGGTAATAACAATTATTTGCTTTAAAAATCTTGGTAAACCAAGAAATTTAAGAAAAAAATTCATTATCTTATTTATAATTAGATCAAACACATCTTAACTTGATTATTTTATTTAACATAAACGAAATTTCATTAATCGCAGAGGCTCTTAATTTTATCACAAGTTAAATTTACCTCTTCTTGTGTTAAGGTTGGATGGCATAAAAATGACAAACTAGTCTCACCTAACAACTTTGAGTTTGGCAACCTATTGGTCGGTCTTAGTCCTGAATTTTCAAACGCTTTTTCTAAATAAACTTCTGGACAAGCTCCTTCTGAACAGGGTATTCCATTAGATATAAAGTCATTTAAAAGTTTTTGTCTTTCTTGTTTTCCTGAAAATACATAGCATTTATAAGCTGCGTGTTCTATGTGATCAGGCAATTTAGGGACTCTTAAAGAAGCGCATGAAGCTGCGACGCTCCAAATTTGATTTGCATATTTAATTCTATTTTCATGCCATTTATGCATTCTTTTAAGCTGAATTCGTCCAATAACAGATTGCATTTCAGTAATTCTCCAATTAGTTCCGAATGTTTCATGAACCCATTTAAAACCTAGCTTATGTTTTTTTTTATATACTGTATCCCAATCTTTTCCGTGATCCTTATATGACCACATTTTTGACCAAAGCTCTTTACTGTTGGTCGTAACCATGCCTCCTTCACCACCGGTGGTAATTATTTTATCTTGGCAAAATGACCAACAACCAATATCTCCTAAACTTCCAACAGATTTACCTTTATATCTAGCACCGTGAGCTTGCGAACAGTCTTCAATTACAAACAAGTTAAAGGTCTTTGCTAAATCTATAATGTCATCCATCTCACATGGCCAACCTGCTAAATGCACACACATAATTGCTTTAGTTTTGGTCGTTATTAATTTTTCAATGGTTTCAGCTGTTATGTTCTGACTATCCAAATCAATATCAGCAAAGATTGGACGGGCTCCAGAATTTACAATACTTGTTACAGAGGCTAAATATGTCCTAGCAGTTACAATTACTTCGTCTTGATCGCTAATGCCCAGTGCTTTTAAAGATAAATCTAATGCTAATGTTCCATTTGCAACAGCAACAGAGTAGTTGCAGCCAACAAATTCTGAAAATTCTTTCTCAAACATTCTGCCATTATCTCCTGTCCAATAGTTTACCTTATTAGAGAGTAGTATTTCTTGAACAGCTTGTGCTTCTTCTTCAGTATAAGATGGCCATGGTGAAAAACCTGTATTAAGCATGATTGTTTATAATTATTATGACTTTTAAGAATCTCATTCAACTAAAAAGTTACCATTTCAATGTTTTGCTTCGAGCTGGGACTCCTTTAGCAATTATAGAGTCAGAAAGATCATTTACAACGACTGAGCCAGCTCCCACAATTGTATTTTTACCTATGTTAATAGATTTCTTAACGGATGCACCGATTCCAATTAAAGTATTTTCACCAACCTGAACACCGCCTCCTAAATTAACTCCAGGACCAATATGAGTGAAATCACCAATTATACAGTCATGATCAATAGTGCAACCAGTATTTAATATTATGCCTTTGGATATCTTTGAGTCGGCGTTAAGAACTACTCCTGGCATGATCACAGTACCTGTACCAATTGATGAGTACTTACTTACTTTTGACCCTGGGTGAATTAAGCTTATGATAGGTGCTGATAATTCTTCAAGCAATAAAATCTTTTCTTTTCGAATTTGATTATCTCCTATAGCAACAAATACACCATCATAATTAGTGATGTTTTTAAATAGAGCTTTAGTATTACCTAAAACTTTCCATTTATAATTTTCATCATAGTCTGGCCAGGTATCATCAAAAAAATTTAATTCATTCCAACCAACTTGCTCGGCAATGTCAGCTATCACCTTTCCATGACCACTAGCACCTATTATTGCAAGTTTTTTCATTTTTTACTTCCTTTAAACTTTGGCATACTGAATTCATCACTTGAAGAAATACCATCTTGAGATAACACTTTAAGAATTGTTTTGAATATTATTTTTATATCCAATAATAGAGTATTATTTTTGACATACCATACGTCTAAATTAAATTTTTCTTCCCAAGAAATCCCATTCCTTCCATTTATTTGTGCCCAGCCTGTAATTCCTGGTTTAACATCTAGTCTTTTTTTTTGAACCTTATCATACAGCTCTAAATATTCTGGCAAAAGAGGCCTGGGTCCCACTAGACTTAGATTGCCAACAATTACATTATATATATTTGGAATTTCATCAATACTGGTTTTTCTTAAAAATTTTCCTAGCTTTGTAACTCTCTCATTATCAGTCAAATTTTTTCCATTATCAGTCATCATTGTTTTAAACTTATAAATCTTAAATGTTGCACCTTTATATCCACTTCTTGATTGCTTAAATATTATTGGAGTTCCATCAAAAATAAATATTATAAAAGAAATAAATAAAAAAATTAAAAATATGAATGGAAAAATGATCAGGATGATTATTAAATCGAAAGTTCTTTTTGTCATTGAAATATTTACCTTCTTATTCACAACACAATAAAATTAGCTTTTACAGGTGATTGTATATTCAAAACAATGATCATTTATTTAAACCATTTTCATTTAATGTGAATGTTTTATTTATTTTGTAAAAAATATATATTTTTCACAAAATTCACTAAACATCTTACTATGATTTATTGAATCAAAGTCATTGTAAGCTCTTATATATGCTTGTTTCCCCATTTCTAGTGTATTTTTATCATTCTCTATTAAAAAAGACATTTTATTTGCTATATCGTTTACTGATTTAACTTTATGAAGAATACCTGTAACATTATTCATAATTGCGTCTTGTATCCCATAAATATTAGACCCTAAAGATGGTACTCCATTTGCTGCTGCTTCAATAATTACTGAGCCAAATCCCTCTCTATAACTCGGAAGACATAGTACATTGGCAATATTTATAAATTTTTCTGGATTGGGGGTAGATCCAAAATATAATATTTGTGAGTCTTTATTATATTTTTTATTTTTAAGAATCTTATCCTCAATATCTCCAACTATTAGTATCTTGGCGTTGATATATTTACCTTTTATTGAGTCAAATGCGTCAATTAGATCTGTTACACCCTTTTCTTTATTGATCCTTCCAAGAAATAAAAAAATAAATTCTCCATCATTAATTCCAAGCTTTTTTCTGAATTTTTTTCTTAAATTGGGATCTCTTTTAAATCTCTTTAAATCCACACCACCTACAGAGCCTTTTCCGATCACTGAAGACTTTTTATAATTTAAAACATTATTTTTTATTAAAAATTTTTGCTGGGAAAAACTATCTACTAAGCAATGATCAGATAAAAAGAATATTAATTTGTCAAAGGCTATTAATACATTTCTTTTTAATCCTTTTTGAGTTGCCCAAACCTGACCCGTAAACCAGTGAACTTTGAATTTAACTCCTGATAAAGTTCCAGCAATAGCATTAATAAGTCCAGCTTTTGGGTTAATCGAAATTGAAAGGTCTGGATTGTAAGAATTAAATAACTTAACTAATTTAAATATAGAAATTAAATCTTTAAGGATTGATGGTTTTCGTAAAATTTTAATCTCATTAGAGATAACATTTGCTGGCAGAAGGCTTTCTACAGACTTTATATCATTAGAAACAACTAATACTTCATGACTTTTAGATAACTTCTGAATATGTCCCAACAAGAAAGATTTAATTGCTATAGGGCTTACAGATAGTATTAATATTTTCATAATATTTTATTTGATTAGAAATTTTTTTGGCTCACTAGTAAAACTTTTACATGCAAATTGATCTATATTTCTAATTTTATCTGAATTATAGCTAATTTTAGAAGTTAGTACTTTAAGAATTCTAGCAAATGGTTGTGTTATTTTAAATACACTTAATAATTTGACTGTAAAAAATATCATGAAGAATGGTACAATAATATTTATACGAGTATTATGTAATTCTTTATCTAATTTTTTATACAAATTTTCCTGTAAGCAATCATCTGAAACAATAAACATTTGATTGTGAGATTTTTTTAAGTTTAAAATGCATAGCTTTACTACTTTTGCTAAGTCATTTACACTTACGAATGTGAATAGGCTATCTTTTCTAAGGAGTATGTAAAAGCGTTTGTTAAAAAAATAGTTTACATATCGATATAGATTAGAATAACTTTTAGAAAGTACATTTGTTGGTCTGATTATGGTATAAGATATTTTATTATTCGCATTATTAATCGATGTCATAATCATTTTATCTGCTTTGGCCTTTGTATACTCGTAAAAATTACCAGGGAAATCTTCAAAAGCTTCGTCTATCGCTTTGCTATTGGGCCAATATTTTTCAATTGCACCATACGCACCCGCGCTGCTTATTTGAATAAACCTAACGCTACTATTCAATTTTATAAGTTTGTTAATTATTGATTGAACAAAGAGAAAATTAATTTTTTCTAACTCTATATCCTCTCCATTGTTTTGACCTACTGCATTAATAATTACATTGGCAGATTCTAATAATGCTAGAATCTCATTGTTGTAATTAAGGAAGTCCCAACTAATATTATTTGTGTTTTCAATACCATCATTATTTCTGGAAACATTAATTATATCAAATCTGTCATCACCAAATAATATGTTGGCAATACTTGATCCTATTGCTCCAGACGCTCCAAAAATGACTATTTTTAAATTTTTTTTCATTGAAAATATTTATTATCCTAATTAATAAATCTCGAGAAATATAAGTGCAATTTTTATTTATTTAAATTAATAGGTTTTTCATTCTGTTTTAATTTGAAAGCATTATGCTCCGCTAAAGCTAAGGCGCAGCATAAAGATAATGAGAAAATAATATCATCTAATCTGAACGAAATTAAACCAATTAGCGAATAAAATAATAGAATCCAACGAAAGTTGGAGGAATTACGAGTATTAATAAATACATAAATTAATGTTATGAAAATGAAAAAAGAGAATACATTAATTTTGTAAAAAAGTTCTAAAACCCAAATATGAAATGCGTGCCCATCAGTGTAGTATATGTTAAAAGTAAAAATATTTTCACTTATTAATAGTATCTGTTCCTTTAAGAGCTCCCATCTTTTAGAAAATGTTCCATCTCCATAAAGTGGCCTAAACAAAGAAAAAATATATACAGATATTGTAAAAAGTGAGACTAAAGTTGTTTTGAAAAAATAATTCCTCGTCATAAAAAAACAAATTATAAATAATATTAATATTGGCCCTTTCGATTTAATAAAAATTAAACTGAACAAAATTAATGAAATAAACATAAAAAAATTAATAAAGTTTTTTTTAGATAGGTAGTTACGCCATAATATTATTGATGTTGCACCGAAAAAACATGCATATCCTAATATTGAACCTCCTGTTTGAGTTCTCGATTGATTAATGAAATTCGACCAGAAACCATTAAAGTCTAAAAATATTAAGATAGTCGAGAAAAAGAATAGATTATAAGAAAGTTTGGTGCCAAATCTTTTTGAGGCTATATTATAATTATTTGAAAATGATAAAATTATTAAAAAAGCCAAAAAAATAATCATGGAAGAGATTGCCATATACTGAATATTATTTGAAATCGTTGGGGTTCCACCCATTGTAGTCGTCATATTACAAATAACAAAAATTAGTCCTATAATGTAATTTATGGATGAAGTTTTTAAATAAATTATTGACGGTGATAGCAAAAGTAAAATTGCACAAAACATCGCATAAATTGGAAACCCAGATACAAAAACCCATGACTGATTTAAAAATGGAGAATTAATTACAATAAACATAAACAAAAAAAGAGAATGAATAACAAATTTATTTGCCCTGATAGTCAATTAATTTCCCTCAAATTTGTTTATTCGATGCCAGAAGTGGATTGGAAGAAAAACATCTAAGTCTGATTGTGTTAAATTTCGATTCTTCCAATAATAAAAAAAATTTTCAATACTTTCTAATTCATTTTTAATCCCTGCAAATGTTGGAATATTTAATACAAATTTTGAAGCACAAAAGTTTTCTTCATAGCTTTGTATGAAAGGTAAATCATTCTGATGATACATTACTCCCTTTAACGAAGAATTATCACGAATATTATTCTTTTTTGCTTTGTAGTTTAAGCTGCCTATTGCATATCCAAAATCATAGTTTTTAAATATCAGTTCAGAGTCTTGATAATCGTAAAAAAATATATTTGACATATTTAGTGATTCATTGGCACCAAATATATGAAAGGTATAATCATGAAAATGCTTTGCTAGTATTTCTAATTTATTTAAACCATGGTATGAGCTATTGAGTCCTATCAACATAACTACACTCTTCTTTCTTGGTAAAGTTTTATTATTTAATGATTGACTAGTAACATTGCATGTTAATACATATTTTTTACGTGGCAAAACTTTGGCCTCGCTTTTGGAGTATGCAATTATATTTGCCTTATGATTTAATTTAAAAAAAAGTTTTCTTAATAACGAAAGAAAATTTTTGAAAATATACGGAAGCTTAGTTCCAGGTATAGGGTCACCATTGATCTCAAGATAATATGTCTTTGATAAAACTGTTAACAATAAAAGAAATGGGTATAATGAGATACTTTCCCTAATTATTAAATGCCTGCAGTTCATTATAATGAGGCTAGCAGGAAAAAATGCGTAAAGTACATCAACATTTGACATGTTAAAATCGTGTGCACCCTTTTTTAGTTCTTGATATTTTTTCCTTATATGTAGACTGCTATTTTTAGCAGTCGGAGCAATAAGTATTATTGATTTTTCTAAACTCTTCATTTATGAGACTAAATTCTTAATAATTTTACTTAGCTTTCTTCCAATATTAGCTTCGGAATATTTGCTTATATATTCTTTATTGATCACACATATGCTTTCAGATGAGCTGAGTGCTGCCGTTAGGCATCTAGATATATCACTAATAGACAGAGGGTTCTGAACAAAAAAGGCATCTTTTTTGAAGTAATCTCTTGGTCCTCCGATTGAGGTTATTACAATCTTAGCACCAAAACTATAAGCTTCCATGGCGACCTGGCCAACTCCCTCAAATAAACTAGGCAAACAAAGGACACGTGTTCTTGAGTATATATCTTTGAGTTGTTTGTCAGAAAGCATTCCATGATAAGTAATACTTGAATCATTATTGGTTATTAATTTTTTTTGTTTTCTAATATATTTTATCTCTGTTTTACCAACCAAATGTATATGACCACCTATATTATTTATTGCTTTTATAAGTCTCATAACATTTTTTCTTGGCTGATCAATCATGCCAACAAATAAATAGTCAATATTTTTTTCATTACCCTCTAAATCAGAACCTACTTCAATAGGCAGCGATATAGGAACAATAGTACATGGCGTATTTGTTCCAGTAGATTTTATTGCTGCATATTCCCAAGATGACACCGAAATTATTTGGTCTACCTTATCAAAAGCTAATCGCATACTTCGTGGACTTACGTTAAAATTGAATAATTCAAATGGAAAGCGATAGATTAGTTTCAAGATAAAGGATGATTTTTTTTGTGGATCGTAATGTGGTCTAAAAAAAATTTTAATTTTTTTATTTTTTTCCCTAATTCGATTAATTAAATTTACGATCTCAAGGTTGTGCTGGAATATAAATGCAATATCATAATTTTCTATTCCATCATCATGGTGTAGAAATGAAACATCATAGCCAGTAATTTTTAAAGAACGGTAAAAACTATTGGCAGATCTATTTACTCCACTTATAGATCCACTGATCATCATACTTGCAGGAATTATGAGAACAATTTTCATTTGTTATTCTAATTTTTCGTTAGTTATTCTAATAAAGTGTATAAAATTTAAATTTGTTATGACAATTATTATTTAATATCATTCCAATGAGACCAGCCATAAAAATTCATTTGAAAATTTTTTTCTAAATAAGTCATAAACTTTGTTAGCCCTGGTATTGCAATTTCATACTCAGCAGCTGATGCATCAGAAAATTCAGTTCTGAAATTAAAGTAATTCAGTATATACTTAACAATCAATGCTCTAGCAAAAAATTTGATAAATTTATTTATAACAACAGGAAAATCAAAAAAGTGTCTACCACTTGCATTAATACTACTATAGTCAACTCCAAAAATTTTAATATTCTTACATTCCAAATCTTGTGAAAGAAATAATGCCTCTCCAAAAATACCAGGCATTAAAGGCCTTATATAATTTTCATTATTTGACAAAAACCAATCATCATAATTTCCTTTATAAAGTAGAGAATTCCTAAGATCCATTGGTAAATCATAATTTGTCAAAAACTCATAATCAAACGATACATTGGGATGAAATTTAGCAATATGATCATGATAATAAATTCTAAACCTATTTTTTTTTTCAATTAATCCATAGTTCTGATAATTCCAAGGATTTAACAAATGAACAATGGTGCCTTTATAGAAATCCAGCTTTAAATAACTTTGTTTCAACGAAATTATAAGTGTTTTTGAATTATTTTCATGTTTTAAGTAATCAATACCCTTATCCAAAGAGGGGCCAGTGCCAAGAATAACAATTTCATCATATTCAGATATTTCAAGTATTCTTTCTCTAAGCTTTACAAACGACACTGTAATACTCCCCTGAGTTAAGGAATCTAAGAACATTCTCGGCTGATTTCATTCTCATTTCTAACCACGAACTCTTTGAGTAGTAACCAGCATGCGGATTAATAATTACTCTATTTTTAAGCCAAGGTTCACTTTTTTTCCAGCTTTCAATCAATTTAGAATTCTTTGGCGGTTCATCTGGCAAAACGTCTAAGCCAAGTCCTAAAATTTTCTCTTCCCTTATTGGATTAATAAATGCATCCAAATCTTTAATTATCTTTCCTCTCGCTGTATTGATTAAATATGATCCATGTTTCATTTTTGAAATAAATTCTTCATTCACAAGGTGAAAACTTGAGTCGGTTTGAGTCGCATTGATACTTATTACGTCATTCTCAGAAATAAAATCTTCAATTGAGTCAAATCTATAAGCACCATATGTCTTGTCCATTCCTCTACTTATAAAAGGATCATAAAACGATGTCTGAAAACCTAAATGCTTGCATTTTATAATTACACGACCACCAATTCTTCCAGCTCCAAGTATCCCTACTTTTATTTCAGATGATCTTTTAATCTCTTTAAATATATTTTCTTGCCATGTACCATCATCAATAGTTTTTGATTTGATATCATACCGATAGATTGATCTTGTTAGACCAAGAATCATTCCAACTGTTGTATCACTTACTTCGTCAACGCCATAATCGGGAGTATTACATAAGATCAAATTTCTCATTTTAACCTGACCGAAATCAATGTTATCGCATCCAACTCCATATCTTTGTATAAATTTAAGATTGGGGTAATCGTCTAAAAATTTTGAGTCAATTATTTCGTGCCAGACAAGTAGGCCCTCTACTTGAGATTTGTCAAAGTTTTCTCTAAAAGTAACAACTTTATAATTTGTATCTTTAAAAACATTGTTTTCAATATCAGGATTTGTAATATAATCTGTTATTAAGACGTTAGACATATAAAAAACTTAAGTTTTAATTAAAATAATCTTTAATTGACTTTATAGACTTTCCTGTAAAATTATCAATTTCTAATGATGAAAATTGAGTTACTCTTACAAATGCTACTTTAGCAATCTTTGCTGATGAATAATCGTCTTCACTGTCCCCGAAGAATACTACTTCATCCTGCTGATTAAGAAATTTTAAGAAAGTGGTTTTACCAAGCCTACTGCAATATATTCCATCAAGTGTAATAGGATCAGAATTTCTTAAAACCATTTCAATTTCCCTTAAGCGTGCACCACTGCAAATAAAAACAGAATTTTTCTCTTGGAGCCTATTAATAATAGTTATTACTGAACTATCGATGTATTCATTATTGATCTCTTTGATAACTAACTCAGAGTATTTTTTTATTAATTCCTGTATTGAATTTTGATCAAGCTTATGAGATAGCAAATCCATGAACTTTTTTTCTCTAGTAATACCACTCATTTGAATAAATTTATTTGCAAATTCATTAATGAATTTGTAAGATAATTTACATCCTGTGTGGCTTCTCAATGTCTTAATTATGCAATTAAGCTTTAAATTATTGGTATCGACTAATGTGCCATCAAAATCAAAAACATATATCATCAAAACTTCACAATTTTTTACTTTTTTATAACAATAAAATTAGATAGGAAATATCGTGGATGAATTAATTTCAATACAATTCTAAAAAAAAAATTCATTTCGTATTTGGCTCTAAACCAAAACTTACTTTTATCTTTGAATTCAAATCCACTATTAATAAAAATATTTTTTATTTCTCTTATATATCTAAAATGGGTGAAATTACTGGTATATTTTGTATCATTCTCATACTTGTTCTTAAAACTATTTAACGACTTTCCTTTTAGAAGATGTGTTAATAAGTATAATGTGTACCTTAAGTATTTTGAATTAGTTCTGTATCCAAATTTGTGAAAGAAAGGAACTAAAATATGAGGTTCCCAAAAAATTTCTTTTGAGGGAAATAATAAAAAAACTTCGCCATCTGGTTTCAAAACTCGAAATAGCTCATCAGATATACTCTGTAATTCAGACACATGTTCTATAACTTGGTTACTGACAATAAAGTCAAAACTTTCATTATCAAAAGGCAAGCTATTTTCTGAATTGATTATGAGGTCTTTTCCAACTTCTAAGCCCTCAGCAGCCTGGGATGGATCACTTTTATACCATTCTTTTATATCACATCCTAAACATGAAATGCCTCTTGATCTTATTTCTTTCACTAAAAATCCTTGGCTTGCGCCAAAATCAAGAGCTTTGTATTCTTTATTTATGGTTAGTTGGCTCGCAAGGAACTCTTCGTTTGTAATCCTTTTTTTTAAAATCATTTTACTATTATACTTAATTAAAATTTATTTGTTTAACTATTTTTTTAGAACAATTTCAATAGATCTTAAGTTTAGATCATTTTCTGTGAAGTATTTAATTATACTTTTACTCACGTTATTCATAGATAAGGGTTTTTCAAAATATCTTTTTTTAATATAAAGAATCTCATGCCCTAAATCGAAAAATTTTTTTTCATAATAACTAAATGGAACTCTATTCGTATAAAATCCACCTGTACGAAATAATTCTGACTCCCAAATTGATTCTGCAACTTTTAAATTATTTTTTTTTCCTGAAAAGCAATCCCTAAAATCAACATAATGGCTGTGAGTTGATCCTACTTTTAGGACTCTATCAATTTGCTCTAGATAGAAATCTAATTCATTTAAATATATATGCTGTAAAACTGAATGAGAGTACAGAAAGTCATAACTACAACTTTGAATTGATTTCATGTAATTGATATCTGGTTTCGCAAATATATAATTTTCTAATTCAATCATTTTTGCACTTTCCCTGACATTAAACTGTCTATATGTCTGACTTGTTTGTTCAATTTTTTCACTGACATCAACAGCAAGTTCTTGAGTATCCAACTGCAAAAACTTTTCAACTTTCATTTTTTTTGCAGCCAAAGAAGCATAGTTTGTTCTACCTGCTCCAAGCTCAATTACAGCCTTAACCTTTTTACGGCTTTTTATTGGTATTCTTTTATAGTGAATTAGAAAGGCTTCATTGGGTCTTTGCGGATCATTTAATGATCCAGGTCCATCTTGAAAAAAACCAAGTTTACTAAATATGTTTTTAAGAAAAGTACTGCGAGTTATGATTAGTTTTATTAGTAATATAAATGGCCATACAAATCTTCTCATTTTAAAAGCCTAATCTTTTTATTATGCCAGATATTATGTTTAAATCCTCTAATAAGTGGCCCTTAATTCTGAGTTTAAACCAGAAGAAACCATCACTTCTTAAGATAGGTATTCTTGGAATAAACAATGGATCAAATTTATGAACATTCACAAAACCAGTCCCTCTTAAGAGATAATTATAATATTTTAATAATATATTTACAGCACCATCACTATATTTTCCCATTGGAAAACAAAAAGTATTACATTTTAAAATATTCAATGAACTACGTTTACGCTGGGATATTTCAATTTGCTCCTCAATTTCTTTTTCGTGCAGTGAAGAATAATCTAGATGTTGATAGCTATGGCATCCTATACTTACAAGTTCTGATTTATTTATTTCTAGTAGCTGATTTTCAGTCAATGGAGAAAAGCTTTTCCATTTACCTACAGAAGATTTTAAAGGAATTTTTTCTGGATTGTCTATAAACTCTAATGCGGGAAATAACATTACAGGAATTTTCATCTTCCTGATTAAGGGTAAAACATCTAAATAAAAATTATCGTATCCATCATCAAACGTGATAACTAGAAACTTTTTTTTTCCATCCCAATTATCTGTAAAATAGTCATTTTCAATTTTATTTATTGCCTCATCAAAACTTATAATCTCATAATTTTTAATAAAATATCTGATTTGTTTTTTAAATAATTCTAATGGAATATCAAGTTCAATTTGCTGATTTTGCCCAACTGAATGATATGTTGCTATTGTAAGTGGATTATTATTTTTTTTTTTCGTTAGCGCTAAACCAATTATTTTAAAAAGGACCCTAAAAGAATTTGTAAAAATATAAAATTGTGATGCATTCATAAGTTTTTTAATTTATCATTAAGCAACAAGGTTATAATATTATATTTATAAATACACAAAGATTATTGGCTTAAATAATGAAAAGAAAAAAAGTGATATTAAGTCTTAGAGGAAATCCTTACTTTAGTCCAAATTGTAAGGTTGTAGAAATGCTTCCAGGTCTGAGTGAGTTGGGGTATGACGTCGATATAATAATGGGCGACTGGGCAAGTAATACTGGAATAGTATATAATCAGTCTTCCTCACAGTTTATTAAGGGAGAAAGTAGATTTTTATGGGATCCAAAAACTCATCCGAAAGATTTTTTTGAAAACTTAATTGCCTCAACATTTCCTAATGTGCGTCTTGTGTATAGACGTAATTTTATTCAGCGAGGTCTTGATTTAGTCCTAAGTATATTTAGTCCAAGAGTATTTAATACCTCTCAAATTATAATGATGTATGCAGACCACGATGAAAGAAAATCTTACATGCAAATGAAATTGAATACAAAAAACTTTTTTGCATATTCATTCCATTATTTTTCGTTAGGTCCAATAATGCGAATTAAGGTTCAACCCAGATCTCAACCGTTTAGATATAAATTATCACCAGAACTTTATAATAGCACAGTCAAAGATATTATCAGCAATGAGCGAGAGAAATCTATAATTCATGTGATTGTATCAGCGAACTGGGATGATAAAAAAAAATATGAACCGCAGGATGACCGGCTACGTGGTATAAATGAGAATGAAATTGCTTTTAAAGCAATGGTTAATTTTGTTGATAAAATTGATCGTATCGCATGTAAGGATAATAGAATCAGAATTATTCTTGTAAGTAAAAAAGCAGTCGATTGGTCAAACAGACTCAAGTCAGATTTTCTAGACTTACGGGAGTTCGAAGAATTAGGACTAACACTATCTCAAACTATATTTATCACCCAAGAACTGGCTGACATTACAGTTAATTGGCCTAATACTTTTACAATGTGGATTACAAATTGTGCTGGCATTCTTCATTTAACTTGGAATAGCTATAAAGATACCGCTCTTTGGACTAGAAATTTCTCTGGGATGTCAGCAGAAGATGCTTTAGACATAGCAATGTTAGAACTAAAAAATTTAAAATAATTTTATGTTAATTATTTGTATCTAATATTTTATACACAATAAGTCAGTATTGATGTCCCGATCGAAATTATATTCAGTTAATGAATTATACTCATTAAATTTGAGCCACATCTCTATTTAATTTGAATTACGCATTGCTTCTCTATTAAATTGAATGCTTTGTACTCAAACTCATCCTTATCAAATACTTCCATCAATGCCTTATATTCTCCGTGTTCCCACCCTATATAATTGTATAATTCATCAAAAATTAAAATAGAATTTTTTATTAGGTAGGGCTTCAACTTCTCCAAGGTAAACTTGGTTGGACCATAAGTATCTAAGTCGATATGAACAAAGTTTATCTTCGGATTGTGCTCTTTTAAAAATTTATCCAAAGTATCCTCAACCCATCCAACGACTGGTTCGATATTTGAATTTAATTTTGGAATTTTTTTGTTTAAGTTAAATGCATTAACAGGTCGGTTTGTTCCTAGCCAATCTTCATTTAGTCCCTCAAAGCTGTCGAAACAGTATAACTTATCTATAAACTTTGACAAATAATTTGCAGATGTACCTTTGAAAACCCCAAACTCTAGATAATAATATTCTTTATTTTTATCATTTGATAAAGATTTTTTTATAGCATATTCTCTAGTCTCCTCTATATCATAAAAAAGTACACTTTTTTTAAATTGCTCCTTAAAACAATAAAAAGTTTCTTCAATTAAGTTATTTTTTAGTTTTTTTTCTAAATCAGAATTGAGATTTTTAAATTCATTTGGAATAATCCAAAAAATAATTCTAGAAAATTTATTTAAAATATATACAAAAAATTTAATCATAATATTCAAGTTAATTATTCAACCTTCTATGGAGTTGATTTAATAATATTAAATCAGTTAAATCAATAAAGTAATTTAGTTATCACAAAATTTACTTCAATTTCCAATTCTCTTCTAACCATAAATCTATCACTACTTTTTGCCATTTCTCATCTATATCAAATCCATATGTATTCATTAATGGATAGCTTTTACTGCCTTGCCATCTAAATGGTAGCGGATGTCTCCACATATCTTCAAATACCCTTGCCCTTATAATTTGAACAGAGAGATCACAAAAATAAACTGATCCCTGTGAAGATCTGATTGAAGTTGCACCTTCAAATTGCTTGAGGTCTACGAATGGCTTGATCTCATCTTTCTCAATCTTTCGAGCCCTCAAAGGACTGAACATATTATACTCACAAACACTAAACGCTGAGTCGTACGTTTCATCTTTTTCAAGCACCTCGATTCCTTGTCTTACCAAATCAATATTGATTGCGGGACTATTTCCAGTAAAAAGACATACAATATCTAAAGGGCCATCCTGTATCATACTTTCATAAGCGTGTATCAATGTATCCTCTGTTAATGCATCTGCAGTGGCTAGTCTTTCTGGACGTTTTATCTCTTTAAATCCATACTTACTTGCTATTTTAGCTATCTCATCACTATCAGTACTACAATATGCTCTACTAATTGGTACATTCTCCGAAACTATGCATCCATATTCACATGAAGGAATGCCTCTAAGTGGCATTACGTTCTTTCCTGGAAAACCTGAACTTTTCGCTTTACCAATTAAAAGAGAGGCAATGTTCGCCATTAAATATCTCCTGAAAAATTTATAATATGATTTAGAATTTGACTAGTATAACCTAATTCATTGTCATAATAAAGTGATATTGATAGACTATATTTTGTCGATAGTAAACTATTGACGTCAATCGCACAGTTTGCTTCTAATCCAATATAATCAGAGCTGACTTTATTTTCACCTCCCGCTGCAATTCCTCTCACGTTTAATAGACCCTTGATAAGACCTTTGGGATCTTGAATTTCATTATTAGTATTTATATTTAAAAGTGCAACTGACACGATTGGCGTAGGAACCCTAAATGACCAGCTGCTAAATTTATTAGCAAGATCTGGGAAAACTTTTTCCAATGCATTTATTGCTGTCGTAGTTTTTGGAATTAATGCTTCAGTTGATTTTCGTCCTAATGCGAAATCAGTTAAATAAGAAGATGGGGTCTGTGTTGATAGAACAGGGCCATCTGATAAATTTTGGTAATTTAGCCACGGATGAAGTGTTGTTAAATGACCATTTAAAATATCAAACTTTTCATCAACAAATTTTAATACAGGTGCAATTGCAGTAGTATCACATATACTAACACTTATAACCCTTTTTTTCGATGAATCGGAGACATTAGCTATAGTATAATCATCTATTAATTTATTCTCTGTTGAATTGGTGACATATATTTTTTTAAAATTGGAAGCGACTAACTCTTCTAGAGCAAATGGACTACCTGAACAATCAATCGCGAGTTGGGCAGAACTAGAATCAGGATGACAAAAAAAGAATTCTTTTTGAGTTTCTTTGTTAATTATAGATTTTTTATTTTGACTACTTTCATATATTTTTTTTCGAAGCCCGTATACAGAATCATAGTTTAGTAAATATACAAGATTATCAATATTTTCTAATTTGTCATAAAATTCAATATCTATATCAAATCTTTCGTCTAAGAAACGTAATGCATGCCTCCCTATTCTTCCAAGTCCACAGATAAATATTTTCATTTTTGTATCCATTATTTTATTATTTATTTAATAAATTTCTGAATTCTTGAGATTTTTTTTCCAATTCGGTATAACTTCCATAATCACCAATTATACCATCTTTAAGAAAAAAGATCACATCGCATTTATTAATAACATTTTCTTTGTGAGATATATGAATAATTGTGGTATCTGGTAAAGCTAGATCAAGTCTTTTCAATAATTCTTCTTCTACACTTGGATCAAGGGCACTGGTAGCCTCATCTAAAATCATAAACGAGGGTTTTTTAAATATTGCTCTAGCTAATCCAATTCTTTGAATTTGCCCTCCTGAAAATTTAATCCCTTTTTCACCAACTAAAGTGTCTATCCCATCCTTATGGTGCTCTAAAAACTCGTCAACACATGAAATTTTGAGTACTTTATTTAGCCATTCTTCTTCTTCACTAGTTAGTTTAGTTTTTAATACAATATTCCTCTTAACTGTATCATCGATAAGTCCAATTTGCTGTGGTAAATATCCTAAACTGGCATACCACATCTTAGAACCTGCTATATTTACATTATTATTTTTAATTTTAATTAAACCATTTGTTGGTTCTGACAATCCAGCGAGTATATCAATTAAAGTTGTTTTTCCAGCACCAGTAGTGCCCACCAGCGCGTACTTTTTACCTTTATGCAGAGTTAAATTAATATCAAACAAAACATCTAATGATTTTGGATTGTATCTAAAAGCTAAGTTCTCTAACGAAAAAGTATCGAAAGGTAATTTAAAGTTTTCTTCATTTGTATTTTTATTTGTAAAAAGATTCTTTTCATCACTTACCTCATTATATAATATATTAACACCTGGTGCTGCAAATCTCATTAATGAGAAAGCATAGTAAATTTGCTGTAATGCTGGCATCAATCTATATCCTGCAACAGCATATATTGATAACAGCCCTACTATTTGAGATAGGTCTTCACCTGTATACATTAAGTAAATTGTTAATAAGACCATTCCCCCAAATGCTACAGCTTCAACAAGATTTCTCGGAACTTGGGCTACTGTTTGTGCTTTTATCTGGGCATCTGCATAAATTGAGGCTGATTTACCAAAAGAATTTATATAGTCATCTTCAAGACCAAAAATTTTTAATTCTTTAATGCCCGAAAATGCATTTGACAAAACCGCAAACCTTTTTTTGTTAAAACCAAGACGCTTATCCCCATAAGACTTCATTTTTGATCTAATAAGAAAAAAAATTAACAAATACAAGCTTCCAAAAATTAACATTGTATTTATTGCTATAATCCAATTAATAATGATCAAGAATATCATGATACCAAGCACTACAACTATATTAGACAGCATATTTATTGCTGGAAGAATACCATTATAAACGACCTGATTAACTTCATTGACAATGTTCTTTGAGAGATCTGCTGTATTTTGCTCAATATACCAGCGGTAACTTTTATTCAGATATATATTAAAAAGTCTTTTTCCGAGAACATACTCTTGGGCAAGAGCATATTTTATTGAAAGATGCTGTGAAAGAGCCCTGAAAGCTAAGGATGTAAGTAGAATTAAGAACGTTATACACCCTATAAACACAAAGAAATCAAAATGAGAATTGAAGTTTAGAAATACATATATTGCGTTGAAGTATTCATTAGTTGAAATTAATTCAGAATTTGCCAACAATGCAATAAATGGTAGAACTGAAGCGACTCCAATAACCTCAAAGGAACCAGAAAAAAAAACGATAAAGATTAAAACGAATAACCCTCTTATCGACTTGGCCGGTAAAATAGACCTATATTTTCTTATTAAATCCAATTTCTTAATTATACCTTAAATAGTTACTTAATCTAATATTTGTTATTCACATATAGATAATAAAAGCTAATCTCACAATAATATTATTAAACTTATAAATATTAAAAATTGAAAATATAGTTTATAAAGACACACCTTTAAATATTTAAATTTGATAAAATTTCATGCTTAAAATTGTGATACCAATGGCTGGAATGGGCTCAAGATTTGCAAAGGCTGGATATACCACGCCTAAACCTTTTATAGGCGTATTAGGAAAAAAGATGATAGAGCTTGTCATTGAAAATTTAACACCATCTACTGAACATCAATTTATCTTCATTTGCCAATTAGAACATGAGAATAATTATGGGATCTCATCAGCTCTAAAATCTATTAATCCTCAATGCAAGGTAAAACTTATTAGTGGATTAACTGATGGAGCGGCCTGTACAGTTCTAGAAGCAGAAGAATATATTACAGATGATAAGCTTATGATTGCAAATTGTGATCAATATATAGATATAAATATAAATGACTACCTATCATCTTGGAATGAAAGTCATATGTCAGGATATATAATGACTATGAATGCTAATGACAAAAAATGGTCGTATGTTGGGATCAAAGACGATGGCAAAGTAAATCAAGTTGTAGAAAAAAAAGTTATATCAAACGAAGCAACTGTTGGAATTTATAATTTTTCTAGTGGCTTAGATTTTGTTTATTCAGCAAAAAAAATGATAAGTAGAAATGAGAGAGTAAACAATGAATTTTACGTTGCTCCAGTATATAATATATTAATCGATGAAGATTATTCAGTTGGCTATTACAACATAGGCAAAGTCAATCAGGGAATGTATGGGCTGGGAACTCCTGAAGATCTAGAAACATTTGTTGAAATTAAATCAGCAAAAAAATGAAAATTATTTCTCACCGAGGACTTTGGAGGACAAGAGATAAACAAAATTCTCTTTTAGCTTTTTCTGAATCATTTTCTCATAATTTTGGAACTGAATTAGATGTAAGAGATTTGAATAATGAAATAGTAGTTTCTCATGACATTCCATCGCAAAATGCATTAAAATTAAGTGAAGTAATTAAATTGGACAAAATTGAAAACAATATTTTAGCTGTGAATATAAAAGCTGATGGTATTTTAAAGAGAGCTGAAAAAATTCTAAATAAAGCTAAATGTGAATGGTATTTTTTTGATATGTCTTTTCCCGAGACAATTATATGCCATAAAAATAATTTTCCTTTCTTCATACGAGTTAGTGAATATGAGCAAATTAATGAGCTGATTGATAAGGCAGATGGTATTTGGTTAGATTCATTTAATTCAACTTGGTATGATGCAGATAGTATTAAATATTTCTTAGACCTTAATAAAAAGCTATGTATAGTATCATCAGAGCTTCACGGTAGAGAATATAAAAAACTATGGAAACTAATACATAAATTTAAGTCACATGAAAATATATCAATATGCACTGATCTACCATTCGAGGCAGAGAACTTTTTTAATAATTAATTCGTCATGTCTATAAAAGCAATAATATTTGACATGGATGGAGTTTTAATTGATGCAAGAGAGTGGCATTATGAGAGTTTAAATGATGCGCTAGAATGTTTTGGTCAAAAAATCACAAGAGAGGAGCACTTAATTAGGTTCGATGGCCTTCCAACTAGAGATAAATTGAAAATATTATCTAGTGAAGGAAGATGTCCTCGAAGATTGCATGGTTTGATAAATAAATTAAAACAAAAATTTACTATAAATCATATTTTAAGAAAATGTGGTCCTAATTTTCAACATGAGTATGCACTCTCTAGATTTAAGAAAGAAGGATATAAAATTGCATTAGCATCAAATTCTATTAGAGACACAGTAAATTTAATGATGTCAAGATCAGAACTAGAAAAATATTTAGATCTTACTATGACAGCTAATGATGTTGAAAAATCAAAACCTAATCCAGAAATATACATCACTACAATTTCTAAATTAAATCTAAAGCCATCTGAATGTCTAATTATAGAAGATAATCATCATGGAATAATTGCGGCTGAAGGAGCTAAGGCCCACGTGCTAAAAGTAAATAATGTATTGGAGGTAAACTATAATAATATCTCTAATAAAATAAGAGAAATAAATTAATGAATATAATTATTCTTGCTGCCGGGAATCGAATAAATAACAATCTAAATTATCCTATTTACATGACAGAAATCAATTCAACTCCGCTCATTCATAAACAGATAGAGCAAATGAAGGCTTTAAAAAAAGCTAAAATAATAGTTGCAGTTGACTATGAACAAGACAAGAAATTTCATATAGAAAAAATAATTAAAGCGATTGATCCAAACATTTTTGTTGTAAGTATTTATGGATCAACTAAGGGAGCATTATTTTCCTGTTTGCTTTGCTCAGACTTACTTGACCTTGAAGAAGAAATGATTGTGATGAGTTGCAATGAATATATACAAATAGATTTCAATGATTTTATAAAAAAATCCAAAGATAACAATGCAAACGCAGCCATTGCTACATTTCAATCTATTCATCCCCGATATTCATATATAAATAAAGATTCAGAGGAAAATATTGTTCAAGTTACATTTAATGGACCGCCAACAGGAATTGCCTGTTCTAGCCTTGTGTGGCAGAAAAGTGCCAAAAAGTTTATAGAAGAATGTGAGAATGCAATTTTAAAAAAAATAGACTTTAATGAAGAATTCTATTTTAATGAAATTATTAATCAGTTTATTCTTTCAGATCAAAAGATATATGATTATGGTATTAAAAAAGGTAATTATTTACCTTTAAAAAGCAAAGAACAAATAGCAGAATTGCAATATTATTTTAGGGAGGAAAATGAAAAAATATAATCTTAAACTAATGCATAGAGGTTGGTTTGTTGGTGACTTTGAGCCAACTGTTTTTAAAACCAAAGATGCAGAAGTCAGCATAAAAAGGTATGTCAAGGGTGACAAAGAAGATAAACATTTACATAAAGAAGCAATTGAGATCACAGCTATCATTTCAGGCAAAGTAAAGATGGGTGGAGAAGTTTTTAAAGAAAATGATATAATATTAGTGGAAAAAAAAGAGGCTGTAGCTTTTGAAGCTATAGAAAATACCGTAACTGTTGTTTATAAAAGCCCTTCCATAAAAAATGATAAATATATTTTGTAAAAAAAAGTAAGTGAATTTAGTATACCGAGATAAAGATATTATTTTTGGAAAAAAAGATTTAGAACTTTTGTATTCCATCAAAAATATGCCAGCTAAAATGGGGTCAACTTCCAAAAATAAGGATAGTGACACTCATCTTGATATGGATTTCTATATTTCTGAAGGTTCAGGAATGATTCAAATAAATCCCTTGTTACCCCTAGATTTTTTATATGAAAATGGACATGGCGCGGGTACGACAGGCCAAACTTGGGACGTACACCATAATGAATTTAGTGAATTTTTAAATAATTTTAACTTTAAAAGAATTCTTGAAGTTGGAGGGGGCCATGGAAAGCTATCTTCAATAAATCTTCAATCAAATAAATTTACAGAGACATGGACAATACTTGAGCCAAGTCTTGATGATCATCAGGAATTGACTGATGATCGTATCAAATATATTCAAGGATTCTTTTCCTTAGATATAAAAAATAAATTCAATGATTTAAGTGCTATTGTTCACTCTCACTTATTTGAGCACCTTTATGATCCAATTCAGTTTTTAGATGATGCATTCAGCATCTTAAACAAAGAGGGCTTGGTTATGATGAGTGTTCCTAACCTTAAGTATATGCTTAATAACAATCATGCAAATGCTATTATGTTTGAACATAGTTATTATGCGTCAGAAGAATATATTGAATATATGTTTTTAAGTAAAAATTTTGAATTATTAAAAAAGAAATATTTTAAAAACCATAGCATATTCTACTGCTTTAAAAAAAAAATTAGACAGAATAAGGAGCAAATTCTAAAACCTGATCAATACGCTTTAAATAAAAAACTATTTTTAAATTATATTAACCACATAAAAGAAATGGTGAGTCAAATAAATATTAAAAAAAATAAGTTTTCAAAAAATCAAACTTTTATTTTTGGAGCTCACATATTTTCACAAATTCTTCTATCAATGGGAATTGATGAAAAAAAAATATTTTGTGTTTTAGACAATGATTCAAAAAAAATAAACAAAAGACTATATGGTACATCTCTTAAAATTGAATCTCCTGAAGTTTTAAGAAACATAAATGAACCTTGTATTATATTGAATGCAGGAAATTATAATCAAGAAATTAAGAAACAGATAAATGATAATATAAATAATAGTTCAATATTTATAGAAATGTAAATTATAATATGATTTTTTTAGTATGAAGCGACATAATTTTCACGTTTAGTAGACCTGGCAACGTCCTACTCTCCCATGCCTTAAGACAAAGTACCATCGGCGCTGGAGCCCTTAACATTCGAGTTCGAAATGGGATCGCGTGTAACC